>ERZ857521.10-NODE-10-length-315239-cov-9.952815_pt1 | contig 315239 bp, 220 predicted proteins | sample MGYA00519701_ERZ857521 | MGnify/ENA primary metagenome ERZ857521 (study PRJEB31778, sample SAMEA3449346) | human gut metagenome | biome: human gut; feature: human-associated habitat; material: faeces | place: United Kingdom | collected 2010/2012 ...
ACCTGGGACCTCCAGATTATGAGTCTGTTGCTCTAACCAACTGAGCTAAAAGCCCGGTGAAACAGATTAGCTCTGATTTCGGATGCAAAGGTACACTTAATAAATCAAATAACCAAATGTTTTTTGCAAAAAGTTTTAAAATATGATGCCTTTATATTAGGTGTATGGCCTTTTTTAACTAACTTTGCCCATCATTTGGCCGTTTGCGGGCCGGCGGCGGCCTTGTCGGCCGGGCCCAACAAAGCGCCGCGGCGGGCATGCAGGAACGTTGCGGCGGGCATGTACGATTGATGCCTATGCCTGTCGGCGGCGGTTGCCGCCGGGTTGCGGCGCTGTCGGGCGCGGCCGTTGCGGGCGTGGCCGCCGCATGATAAGAAAAAAGAAACCAAACACTCAATATCAATAAATGGAAAAAGAAAGTATCACGGAAAACGTCAGGCGCGGGCTATCGTCGGCACAGGCCGAGGAGAGCCGCCGCGCGCATGGTGAGAACGTTCTCACGCCTCCCAAGCGCACACCGCTGTGGAAGCTCTACCTGGAGAAATACAACGACCCCATCATCAAGGTGCTGCTCGTGGCCGCGGCCGTGTCGCTGGCCCTGGCCATCATCGAGAACGAGTTTGTAGAGGTGATAGGCATCTTCCTGGCCATCTTCCTGGCCACCACCATCGGCTTTTACTTTGAGCGCGACGCCGCCAAGAAGTTCGACGTGCTCACGGCCATCGGCGAGGAGTCGCCGGTGAAAGTGTTGCGCGACGGCAAGGTGCAGGAGGTTGGCCGTCGCGAGGTTGTGGTGGGCGACGTGGTGTTGCTCGGCGTAGGCGACGAGGTGCCGGCCGACGGCACCCTGTTCGAGGCCACCGACCTTCAGATTGACGAGTCGGCGCTGACGGGCGAGCCCATCATCTCGAAGTTTACCGACGTGCGCAATGACGGCGCCACCTACCCTTCCAACATGGCCCTGCGCTCAACGATGGTGATGAACGGCAGCGGGCGCATGGTGGTCACGGCCGTTGGCGACGCCACGGAGATTGGCAAGGTGGCCCGCAAGTCGACGGAGATGACGTCGGTGAAGACGCCGCTTAACATGCAGCTCGACCGGCTGGCCAAGCTCATCAGCAAGGTGGGCACGGGAGTGGCCGTGGCTGCCTTTGTAATATTCCTGGGCCACGACATCATGACCAACAGCCTGTGGCACACCGACGACTACCTGCGCATGGCCGAGACCGTGCTGCGCTATTTCATGGTGTCTGTAACGCTCATTGTCATGGCCGTGCCCGAGGGCCTGCCCATGGCCGTCACGCTGGCCCTGGCGCTAAACATGAGGCGCATGCTCAAGAGCAACAACCTGGTGCGCAAGCTGCATGCCTGCGAGACGATGGGGGCCGTGACCGTGATTTGCACCGACAAGACGGGCACGCTCACGCAGAACAAGATGCAGGTGCAGGAGATGTGGGCCGAGGGTGCCGACGCCGGCCTGCTGCGCGCTGCCATCGCCGCCAACTCGACGGCCGAGCTCGACGGCGACAAGCCCATAGGCAACCCCACGGAGGGCGCGCTGCTGCTGTGGATGCACCGCGAGGGCCACGACTACCGCCGGCTGCGCTCTGAAAACGGCGTGGTGTGGCAGCTGCCGTTCTCTACCGAGCGCAAGTATATGGCCACCATCGCCGAGGTGCAGGGCCGCCGCTACCTGTTCATGAAGGGTGCCCCCGAGATTGTGGCCCGCTACTGCGACATGGGCGAGGCCGACCGCGCCGCCCTCCGCGAGCGGCTGCTGGGCTACCAGAACAAGGCCATGCGCACGCTGGCCTTCGCCTGCAAGCCCCTTGGCGCCTCTGTCGACAAGGTAGAGCTCTCGCCGGCAGACGCCCACCTGGCGTTGCAGGGCGTGGCTGCCATCAGCGACCCGCTGCGCACCGAGGTGCCCGACGCCGTGCGCCAGTGCCGCAAGGCCGGAATAGACGTGAAGATTGTCACCGGCGACACGTCGGCCACGGCCATCGAGATTGCGCGCCAGATTGGCGCGTGGGACGACGCCACGCCGGCCGAGGCGCAGATAACAGGCCCTGAGTTTGAGGCACTGGGCGACGACGAGGCCTACGAGCGCGCCCATGTGTTGCGGGTGATGAGCCGGGCCAGGCCTACCGACAAGCAACGGCTGGTCAACCTGCTGCAGAAGCGCGGCGAGGTGGTGGCTGTCACGGGCGACGGCACCAACGACGCCCCGGCGCTCAACCACGCCCACGTGGGCCTGTCGCTCGGCTCGGGCACGAGCGTGGCCAAGAACGCCAGCGACATGACTCTCATCGACGACTCCTTCGGCAGCATCGTGCGCGCCGTCGAGTGGGGCCGCTCGCTGTACAAGAACATACAGCGGTTCATCTTCTTCCAGCTCGTGGTCAACGTCACGGCGCTGCTGCTCGTGCTCGGAGGCTCCATTGCCGGCACCGAGCTGCCGCTGACAATCACCCAGATACTGTGGGTCAACCTCATCATGGACACCTTCGCCGCCATGGCGCTGGCATCGCTGCCGCCGTCGCATGAGGTGATGGACGAGAAGCCCCGCAAGCAGTCCGACTTCATCATCAACCCCCACATGGCGTGGGCCATCTGCTCTGTGGGCATACTGTTCTTCGCCGCCCTGCTCGGCATGCTGGTATGGTTCAACGGCCGGGGCGAGGTCACCGTAGGCCAGCTCACGGTGTTCTTCACCGTGTTTGTCATGCTGCAGTGGTGGAACCTGTTCAACGCCAAGTCGCTCGGCTCGAGCCACTCGGCCTTCCACGGTTTCTTTGAAGACAAAGGGCTCATGATAGTGCTGCTCATCATACTCGTGGGCCAGTGGGTCATTGTGACATACGGCGGCAGGATGTTCCGCACCGAGCCGCTCACGGCCGAGACATGGGGATGGATCATACTGTGCACCTCGCCCGTGATGATCATTGGCGAGCTGATGCGCGCCGTGTCACGACTGAAGCACAGGCCATGATGCAAACCACGTTTCTCACCCCCGGCACACCGCTGCCGCCCCCCTGCGCCGCCACGATAGGGTTCTTCGACGGTGTGCACAGGGGCCACCGCTACCTCATATCCCACGTCATCGACGTGGCTGGGGCCAAGGGGCTTGAGCCTGCCGTGGTCACATTCGACAACCACCCGCGCCAGGTGCTGCACTCCGACTACCGCCCCGCCCTGCTCAGCACGCCGGCCGAGAAGCTGGCGCTGCTCGGGCAGACGGGAGCCGCGCGGTGCTTTGTGCTCCATTTCGACTCGCGCATGGCCGCGCTGCCGGCCAGGCAGTTCATCGAAGACGTGCTGCTCGGGCAACTCAACGTGCGCCACCTGGTAATAGGCTACGACAACCGCTTCGGCCACGACCGCGCCGAAGGCTTCGACGACTACCGCCGCTACGGCCGCGCCGTAGGCATCGACGTTGAGCAGTGGCAGCCCCTCGAGGTGGGGGGCGTGCGCGTAAGCTCGTCGGTGGTGCGCTCGCTGCTGCTGGCCGGCGAGGTCGACATGGCCTCCCGCTGCCTGGGCTACCACTACACCGTGAGCGGCACCGTGGCCCACGGGCGTCATGTTGGCACGTCGCTTGGGTTCCCCACGGCCAACATAGTGCCCGACGACCCCCTCAAGCTGGTGCCTGCGGCGGGCGTCTATGCCGTAGAGGCCTCCATCGAGGGCGAGGAGCGCCCGTTGCCGGCAATGCTCAACATCGGCACCTGCCCAACGTTCGACGGCACCGCCACCACCATCGAAGCCCACGTGCTCGACTACTCGGCCGACCTCTACGGGCGCCGCATGGGCATAGCCTTCGTCAAAAGGCTGCGCGACGAGCGCAAGTTCCGCACACCGGCCGAGCTCGCCTCACAGCTCCGCCATGACATAGGCCACACCCGCGAAGCCCTGGCAGCCTCCCAAAGCTCCCAGCCCTCCCAGTCCTCCCAGAACTCCCAGCCCTCCCAGAACTCCCAAAAATAAAAAAGAAGAAAAAAAATGAAGAATGCTCTGATATACCTAATAGTTTTCATAGCCATACAGTGCGGCGTCAGCATAGGCGTGCGCGAAGTGTGGCGCATGGTCACCGGCTCACCCGACATAACCACTATGATGCTCGTTGTGTCGATGACCCTGTTCAGTGCCATCACCATAGCCATCTTCCTGCTCGCGCGGTGGTGCGAGGTAGCCCGCAGCTACGTGCGCTCCCGCCCCTGGACGGCACTGGCGTGGTGCGTGGTGGCCTCCGTCGGCGCCGTAATTCCGTCCACATGGCTCCAGGAGCAAATGCCCGAGCTGCCCAACTACCTGCTCGACGAGTTCTCCATGCTCATGGGCGACCGCTGGGGCTACCTGGCCATAGGCCTGCTCGCCCCAGTGGCCGAAGAGATAGTGTTCCGCGGTGCCATACTGCGCTCGCTGCTCCGCGGCATGCGCAACCACTGGGTGGCCATAGCCATCTCGGCCGTCATCTTCGCCATCATCCACGGCAACCCGGCCCAGATGCCCCACGCCATGCTCGTGGGCCTGCTGCTCGGCTGGATGTACTACCGCACCGACAGCCTCGTGCCGGGCGTGGCCTTCCACTGGGCCAACAACACCATAGCCTATGTGCTATACAATGTATTGCCCGCCCCCGACGCCACTCTAATACAGATCTTCGGCGGCAGCCAGACGCGGGTGCTCATGGCCGTGGGCTTCTCGCTCTGCATACTCGTGCCGGCCATCATCCAGCTCAACCTCAGGCTGAAGAAAGCCGGCGGCAGCCCCACCCCGACATGGAAGCGCTGACGCGCTGCCACAGCAGCCTCATCGCTTAACAGGCTGCTGCTGCCGCCAATAAAATGCATGAGGGCCTGCGGGATTGTCCCGCAGGCCCTCATGCATTTTATTGGCCAGTTCTCCCAGTCCTCCCAGTTCTCCCAGTCATTCTCAAGTCACTCTCCCGTTCCAGGAGCTTCGTTATAGCTGAAAATTATCCTCCTGCCTATAGATATGTCCACCTGGGCGAGCACCTTCAACTCTTTGTTGTAATACCTCTGCTCCACAAAGATGCCGTCGGCACCGCCGATTGCCTCAAAGCCCTTTGATGCCAAGAATTGCTCAAAGTCGCCCTTGCTGAAGTTGTCGGCGCTGCACCCAACAATCACCTCTCTGAGCATCGACTTGTCGTCGGTCAGCACGTATACTATGTCGACCAGCGGCCTCTTGGGCTCGGCCTTGTCAACAGTGAACATGTTGTCCATCCATTCCGACACCTTGTGGCCGGCCGACTCCTCGTAGGCGTTGATGGCGGTCATCGGGTCGTCAACGTTGAAGCACAACAGCGGCAGGAAGTAGCCGTTCTCGTCTTTTTCAAACACCTGGCCGCCGCCGGTGCCCGGGCCGTCGTCTTTGTTTTTCTTAAACTCCATCAGCCCGCTGTCGGTGAACACAGTCAGCGCAACCTTGCCTGCCTTGTCGCGGTAAACGGTGGCAAACATGTCGGAAGAAACTTGCTCAAAACCGGCATCGCGCAACATGGCCGCAAACTCGCCGGTGAGCAATATGTCCTTCGACGAGGCAAACTGCCTGACCACTGTGAGCCTGTCGCCCACAAACTCGTAGACGGCACGGGCAAACTCCGACTTGCCGGTGAAGGTGAATACGTAAGTGCCCAGCGAACTGCCCTCCTCGCGCTTGCTGCCGCGCCTGCCCTCGTATACGAGCACGTCTCTCACCGAGGCCTCGAAGTTGAGCAGCGGCATGGTGTAGCCCGACGTCGACAGGCGCGTCGAGGTGAAGGTCATGGTGGCATACCTGCCGTTGTTGTCGTCGGCAGACCTCACTTCAAGCCTTATCTCCCTGGCCTTGTTGTAGTAAACGTTGCTTTCGCTGTCAGAGTCTTCAAAGCCGTTGTCCGACAGGAACTTCCTGAACGACGTGTTGTCGGGGCTCAGTATGCCTTCCTTGTCTTTCTCAAACTCCTCCACTATCGACATCAGACTGTAGTCGCCTTTCGCCAGCTGGTACTTTCGCGACACATGGGTGCCGTCGCCAAACCTCACCACGAAGCTCTCGCCCAGGGCCGACGTCTCGCCGTAGGTCTCAACCGTGTTGCCGAGGCCCTCTTCGTAAGCCTTTATGTGGGCGGCGGGCTCTGCCACGCCAAAAGCATCCAGGTCGGGGCTCTGCAGGTCGTAGGCCACATCCTCGGCCTTGGGCAAAAACTTCATCTGCGCGTAAACGTTATCGTCGCTGTGCCTCCAGGCTGTCACCTCGAGCTGCACGGGCATGCCTTCCTTGTTGAACACAAACACGTCGCCATCGCTCTCGAGCGCCTTCCACCCGTTGGCGGCGGCCAGTTCCTCGAAGTTTTTGTTAAGCCCCCAGTCGTAGCTGTCGGCAATGGGGTAGATGGCATAGGTCAGAGGCCTGAACAGCAGCGAGGCCAGCTTCACCGCCTTTGTCTCTATGTCCACCAGGTAATACCTGTATGGGTTCTGCGGGTCGGTGGTCTCATAAAACATTATCGACGAGTTGTAGTAGCTCAGTATCCCCTCGTATATAGCCTCGATGTCCTGCATGCGCTTGCTGCCGAGCTGCTTCTCCCTCGAGTCTACCTCGCTCATAGGCATCTGCCCAATGCCGCGGCAGATGGTCTCGGTGTCCGGCCACGAGACAAACGTCGGGAACGCCGTGGCTTTGCCCGACGACACCACGGCCTGGCTTATGTTTATCCTCTCGAGGCTCTTGCCCGTGGCCAGAGCCCTGAGGTAGTCGATGTCTGAATAGTCTATCAGGCCCTCCACCGACAACGAGCTTATGCCGTCGGCCACGGCCCCCACCTTCTCCTCCAGCTCACCGGGCCGGTCGGTGGCCACCATCAATTCCTGTGCACTGACATGCAATGCCGCCATGGCCATTGCCACGGCCACGAGCACTCTGTAATATACCTTGCCCATCATTGTCCTCCTTTCATTGCTTTACGGTTATTTTATACGGCTTTCCGCCCACTGTCACCACATACGTGCCAGCGTCCAGCCTCACTGCGTATGCGCCCATGGCCACGGCAGTGCCGCCGGCCACCAGCCGTCCCGACATGTCGTAGACCCTGACGTCGCTGCCTTCGCGGCCGCCGTTGCTTACAGTCAGCATGCCCCCGGGCCCTGCCGACAAGCCTATGTTGCCGGCGCCCGCCTGTGCCACTCCCGTGGGGTGCAGCACCACCACCTTGGTGTGGCTGAAGCCCCTGTCGCCCTCAACGCGGGCCTTCACCCCGTCCGTCTGCACGGTGATGGTAAGCCCGTCGCGGTCGGGGAAAGCCCCCTCGCACACGTGGGCTATGTCAAGGCTGTAAATCACCACGCTCTCGAGCCTGTCGCATCCGCTGAAGGCCCCCGCCCCTATCGACGTGATGTTGTCGGGCAGGATGATCTCCCTCAGCAATGCGGCGCCAGCAAAGGCGTTGTCGGGGATGGCATTGTCCAGCATTCCTTCCGGCGAATACTCACGGGCCTGCACAACCCCAATCCCGCGGGTTGTCCTGACAGTGGCCTGGGCGTGCAGCTCTGCGGCTGCCATCGCCCCCAAGGCAACTAATAGTAACGTCTTTTTCATAAACTGTTTATTTAATGTGGTTATTACTGTCTACGAAGGCTCCCAGGCCTCCTAAGAGGCCTAAGAGGCCTAGGCAACCTAGGACTCCCAAACCTTCATCTACAAAAATAGCTCTTTCATCGCTATATTTTGTTAAACTATCCGATTTTAACTTTTAAAAAATCGCATCGCCCGCCCGTCTTGTTTCTATGGCGAACTCCATTGTCCGCCATGCCCGGCCCGCCACGGCCGCCCGCTTATCCCGGCGCGTCACTTTATGGCATACCCGCCCTTGTCTACATACATCATGGCCTTCTTGTCGTCGGCCACGGCACTGATGTAGCGCTCGTACTCTCGCAGCACGTCGGCAATTATCTCCTCCTGGCTCAGATACTGAATGTCGTTGCCCGAACGCCCGTCGCTGTAGTAAGTCACCGGGATGTACTGCTTGTTGGTGCTCACGTCGGGCGTGTTCTCCTCGTCGATAAGGTACTCCGATATGCTGCGCCGCTCGGCGGCCACGCCATACCTGAAGTTCCATATCCTCTCGTGCCTTATCACAATCTCCACCGACAGGGCCCCGCGGCGCCCCTCGTTCACCTCCACGTCGATGCCCCGGCCAGCAAACTCGGCGGCGAGCTCGGCAAAGGCCGGCCTCACCTTCTGGCTGAAAAAGCGCTGTATGTCGGTTTTCTGCGAGAAGGTGAGTATCTGCGTCAGGCGCTCCCGCCAGTGGCTGCCGTCCCAGTTGCGGCTGCCGTAGGGCAGGTTTGAGCTGTGGTAGAGCATGTCGGTGTGCAGGGCCCTCACCAGGCAGAAGCACAGCACCAGCATTATCAGGCCGAAGGGCAGCGCCATCACGAGCGTCATCGTCTGCAGCGAACGCAACCCTCCGGCGTATAGCAGCGCCATGGATATCAGCGCCAGCAGCACTCCCCAGAAGGCGTTCTGCCACTTGGGCGAGTTGGGCGCGTTGCCCGACGAGATGCTGTTCATCACGAGAATGCCCGAGTCGGCCGACGTGACGAAGAACACGGCTATCATGACTATGCCCAGCACACACAGCGCCCCGGCCATGGGAAACTGGCCGAAGAAGCTGAAGAGCAGTATGTCGGGCTGGTCGGCCAGGGCCGAGAGGGCCCCTCCGGCCACGTGGCTGTCTATGTGGATGGCCCCGGCGCCGAACACCGTCATCCACATGAACACAAAGAGCGACGGCACGAGCAGCACGGCCACTATGTACTCGCGTATGGTGCGCCCCTTCGATATGCGGGCTATGAACAGCCCCACAAACGGGGCCCAGCTTATCCACCACGCCCAGAACATGACGGTCCAGCTGGTAAACCACCCCCGGCCGTCGGTCTCGAAGGCAAACGTGTTGAACGTCAGGCCGGCAAGGCGCTGCACATAGTAGCCCAGGCTCTCGCTGAAGGCGCTCAGCAGGAAGGTGGTGGGCCCGAGCAGCAGCACGAAGGCCATGAGCAACACGGCCAGGCACAGGTTGGCCTCGCTGAGCCGCCTCACGCCACGGCTCACGCCCGCCACGGCCGAGAGTATGGCCACGGCGCTCACCGCTGCTATGATGGCGCACTGCAGGGCGAAGCTCGTGTGGCCCAGCAGGCCTATGTGCACCAGCCCGGCGTTGAGCTGCACCACACCGAAGCCCATCGACGTGGCTATGCCGAAAAAGGTGCTCACCAGGGCAAACGTGTCGGCGACGTTGCCTACCACACCCTTTATGCGCTCGCCCAGCAGGGGGTAGAGGCCGCTGCGTATCGACAGCGGCAGGCGGTAACGGAAGGAAAAGTAGGCCAGTATGAGCCCCATGAGAGCGAAGATGGCCCAGGCGTGCAGCCCCCAGTGGAAAAACGTGGCCAGCATGGCTTCCTTGGCGGGGTTGGCCACGGTGGGCAGCGACGGATGGACGTAGTGCGACATGGGCTCGGCCACGCCGAAATACATGAGACCGATGCCCATGCCGGCGGCAAAGAGCATGGCTATCCATGAGAAGAAGCTGTACTGGGGCCTTGAGTTGTCGGGCCCGAGGCGTATGTTGCCGGCCTTGCCGAAGGCCAGCACCAGCAGGAAGATGAAGAAGAGCGATACGAGCATGGTGTACACCCAGCTGAACTTGCGGTATACGTACGACTGGACTGCGAGCAGGGCCTGCTCGGTGCGGTCGGGCCACAGGGCGCACAGCAGCGACAGGGCCAGCAGGACCAGCAGGCCGGGAATGGCCACGGTCCGTGTGAAGGTAGTTTTTTCTTTCAGTATGTTCATTGCATCGATAATGGGTTGACCCCCATGCCCCAAAGGGGCGCGGGCGCAAGCCGCAAGAGGGATGGCGCCGGGGGCGGCCTCGGGCCGCGGGCAGGGAACGGCGGCGGAAGGCTCTCGGTGAGAAAATGCGCGGCAGCCATACAACACAGCCCCTGCCATGGTTGCCGCACGCTTTATGCAAAAATACAGAAAAAATGCGAAAAACGGGACGGCAACATGCCATCTTCCGACAAACAGGCACAAAGCCACACCATAACGGCCACGCCCCATAGCCCCGCGGCGATAGCTTTATGAATATCCGCATGCTGCCAAATGTGAGGAGGAAGAAGACTTTTTCAGGAGGTAGAAGACTTTTTCAGGAGGTAGAAGGAGTTAGAAGGAGGAAGAGGGAGGTAGAGGACATTTGCTGGAGTTAAGGCTTTTTCAGGAGTTAGAGGACATATTAGTGTATGCAAGTAGCCAAGTAGTTATAGGTAGCTGACGGTTGTTAGGCTTCCTCTTGCTGTAGCCCGGAGTCGGCAGACAGCGGTTTTAGCGGGTAATTCCTCTAACTCCTTCTTCCTCCAGCAAATGTCCTCTACCTCCCTCTTCCTCCTTCTAACTCCTTCTAACTCCTTCTAACTCCTGAAAATGTTTTTTTTGCCCGCCGGCTTGGCCATTTCGGCAAAAAAGGCTATATTTGTGGCACCCAAGCCTTTGGCTGGGGCAAAGACGAAAACCTAACAACCATACGCAATGATTATGAAACACACTTCGCTGATATGCTGCATGGCCATGGCGGCCATGCTTTGCTGTGCAACAGCCGGGGCACAGCAGCCGCAGGCAACCGCTACGACAGTGACCGCAGGGCCGGGGGCCAAAGCCACCCTCGAGCGCTTTGTCGGCAACATCTCTACATTCAACCGCCTCTTCCCGCAAGAGAAGGTCTACCTACACCTCGACAACACGGCCTACTTCAGGGGCGAAACGATATGGTTCAGCGCCTATGTGGTCAGGGCCGACCGCCCCGCCCTCACAGACATGAGCCGGGTGCTCTACGTCGACCTGCTCGACCCAACGGGCGAGACGGTGGCCACGCGCAAGGTGAAGCTCGACCATGGCCGAGGCTCGGGCTCGTTCAAGCTCGACAAGCTGCTCACCTCGGGATTCTACGAAATCAGGGCCTACACGCGCTACATGCTCAACTGGGACGCCGCATGGGCCTTCTCGCGCGTGCTGCCGGTGTTCGAGGCGCCCAAGGCCGAGGGCGACTACTCGGAGCCCACCATGGCCGCCCACGACTACCGCAAGCGAATGCCCTCGGCCAGGGCCAAGGCCGGCGACGGCAAGGCCCGGGTGCGCTTCTTCCCCGAGGGCGGGCGCCTCGTCATGGGACTGCCCTCGCGGGTGGCCTTCGACGTGACCGGGCCCGGCGGCGAACCGCTGCAGGCCGGGGGCACGCTCACCATGGCCGACGGCAGGCGCGTGGCAGTGGAGACGCTGCGCGAGGGCCGAGGGGTGTTCGACTACACGCCCGCCGAGGGCAGCGCCACGCTAACGCTCACCGACTCGGCCGGGCGGTGGCACGAGTTTGAGCTGCCCGGGGCCGAGGCCGAGGGCTGCGTGCTCACGGTGGGGGCCATTGAGGGCGACTATGTCAACGTGGCCGTGACGCGCTCCAAGGGCTACGACGAACCGCTGGCCATGGTGCTCGTCAACGGGGGCAACGTCGACGCGGCCGACATCCTGATGCCTGGCGAGCGAACGGCGCGCAGACGCTTCTTCCGCCCCGACATGGCGCCGGGGGTGAGCCAGGTGGCGCTGATAGACCGCAACGGAGACATAGTGGCCGAACGCATGGTGTTCGTGAGCCCGCAGGCGGGGGTCGACACCATCGCCTTCAGGGCCGAGGGCTCGCTCGCGCCATGCGGCAAGCTGGCGCTCGAGGCGCAGACGGAGCCGGGGGTGACGTTCTCGCTGGCCGTGCGCGACAGGGCCGCCGACGCCAACGGGGCCGACGCCGACGCCGCCACGTGGCTGCTGCTGTCGTCGGAGCTCAAGGGCTACATACGCAACCCGCAATACTATCTTGAGGCCGACGACGAGGAGCACCGCAGGGCCGCCGACCTGCTCATGATGGTGCAGGGGTGGCGGCGCTACGACGTGGCGCAGATGGCCGGCAGCAAGGAGTTTGTCAGGAGGCAGCCCATGGAAGACGGGCTCTACCTGTTCGGGCAGCTGCACCAGGCCAGCAGGCGCAACAAGACGGCCGGCGTGAAGCTCACGGCCACGCTCTACAACAGGCAGGGGGTGGCCATGGGCGGAAAGGCCACCACCGACTCGGCCGGCATGTATGCCTTCAGGCTGCCCGACTGCGAGGGCGAGTACACGCTGCTGCTCAACACCACCAACGCCGAGGGCAAGGCCAAGAACTACAGGGTGGGCATCGACCGCAACTTCGCCCCGGCACCGCGCCCGGTGTGGCCAGCCGAGACCGAGCCTGTGCCGATGGGCGAGGCCAGGCAGCTGGCGGTGCCCGAGGCGGGCTTCGACACGCTGGCCACGAAGCTGTCGATGGAAGACCGGGTGCACATGATAAGGGAGGTGAAGGTAAAGGGCAAGCGGCTCTTCGAGAAGGCGAGGGCCGGATGGGAAAACGAGCAGCGAGGCGCGTTCAAGGCTTACGTGAGGTATGACTGCGACCGGGCCGCCGACGAGATATACGACGCCGGCGATGACACGCCCACCATCTTCGAGTGGCTCGCACAGAAAAACCCGTTCTTCGGAGGCAACGAGGTAGACCAGGGCGACGAGGGCTACGGGCTGGCCGAGCCGCAGGAGCTGCCCGTGGAGCAGCAGTTCTCGATGGTCAACGAGGGCGGGAAGCTGCAGACGGAGGTGAGCCAGATGGAAGACATGCAGACGGAGAGCGCCCAAGACCAGTACAGGGGCTTCCTCACGCGCGACGGCATGTCATACAAGAACAGGCCCATAGTGTGGGTGCTCAACAACACGTTCTACATGGGCACGTCGACGCGGGGGGTGAGCACGGCTGACATTGTGAACATCAGGGCCGAGACGTCCGAGGAGATGCCCCGCTGGCTCGACGAGTACAAGAGCGTCTACATATCTGAAGACGAGGATATATGGCGCAACTATGTCGAGGCGCCCGAACTGGCGCGGTACAGCCCCGTCACCATCTTCCTCTACTCACACCATGAGTTCCCGGCCAAGAGCAAGGGGCTGCGCCACACCCACTTCGACGGCTACAGCCGCGTGGAGACGTTCCAGATGCCCGACTACAGCCTCATGCCGCCCATGGCCGACCACAGGCGCACGCTCTACTGGAACCCCGCCGTCAAGGCCGACAAGGACGGGCGGGCGCGGATAGAGCTCTACAACAACTCGTCGTGCAAGCAGATTGCCATCTCGGCCGAGGGCATCAGCTACGACGGGCGGGCCGTGGTCTACAGGCCGTGAGGCGAAAGTGAAAAGAATTAAGAATGAAAGGTTGAGAATTAAGAATTAAAGAGCGAAAGGCAAAGGGGGCCGGCGCGCCATCGGCGTGCCGGCCCCCTTCCGTGTGCCCGTGTGTCACTTCTTGCGTGGCTTGCGGCGTGCCCACCCCTCCTCGGAGAAGTCGGGCTCGTCGCCCTTGAGCCTCACGCCGTCGTTCTGGAAAAACTGGCGCCAGTCGTCCTGGCGGCCGCCATCGGCCCCGCCGCCGCGCTCGGCGCGCCGCTTCTTGGGCTTGCGGTCAAAGCGGGCGAAGGCCCCGCCACGCTCCTGGCCGCGGCCGCCGCGACCGCCGCGCGACTGTGAGGCCTGGGTGTCGTCGGCGTCGTTGCAGCGCACGTCGCGCCCGCGGTAGCGGGTGCCGTCGAGGGCGCGCATCACTCGGGCGGCGTCGCGCTCGGGCACCTCTATGTACGAGAACTTGTCGTAAAGGTCTATGTGGCCCACCTCCTGGCGGCCGTCAACGTTGCGGTTTACAAACTGCATCACCTCGCCGGGGTAGAAGCCGTCGGCCTTGCCCAGGTTGATGAACAGGCGGCGGTAGCCCTGCTCGGCCTTGCGCCGCCCGCCGGCGCCGCGCTCGGCGCTGCGCCGCTCTTTCTTCTCGCCGCGGCCCGCCGACTGCTCTATCTCGGGGGCGTCGGCGTAGTAGGCCAGGAAGCGGCCGAACTCGCGGCTCACCATCTTCTTTATCACGTCTTCCTTGTCGATGAACTCGAAGTGGCGGTTTATCTCGTCCATGAACGGGGCTATCTCTTCCTCGTTGACGTCTACCTTCACTATCTCGTCCATCACCTTGTATAGCTGCTTGGTGCATATCTCCTGGGGCGTGGGCAGCTTGCCCTCAACAAACTGCTTGCCTATCTGCTTCTCCACGGCGCGTATCTTGCTGCGCTCGCGCGAGTGGACTATGGCTATCGAGGTGCCCTTCTTGCCGGCGCGGCCCGTGCGGCCCGAGCGGTGGGTGTAGCTCTCTATGTCGTCGGGCATGCCGAAGTTGATGACGTGGGTTAGGTCGTCAACGTCGAGGCCGCGGGCGGCCACGTCGGTGGCCACGAGCAGCTGGGTGAGGTGCTGGCGGAACTTCTGCATCGTAAGGTCGCGCTGCTGCTGCGAGAGGTCGCCGTGCAGCGACTCGGCGTTGTAGCCGTCGCGTATGAGCTTGTCGGCCACCTCCTGCGTCTCGCGCTTCGTGCGGCAGAAGATGATGGCGAATATGCGGGGGTAGTAGTCTACCACGCGCTTCAGGGCCAGGTACTTGTCCTTGGCGCTCACCATGTAGTAGACGTGGTTCACGTTCTCGGCGCCTTCGTTGCGGCTGCCCACCACTATCTCCTTGTGGTCGCGCAGGTACGACTTGGCTATCTTCTCCACCTCGCGGCTCATAGTGGCCGAGAAGAGCAGCGTGTTGCGGTTTTCGGGCAGGCTCTCGAATATCTCGTTGATGCTGTCGGAGAAGCCCATGTTGAGCATCTCGTCGGCCTCGTCGAGCACCACGTTGCCCACGCCGCCGAGCTTGGCCACGCCGCGGTTCTTGAGGTCGATGAGGCGGCCGGGGGTGGCCACGATGACCTGGGCGCCGTGGCGCAGGGCGCGCACCTGGTTCTCTATCGACGTGCCGCCGTAGACGGGCACGATGTTGACGCCTCCCATGTACTTGGAGAAGTCTTTCAGGTCGTCTGCAATCTGCAGGCAAAGCTCGCGCGTGGGACTGAGCACCAGCGCCTGGGTGTCGCGGCACCGTGTGTCTATGCGCTGCAGCACGGGTATGCCGAAGGCGGCTGTCTTGCCCGTGCCGGTCTGTGCCAGCGCGATTACGTCGTTGCGGTTGCCGAGCAAATAGGGGATTACTTCTTCCTGTACGGGCATGGGGCTCTCGAAGCCCAGCTCCGTGATGGCGCGGCGAATCTCTTCGCTGACGCCCAATTCTTCAAATGTCTTCAATCTAAAAAAAATAAAATAATACGTATTATCGCCCCATGCCCCAGCCCAACTGCTGACGACGGCGTGCGGCGCTTGCGGCTGCAAAGGTAGTGAAAATAACCGAGCATTATACAAAAAAGCTGAATTATTTTGCAGCCATGACCAAAATTGTTACTTTTGCAGCACTATGGAGATTTGTGTTTTCTGCTCGGCAAACGCCGGGCTCGACCCCGACTTCTACCATGCCGCCGAAGAGTTGGGGCGCATCATTGGGCTGAGGGGCCACTCGCTGGTGTTCGGCGGCACCGACATGGGGCTCATGGAGTGTGTGGCTGGGGCCGCGCGCAGCGCCGGCGCGAGGGTCACGGGAGTGGTGCCGGTGCGCGTCGAGGAGCGGGGCCACACGAGTGCCCACATGGATGTACACATACCATGCTCCGACCTCACCGACCGCAAGGAGCTGATGATGGCGCGCTCCGACGTGTTCATAGCCCTGCCGGGCGGCATTGGCACGCTCGACGAGGTGTTCACCGTGGTGGCCGCCGCCACCATCGGCTACCACTCGAAGACTGTATGCCTGTACAACCTGAAGGGCTACTGGGACAGCCTCATCGCCATGCTCGACGACCTTGAGGCCCGCGGGGCCGTCAGGGGCAGCTGGCGCAACCACATCACGGTGGCATCGTCGGCGTCGGAGCTGCCGCTCTGAGCGTCGAATGGGGAAATAAGGAGTTGTTTTAGGAGTTCAGGAGTACAGGAGTACAGGAGTTCTGGAGTACAGGAGTTCTGGAGTTCAGGAGTACAGGAGTTCAGACAATAGCTTTTGTGTAAAATGGAGTTATAGGGAGGTAGAAGGAGTTACAGGGAGGTAGAAGGAGTTACAGGGAGGTAGAAGACAATAGCTTTGGGGCTTATTGGGGAGTTCTGGAATTCTGGAGTTCTGGAGTTCAGACAATAGTTTTGGAAGCACGTCCCCCTGGGGGCATGGGTAAAATGGGAAGAGATAGTCAATGCCATTGTCCTCTAACTCCTTCTACCTCCCTATAACTCCCTAAAACTCCATTTTACACAAAAGCTATTGTCTGAACTCCTGTACTCCTGAACTCCTGAACTCCCAAAAAAGACTCCTGAAAACACCCCCTATCCGAGCAGCCTCCGGGCCATGTCGCGTCCCAGCGCCTCGCAGGCGGCGTGGGTGGCGGCGTCGAGGCTCTGGCGTATCTCCACGGGCGTGCCCACGGCCTCATAGTGCAGGCGCGTGTCGTTCCACTCCTTTATCTTGGCCACGGCCTTGCCGGCCCAGGCGTAGCTGCCAAACCAGCCCATGCAGTGGTTCTTTATGTCCTTGCCGGCCAGCTCGGAGAGCAGCACCTCCATCTCGTGGTACAGCCCGGCGTTGTATGTCGGGGCGCCCACTATGAGTCCGCGGTAGCGGAACACGTCGCGTATGATGTACGAGTGGTGGGTCTTCGACACGTTGTACATCACTATGTCCTTCAGCCCGGCGCGGCTGGCGGCGGCGGCCACCACCTCGGCGGCGCGCTCGGTGTTGCCGTACATCGTGCCGTAGCATATCACCAGGCCGGGGTCGGTCTCATAGCGGCTCATGCGGTCGTAGAGCTTCACCACGCGGTCTATGTTCTCGTGCCACACGGGGCCGTGGGTCGAGCAGATGTAGTTTATCTGCAGCCCCGAGAGTTTCTTCAGGGCGTTCTGCACGGGGGTGCCATACTTGCCCACAATGTTCGAGTAGTAGCGCACCATCTCGAGCCAGAACTCGTCGCAGTTGATCTGCGAGTCGACCAGCCCGCCGTTCAGGGCGCCGAAGCAGCCGAAGGCGTCGCCCGAGAAGAGGGCGCCCGCCGACGTGTCAAACGTCACCATGGTCTCCGGCCAGTGCACCATGGGTATCATGGCAAAGCGCAGCTCGCGGCTGCCCAGGCTCAGTGTGTCGCCCTCCTTCACCAGGTGGGTGCCGTCGGCTATGCCGTAGAAGCCTTTCATCATGTCGAACGTCTTGCTGTTGCCGACAATCTTCAGGCCGGGGTAGTATTTCTTTATGAGCCCTATCGACCCGCTGTGGTCGGGCTCCATGTGGTTGATTACGAGGTAGTCTATCTGCCGGTCGCCTATCACCTCGCGTATGCGCTCTATGAAGGGCACGAAGAAGTCTACCTCGACGGTGTCTACAAGGCACACTTTCTCGTCCACTATGAGGTACGAGTTGTACGACACGCCGTTGGGCAGCGGCCACAACCCCTCGAACAGGGCCTTGTTGCGGTCGTTCACGCCAACGTAGTAAATATTGTTTGTTATCTCTTGCATATATGTTTAAATGATGAATTATGGTTATCCTCTTGTCGTTTGCATGCCGCCCTGCGGCCGCCATCAATCCATGCCGCGGGCGGGCTCCTCAGGCCTGCCGCAGGGCGGCCTTCATCTGCCGCCCGAAGTCCTCGTCAACGTAGTTGCCTATGCTGCGGCAGCAGTTGGCAGCAAAGAGCTGGGCGCAGTGCATCACGCTGTCCCACTGGCCGTCGCTGAGGCCGGCATCGATGTCGGCGCGGGTGATGCCATACTTTATCAGCCCGTAGACGAAGCCGGCGTTGAAGTTGTCGCCGGCGCCTATGGTGCTCACCGTATCGGTGTGCTCCACGGGGTAGTCGCGGCTCAGGCCGCCGGCACCCCTCAGGGCCACCGGGCCTGCCCCCTGGGTGCAGATGAAGTGCTTGCAGTAGAAGGATATCTCGCTGCGGTAGACGGTGTCGGGGTCCGACTTGCGGAACATCACGCCGAAGTCTTCGGTGCTGCCGCGCACTATGTCGGCATACTCCAGGTTCTCGAGTATGTTGGGCGTCACCTTGATGAGGTCGGTGCGGTGCGAGGCGCGGAAGTTGACGTCGTAGTAGAGTATGGCGCCGCGGCTGCGGGCATACTCTATGAACGCAACCACCTGGGGGCGTATCACGGGGTTGACGGCATAGAACGAGCCGAACATCACCACGTCGTCGGGGCCCACGTCGGGGTAGGCGAAGTCGAGCTGGTCGTGGGGGTGGTCTTTGTAGAAAATGTACTCGGCACTGTTGTCGTCGCCAAGGAAGGCCAGCGATATGGGCGACTTGCTGTCGGGATATACGCTCACGTTGTCGGCGTTCACACCGTTGGCCTTGAGGAACGACACTATCTTGCGGCCAACGCGGTCGTTGCCCGCCTCGCTGATGAACGTGGCGTCGACGCCCGAGCGGCCGAGCGATATCACGCCGTTAAACACTGAACCGCCCGGAACGGCGCCTATGGGCTGGTCGTTCTTGAAGATTATGTCGAGCACAGTCTCCCCTATTCCAACTACTTTACGCATACTGAATCCTTTCCAAGCTGCAAATATCTGAATTTTTTGGCAAAACGGCAAGCAACGCGCCACTTTTTCACAAAAGTTAATTTTCAGCGATGGCCACGGGCGGGCGACGCCACGGGCGGCCGCGCACAAAAAAACATGCCGCCAACTTCGCCCTGTCGGGATTTTGCTGTATCTTTGCCGCCATTATGGAATACAACACGCTCACGCTGCCCAACGGGCTGCGCATCATACACCTGCCGTCGGCGTCGCCGGTGGTCTACTGCGGCTACTGCATCGCGGCCGGCACGCGCGACGAGGGCCCAGGCCAAGAGGGCATGGCCCACTTCTGCGAGCACACCACGTTCAAGGGCACCGCACGGCGCAGGTCGTGGCACATCATCAACTGCCTCGAAAGCGTGGGGGGCGACCTCAACGCCTTCACCACCAAGGAAGACACCGTCTACCACGCCGCAATCCTGCGCGACCACTTCCCAAGGGCCGTCGACCTGCTCACCGACATCGTCTTCCACAGCCGATACCCGCAGCAGGAGGTGGAGAAGGAAATCGAGGTGATATGCGACGAGATTGAGAGCTACAACGACTCGCCGGCCGAGCTCATATACGACGAGTTCGACAGCCGACTCTTCGCTGGCCACCCGCTCGGCCACAACATACTGGGACGGGCCGAGAGGCTGCGCACGTTCACACCGGCCGACGCGCTCGCTTTCACGGCAAGGCTGTACAGGCCCGACAACGCCGTGTTCTTCGCATATGGCGACATCGACTTCCGCAGGGCGGCGCGGCTGCTCCAGAAGGCCACGGCCGACTTCCCCCCGGCGGCGCCACGGGGGCCAAGGCCGTCGGGGCCAATGCCTGCCTACACACCCGGCGAGACCACGGCCGACAGGGCCACCCACCAGGCCCACGTCATGATTGGCACAAGGGCCTACAGCGCCCACGACGACAGGCGCATGGCCCTCTACCTGCTCAACAACATGCTCGGCGGACCGGGCATGAACGCAAGGCTCAACATAGCCCTGCGCGAGCGCAACGGACTGGTATACACCGTCGACAGCTCCATGGTGAGCTACTCCGACACCGGCTCGTGGTGCATCTACTTCGGGTGCGACACCCACGACGTGCAGCGTTGCCGCCGCCTGGTAAGGCGGGAGCTCGACCGAATGATGCAGAAGCCACTCACCCCGACACAGCTCGCCGCCGCCAAGAAGCAGATAAAAGGGCAGATAGCCGTGGCATGCGACAGCCGCGAGAGCTTCGCCCTCGACTTCGCCAAGGGCTACCTCCACTACGGCCGCGAGAAAGACCCCGCCGAGCTCTTCGCCATGATCGACGCCATCACGCCAGCCGCCATACAGCAAGTGGCCCAAGAGCTCTTCGCCCCCGACCGCCTCACCACCCTGATCTACGGCAAGCCCTGACAGAAACGCCGGCAGCCGGGAAGGCCCCAACACCCCTCCCGGCTGCCAACCGCCCACTCAGCCAAATCGAAAGTGTTCTCCCAGCTCTCCCAGCTCTCTCAGTCCTCCCAGCTCTCCCAGTCCTCCCAGCCCTTTCTCTCTCGATGCCTGTCCGTGGTAGTGCCAACTGCAATATATTTATAGAAATATATTGCAGTTGGCACTTACCTACAGGTATCTGGCTCGCCCACAGCATTGCCACCATGCTCCATCCATCCATTAACCATCTTTAACCGCCGCCACCGCCATCGTGAACCATTTGTGCATAGCCGCCCCCTACCTTTGCACCACGACACCGGGGCGCCGCAGCCCCCACTGTAATTAACCCAAAATCAACGCAAGAAATGGAAAAAATCTATTACCAACCGCGGCCATGCCTGGCCGCCATTGAAAGACACATGGCCCAAGAGGCCCGACTGACCAGGGAGGCGCGCCGCATCATGGCCGCCGACCTGGCCATGCTGCTCACAGGGGCACACACCGGGGCGGCACGCTGCGAGGCCTCGGTGACCGACCTCATGGAGGCCGCCCACAACGCATACAGCGAGGGATGCCTGCGCCATGCCGACGGGCAGCCGCTCACCTTCAGGCAGATTGTAGAGCTGACATGCCGGCGCATGGGCATCGGCGTGCCGAGAAACCCCAGGAGCAGGGCCGCCAGGGCTGCCATGCGCAAGGGCATGAGGGGCAACTCGCTGCTCGAGTGCTACAGGCTGTGGCTGGCGGCCGGAGCCGACGGCAACACGGGCCTCAGGAGACTGCAATACAGCCTCTGACGCCATGCAATACTTACCTAACCGACAAGCAAAACTATGATTGTGGAAAAAGCCATGGAAGACAACAAAATGCTGAGCGAGCATTTCTCGCTCGAAGAGATGACACGCTCGGGAGTGGCCATCAGGATGAGGATAGACAACAACCCCGACGAAGAGCAGGTGGAAAACATGAGGCAACTGTGCCGCAACGTGCTCGAACCCGTCAGGCGCCGGTTCGGCGTGACCCGAATCACCAGCGGATTCAGGAGCCAGGCCCTCAACGCCGCCGTGGGCGGGGCGCCCGACTCGCAGCACCTCCGTGGCGAGGCCGCCGACCTGCACATATCCAACATGGAGGTGGGGCGCAAGGTGTTCGACTTCATCAGGCTGCACACCGACTTCGACCAGCTGCTCTTCGAGCGCAGGATCAAGGGGGGATACTGGTGGCTGCACGTGTCGTTCACCACCCGGCGGCCCAACCGCCACCAGGCGATGCTCGACTGGCGGTGAGAACGGGCCGGGGGCGTCAGCCCTCGGCCTTCACCACGTTGAGGTAGGGATAGGGTATCTCGATGCCCTCGCGGTCAAAGCGCTCCTTGACCGACTTGAGCAGGTCGCACTTCATCGTGAACGCACCGCCGGGGGTGGCCGCCCAGGCCCAGGCCCTAAGCGTGATGGCCGAGTCGCCCAGGGCCATCACCCTGACCACCACCTGGGGCACGCCGGCCTTGCGGTCGGCCTCGCTGCGGTGGTCGGTTATCAGGGGGTGGCGCAGGGCCTCGTCGGCCATCAGCGCCATGGCGCGGTCAAGGTCGGTGCTGTAGGACACGCCCACCTCGACAAAGGCGCACGTGTCGGTCTCGCCATACGACGAGTTGACCACGGTGCTCGAGTTCATCTTGCTGTTGGGGATGAGTATCATGCGGTTCTCGGCGTTGCGTATCACCGTGTGGCGAAGCGTTATCTCGACCACCGTGCCGGTAACTATGTCGTCGACCATCACGAAGTCGCCTACCTTGAACGGGCGCGAGAAGATGATGAACAGGCCGCCAACGATGTTCGACAGGGCGTCCTGCGAGGCCAGGCCCACGGCCATGGCGCCGATGCCGGCACTGGCCAGTATCGAGTTGCTCACCTTCTCCATGCCCGGTATGAGCGACAGCACGGCAGCCGTGCCTATGATGTAGACCACGGCCACCACTATCTGCCTCACGAAACCGGCCTTGGTCTCGTCGATGGCCAGCTTGCCCTGGCGCCTGAGCGAGCGGCGGAAAAGGTACTTGATGAAGGCCGTCACGGCGCGCACAAACAGGTAGATGACGGCTGCCTTAAGGCAGAACATGGCCACCCAGCGCAGCGAGAGGCCGAAGACGGTGGTGTCGAGGATTTCGTTCAGGTTCATTTCTTTGCTTCATTTAGCGCAGGCGCAACATTGCGTGCGGATGCAAAGGTAATAAAACTTCTGCACAAGCGGGCATGGCGGGGGCGCCTTTTTTACGCGCTGTTCCGCTACGGGAGTGCCTGCCGGGCGCGCGGGGCAGGCCAAAAGGGGGATGTACCCCGAATTGTACCCCGCGGGGCTATTGACAGGGCGGTGCCCGCGACGTATCTTTGCAATGTCATCCGGCCGGTGGCAGCATAACTTTAATAATCAACAAAAAACAAAAGAAAGGAAACAAGACTATGGCAGTACAGTACAAACTTTACCAGAACAACAACTCCAGGAGCAAGCAGTTCGGGAAATGGTATGCCAGGGCGGTGATGGTCGACACGGTCGACACCAACAGGCTGGCCGAGCAGATAGAGGCCAACTGCACGGTGAAGCGGGCCGACGTGCTCGCGGTGCTCAGCGAACTGGTGGTGGTCATGAAGCAGGAACTGCAGAGCTCGAAGAGGGTGAAGCTCGACCACTTCGGAACGTTCAAGCTCGGGCTGGCCACGGGGCCGAGCCCCTCGGCCAAGGAGTTCACCGCGGCGCAGAACGTGAAGGACATACACGTGCTCTTCCAGCCCGAACTGCACATCGACAAGAACGGCAGGCGCACGAAGTCGTTCATCGACGGGTGCAAGGTGTCGGAGCTGCCGGGCGGCAACGCCAAGGACGGAGGCGACGCCAAGGCCGACGAGTGACGACGGGCGCACGTGGCACAGCATCTTCAACCAACTGTAACAACTAAAGGGGAAAGGAGGCATTATACATGAAAAACAACACCTGGCAAACAGTCATCAAGGTGATCATCGCCGTGGCCTCGGCTCTGCTCGGAGCACTGGGAGCCACCGCCGCAAAGGCGGCATTCTGATACCGGGGCTGCCCGAGGCAGCCTGACCAACAGGAAAACGCAGGCCCCCGCCGCGAAGCGACCGCTGCACTCTCGTGCACGGAGCGCCCGCGGCGGGGGCCGCCCGCTTGGGCCACGGGCATGCAAAAAACTCACTTTTGAAGCCGGCAAAGGCGCGTATCTCGGAAAATATTTGTAAGTTTGCACACCGATAAGCAAACCACTACATACAATGGACGCAGACTTTGACATAAGGCAGGAGCATGTCTCGGCAGCCGAGCGCGAGTTTGAGAACGCCCTGCGCCCGCTGCGCTTCGGCGACTTCAGCGGGCAGCAGAAGGTGGTCGAAAACCTCGAGGTGTTCGTAGAGGCAGCCAAGTACCGCGGCGAACCGCTCGACCACACGCTGCTGCACGGGCCGCCGGGACTCGGCAAGACCACACTGAGTAACATCATCGCCAACGAGCTCGGGGTGGGATTCAAGATTACCAGCGGGCCGGTGCTCGACAAGCCCGGCGACCTGGCCGGCATACTCACCTCGCTCGAGCGCAACGATGTGCTCTTCATCGACGAGATACACCGGCTCTCGCCAGTGGTCGAAGAATACCTCTACTCGGCCATGGAAGACTACCGCATAGACATCATGATCGACAAGGGGCCCTCGGCACGGTCGATACAGATAGACCTCAACCCGTTCACCCTCGTGGGGGCAACCACGCGCAGCGGACTGCTCACCGCGCCGCTCAGGGCACGCTTCGGCATCAACCTGCACCTGGAGTACTACGAGCCCGACACGCTCATGAAGATACTCAAGCGGTCGGCAGGCATACTCAACGTGCCCATAGACGACGAGGCCGCCATGGAGATAGCGCGACGCAGCCGCGGAACGCCACGAATAGCCAACGCCCTGCTCAGGAGGGTGCGCGACTTCGCGCAGGTGAAGGGCAACGGGCGCATAGACATCGACATAACCACGCTGTCGCTCTCGGCACTCAACATCGACAGCTTCGGCCTCGACGAGACCGACAACAAGATTCTGCTGGCCATCATCGACAAGTTCAAGGGAGGCCCCGTAGGGGTGTCAACCATAGCCACCGCCATAGGCGAAGACTCCGGCACGGTGGAAGAGGTATACGAGCCATTCCTCATCATGGAGGGATTCATCAAGCGGACGCCCCGGGGGCGCATGGCCACCGAACTGGCCTACCGCCACTTCGGGCGCAACCCCTACTCCGGCAACATAATGCAGCAATCGCTGTTCGACGACAAAATTTAAATTAAGGATTAAGTGCTAAGGATGAAGGATGAAGGTTTAAGGATTAAGGATGAAGGATAAAAAATGAAAAATTAAAGGTAAGGGGCGAAATCCGCTCTGGCCAATAGTCGCAGCCACAGGCTGTGCCCCAAAGCCCCCAGCTCTCCCAGTCCTCCCAGACCTCCCAGACCTCCCAGAGCTCCCAAAGCTCCCAGACCTCCCCTCAAAAAACCATCCAACAATGAAAATAGGAATATTCGTAGGCAGCTTCGACCCATTCACCACCGGCCACCACGCCATCGTCCGCAGGGCCCTGCCCCTGTTCGACAAGATAGTCATCGGCGTCGGCATCAACGAGCGAAAGAAATACATGTACAGCACCCGGGTGAGGCTCCAGCATATAGAGGCCCTCTACGCCTCAGAGCCAAAGATAGAAGTAAAGTCATACAACGACCTCACCATCGACTTCGCCGGTCGCGAGGGAGCCCAGTTCATCATCAAGGGCGTGCGAAGCATCAAAGACTTCGAGTACGAGCGCGAGCAAGCCGACATCAACCGAAAGATAGGCGGTGTAGACACCATACTGCTCTACGCCGAGCCACAATACGAGAGCGTGTCGTCGAGCATGGTACGCGAACTGATACACTTCGGCAAAGACGCAAGCGAGTTCATACCCGTCCCGCCCCAAGAGCAGCACACCCCCAGGCAAGCAACATCAAAGTAACGATTATGATAACATACAACGCAGACGGCGTCAAGATGCCGTCAATAAAGAAACGAGAGACCACGGCATGGATAAAAGCTGTGGCCGGGCTATACGGCCGTCGCGTGGGCGAGATAGGCTACATGTTCGTCGGCGACGAGAAGATGCTCGAAGTCAACCGCGAGTACCTCGGCCACGACTACTACACCGACATCATCACATTCGACTACGACGAGGGCGACCGCATCAACGGCGACATCGTCATCAGCCTCGACACCGTAAGGTCAAACGCCGAGCTCTTCGGCAAGGAATACTCCGACGAGCTCCACCGCGTCATCATTCACGGCATCCTCCACCTCTGCGGCATCAACGACAAAGGCCCCGGCGAGCGCGAACAGATGGAGGCCGCCGAAAACCAAGCACTGGCCATGCTCAAATAGTCCACACCGGAAGCCCAGCCGGGCTTCCGGCCAACAGCCCAGCTCTCCCAGTCCTCCCAGCTCTCCCAGAAAAAAAATCCGCCCCGGCCGCCCTCGATAGAGTGGCGGCCGGGGCGGAACCCCCGGGCTTGCTTCAGCCCATCACTTCACAATCACCTTCTTGGCAGAGCCGTCGGCATACTTCACAATGTTCAGGCCCTTCTGCGGCACATCCCTGCGGCGTCCGTCGAGCGAGTAGTAAGCCTCAGCCTCCTGCTTACCGGCAGGGGCCACGCCGGAGATGCCGGCGTTAGTGCCGTCGTTGTGGAATATGATGTCCACCTTCGGGCCCATGGCCACAAGCTCATAGCCATAGATGGGGTAGCCGCCCACCTCGCCGGTCTGCACCTGGCGCATGGTCTTGAGCTGCACCGTGGCCTTGCATACACCGGTAACCTCGGTATTGCCATTGGCCGGCCTTATCACCCACTCCGTCAGCATGTCCTTCGTTGACCCGGCAGACACAATGCCGGCATCGGTGCTCAGCACATCGGTCACACCGCTTGATGCCTGGCACTGAGAGGGGAAGCATATCTGGAAAGTGCCACCGTCTATCTGTGTCACCTGATAGTCTACGGCACAATATACATCTCCCTCGGCAGTATTCTTCACCGACAGGCCGGAAAGCACCATCGTGCCCTGGTCTATGGGGTCAAGCCCCGGGATATTTATCAAGCTGTCGTGCTTCTCATACACCTCCCATGTTGTTCCGTCGGCCACCACAGCCCCGTCCTCGTCAACAAACTGGAAAACGTTTTCGGTCGGGGTGTAATCGCTCTGCGCAAAGGCCATCACACTGCCCATGATGGCTGCAGCACACAAAGTAAACAGTTTCTTCATAATGCTCTAACAAGTTTTGTTATTAATGTTTGATGTTCTCTCTTTTCTTATCTTACCCAATGGTTGTGTCCAAATATGAACCAAAACATTGCACTTTGTCACAAAAACAGGGCAAATTTATGAAAATAGCAGTAAAATAGAATATACACAAGCGTTTTTTTATGTTTATTTAACCGCTGTGCCGCGCGCTGTGGCACAGCCCGCGCCAACCCGGGCGACAACGGCCGGGCCTGCGGCCCAATGCCCACAACAAAAAACAGCCGGTCGACGTACGCGCGGTGAAAACACCTGTGCGTACGTCGACCGGCTGTGAAACCCGGCACGGCAGCCGTCAGTCGTCCTCTTTTTCCAGCAGCCTGACGGCCTCGAGCACGATGGGGTTCTGCTCGTTCATCACTGCGAAATACTCGCTCATGGTCCACAGGTCGCGAGCCACGAGCGCCTTGAGCTGCAGCCTCAGGTATGGCAGCGTGCGCTCCAGCTCGGCCGTGTCCTTGGGCTCGATGCCCTGGCGGCGCCCCTGGCTGATGATGCTGTCGGTGAGGGCACCTGGCACGGCATACGACTTGTTGAAGGCGGCAAACGTCTTGTAGGCAGACTTCAGCGACTTGCGGTGGCGGTCTACATAGTGCAGGTATGCGTTGAGCACTATGCTCTTGGCCGAGAGCTCGCGGTGCAGGCGTGTGTAAACGGTGGTGTCGAGCGGCACGAAGAGGTCGGGCATGATGCCGCCCCCGCCATACACGGTGCGGTGGCGGCGGAGGGTGTAGCACTTGAGCGAGTCGGCAAAGTGTATGCTGTCGGCATTGGTCAGCTCGCCGTGCTTCAGGCGGTTGTAAACGTCCATGGCGTAGTCCTTGGCGTCGCCCTTCACGTAGGGCTTCTGTATGCACCGGCCGGCCGGCGTGTAGTAGTGGGCCACGGTGAGGCGTATCATCGAACCGTCGGGCAGGTCGATGGGGCGCTGCACGAGGCCCTTGCCGAAGGTGCGGCGGCCCACCACGGTGCCGCGGTCCTGGTCTTGCAGCGCTCCGGTGACAATCTCGGCCGCCGAGGCCGTATACTCGTTGACCAGGGCCACCACGCGGCCGCTGGTGAAGCTGCCGTCGCCCTTGGCCTTGTAGTCTACGCGGGGGGCCGCGCGGCCGGAGGTGTAGACGATGAGGTCGCCCTTGGCCAGGAACTCGTTGGCCACGTCGACGGCTGCCTGCAGGTAGCCGCCGCCGTTGTCCTGCAAGTCGAGCACGAGGCTCTCCATGCCTTCCTTGCGCAGCCGCTGCATGGCCGAGGTGAGCTCGGCGTGGGTGGTGGCGCCGAAGCTGCCTATGCGCACATACCCCACACCGGGACGTATGATGTAGGCGGCGTCAATGGTCTCGACGGGTATCTTGTCGCGGGTGACGGTGAACGACAGCCGGCCGGAGATGCCGCGCCTTGTCACGCCGAGGCGCACCTGTGTGCCCTTGGGGCCGCGCAGGCGCTTCATTATTTCCTCGCGGGGCATCTTGACGCCTGCTATGGCGGTGTCGTTGACGGTCACGATGCGGTCGCCGGCAACGATGCCCACGCGCTCAGAAGGCCCTCCGCTGACGGGCTGGATGACGAGCAGGGTGTCTTCTATCATGTTGAACTGAACGCCTATGCCCTCGAAGTTGCCGGCCAGCGGTTCGTTGAGTGCCTTCACTTCCTTGGCCGTGGAGTATGATGAGTGGGGGTCCAGCTTTTCTATCATGCCCCGTATGCCGTCTTCTACGAGCTTGTGCTCGTCGACGCTGTCTACGTATAGGCTGTTGATGGCTACCTCGGCTATCTGTAGCTTGCGCATAGGGCTGTCGGGCCCCATGTTTATCCGCAACTGGGCCGAGGCAAGAGATGGCAACAGCAGTGCGGCGGCTATTATCTTTGATGGTTTCATTGGTTTCGTTTTAAGGAGTCTGAAGGAGTTGTTTTGGAGTTAAAAGGAGTTATTTGGGGAGTTAGAAGGAGTTATTTTGGAGTTAAGGAGTCAGGGAGTTAGGGAGTTAAGACAATAGTTTCGACTTATGGCCGCAACTATCCGCCGGCACGGCTTCCTCCCCTTTTTCCCTTAATCATTAATACTTAATACTTCCCATTATCCCCCTTAATCATTAATCATTAATCACTTAATACTTAATCCTCTTCCTCCGGGCGGTCTTCCTCTATTACAAGGTTCTCTATGATAAAGTTCTGGCGCTCGGGCGTGTTCTTGCCCATGTAATATTCAAGCAGCTTCTGCACTTGGTCTGTCTTGTGCAGAGTGACCTGCTCGAGGCGCATGTCGGGCCCGATGAAGTGCTTGAACTCGTCGGGCGATATTTCGCCAAGACCCTTGAAGCGGGTTATCTCCGGGTCGGGGCCAAGGTCGGCAATGGCGCGCACCCGCTCGTCTTCAGTGTAGCAGTAGCGGGTGATGAAGTCTGTCTTCTTGCCCGCGTCGGCCCTGGCGTCGGCAGCGGCCACCACGGCGCGGTTCTTTATCTTGGTGCGCCTGTTGCGCACGCGGAACAGCGGTGTCTGGAGCACGTAGACATGGCCTTTCTTTATCAGGTCGGGGAAAAACTGCAGGAAGAAGGTGATGATGAGCAACCGTATGTGCATGCCGTCGACGTCGGCGTCGGTGGCCACAATCACCTTGTTGTAGCGCAGCGTGTCAAGGCCGTCCTCGATGTCGAGCGCGGCCTGCAGCAGGTTGAACTCCTCGTTTTCGTAAACCACCTTCTTGGTGAGCCCGAACGAGTTGAGGGGCTTGCCGCGCAGCGAGAACACGGCCTGGGTGTTTACGTCGCGGCTCTTGGTGATGCTCCCGCTGGCCGAGTCGCCCTCGGTGATGAAGATGCAGCTCTCCTCCTTGCGGTCGTTCTTGGCGTCGCTGAAGTGTATGCGGCAGTCGCGCAGCTTGCGGTTGTGCAGGTTGGCCTTCTTGGCCCTCTCCCTGGCCAGCTTGGTCACCCCGGCCATGGCCTTGCGCTCTTTCTCGCTCTCCTGTATCTTCTGAAGCATGGCGTCGGCCACGTCGGCGTGCTTGTGCAGGTAGTTGTCCACCTCGGTCTTCACGAAGTCGCCCACATACTTGTTTATGCTCACCCCGCCGCCCGGCGCCATGGTGAGCGAACCGAGCTTTATTTTTGTCTGGCTCTCAAACATGGGCTCCTCAACGTTGATGGCTATGGCGGCCACGAGCCCGTTGCGTATGTCGGTGTACTCGAAGTTCTTGCCGTAGAACTCCTTGATGGTGCGGGCAATGTGCTCCTTGAACGCGCTCTGGTGGGTGCCTCCCTGCGTGGTGTGCTGTCCGTTGACAAACGAGTGGTACTCCTCGCCATACTGGTTGGTGTGGGTGAAGGCAATCTCGATGTCCTCGCCCGTCAGGTGTATGATGGGGTATATGCCGTCGGTGGTCATGGTGTCGTTGAGCAGGTCCTTGAGGCCGTGGCGGCTGAGTATGCGGCGGCCATTGTGCATTATTGCCAGCCCGGTGTTCAGGTATGTGTAGTTGCGGAGCATCGTCTCCACGATGTCGGCGTGGAAGGAGTAGCCCGTGAACAGTGTGGCGTCAGGCTCGAAGAATATGTACGTGCCGTTCTCGTCGGTACTGTCCTCGGTGGAGTCTGAGGTGAGCACGCCACGCTCAAACGTGGCCCGGCGCACCTTTCCGTCGCGGTACGACCTCACCTCGAAGCGCGAGCTGAGCGCGTTGACGGCCTTGACGCCCACGCCGTTTAGCCCCACGCTCTTCTTGAAAGCCTTGGAGTCATACTTGCCGCCGGTGTTGAGCACGCTGACGGCCTCGATTAGCTTGCCCTGCGGTATGCCGCGGCCGTAGTCGCGCACGCTGACGCGGAGGTTGTCTTCGATGTCAACCTCTATGCGGTCGCCGGCGTGCATCTTGAACTCGTCGATGGAGTTGTCGATGACTTCCTTGAGCAGCACATAGATGCCGTCCTCGGGCAGCGAGCCGTCGCCAAGCCGCCCGATATACATGCCCGGCCTTGTCCGCACATGCTCCATGTCGGACAGGTGGCGTATGTTGTCGTCTGTGTATTCCACGGGCTGTTGCCCGCCATTTCCAATGATGTCTGTGTTTATGTCGTTTTCATTCATGCTTGCTGGTTATTTGATAGAGAAGGCTAATTGATGGGAGGACTGGGCGAGCTGGGAAGACTGAGAGTTCTTAGAGCTCTGAGAACTCTGAGAGTTCTGAGAGAGCTGTTTACGCCGCTCAATCTGTTTCAGAGCTCTCAGAACTCCCATGGCTCCCAGAACTCCCAAAGCCCCCAGCACTCCCAGTCCTCTCACAATCCCTTCCTATAGCACCTCCGGCGCTTGTGCTGCACCTTGTCCAGATACTGCCACTGGCTCTGCACGTTCTCGTTGGTCTCCATCTCTACCTGGCTCTCGCCCCACTTGAAGCCGTACTTCCTGTACCAAGGTATCAGGTCGGCAAACATCAGGGCATTGGCCCCTTTCATGCGGTACTCCGGCAGCACGCCCATGAGCAGCAGGTCGACACCTTCGGTCTTGTGGAACTTCAGGGCCCGCAGCACGTGCCACCAGCCAAATGGCCACAGCCTGCCGTCGCGGCACTTCTGGAATGCCCTCGACAGCGACGGGATGGTGATGCCCACACCCACCAGCTTGCGGTCGGCGTTCCAGTCTTCCACCAGGGTGATGAGGTTGAGGTCGGCCATGGGCAGGTACATGTCCACATACTGGTCTATCTGCCTCGGGGTGAGCTGCGAGTAACCGTAAAGGTCCTTGAATGTCTCGTTTATCACCTCGAATATCTTCTGGCCGTAGCCCTCGCGCAGCACCTCGCGGCGGGTGAGCTTCTTCACGTGCAGGTTGTAGCGCTGCTCAACCATACGGGCCACCTTGGTGTACTTGTCGGGTATCTCGTCGGGCACGAACATCTTGAACTCCACGTAGTCGTTGTCCTTCTCCCATCCGCCCATGGACTCGATGTGCTGCGGGTAGTAGGGGTAGTTGTATATGGTGGCCTGGGTGCCCAGCTGGTCGAAGCCTTCGGTCAGCATGCCCTCGGGGTCCATGTCGGTGAAGCCCAGCGGGCCCACTATCTCGGTCATGCCCCTCTCGCGGCCCCAGTCTTCGACAGCCTTCAACAGGGCCGACGACACCTCGCGGTCGTCGACGAAGTCAATCCAGCCGAAGCGCACGCTCTTGCGCTGCCAGCGCTCGTTGGCGCGGTTGTTGACGATGGCTGCCACGCGGCCCGCCACGCGACCGTCTTTGTAGGCCAGGAAATAGTCTGCCTCGCAGAAGTCGAAAGCGGCGTTCTTGTCCCTCGACAGGGTGCGCAGCTCGTCGCTCCTAAGGTTGGGTACATCATAAGGGTCGCCCCGGTACAGGTCATAGTGAAACTGGATGAATTCCTCGAGGCCCTTGCGGTCGGCCACTTTTACAATTCTTACTGATGACATTTTGAAAGCAATGTTTACTTTTAAAACACGTGGCGCATGGGGAAGCTTGACGATTCCGCCGCGCCCACTGCAAAGGTAGGCATAAAAATCAAAAAGAGAAAGAAATATTTGGAAATTTCAACATTTTAGAGTATTTTTGTAGCCAAACAAGACGATTGCGAAACAACATCAAAATTTGGGACAATGAATAACAAGACTATGTTCGCGCTTGCTCTTGGCTTGCTCTTATCCGCACCGGCAATGGCGCAGGACAACGGCAACGAAGGGCTGAAATCCTACAATTTCGTGGAGGCGCAGGGCGGCATGCAGTTCACGCCCACCGATGCAAAGAACAGCAAGTTGATAACGCCGATGACATCGCTGTCGTTCGGAAGGTTTTTCGCCCCTGCCGTGGGAGCCAGGCTGCACGTGAGCGGATGGCAGGGCAAGAGCGGATTCGAGAGGACCGGGCTGAGCTCTTACTACAAGTGGAACTACATTACCACCGACATCGACCTGATGCTTAACCTCAACAAGCTTTTCAGCAAGAAAAACCACGCCGTCAACGCCATGCTCATCGGAGGTGTCGGACTGAACACCTCGTGGGGCAACGACGAGGCTCTCAAGCTGGCCGACAACCCGGAGCTCAACATGCCATTCGCATGGGACGGCACCCGGCTGAGCCATAACATCAGGGCCGGAATAAGGATCGAGACCGACGTGACGAAACCCGTGGGCGTGTCGCTCGAGGTGACGGCAAACAGCCTCGACGACAGGTTCAACTCAAAATACAACAACAGCGACGACTGGATGATTACGGCACAGCTCGGCGTAAGCTTCCGCTTCGGCCACAAGTACAACCAGCGCAAGGCTGCGCCCGAACCCGCCCCGGAGCCCAAGCCGCAGCCCACACCGGCGCCGAAGCCCCAGCCCACACCGGCACCGAAGCCTGAGCCAAAGCCAGAGCCCAAGCCCGAGACGCTGAAGGAGGAGGTGTTCTACCAGATACGCCAGTCCGACCCGGCAAAGGCTACCGAAGAGCTCAAGGCCGTGGCCGAGTTCATGAAGCGCAACCCCGAGGCCAAGGTGAGCATTACGGGATACGCCGACAAGGGAACCGGCAACGCCAGGATAAACAAGAAGTACTCGCAGGAGCGCGCCAACAAGTTCAAGGACGAACTGGTGAAGAACTATGGCATCAATGCCTCACGGATAATCACCGACGCCAAGGGCGACACCGTGCAGCCGTTTGCCGACAACGACAAGAACCGCTGCGTAATAATCATCGGACCGGTAAAGTGACACCGGAAAGGCAACACGCTGAGGTCAGCCCCTGACCGGGGTGGCCTTTGAACACACGAGCAGGACGTGGGTCCTGTCTGCGAGGGTGGTGGCGAAGACATAAACGCCGCCACCCTCGCCCAGTTTCAGCCGGCGGCGCAACTCGGCCACAGTCAAGGGGAAGTTCCTCACAGCCACGTTGGCACGGCCGATGCCCGACAACGCCTCGCGCAACAATCGCTTGTTCATCGTCGTGGCCCGCTCTATCACGAAGCCGCGCCCCGGAAAGCCGTCAACGGGCCCGCCCGACACAAACAGGTGACTGTCGCGGCCCAGGGCTTTCACACCGAAGCGACGCTCCAACAGCCCGAAGCAACCGGCTTTCATCACCGAGGCGTTGGGCTCGTAGACCATCATGCCCCGAAGCCCATCAAGACTTGCAAAGCCGCAGGGCGTGGACGGCACGGGGCCAATCCCTGAGGCATCGAAAGCAAAGTCCGAACCGTCGTTCACGCAGTGCACAGACAACCCGACGCCACAGCCCTTGCCCATCACAAGCAGCAGCTCCTTGCACTCGCCGCCCACCGACACGATGTGCACCTCGCCCACCTCGCCACCCATGTCGGCCACGGCCTTGCGCCAGTCGAGCATTGGCGACAGCTTCACCATCACACTGTCGGCCTTGGCAAGCATCGCGCAGCGCAGCGCGGCCACGTCGGGCGTGCAGTCGCTCACGGCAAAAGTGCGCCCGCCAACCGCATCACGGCGGGCAGGGTCAACATATATCAGGCCCGCCGGGCCCATGCGCTCCAGATATTCGGCGGAATCGGCGCACACCACCTCCGCCTGGCCAAGGCCCAGCAACCCGAAATTGGCCGAGGCAATGGCACACAGCCCAGGCTGCCGCTCCACATACGTCGCCGACGCAAAGGCAGGAGCCATGAAGGCAAAGTCGACGCCAAAGCCGCCAGTGAGGTCCACCAACCGCCCGCCGCCGGCCAGCCTGCGTGCCACAGCAGCCTTGTATGCAGCAGCAGCCTCGCCCGAGCATTGCTCCATCGACAGGTGAGGCGGATATACAATGCCGTCAACGGCAGCCCACGACGGCAACTTGCGCCGCGCCATCTGCCGCCCGGCAATCTGGTCAAGGGCAAAAGGCATGTCCACCCCCGGATGCCGCCCGCCCTGCAAAGCCAGCCGGCGCACATCGTCACCGGCATGTTCATTGATAAATGATAAAGTTTCTTGATTCATGACAGTAGTTTATGGTTTCAGAGCTCAAAGCCCCACCATCCGGTCTCCCAGAGCTCCCAGCACTCCCAGCTCTCCCAGCACTCTCAGTCCTCCCAGAACTCTCAGTCCTCCCAGAGCTCCCAGCACTCCCAGCTCTCCTCACCCCCTCTTTCCCTTCCTGTATTCCAGTCGGGCCCGGGTCATCTGTTCCCTTATCCCCCCTTCCTCCAGGAATCGTTTCTTGGCGGCATCGATAAGCCTGGCCAGCAGATAGTCAGCCTGGTGGATGAGCACAATGGCAATGTTAGCAATAGCCCCGGGCGAGCGCCCCTCCATCCGCTCACGGTAGAAAGCCGAGTCAGGGTGCTCCCTGCACACCCTCCTCGTCTGCACAGCCTTTGGCGATTCCTTGTGCCACAGTTCAAGGTTGCGCACACGCAGATAGTCAGCATAGTCGGCCAGCAACTCCTGCAGACTGGCCTTGGCCACATTGTACAGCTTAATTTCAGTCTCTCGCGATGCCGTTGCCGCCGCACTGCCCTCCACAATGTTCTGCTTGCCGCTGCGTGCAGCCTGCAACATCTGGTCAACCGTCCGGTCTCCCCTGGAAAGATAGTGGTTTACAAAAAAGTAAGTGACATCATATATACACTCAGCCTTCTTGTAAGCTATCAGCTCCTCATAATGTCCCAACTGCGGTAAGAAAGCATTCGGCATAAGACATTGATTTCGTTAACATTAAGATTGTCAGACACAATATGCAAATATAGCCAAAATCAAGCAACAGCAAAGCTTTTTTCTTTAGAAAATACACCCAAGCCGCAAAAACCATACAAATAAGCCAATAAAAGAAAAGCCAAGACGAATTTGCCTTGCGGCATAACGCCATAAAGCTGCATTTTGATGATGAGGTAGCCAGCACTCCCAGTACTCCCAGAGCTCTCAGCTCTCCCAGTCCTCCCAGCTCTCCCATCACTCTCACCCTTCCCTCAGCCTCCTCTCAAAAGCCATCCTATAAAGCACCCCGGCGCACGTCAGGCACACCGGGAAAGCCCACCACACCCCCACCAGGCCATACCCCAGCCTTATGCCAAGAAACCAGCCAAGCGGCAGCGACACAATGAAATAAGAGAAAAAGGCAATATACATCATAGGCTTTACGTGCGCCATGCCGCGCAAGGCGTTGGCAAACGTGCACTGCAACCCGTCGCCAAACTGATAAGCCATGAGCGGTATCACCGTCTGTGCCACCAGGGCACACACCTCACCACTGTCGGTGAACCAAAGGCTCAGCTGACCGCGCAACAGGAATATGGGCACAGCCACCACACAAGCAATGACAAGGATTATGCGGAAACCGGCCGACGCCGTGGCCCGCGCCGCCGACAGGTCGCCCTGCCCCCTGAAGTAACTCACGCGCACGGCCACGGCTGCCCCCATGCCGTAGTACACCATGTAGAACAGCTGCGACACCGTGAGCATCACCTGGTGGGCGGCGAGCGCCGTAGTACCTATCCAACCCACCAGTATCGCCGAGAGCGAGAATGCAGCCGACTCCATGCCCATCTGCAAGGCCAGAGGCAAACCCAGGGCGTTGACACGCCACAACAGATGCCTGTCGAGGCCGCCCGCACGGAACCCCTCGCTGTAGGCCGAACACCGCGGTGAGAAAAAGAACAGCAGGGCGAAGGCCGCGGCCATGCCCACGCGGGATACCAGCGTCGAGATGCCGGCACCGAGCAGCCCAAGCTCAGGGAACGGCCCTACACCGTATATGAGAAGCCAGTTGCCTGCAATGTTCACCACATTGCCGCCAACAAGCACGGCCATGGGGGTCTTCGTGTCACCCACGGCATCGAAAAACTGCTTGAAAGTGTTCATCCAGCACACAAAAGGGAGCGAAACCATGTTAACCAACAGATAAGGGCGCATCAGCGGCAACAGTTCGTCGGGCTGGCCCAACAGGTGGAGCCCAAAGTAAAGGCCCGACAGCACAACAAGCAGCAGCACCGCCAGCAGCGTACTGCCCACAAGCCCGGCGCGCACCGTGGCCCCTATGGCCGCCGTCTCGCCACGCCCGTGACTGTAGCCCACCAAGGGCGTCAGACCGTACGAGAAGCCCATGGCAAAGATAACGAAAAGCATGAACATGGTGTTTACAAAACTGGCTGCCGCCAGCTCTTCCATGCTGTGGTGCCCCACCATGAGCGTGTCGGCAAAACCAAGCACGATGTTGCCTATCTGCCCTACAACAATTGGCACCCCAAGCGAAATCAAAGGCGAATAATGCCTCGAGAAAGCATATTTCATCATAGCGGGCGCAAAGTTAGCACAATGACACCAAACAGGCAAGCCACTGCGCGTTTTTTAGGCTGGAATGACAATAAAGAGCCATGGGCCAACGCCGCCACACCCATGCTTCAAGCCACATGCCGGTCGACGGCAACAGGACGAACAGTGGTGGCCGAATGCCGTTTGGAATGAAAAATCCCCGCCGCGGAACGATGTCCGCAGCGGGGAAAGCACCATATATAACTTAAAAACCCAGTCAAGAAAACCACGCCTTACCATCCTGGCCCAGGCCAAAAGGCCATGGCGTCAACCAATCTCAATCTTGCGGCAGGCCTTCTTGGCAGCCTCCTCGCATTTAGGCAGGTCGATGGTAAGCACGCCATTGTCGACATGCGCAGCCACCTTGTCTTTCACCACGTCGTCGGGCAACAGCAGCGTCTGCTCATACTTGCTGTAAGCGAACTCACGGCGCAGGTAGTGCTCCTTCTTGTCCTCATCCTTTTTCTCGGTCTTGCTCTCCATCTTGATGTGCAGGTTGCCGTCATCGTCGATGTTGACCTCAAAGTCTTCCTTCTTCAATCCCGGCGCAGCCACCTCAACCACGTAAGCCTTGTCGGTCTCCTTCACGTTGATGGCCGGTGCCGTAGCCTTGGTGCGCGGCATGAAGTCGGTGTCAAAGAAATCACTGAACACATCAGGTATCCATGAGTTTCTGTTCAATACTGGTAACATAATCAATCCTCCTATTTTTTGTTTTGCCCTTTGTTGTTAATGTAGCGGCCCCGGCAGCCCAACCATACGGCCCGGCCCCTCGGCCTGCTGGAAGCCCTCGCTTTTGCTCGCAACTCCCGATAACGTAAGTGCAACTAACGTGCCACCCGACAAAAACACGCCAAACCACGACAAACAGTGACAAATAGTCAGCAAAGATTAAAATAATTAAGCTTTGGTGACAAGAAGACAGGGAGAGCTGAGAGAGCTGGGAAGACTGGGAGCTCTGGGAGTACTGAGAGTACTGCCACAACAATTCTACAGTTCAGAGCTCCCAGTCTTCCCAGAGCTCCCAGTCTTCCCAGCTCTCTCAGCCCTCCCAGTCCTCCCAGCCCTATCAGCCAATCACCTTCTCCGGCAGCTTCGGCATAGCTCCGCTTTGAGTGCACACATATGCCGATACATCCACAGCCACCTTGTGGGCTTCTTCCACAGCCATGCCGCGCAGCATGGCGGCGCAGAACGCCCCCGTAAACGAGTCGCCTGCCCCCACAGTGTCAACCACCTCAACTCGCGGCGTGGCCTGAAACGACACACGCCCAGGCGTAAACACATAGCTGCCGTTGACGCCACAGGTAAGCACAAGCACGTCAAGATTGTACTTGCCGAGCATCAGCCTGCACTTGCCCTGCATGTCAAGGCCTGGGTATCCGAACAGCCTGCCAATGGCCACCAGCTCCTCGTCGTTTATCTTCAGCACGTTGCAGCGGCGAAAAGAGTCGCTCAGCACCTCGGTAGAATAGAAGTGCTGCCTCAGGTTGACATCGAATATCTTAAGCCGCCCGCCGCCGTCGGGCATGGCGTCGAGAAAACTGTTTATCGTCTCGCGCGACACCACGTTTCGCTGCGCAAGCGACCCCCAGCACACCGCACGGCAGTTGGCTGCCACGTCGGCCAGCTCGGGCGTAAACGGAATGTTGTCCCAAGCCACGTTCTCGCGTATGTCGTATGCCGGTATGCCGTTGGCGTCGAGCGTCACCGTCACCGTACCCGTGGGATAAGGCACGCGCGCCATGCTGTACGCAAGCCCACGGCTGTCGAGGGCGGCCAGGGTCTCGTCGCCCAGCCTGTCGTCGCCAACGGCGCTCACGGCCATAGAGTTGAAGCCAAACTGGCTCGTGTGGTAAGCAAAGTTGGCCGGCGCCCCGCCGAGCTTCTTGCCGTCGGGAAGCACATCCCACAGTGCCTCGCCGAGCCCCACGATGAAATTGTCTGATCTATCCATTCCTTATATCATTTTTTAAAACATCCCAACCAAAGCCCGGACACAAAGGCGCAAACCACGAAAATACGGGGCACAACATCAGAAAAGAGGTCTTCATTCACGGCATATCTTGCCTAATTCCGCATCCGGTGCTGAAAGCGCATGCAAACTTATAAATATTTTTTCAAATACAACGCTCAATCAGAGGCAAACCGTTTTTAGGCGACAACTGGCGGAAGGGTGCAAAACGGGCCGCAGGGGGGCTTGAAACGGGCCATACGGCGGCGCGGAACGGGCCTCGTGGCGCATTGGCCGGGCGGCGGCAGAAAACGCCCCACGTGGCGCGGAAACGGCCTCTGCGGCCGTGCGGACGGCCGGTTGCGGCAGCAGGCCGTGCGGCAGGCCGCCCCGGGCAACTGCCCCGGGCCCTGGCCGCAGTGACAGGACTGGCGTAGGGTGGCGGCGCACGCTGCCGTCACCGCCCCTGGGCAGAGGGCACGGAAAAGCCCCGCTGGGCATCTCTGCTCGGCGGGGCCGTAAAAAGACATTATCAAAGTAAATTATTGATTGCCTGCATTATGGCTCGACACAGCCAATCAGTCGGCCAGCTTGGCCTTGATGAACTCGCGGTTCAGGCGGGCGATGTTGGCAATCGACTCGTTCTTCGGGCACTCGGCCTCGCATGCGCGGGTGTTGGTGCAGTTGCCGAAGCCCAGCTCCTCCATCTTCATTATCATGGCCTTTACGCGCTTTGCGGCCTCGGGGCGTCCCTGGGGCAGCAGTGCGAGCTGGCTCACCTTTGAGCTGACGAAGAGCATTGCCGAGCCGTTCTTGCATGCTGCCACGCATGCGCCGCAGCCGATGCACGTGGCGCAGTCCATGGCCTCGTCGGCGTCTTCCTTCGGTATGAGGATGGCGTTGGCGTCTTGCGGCTGCCCTGTGCGCACGGTGACGTATCCCCCGGCCTGTATTATCTTGTCGAACGCGGAGCGGTCAACCATGCAGTCCTTGATGACGGGGAATGCCGCCGAGCGCCACGGCTCTACGGTGATGACGTCGCCGTCGTGGAACTTGCGCATGTACAGCTGGCATGTCGTGGCGCCTGTGTTGGGGCCGTGCGGGTGGCCGTTGATGTACAGGGAGCACATGCCGCATATGCCCTCGCGGCAGTCGTGGTCGAAGACGAACGGCTCCTTGCCCTCTTCGATGAGCTGCTCGTTGAGAATGTCGAGCATCTCGAGGAAGGAGGTGTCGTCGGGTATGTCCTTCATCTCGCGTGTGTCGAAGTGACCCTCGGCCTTGGGGCCGTTCTGGCGCCAGAATCTCAGGGTGAATGAAATGTTTGCCATATCTATTAGTCCTTATAATTTCTCGTTTGTACTTTTATTGCCTCATACTCCAGCGGCTCCTTGATGAGCTCGGGGGCCTTCTCGTCGCTGCCCTGGTACTCCCAGCAGCCCACGTAGAAGTAGTTCTCGTCGTCGCGCTTGGCCTCGCCCTCCTCGGTCTGGTACTCCTCGCGGAAGTGGCCTCCGCACGACTCGTTGCGCGACAGTGCGTCGTATGCGATGAGCTCGCCCATGGTGATGAAGTCGCGCAGGTGTATGGCCTTGTCGAGCTCGGTGTTGAGCCCTTCCTTGGTTCCGGGTATGAAGAGGTTGGTTTCGAACTCCTTGCGCAGTTTCTTTATCTTGTCGAGTCCGGTCTTCAGGCCCTCGGCCGTGCGGCCCATGCCCACGTACTCCCACATGATGTGGCCCAGCTCCTTGTGTATGGAGTCTACCGAGCGCTTGCCGTGGATGCCCATGAGGCGGTCTATCTCGGCGCCTACGGCCTTCTCGGCCTCGGCGAACTCGGGCAGGTCGGTGCTCAGGCGCGGCCATATCTTCTGGTCGGCCAGGTAGTTCTGTATGGTGTACGGCAGCACGAAGTAGCCGTCGGCCAGTCCCTGCATGAGGGCCGATGCACCGAGGCGGTTGGCGCCGTGGTCAGAGAAGTTGCACTCGCCGATGGCGAAGAGGCCCGGTATGGTGGTCATGAGCTCGTAGTCCACCCAGATGCCTCCCATGGTGTAGTGTATGGCGGGGTATATCATCATCGGGTTGTAGTACTTCACGCCGTTGATTTCGTTGGCCAGCTCTCCGGGGTTGACGTCGGTTATCTCCTCATACATGTCGAAGAGGTTGCCGTAGCGCTGCAGCACCACGTCGATGCCCAGGCGCTCGATGCTCTCGGAGAAGTCGAGGAACACGGCGCGTCCGGTGTTGTTCACGCCGAAGCCCTTGTCGCAGCGCTCCTTGGCTGCGCGGCTGGCCACGTCGCGGGGCACGAGGTTGCCGAATGCCGGGTAGCGGCGCTCGAGGTAGTAGTCGCGGTCTTCCTCGGGGATGTCGCTGCCTTTCTTGGTGCCTGCCTGCAGTGCCTTGGCGTCTTCAATCTTCTTGGGCACCCAGATGCGGCCGTCGTTGCGCAGCGACTCTGACATGAGCGTGAGCTTCGACTGCTTGTCGCCGTGCACGGGTATGCAGGTGGGGTGTATCTGCACGTATGACGGGTTGGCGAAGTATGCGCCCTTGCGGTAGCATGCCATGGCTGCCGAGCAGTTGCAGCCCATGGCGTTTGTCGACAGGAAGTAGGTGTTGCCGTATCCTCCGGTGGCTATCACCACGGCGTTGGCCGAGAAGCGCTCGAGCTTTCCGCTGACGAGGTTCTTGGCGATGATGCCGCGTGCGCGCCCGTCGACAACCACCACGTCTTCCATCTCATAGCGCGTGTAGAGCTTCACGCGGCCGGCGTGTATCTGGCAGCTCAGCGCCGAGTAGGCCCCGAGGAGCAGCTGCTGACCCGTCTGGCCCTTGGCGTAGAACGTGCGCGACACCTGGGCTCCGCCGAACGAGCGGTTGGCGAGCATGCCGCCGTACTCGCGGGCGAAGGGCACGCCCTGGGCCACGCACTGGTCGATGATGTTGTTAGACACCTCGGCCAGGCGGTAAACGTTGGCTTCGCGGGCGCGGTAGTCGCCGCCCTTCACAGTGTCGTAGAACAGGCGGTAAACCGAGTCGCCGTCGTTCTGGTAGTTCTTGGCTGCGTTTATTCCTCCCTGTGCAGCTATGGAGTGCGCGCGGCGCGGTGAGTCTTGTATGCAGAAGTTCAGCACGTTGAAGCCCATCTCGCCAAGCGAGGCGGCTGCGCTGGCGCCGGCCAGGCCCGTGCCCACCACTATGACGTCGAGCTTCAGCTTGTTCTTGGGGTTCACCAGGCGCTGGTGAGCCTTATAGTTGGTCCATTTCTCGGCCACGGGGCCTTCAGGAATCCTTGAATCTAATTGTTTAGCCATAACCTTTGGAATTATGAATGTGATTTATGATTTAAGATTTTAATAACATACGCCACACAGGCTGGGGGCTATGCCGAAGGCGAACGCGAGCACCACGACGAGGAATCCCAGCATGAGCAGGGTGGAATAAACGAGGCCGATGACCTTCCAGCGGGTGAACCACACCTTGCCGTTCCATCCGAAGGTCTGCATGGCGCTCCAGAATCCGTGGGAGAGGTGGAACCAGATGGCGACAATCCACACGATGTAGAGCACAACGTAAACAGGGTTGGCAAACGTGTCCACGATGTAGGCGAAGCCGTCGGCCGGGTCGTGTGCCACGCTGATGCCCGTGAGCTCGGCGAACATCATGTTGTACCAGAAGTTGAACAGGTGGAGCAGCAGGCCGAGCAGCACGATGATGCCCAGCACGAGCATGTTTTGCGAAGCCCACTCAACCTTGGCGGGGCGCGTGGTGACGGCGTAGCGCTCGCCTCCGCGGGCCTTGAGGTTCTGCATCGTCAGCATGAAGGCGTAGACGATGTGGATGATGGCCAGGGCTGCCAGAGCCACTGTGGCCACAAGAGCGTACCAGTTGGCGCCCAGGAACTCACAAACCATGTTGTAGCCTTCTCCCGAGAAGAGGGCCACGATGTTCATTGACATGTGGAATGTCAGGAATAGAATAAGCGCGACGCCGGTAACCGACATCACCACCTTTCTACCGATAGATGAATTGATTAACCACATAAATGATTGAAATTAAATTATTTAACTGTTAGAAATAAAAAATATTCCATCCTGCCGCATGACCGCAGCCAGCCGTCCATTCACTGTCGGCCCATGAGTACCGCTACTTGATAATAGGTAAACATCTACTTATTTTAGACCGCAAAATTACTATAAATTAATGATTAATCAAAGTATTTCTGGGCAAAAAATCAATTTTTATTCTTAATTTTGCGCCGTACTTTATCAGGCACGGGGGTTGGCAAGCCGGCCTCGCGACATACGGAGCGCCTGCCGGCAACGGCCGTTGGCGCCCACGCGACATGCCGTCGACGCTGCCTCAGACAGCCCGGGAGCACCCGGGACAGGCAGGCAGCCCCGCAAACGAAGCAAGCAAGAGATGACACTGAACTACGACGTTATTGTGATCGGTGGCGGCCACGCCGGATGCGAGGCCGCCTCGGCCGCCGCACGCATGGGCGCGAGCACCTGCCTCGTGACCATGGACATGAACAAGATTGCGCAGATGAGCTGCAACCCTGCCGTCGGCGGGATTGCCAAGGGGCAGATAGTGCGCGAGGTCGACGCGCTCGGCGGGCAGATGGGAATCATCACCGACGCCACGGCCATACAGTTCCGAATGCTCAACCGCAGCAAGGGGCCGGCCGTGTGGAGCCCCAGGGCGCAGTGCGACAGGGGGCGGTTCATATGGCGGTGGCGGCAGGCCCTCGACTCTACGCCGGGCCTCGACATATGGCAAGACCAGGCCACCGAGCTCATCGTCGAGGGCCGACGGGCCAGGGGCGTGCGCACGATATGGGGGGCCGAGCTGCTGGCCGGCAGCGTGGTCATCACCGCAGGCACCTTCCTCAACGGCCTCATGCACATCGGCCGAAGGCAGGTGGAGGGCGGAAGGATAGCCGAACCGGCGGCCCACCACCTCACAGAGAGCATCACGCGCCACGGCATACGCGCCGGCAGGATGAAGACGGGCACGCCCGTGAGGATCGACCGGCGCTCTGTGCACTTCGAGGACATGGAGGTGCAGGAGGGCGAGGCCGACTTCCACAGGTTCAGCTTCATGGACACGGGGCGCAGGCTGCCGCAGCTGCCGTGCTGGACATGCTACACCAACCCCGACGTGCACGAGGCCCTCAGGGCCGCCCTGCCCGACTCGCCGCTCTACAACGGCCAGATAAGGAGCATAGGGCCGCGCTACTGCCCGTCAATAGAGACCAAGCTCGTGACCTTTCCCGACAAGGGCCAGCACCCGCTCTTCCTCGAGCCCGAGGGCACCGACACCAACGAGATGTACCTCAACGGCTTCTCGTCGTCGCTGCCCATGGACGCGCAGATAGAGGCGCTGCGCCACATACCGGCGCTGCGCGACGTGAAGGTGTACCGGCCGGGCTACGCCATAGAATACGATTTCTTCGACCCGACGCAGCTCAAGCACACGCTCGAGTCGAAGGTGGTGGCCGGCCTGTTCTTGGCCGGGCAGGTGAACGGCACCACGGGCTACGAGGAGGCCGCAGGACAGGGCCTCGTGGCCGGGGTCAACGCCGCCCTGGCATGCAGCGGGAGCGAACCCTTCGTGATGCGGCGCGACGAAAGCTACATCGGCGTGCTCATCGACGACCTCGTGACCAAAGGCGTCGACGAGCCCTACCGCATGTTCACCTCGAGGGCAGAATACCGCATACTGCTGCGGCAAGACGACGCCGACGCCCGCCTCACCGAGAGGGCCTACGCCATGGGACTGGCCACACGGCAGAGATACGACCGCTGGATGGCAAAGAAGGCGGGCATCGAAGGAATCGAGAAATTATGCAAGGAGACATCGGTGAAACCACTCGAAATAAACCCGGCGCTCGAAAACCTGGGCACCACCCCGCTGCGCGAAGGCTGCAAACTCATCGACCTGCTGGGCCGCCCGCAGCTCTCGATGGGCGCCCTGGCAGCCATAGTGCCGCAGCTTAGAGAGAAGATTGAATCGCTGCCAGACCGGCGCGAGGAGACGGCCGAGGCCGCCGAGATTCGCATAAAATACAAAGGATACATAGAGCGCGAGCGGATGGTGGCCGAAAAGATGCACCGCCTTGAAGACATAAAGATAAAAGGGCTGTTCAACTACGCCGAGATGCAGCAGCTGTCTACCGAGGCCCGGCAGAAGCTGCAAAGCATCGACCCCGTCACGCTGGCACAGGCCAGCCGCATACCGGGCGTGTCGCCCAGCGACATCAACGTGATGCTGGTGCTCATGGGGCGCTGACGCCACAGCCCCGGCAGCCCCCTCTCCCGGCCGGAGACGGCGCCCGGGCAAACAAAGTTCCACGTGAAACAATCAAGTAAAGCAAACATACGTAACTCATTGATTATGAACAACAAAACACTGATGGAGAACCTGAGGTGCATTCAGGACTTTCCGAAGGAAGGAATCATCTTCCGTGACGTAACAACGCTGTTCAGAAACCCCGACTGCCTGCGCATAATGGTTGACGAACTCTACGACATCTACAAAGACCACGGCATCACCAAGATAGTAGGAATAGAAAGCCGCGGTTTCGTGCTGGCCTCTGCCCTCGCCATGAAGCTCGGAGCCGGAGTGGTGCTATGCCGCAAACCGGGCAAGCTGCCGGGCGAGACGGTGCAGGAAAGCTATGAGAAGGAATACGGAACCGACACCATCGAGATAAGCAAAGACGCCATTTCGACCGACGACGTGGTGCTGCTCCACGACGACCTGCTGGCCACCGGCGGAACAATGCATGCCGCATTCAACCTCGTAGAGAAGTTCAGGCCGAAGAAAATCTACGTCAATTTCATCATCGAAATCAACGACCGCGGACTCGACGGGCGCAGCACCTTCCCGGCCGGGACGGAGATAAGCACGCTCATCAGGGTGTGACACGAAAACGACCGACAACGCAAAAACCGCCGGAAGAGGCTCGAAAGAACCTTTGTCCGGCGGCTTTTGGATAATAAGGTTGCCCAAATGGCGCGATGCCGCCGCACGGCGCCACGCCCCACCCCCGCTCCGCCACATACAGAAACGCAAAGGGGCCACATGCCACACGGCGCGGGCAAATGGCAGGAAACACACTACGGGCCGCAGGCAAAAGCGTTTATGCAAAAACAGGCCAAACAAAACCGCCATCAGGCTAAGGGCAACAGGGCGTTGTTTGGCACGAGGCAAAAGCCGCCATGCCGCACAAACCAAAGCATCATGCAGATGAAACAAAAGCCCAATGATGTTTAAACCAAAGCATCGTGCGGATTAGATAAAAGCATCGTGGCGTTTAAGGCAAAACTCAATGATGTTCGCCCCAAGGCATCATGAGGCTTGGAACAAACCATCAAAAACCCTATTGCGAAGCCCCGCCGGAGCCGACAGACAGTGCAGAAACAACACAAAGCCGCATCCGCACTGCCACGCCCCACACACCGGGGCACGCCCACGACAAAGCGACAAGGGGCGGAACAGCCCCCGCATCGCCATCGGCACGCCACCGGCGGGAGCACAGGGCCGTGCTCAGCACGCCACGACAACGCCCGGGGGCAAAACGCCGCGCAGGCACCAAAGGCACCGGCAGCGGCAGAAAACAAGGCAACAGGCAAAAGCAAGCCTGCCACAGGCCGGGCCAAGCCTACGCGACGGGACGCCACCCCCGGGCCACACCTGGTGCCCGCCCGCCCACCGCGGCCGGGCGTGACCATAAGTTTCACGTGAAACAAAAACCCGCTAAACATCTTAGAACAAAGCACTTACGACAGATGACGAAAGAAGAAAACGAGAAAAGGCTGGCCTACTTGAAGAGCATAGTAAGCCGACTGCCGGAGAAGCCCGGCAGCTATCAGTATTACGACGAGCATGGAACGATAATCTATGTGGGCAAGGCAAAAAACCTGAAGAGCCGAGTGTCGTCGTATTTTCACACCGAAGTAGACCGCTACAAGACGAAGGTGCTGGTAAGCAAGATACACGACATATCCTACACGGTGGTAAACACCGAGGAAGACGCGCTGCTGCTGGAAAACAGCCTTATCAAGAAATACAACCCGCGCTACAATGTTTTGCTGAAAGACGGCAAGACATACCCGAGCATTTGCGTCACCAACGAGATGTTTCCGCGGGTGTTCAAGACGCGCACCATCAACAAGAAGTGGGGCACCTACTACGGGCCCTACTCGCACATCGGCTCGATGAACGCCATCCTGGAGCTGATAAAGAAGCTCTGCAAGCCGCGCACATGCCATTTCCCGATAACGAAAGACGGCATAGAACGCCACAAATACAGCGTGTGCCTGGAGTATCACATAAAGAACTGCGGGGCGCCATGCGTGGGCAAACAGTCGTATGAAGACTACCAGAAAGGCATTGCCGAGGCCCGCGAGATACTGAAGGGCAACACGCGCGGGCTGCTGCGCATGCTGCGCGACGAGATGGAGAGGCTGGCAGGCGAGCTGCGCTTTGAAGAGGCCGAGGAGGTGAAGCGCCGCTACATGCTCGTCACGGGCTTCGTGGCAAAGAGCGAGGTGGTGAGCCACACCATCGACAACGTTGACGTCTTCTCGATAACAAGCGACGAAAAGACGGCTTTCATCAACTATATCCACGTCACGGGGGGCAGCATCAACCAGTCGTTCACGTTTGAATACAAGAAAAAGCTCAACGAAGGCGACGACGAGCTGCTGGCGCTGGGCATTGCCGAGATGCGCGAACGCTACCACAGCACGTCGAAAGAGATAATTCTGCCGTTTGAAATAGACCTTTCGCTCGAAGGCATAACGCTCACCGTGCCTCAGAGGGGCGACAAGAAGACGCTGCTCGACCTGTCGGTGATGAACTGCAAGCAGTATCGGTTTGACCGCCTGAAGCAGGCCGAGAAGCTCAACCCCGAGCAAAAGGCCGTGAGGCTGATGAAGGAAATACAGGAAGCCCTGCACCTGCCGAAGATGCCGTACCAGATTGAGTGCTTCGACAACTCAAACATATCGGGCACCGACGCCGTGGCCGCATGCGTGGTGTTCAAGAAGATGAAACCGAGCAAAAAAGACTACCGGAAGTACAACATCAAGACGGTGACGGGCCCCGACGACTATGCCTCGATGAAGGAGGTGGTGCGCCGGCGCTACACGCGCCTCGTCGAAGAGCAGCAACCCCTGCCCGACCTCATCATCACCGACGGCGGACGGGGCCAGATGGAGGTGGTGCGCGAGGTGGTGGAAGACGAGCTGCGGCTGGCCATACCCATAGCCGGACTGGCCAAGGACGACCGTCACCGCACCAACGAACTGCTCTACGGCTTCCCGCCGGTGGTGGTGGGCATGAAGACCGACAGCGAACTGTTCCGGCTGCTCACGCAGATACAGGACGAGGTGCACCGCTTTGCCATCACCTTCCACCGCGACAAGCGCTCAAAGCACGCCCTGCACTCCGAGCTCGACGACATTGCCGGCATAGGCCCGAAGACGCGCGACGCCCTGCTGGCGGGCCTGAAGAGCGTGAAACGCATCAGAGAAGCCGACATGGCAACGCTCGCGGCCGTTGTTGGCCCGGCCAAGGCGGCGGCCGTACATGCCCATTTCCACCCTTCCGACGCGGCCGCCGACGCCGATGCCACGACGCCCGACGCCACGCTGCAATAGCCGCCCAGCGCGCCAAGGCATGGTTGTCCACGATTGGCAACAACTTTATTCATACCCCTAAAATGCGGTCTGCCACAGGCAAATTTCCACCATGCCCATAGCAGGCCGCTTTTTGCCATTCAGCATAATATCCTGACACACAATTAGTTGCGTGTTTATTATCCTTTATTCAATGCAACCCGCACAAAGAGATGACCCGTAACGCACTCAGAACCGCACGATTGCTTCACGTGAAACATGCCGTTTTGCACTGCCAAACAGCCCATACCACGCATCAGAACGGCCCTCGCTGCCGGGCCAAACGGCACAGATGCCGCCACGCTTGCTTATCCTGCGCGCTATGAGCGCAACAGACGCTCCACTCCACCGGGCCGGCCAGAGGCCAAAAACAGTCGGCAATATTTTGTGATTCGACCGAAAAACATTATCTTTGCATAGCAAAAGCCACACAAACAAAATTATGAGGACAGTGATACAGCGCGTGAGCCGCGCATCGGTGACAATCGACGGCAAGGTGAAATCGGCCATAGGCCCGGGCTTCGTGGTGCTGCTCGGCGTATGCCACGACGACACCGAGGAAGACGCCGAGTGGCTGGTAAGGAAGATTGCGGCTCTGAGAGTGTTCGACGATGCCGACGGCGCGATGAACCTGCCCATAACCGAGACTGGCGGCGAGGTGATGGTGGTGAGCCAGTTTACGCTCATGGCGTCGTACAAGAAGGGTAACCGCCCCTCGTGGATACGCGCCGCCGGCCACGACATAGCCATACCGCTCTACCAACGCTTCTGCGCCCTCATGGCCGAGGCCACGGGGCGGCCGGTGGCCACGGGCGAGTTTGGCGCCGACATGAAGGTGGAGCTTGTAAACGACGGGCCCGTAACCATCTGCATGGACACCAAGAACAAGGAGTGACGGCAGCTCCGTCGACAACAGGCTAAAGCGAGGCGACACATGGAAGAGATGACAATAAGACAGGCCCAACAGGCCGTCAACGAATGGATACGCACCTACGGCGTGCGCTATTTCTCGGAACTGACCAACATGGCCGTGCTCACCGAGGAAGTGGGCGAACTGGCCCGCGTCATTGCGCGCACCTACGGCGACCAGAGCTTCAAGGCCGGCGAGCCCCACAACCTGGGCGACGAGATGGCCGACGTGCTCTGGGTGTTGCTCTGCCTGGCCAACCAGACGGGCGTAGACCTTACCGAGGAGCTGCGCAAGAACATTGCAAAGAAAACAGAAAGAGACAAAGACAGGCATAAAAACAACGAAAAACTGACCAAGCAATGACTAATTCAATACACAACGAACACGGCCACAGCCACCACGGCGAGGCCCCGAAGAAAAGCAAATACGAAGAGGCACTCGACAAATACAACCTCGACATCGACGACAACGTGGTGAAAGAAGAGGTGAAAAAGCTCATCGCCGAGAATGTTCACGAGAACGACACACCCGAGGTGAAGCGCTTCCTGATGGGCAGCATCGAGCTGACCACGCTCAAGACCACCGACTCCGAGGAGAGCGTGCTGGCCTTCACCGAGCGCGTCAACCAGTTTGACGACGCCTACCCCGACCTGCCCCACGTGGCCACCATCTGCGTATATCCATGCTTTGCCGAGACGGTGAGCCAGGCACTCGAGGTAGACGGCGTAGAGATAGCCTGCGTGTCGGGCAGCTTCCCGTCGTCGCAGACATTCCCCGAGGTGAAGGTGGCCGAGACGGCGCTGGCCATCAAGGACGGAGCAACCGAGATTGACATCGTGATGCCCGTGGGCAAGTTCCTCAGCGGCGACTACGAGGGAGTGAGCGACGAGATAGGCGAGCTCAAGGCGGTGTGCGGCGACAAGAAGATGAAAGTGATTCTCGAGACGGGCTGCCTGAAGACGGCGGCCAACATCAAGCGCGCCTCGCTGCTGGCAATGTATGCCGGAGCCGACTACATAAAGACGTCGACAGGCAAGCTCGAGCCCGCCGCCACACCCGAAGCGGCCTACGTGATGTGCCAGGCCATCAGGGAATACTACGAAGAAACAGGCATACAGATAGGTTTTAAGCCCGCTGGCGGCATCAATTCGGTCATGGATGCACTTATATACTACACCATCGTAAAAGAGCTCCTGGGCGAAAAATGGCTCACCAACCAGTGGTTCCGCCTCGGCACGAGCCGCCTGGCCAACATGCTGCTGAGCGAGATAGTGGGCCAGGAAACAAAATTCTTCTAAACACAGGGGTGGCTGCGGCTGCCGGCAAGGGCACACTGCGGCCGCCAACACCCATGCCGCCTACATGCCGCGGCACAAGAAAACGGCCCGGGCAGCGGGTTTGCGGCACGTGCCCCACCCCACAGGCATCCTACGATGAACGGCAAGATAACTCTAAGGACTGAGCTCAGCAGCGACTACCGGGCCACGGAAAACACCGTGCGCGAGGCTTTTTGGAATGTCTACGCGCCCGGAGCAGCCGAGCATTACCTGCTGCACTGCCTGCGCAAAAGCCCCGACTACATGCCACGTCTGGCCACGGTGGCTGTATGCGGAGACACGGTGGTGGGCGCCATAGCCTGCGCGGCTGGAAGCATACGCACCGACGCGGGCCACACGCTTGGTGTGGTCACCGTAGGGCCCTTGGGCGTATTGCCCGACTGGCAGCGCCGCGGCATAGGCCGGATGCTGCTCGACCGCACGGCTGCCTTGGCTGCCATGGAGGGGCACTCGGCCCTGGTGTTGTGCGGCGACCCCGCCTACTACTCGCACCGGGGCTTTGTCAGCGCTGAGACTTACGGCATACGCACGGCCGACGACATGTTTTTCGACGCGCTGCAATTGCGCGAACTGTCGCCTGGCGCGCTAAAAGGCTGCGCCGGCACTTACCACGAGAGCCCGGACTATGCCATCAATGAGGCCGACGTGGCGGCCTTCGACGCGTCTTTCACGCCCAAGTTGAAGGTTGAAGGCACCCCTACCCAACTGAGGTTCAGGCAGATGCTCACCACCATGAGGCCGCGCTGACAGGCTGCGGCAGCAGCCGCCATGCGCCTCGACGGGGCATCAGGCACTGCCGCACCGATGTCACGAAACGTGTGGATAAACAAAAAAGGCGCACTATTTTGTGCGCCTTATTACGAAGTCTACGTATGCCGTGAGTGCATCGCCTATCTCTCTGTCGCCCACCGAGCAGCGTATGAATGCATCACACTGCATGCGCAGCTCGTCCATACGCCTCCGGGCATACTCAATTCCGCCGTTATTCTTGGTAAAATCCACTAAAACGGCGATTTCATCGGCAGTCACCGTGCCCTCCTTCACCTTGCGGGCCAAGGCAAACATGGCCTCGTCGCCCACGGTGTTCAGGGCATATATCACTGGCAGAGTCAGCTTGCCCTCGGCCATGTCGTTGCCGGTGGGCTTGCCAATGTCGGCCGACTCGAAGTAGTCGAAAATGTCATCGCGAATCTGGAATATCATGCCGAGGTTGCAGCCAAACTCCTTGGCCGCCACGATGTCTGCCTCGGCTGCACCGGCCGAGAGCGCCCCAATGGCGCAGCAAGCCTCGAACAGGGCAGCCGTTTTCTGCCTAATCACCTGATAATAAACGTCTTCCGAGATGCCTTGGCTGCGTATGTTCGACAGCTGCAGAATCTCGCCACTGGCCAGCGTGCGCCCCAGTTCGGCCAGATACTGCACTATTTGCTTGTTGCCGGTGTATGCCACGTGGAGCAGCGCCGTCGACAGCAGGTAGTCGCCCACAAGCACAGCCACCTTGTTGTTGTAAGTGGCATTGAGAGATGCCTGCCCCCTGCGCTCACCACTCTCGTCAACCACGTCGTCGTGCACGAGGCTGGCGGTGTGCAACAGCTCGAGGCCCACGGCGGCATTGAGCGTAGAGTCGGTCACGGCGCCGTAGTTGCGGGCCATGAGCAATATGAGCATAGGGCGCATGCGCTTGCCGGTCTTCTGCCTTATATGGGCCAGAGCCTGCGAGAGCATGCCGTCTGTATGCGACAAAGAGTGGTCGAAAAGAGCGTTGAAATCGCCCAAATCACCCTCAATCGGCTTTCTAATCAGCGATAAATAGTCCATCCTCTGAAATTTGATACAAAATTAGTGAAATTATCGGGATATAGGAATTATTTTTGTAATTTTACGCTGAAAAAACCAAAGAAAAATGGATAAACTCTTCCTTTTAGACGCATACGCGCTGATATACCGTTCATATTATGCCTTCATCAAGAGCCCCCGCATCAACTCGAAGGGCCTGAACACGTCGGCAATAATGGGATTTGTCAATACGCTCAACGAAGTTCTGGCCAAAGAGAGGCCCACGCACATAGGCGTGGCCTTCGACCCTGCCGGGCCAACCTTCCGCCATGAGGCCTTCCCCGAGTACAAGGCGCAGCGCGAGGCCACGCCCGAAGACATCAAGAAGGCCGTGCCAATAATAAAAGACATACTCCGGGCGATGAGGATACCCATACTCGAAGCCCCCGGCTATGAGGCCGACGACGTGATAGGCACGCTGGCCACCAAGGCCGCCGAGGCCGGGGTAGACACATACATGCTCACTCCCGACAAAGACTACGCCCAGCTTGTGGGCGACAGGGTGAGCATGTACCGGCCCAGGCACGGCGACGCGGGCTACGAGGTGATGGGCCCCAAGGAGGTGGAGGCCAAATACGGACTGTCGGCACCGTCGGAAGTGATCGACCTGCTCGGCCTCATGGGCGACACGGCCGACAACATACCGGGCTGCCCCGGCGTCGGCGAGAAGACGGCGGCAAAACTGATAGCCGAGTTCGGCACAGTGGAGAACCTGTTGGCCAACACCGACAGGCTGAAGGGCGCGCTGAAAAAGAAAGTGGAGGACAACGCCAAGCAAATTGAGTTTTCAAAGTTTCTGGCAACCATCAAGACCGACGTGCCGATAGAGCTCAACCTCGACGAACTGCGCACCGAACAGCCCGACGAGGAAAAACTGCTGAAACTCTACGACGAACTGGAGTTTAAGACGCTCGCAAACCGCATCATTAAAAAAACTGAAAACAAGCAAAAAAACGACAATCAGCAGCTTTCTCTCTTTGAAGAATTTACGACCGACGGTGAAGAAAGCCAAAAAAACGCCAGCTACGACAGCATTAAAACAGTGGCACACGACTATAAACTCGTTGACAATCTGGATGATATGGTCGCCATTCGTGACTTTTTCATGACAAAAGAAGCCGTCAGCCTGGACACGGAAACCACTTCTACGCAAGCCATCGAGGCCGAACTGGTGGGTTTGAGCTTCGCAGTAGAGGAACACAAGGCTTATTATGTGCCTGTGCCGGCGGAACGTAAACAAGCCCAAACAATTGTTAACATATTCAAACCACTATACGAGCACCCGAAAATACTGAAGATAGGGCAAAACATTAAGTACGACCTGGAGGTGCTGGCAGCCTATGGGGTGAAGCTGGCCGGCCCCATGTTCGACACCATGATAGCCCACTACCTCATCCAGCCCGAGCTCAGGCACAACATGGACTTCATGGCCGAGGTCTACCTGCACTACCGCACCATACACATCGACGAACTGATTGGCCCGAAGGGAAAGAAGCAACTGTCGATGCGCGACCTCGCCCCGGAGCAGGTGTATGAGTATGCCGCCGAAGACGCCGACGTGACACTGATGCTGAAAAACAAGCTCGAGCCCGAGCTGGGGCGCATCGGGGCATCGTCACTTTTTGCCGACATAGAGATGCCGCTGATGCCAGTGCTGGCCTCGATGGAGCTCGGCGGCGTGAGGATAGACACGGAATCGCTGGCAGAAACGTCAAACATTCTTACCAAGCGAATGAACGACCTCGAGCTGCGCATACACAGCCTGGCGGGCCGCGAGTTCAACGTGTCGTCGCCAAAGCAGGTGGGCGAGGTGCTCTTCGACGAGATGAAGATAACCGACAAGCCCAAGAAGACCAAGACAGGCCAGTATGTGACGAGCGAAGAGGTGCTGCAGACGCTGCGCGGCAAGCACGAGATTGTGGCCGACATATTGGAACACAGGGGTTTGAAAAAACTGCTCGGTACCTATGTCGATGCCCTGCCCAAGCTCATCAACCCCCGCACGGGCCACATACACACGTCGTTCAACCAGACCGTCACAGCCACCGGCCGCCTGTCGTCGAGCGACCCCAACCTGCAGAACATACCCGTCAGGGGCGAAGACGGCAAGGAGATACGCCGCGCCTTTGTGCCAGAGCCAGGCTGTCTGTTTTTTTCAGCAGACTACAGTCAGATAGAACTGCGCGTGATGGCCCACCTGAGCGGCGACGAAAACATGATCGAGGCCTTCCGCGAGGGCCACGACATACATGCAGCCACGGCGGCCAAGATATACAAGGTGGGCATAGACGAGGTGACGCGCGACCAGCGCACCAAGGCCAAGCGGGCCAACTTCGGCATCATCTACGGCATCACCGTGTTCGGACTGGCCGAGCGGCTCGACATCAGCCGCGACGAGGCGCGCCAGCTCATCGACGGATACTTCGAGACATTCCCGCGGGTGCGCGACTACATGGAGCAGGCAAAGGAGCAGGCACGCACGCAGGGCTACGTGGAGACGCTGTTCCACCGCCGCCGCTACCTGCCCGACATCAACTCGCGCAACGCCACGGTGAGGGGCTTCGCCGAGCGCAACGCCATCAACGCCCCGATACAGGGCACGGCTGCCGACATAATCAAGGTGGCCATGATACGCATTGCCGAACGCTTTGCCCGCGAGGGGGTGCGCTCGAAGATGATGCTCCAGGTGCACGACGAACTAAACTTCAGCGTGCTGCCCGAAGAGAAAGAGGCTGTGGAGCGCATAGTCATAGAGGAGATGCAGGGCGCCTTCGACATGAAAGTGCCGCTCGTGGCCGACTGCGGGTGGGGCGCCAACTGGCTCGAGGCCCACTGACCCAGCGCGCCGACCGTCGGCAAGCCTGCCGCCCCACCCTGCCGCACGGCATGGCCAAACGGGGCAGACGACATTGCGAAACGTGCCGTATCAGAGTGTGATACGGCACGTTTTGCATTGCAAAACGACCTGTACGCCAAGATGCCACGCGCAGCCCAAACGCCACCCTGACACAACACGCCACCCCGCCACACCCACATCAGCCATGCCTGGCGACGCACGCCAGACGACAACCCGGACTGCACCACCAGTACCATCTGAAGCCATGGCAGCCAGCACACAACCATGTTGCAAAACCACACGGCGACAGCGGTGGTTTATATGAGGACACCCGATAAACATAGGGGGCTTAAGCCTACAGGGAGTTAAGGAGCTAAGACAATAGTTTTTCTTGCTATATTTATGGAGTTAAATGAAGTTAGGGGAGTTATGGAGTTAGAGGACAATAGCACAGACTGCCTTACTGCAAAACGTTCCCCATGCTCCCATGGCACCCATGTTTCCAAAACTATTGTCTTAACCCCTTAACTTCCTAACTCCTTGACACCAAAATATATCCTAAACTATTGTCTGTACTCCTGAACTCCTTTACTCCTGAACTCCTAAAAAACTCCTTAAAAGCCCCTGGATTTATCCGGTGAGCAGTTTATATCTAAAAAAAAACATACACCAAACGCACTCGCCCTACAAGCCTGAAGCACAACAACTCAGCCAGAAGCCGCAGCCTAAATAAAGCAGGAAAGGTATTTTCACAATAGCGCCTTGCAAAGGCAAACACAACGGAAACACATTGCTACAGATGCCAAACGGATGTAAAACACATTGAAAACAATGTGTTTCAAAAACAACAGTTAGGATTGCAAAACAACACCAACCGTCCATGTATCCATAAAGAAACCTAAGCCTTACAGCCATTAGAGCATCAAAGCGACAGCATGACGCCGCTGTGGAAACTTACCAGCGACCTGCCGTAACTCGTAGTTGGCAACGGCGAAACTAAGCACCCGGCAAGATGCCGCAGTGAGAGCACTGCAGTTTTGGGGACATGACATAAAAAACAAAACAAAGCACGCGCCTTCCAACGTTAATTACATTATGAATTTATATTACAGCAATGACTTCAATCCATGGTAAAAAAGCAAGCCCCGCCCCACCCCGCTGCCGCGCCGACGCCCAGACAGCATCAGCCCCGGCCCACAGCAAGCCTACCGCTGCCCGCAGCCAGTGGGCAGGCGGAGCACATACCAGCAACTGGTGCTGAAGAAATTGCGCACCCACGGCAGGGCCGCCAGCGGGGCGCAGAGGCGGCGCGGACGCAAACCGAACTTGGTTTCGTAATGCGGGTTGACCAGCCACAGGCAGCGGTCGGCCACGACAAGGCCCACCCGGGCCGCACAGCGCTCAAACGCTTCGACGGTGCAGCGCGTGGACTTGATGGCCATCAGCTCGGCCTCGGTGGCCCGGCTCTCGCCGAAGGCCCGCAGAAGGGCGCGGTAGAGAGCCGCCGGCAGCAGATGGACAAAAGGCAGGTGCGACAACACCGCGCTGCGGGCTATCTGCTGGTGGCCGCCGAAAGGCATCTGCCAGGCCGGGAAGGCCACAAAGGCCACGCCCCCGGGGGCCAGCAGCCGGCCCACGGCGAGCATCAGTCTGTGGCGGTCGGCCACGTGCTCCACCACGTCGTGGGCTATTATCAGGTCGTAGTCCCGGCCCTGCGGCTGCAGCCCCGTGGCGTCGGCACACATGAACGAGGCACTAAGCCCTGTGCCGGCAAAGAAGCGGCGCGCGTCGGCAATGCGCCCGGGGCAGATGTCAACCCCCGTCACGCTGCATCCGCGGCGCGCCCACGGCAGCAGGTTGCCGCCGTCGCCACACCCAATCTCGAGCACCCTCACTCCGGGCCCCGCCCCACTCCACTTGTCGGTATACGGCATGAAATGCCGCCCGGCCGTCAGCGCCAGCTCGTCGAAGTAGAGCTGGCGGTCGTTGTGTCTTGCCTGCATATCTGTCAGAAAAATGTTTGTACACTTACATAGATATGCCATCGGCCGCATTACTGCGCCGCCCGGGCCGCCATTTTCGGCCACCGTCAGTATTTCAGCCTTATGCCCACAGGCCACGACAGTTGCAGCCTCTGCTGCTGCCACAGCGTGGGCGTGCCCCCCGAAGGCAGGTAGTAGGTGGCCCGTGGGGCGAAGAACAGTTCTACGCGGGGCGCAATCTCGTAGCCCACGCCCACTCCGGCGCCCACCGACAGCTGCACCGCGGGTCGGCCCGGTGCGTCGTGGCGGGTGAAGAAGAGACGATTGTCGATGTTGTAGTCTACAGCCGACGTGTGCCACACCGGCATGTCCACAGCCACCCCGGCTGTGGCATAGAAACGCAGCGGGCCGCTGCCGGCTATGGTATAGGTGGCGTTGAGCGGCACGCCGATGTAGAGGGCCTTGTCGCGCCGGGTGATGTTGGTGGTGTCTGAAGAGCCCGTGACGGCCTCAGAGCGCATCAGCGTGAGCCTCAGGCCTGTCTCGAAGGCCCACCGCCCCGACAGCTGCCAACTGGCGGCCAGGCCCACGGCGACAGGCCGGGAATATGTGCGGCGGGTGATGATGGTGCCGCTGTTCATCATGCTTATGCGCATCAGGGCCTCGCGCTCGAGCGGGTCCATGCCCTCGGGCGGTGTGTAGGTGACGAAGTGGTTGAGCCCCTCCCAAGTGGAAAGGGCATCCCTGGTGGCCGAACCTATGCCCGCCTCGGTACCCATGCCGGCGGCCGAGGCCAGCAGCCGTGTGGCCATGGCGGCGGCCGACCCGCCCAGCGACAGGGCCGTGCGCCTCGGGGCGGCATGCCCCACCGCCGGCTGTGGGGGCTGCACAGGGCGCGGCTCAAGCTGCCCCGGGGCCTCCACGGGCGCCACGGCGGCTGCTATCGGTGCGGGGGCCAACGGCCGCAGCCCCACAGCCACAACCTGGGCGGAGGGCTGTGGCGACCGGGAATGGCGGCCACCGGCGCCACGGCAGGGCGCTCCCTGCCCCACCCTCGCCCCGCAGCCGCCCGGCAACTGACTGGCAACGGCCCCGGAATGGCGAGCCACCCGGACACCGGCAAAACCCGCCGGGCGCCTGGCTGTATCGCGATGGAGCAAAGCCGACACCACAGCCAGCAAGGCCACGACGGCCAACCCGGCCTCGCGCCGCCACCTGTCGACCATCAGGCGGAGCATGGCCCGGGCCCGGGCGAGGTTTGAGGCCGACGACTTGGGCTTGATGCCCACCAGCCGCGATATCTCGTCATGGCCCAGGCCGTCGAGCATGGCAAGGCGGAACACAAGGCCGTAGGCCCGCGGCAGACGGTCGACCATGGCCAGGAGCACATCGAGCGGCACGTCGGCGGCAGTGCTGTCGCCGCCCTGCCCCACGGCCACGGCGGCCTCGGCCCGGCGCCGTCGGGTGGCGTCGGCCACCTGCTTCAGGGCGAGGTTTGCCATGATGCGGGCCATCCACCCGTACAAGCGGTCGGTGTGGCGCAGGCTGTCGAGACGCGAAAACACGATGATGAAGCCGTCGTGAACCACGTCGCGCGCCAACTCGCTGTCGCCGGTGATGCGCCTGCACAACTCGAACATGGCTCCGCTGTAGCGTCGGTATAGCTCGCCCATGGCTCCACGTCGACCGTCGAGGCACGCACCCACCAACTCGGCATCGGTAAGCCGGCACAGTTCTCCCGTGTAATCTGTTTGCCTTTCCATCATTAGTTATGATATATTACCAATGAAAATACTGCGGATAAATTGCATTTTTCTTGATTTTTTTGTTGCAAAACGGCCATGGATATGCAAGCAGACGCCTGCAGACAACCCACAGGGCGGACGCCGCCTTTGCCCAAGACGCGGATGGCTGGGCCGCGACAAAAGGGAAGGAGGCATGAAGGAAAGGTATGCGGAATGGCTTGGCTGGAATGACGGAAATGCCGCAACAGGCCTTCGCGGCACGACACTCCGCCTGGGCTTGCCGCCCCGACCCTACCTAAGCACGGTGAGCCGGGCCGGTACGGCCAATTGGTAAACAAAGCATAAACCTGCTAAAAGAACACAAATAAAACATGTGTAACATCATTTTAAACTGCAAATGGGCATAACGTATAAATATTTTCCGTATCTTTGCATAAGATTAGCTGCGCTCGGGCAACTGTGAGCAAGCTCACTTGCCTCTCTCTTGCGCAATCTTTGCATAAGATTAGCTGCGCTCGGGCAACTGTTGGAAATCCGAATCGCAGTAAGGCTGCGGTTATGACATAACATCAAACAAACATCAACAACATTTTAAAACTTACTTATTATGGTAAAAACTTTACGCTTTTCATTATTCGGGCTGCTCATGCTCCTGTGCGGAAGCATCAACGCAGCTGTAGAGAACGTGGACTTCACCACACTGGAAATCACCAAGACGGATGACGGATTCACACTCGAATCTGGCAACTACGCCTTCACGGCAGTGAAAAACAACGGTCAGACGGCACCCACACAGAACGGCTCGTCGAAGGACATACGCCTTTATGCCAAGAACACCATCACCGTAAACAGCACAAATGCAATGCAGAAGATGGTGTTCACCATATCAAAGCAGGGATTGAAGCGCCAGGCCGAGATTACCCCAAGCGTGGGCACAATGACCTACGACATGGACAACAGCCAGGTGACTTGGACTGCCGACGCCCCCGTGGCCGTGGTTGACTTCACCGTTGGCGACAAGGCCGTATACGGAAGCGAAGGCGCAGGCAAGGCCGGACAGTTTGACTTCAACTCCGTGGAGATAACCACCGACGAGGGCGGAGCCGTGGTAGAGGCACCTGCATTCTCGGTTCCGGGCGGCATCTACACCACCCCGCAGACCGTAACGCTCACCGCAGCAGCCGGTTGCACCATCCACTACACCATCGACGGCACAACCCCGACAGCAGAGAGCACCGTTTACACCGAGCCCCTCAACATCAGCGAGAACACAACGGTGAAGGCCGTGGCAGCCGACGCCAAGGGAACACTGAGCGGCGTGGCAACAGAGACATACACCTTCCCGGTGGTTTGCGCTGACATCGCAGCCGTGAAGCAGCAGGAGACCGGCACGCTGGTGGCCCTGACGCTGACCGACGCCCAGGTGGTTTACTACAACTCTTACGAGAACAACGGCAACACCAACAGCGACATCTTCGTGCGCGACGCATCGGGAGCCATCGACATCTACAACATCAAGATTGAAGCCAAGGCCGGAAGCATGCTCAACGGCACGCTCGTTTGCACCTACTCACCGTACAATGGCATGCCAGAGCTGGTGAGCAACGAGGGCACCGACGCCGCAACAGTGGCCGTTACAGAGGGCAGCGAGCCTGTGGCCAAGAAGGTGACCGTGGCCGACCTCAACGGCGAGACCTACATGTGCGACCTCGTTGAGATAAGCAACGTGAAGCTCTCAGAGGAGGTTTCGGGCAAGTATACCAACTACTACGCCACCGACGAGGACGGCGTGAACAAGATGATGCTGTACGACAAGTTCAAGCTCGGCATCGAGTTCCCGACAGCAGACAACACCAAGACGTACACCATTACCGGCATACTCGGCTCAGCCAAGCTGAGCGGCACCGAGGTGAAGGAGCTCTTCCCGACCAAGGCCGTGGAGGAGACAGTGAGCGGCATCAGCAGCATCGAGGCCGAGAACGCCCAGGAAGCCGTTTACAACCTCAACGGACAGCGCCTGGCCAAGCCCCAGAAGGGCCTGAACATCATCGGAGGCAAGAAGGTGATCGTGAAGTGACACGACACCCCGCAGGCCGCAGGCAGTGCCAGCCATAGCCGGCAACGCCACACAGGCGTTGCGGGGCGGGCCATGCCCGAAAACGAAACAGACAACAAAGACAAGGGTGCGCAGCCGAAAGGTTGCGCACCTTTCGTATGCGGGCCCACCAGATAAATACAGGGCTTTTTAGGGGTTAAGACAATAGATTTCATATTCGTGGGAGCTCAGGAGTACAGGAGTTCAGGAGTACAGACTATAGTTTAGGATTTATTTTGGGGTCAAGGAGTTAGGAAGTAAAGGGGTTAAGACAATAGATTTCATATTCGTGGGAGCTCAGGAGTACAGGAGTTCAGGAGTATAGACAATAGTTTAGGATTTATTTTGGGGTCAAGGAGTTAGGGGGAGTTAAGGAGTTAAGACTATAGCTTTGGAAACATGGGTGTCCTGGGAGCATGGGGAACGCGTTGCAGGAAGGCAGTCTGTGCTATTGTCATCTAACTCCATATAACTCCCCTAACTTCATTTAACTCCATAAGTATAGCAAGAAAAACTATTGTCTTAACTCCTTTACTCCCCCTAACTCCTTAACTCCCTAAAACAACTTCTTAACTACTAAAGAGCCCCAGGATTTATTCGGTGAGCCACCCCGATGCGCTTGCCACAAGCCCCGACGCCCTGCTTGCAACTGCCTGAAGCACAGGCAGATGGAAAGACGTGCCGTCCGGGTGTGCCAAACGGCCCGTTTCGCCCCGCAAAACGGCACATACGGCACTCCCAAACAGCCCCCGGCGCACGCCAGGCCCGCCGCCGAACCTACAGAGACACCGCCGACAAGGGCACGCCACAGCCCGGGCAAACAACAAAAAAACACCGACGCCCTTTGTTTTTCAATCCTTTTGGCGTAACTTTGCAGTGAAAGTAAAGGCACAGAGCCACCACGGCCGCAGAGGCCAAAGGGTGGGGCGGGCTGATTATGAAAAGAAAAAAACATATCGACAATGGCTAAGAAAAACAACGAGCTCACGCCGATGATGAAACAATTCTTCGACCTCAAGGCGAAGCATCCCGACGCAGTGCTGCTCTTCCGCTGCGGCGACTTCTACGAGACCTACTGCGAAGACGCCGTGACGGCATCGCGCATACTCGGCATAACGCTCACCAGGAGGGGCAACGGGGCAGGGGGAAGGACGGAGACAGAGATGGCCGGATTTCCGCACCACGCCCTCGACACCTACCTGCCCAAGCTGGTAAGGGCCGGCAAGCGCGTGGCAATATGCGACCAGCTGGAAGACCCGAAGCTCACAAAGAAGCTCGTGAAGCGGGGCATCACCGAACTGGTGACGCCCGGGGTGGCCATGACCGACAACGTGCTTAACTACAAGGAAAACAACTTCCTGGCCGCCGTGCACTTCGGCAGGGCCGCCTGCGGAGTGGCTTTCCTCGACATATCGACAGGCGAATTCCTCACGGGAGAGGGCACCGCCGACTATGTGGAGAAGCTGCTGGGCAACTTCTCGCCAAAGGAGGTGCTGCACGAGCGGGGCCGCAAGCCAGACTTCGAGCGCCACTTCGGCACAAAGTACTTCACCTTCGAACTCGACGACTGGGTGTTCACCGAGCAGACGGCACGGCAGAAACTGCTGCGCCACTTCGGCGTGAAAAACCTGAAGGGATTCGGCGTAGACCACATGCACAACGGGGTGGTGGCCAGCGGCGCCATACTGCAGTACCTCGAGATGACGCAGCACACCCACATAGGCCACATAACGTCGCTGGCGCGCATAGAGGAAGAGCGCTACGTGAGGCTCGACAAGTTTACCGTGCGCAGCCTCGAACTGCTCAGCCCCATGCAGGAAGACGGCTCATCGCTGCTCGACGTGATAGACCGCACCGTGTCGCCCATGGGCGGGCGAATGCTCAGGCGGTGGGTGGTGTTCCCCCTGAAAAACGAGAAACCCATACAGGAGCGGCTCGACGTGGTGGAGTATTTCTTCCGGCAGCCCGACTTCCGCGGCTGCGTCGACGAGCAGCTGCACCGCGTGGGCGACCTGGAGCGCATCATATCGAAGGTGGCCGTGGGCCGCGTGTCGCCCCGCGAGGTGGCCCAGCTCAAGGTGGCGCTGCAGGCCGTGGCGCCCATCAAGGCCGCCTGCGCAACGGCAGACAACGAGGCGCTGAAGCGGGTGGGCGAGCAACTCAACCTGTGCGAGTCGATACGGCAGCGCATAGAGCGCGAGATAACGGCCGACCCGCCACAGCTCGTGGCCAAGGGAGGGGTGATAAACGCAGGCGTTAACGCCGAGCTCGACGAGCTGCGCAACATAGCCTACAGCGGCAAGGACTACCTGATGCGCATACAGGAGCGCGAGACAGAGCTCACGGGAATAGCCAGCCTGAAGATAGGATACAACAATGTGTTCGGCTATTACCTCGAAGTGCGCAACACATACAAGGACAAGGTGCCGGCCGACTGGGTGAGAAAGCAGACGCTGGCCAATGCCGAGAGGTACATAACGCAGGAACTCAAGGAGTATGAAGACAAGATACTCGGGGCCGAAGACAAGATACTGGCACTCGAGGCCAGGCTCTTCGGCGAACTGGTGATGGCCATGCAGGAGTTCATACCACAGATACAAATCAACGCCAACCTGCTGGCCAGGCTCGACTGCCTGCTCTCCTTCGCCAAGACGGCCGAGGAACACCGCTACGTGCGCCCGCAGGTAGACTCGTCGGACGTGATAGACATCAGGCAGGGGCGCCACCCCGTGATAGAGACACAGCTGCCGCCGGGCGAGAGCTACGTGCCCAACGACATAAGGCTCGACGCCGAGCAGCAGCAGATAATGATAATAACAGGCCCCAACATGGCCGGAAAGTCGGCCCTGCTGCGCCAAACCGCCCTCATAGTGCTGCTGGCCCAGACGGGCTGCTTCGTGCCCGCAGAGAGCGCGAAAATAGGCCTGGTGGACAAGATATTCACCCGCGTGGGGGCCAGCGACAACATATCGCTCGGCGAATCCACCTTCATGGTCGAGATGACCGAGGCCTCAAACATACTCAACAACGTGTCGCCGCGCTCGCTCGTGCTCTTCGACGAACTGGGACGGGGCACGAGCACCTACGACGGCATATCCATAGCGTGGGCCATAGTGGAATACCTGCACGAGCAACCAAGGGCAAGGGCACGCACGCTCTTTGCCACACACTACCACGAACTGAACGAGATGGAGAAAAACTTCAAGCGCATCAAGAACTACAACGTGAGCGTGAAGGAACAAGACGGCAAGGTGATATTCCTTAGGAAACTGCAACGCGGCGGCTCGGAGCACTCGTTCGGCATACACGTGGCCGAGATAGCGGGCATGCCCCGCAGCATAGTGAAACGCGCAAACGTGATACTCAAGCAGCTCGAAGCCGACAACGCGCAGGTAGGCTCGGCCGGCAAGCCCATAGCCAACCTGGCCGGCAGCCGCGAGGGCATGCAGCTGAGCTTCTTCCAACTCGACGACCCCGTGCTCTGCCAGGTTCGCGACGAGATACTGGGCCTCGACATCAACAACCTCACCCCGGTAGAGGCACTCAACAAACTCAACGAGATAAAGAAGATAGTAGGGGGAAAGTAGGGTGGAGCAACATTCATAAAAGCATACAAAACATAATGACCAAAGCCAAACCTTTCATAAAATGGGTTGGCGGAAAAAGCCAACTCATCACCCAACTGGAAGCATTGCTCCCGCCCGATTTTGACAGACGGAACGACGTTACCTACATTGAACCGTTTGTTGGCGGGGGAGCCATGCTGTTCAGCATGCTTCAAAGGCATAAAAACATCAGGCAAGCTGTCATCAATGACATAAATCCAGACCTAACCACTTGCTATAAAACTGTACGTGACCAGCCTACGGAACTCATACGTTCACTTGCCACTATTCAAGAGGACTACTATAAAATAGAAGGATATGAGGCAAAAAAAGAATACTACTTACACATCCGTGACCGTTTCAACGAGAAACCGTCAGACCCAATTGAAAACACTACACTTTTCTTTTTTCTTAACCGCACGTGCTTCAACGGACTTTACAGAGTTAACAAGTCTGGCCGCTTCAATGTTCCATACGGTAGATATGAAAGACCTGTAATATGTGATGCAGAAACCATATACGCCGACAGCAAACTTTTACAAAACGTAATTATCCTAACAGGGGATTTTGAACAAACATTTGATTATATCAATCACGATACGTTTTTCTACTTCGACCCACCTTATAGGCCACTAAGCAATACATCAAGTTTCAATGATTATACGAAAGAAGCCTTTAATGATGACTCTCAAATACGTCTCAAACTTTTCTGCGATCGCCTTCAAAAATCCAAAGTTCCGTTTATGTTAAGTAATTCCGATTGCTTGGGAAAAAATGGCACAGACTATTTCTTTGATGATTTATTTCAAGACTATAACATACAGAGAGTTTGGGCATGCAGAAGTATAAATGCCAATGGGACAAAACGTGGAAAACTGACAGAAATACTGGTCAGCAATTATTCTCATGGAAATAACACCGTAAATAGCTATTAATATAATCCTAAATAAAAAAACAAATTATGACACCGGCACACACAAAAGAAGAATTTGAGATATTCATGTCTCAATTGAAAGAAACCAACGCAACATTATCTTTTTACTCAGACTTTAAGAAAATATCTAAAAATGTTTATGATATAGCCATCAGTTTAAACATGCTGAACTTTCTTTTAGGAAAAGAAAAACTAAGGGAAGCTGTTGAAGCATTATGGGAAAGAGACCCTAAAGCTTTTGATGTGATGGATATTCTCATCGCTACAAGGAAGAAAGACAACAAAAAATTCTTTGATGAGTATGGCAATTTTCGCCTTGTACATTCATTGTTTGACAGTGTTGACGGAATTATGGAATTTCTCGAAGGCACAGGTCTCGCAAATGTTTTCCGCAATTCAGAAATAAAAGATTTGGTGGATTATGTGTTTGGTGTTGAAACAGGACTTGATACAAACGCCCGAAAGAACAGAAGTGGTAATATTACAGAAGGTTTAGTTGCTAGTATTTTTTCTAAAGCAGGCATAAAATTTAAGTCACAAGTATCATCCAGAAAATTCCAAAAGATTTCAGAAATATTGGGAGCCGACCAGAAAGTATTCGACTTTGTCATATCCACAACAAATAAAACATATCTCATTGAAGTAAATTTCTATAGTGGAGGAGGCTCTAAACTCAATGAAGTAGCACGCTCATATACAGAAGTCGGACCAAAAGTAAATAGCATAGATGGCTTTGAATTTGTTTGGATTACAGACGGAATAGGTTGGAATGGAGCAAAAAACAAATTGGAAGAAGCTTTTTATGCTATACCTAACGTATTCAATCTAACCAGCATAAAAGACTTCATAGCAAAAATAAAAATAGAAAATCAGCCATAAAATGATGCTATCATCTTTTTATAAATCACCAAACCATGATTTCACTTTGTTAAGTGGAGACTGTGTCGAGTTGTTATCTATGTTCAAATTCAAGTTTGATATGATATTCGCAGACCCTCCATACTTCCTTAGCAATAATGGAATAAGTTTTCAAAGCGGAAAGATTGTCAATGTTAACAAAGGGGAATGGGATAAAGGTGGAACATTGGAATCTATACAAAAATTTAATTATAATTGGATAAAATCATGCCGGGAAAAATTAAAAGACAATGGAACTATATGGATTAGCGGTACATACCATAATATTTTTTCGATAGCCACAGCTCTTCAAGAACTTGACTTTAGGATTCTTAACGTTATAACATGGGCAAAGACAAACCCACCTCCAAACATATCATGCCGCTTCTTCACATATAGTACAGAGTTCGTTATATGGGCAAGGAAACATAAAAACAAACCCCATTATTACAACTATGAGCTAATGAAAAATATAAATGGCGGCAAACAAATGACAGATGTATGGAATATGCCAGCCATAGGCCGTTGGGAAAAGTCATGCGGAAAACATCCCACGCAAAAACCGCTGGCCCTTATAACTCGTATAATACTTGCTTCAACAGAGCCCAATGCATGGATTCTTGACCCGTTTGCCGGAAGTAGCACAACAGGCATTGCCGCTTCGCTCACAGGAAGACGATACCTGGGGATAGAAAAAGAGAAAGAGTATTTGGAACTAAGCAAGGCAAGAAGGGAAGAGATTGACAACCTGGACTTGCGTGCTAAGTATTGCCGAAAGATAAAAGACATGGCCTTTATCAATTCATGTAAATATGCCGGAGAAGAAGTGCCAGACTATGGTTGCTTGCCTTTTTAAAGGCTTTATTTACTTTATAATCCGCCGGAGTGAGCCGGGCCTTGAGGCAAGACGGCTTTATGAACACAGAATGACACACTTTATGAACAGGCGCAATGGGTAGCGTTGAGTTTCAACGCTACCCATTGCGCCTGTGATTGCAACGTTTTTCAAACGTCACGCCCGCTCACTCCAGCTCAATCTTGCAGTCGTCGAGGCTTGTGACGGTGGCCAGGGCGGTGTAGTCTACGCCTGCCGAGCGCAGGTAGTCGCCGCCGTGCTGGAAGGCCTTCTCGATGAGGAAGGCCATTGCCTCAATCTTTGCGCCGGCCTGGGCGCAAAGGTCGATTACGCCCTTGGCGGCGTTGCCGTTGGCCAGGAAGTCGTCGATGAAGAGCACGCGGTCGGCCGGTGTGAGGAAGTCGGCGCTGATGCAGACGGTGTAGTCGCGGTCTTTGGTAAACGAGTGCACCACGGCCGAGAGCATCCTGTCCATCGTCTTGGGCTGCTTTTTCTTTATGAACACCACCGGGAGCTGCATCAGGTAGCCCGTGAGTATGGCCGGGGCTATGCCGCTGGCCTCTATGGTCACAATCTTGTTGATGGGCCTCCGGCCGAATATCCTGACCATCTCTCGGGCCAGTTCCATCATGAGGTTAGGGTCCATCTGGTGGTTTATGAAGCTGTCAACCTTGAGTATGCCCCCCGGGTAGCATTTTCCATCCTGCAAAATGCGCTGCTTTAGAAGTTCCATTTCTTTACTGTCGTTGTTTGGTTTACGCCTTTCCAGGCTGCCTTGCGAATGGCAAAGGTAAGCAAAATAACCGAGACAGAGCCATGCTCCGGCAGATAAAGTGGCCCCGTGCCGGTCTTTTTCGGCCGTCCGCCGGCGCTCATGGGCTATCCATGCCCGTCACGCCGCCCTGCCGGGCCTGACGTCGGGCAGGAAGAAAGCTATCACGCCCATCAGCGGCAGCCACGTGCTCACCTTGAATATGTAGTCGATGCTCGTGGCGTCGGCCAGCCATCCGAAGAACGCCGAGCCTATGCCTCCGAGGCCGAACATAAGCCCGAAGAAGATGCCGGCCACCATTCCCACCTTGTCGGGCATCAGGTCGGTGGCGTAGACCACAATGGCCGAGAAGGCCGAAGCAATGACAAGGCCCGACATCACGGCCATGAATATGGTCCAGCCGAGGCCGGTGTAGGGCATGGCCAGGGTGAAGGGGGCGGCCCCGAGAATGGAGAACAGTATGACATACTTGCGCCCGTAGCGGTCGCCCATGAAGCCCCCGAGAAGCGTTCCGGCCGCAAACGCCGCGAGATATGCAAACAGGCAGTACTGCGACTGCTGCACGCTGACCCCGAACTTGTCGATGAGATAGAACGTGAAATAGCTCGTCATGCAGGCGTTGAAGAAGTATTTCGAGAATATCATCAGCACGAGTATGCCCATGGCCGCGCGCACCGTGGCCTTAGGCAGCGTGCCCGTGGCTGCCGCCCTCTGCGCCCGTCGGCTCTTTATTGCGGCAATCATGCCCGCATACCAGCGGCCTATGCGCACCAGCAGCGCCACGGCCACCAGGGCGGCCAGCGCAAACCAGCCCACGGCATGCTGCCCGAAGGGTATCACTATCAGCGCCGTGAGCAGCGGGCCTACGGCGCTGCCGCCGTTGCCACCCACCTGGAAGATTGACTGAGCCAGGCTCTTACGGCCGCCGGAGGCCATCTGCGCCACGCGCGACGCCTCGGGATGGAACACCGACGAGCCGCATCCTATGAGCGCCACCGACAGCAGTATGGGCGCAAAACCCGGTGCGAAGGCCAGCGCCACGAGCCCCAAGAGGGTGAAGCACATGCCCGCCGCGAGCGAATAGGGCTGCGGGTGGCGGTCGGCATACTGCCCGACGAAGGGCTGGAGCACCGACGAGGTTGTCTGGAACACCAGCGTTATGATGCCTATCTGGGCGAAAGTGAATCCATACTTGTCTTTGAGCAACGGGTAGAGGGCCGGTATGACCGACTGTATCATGTCGTTCAGCAGGTGGCACGTGCCTATGGTGAACAGTATTGCATAGGCCGTTCCCTCAGCAGAGCGCTGCCGGCCATTCATTGTTTTTACCAGTCTGTTTGTCATCATTCACTCTTTTCTTGCTTTATCCTGTGCCCGCAGGCGCATTGCTTGCGCGGCCACGCCACCATGCCGCGGGCCTTTGCCGGCCGGCTCTGGGCCGGGCCGCAGGCCGATGGCTGTGGCAAAGTTACTAAAAATAATCCATACAAGGACAATGCCACTGCCAAAATGAAGGCCGTGGCAGCGCCAGGCATAAAGTCACGCCGCCGCCGTCAACGCTGCCCGGCGGACCCGCCGCCGCGGGCCCCGGCAACGCCTACGGCAGAGGGCGAGGCATACAGCCGCCTCCTGTATTCCATCGGGGTGAGCCCCGTGGCCCGCTTGAAGGTGTGCGTCAGGTGGCTGTCGTCGGTGAAACCCGTCTTGAGCGTTATCTCACCCACGCGAAGGTCGGTGTGGGCGAGCAGCTCCTCGACGGCCCTCACGCGGCATTGGGCCACATACCGGCTCAGGCTCTCGCCCGTGTGGGCCTTGAAGAACTTGCCTATATAGCTCGCGGCCAGGTTGAACCTGCTGCCAAGGCTGGCGGCCCTGAGCATATCGGGATTGTCGAGATGAAGCCTTATGAACTGCAGCATGGCCATCATCTTGCTCTCCGAGTCGGCCTGACGCAGCGCCTCGCCGGCCACCTGCCTCGCGCTGCGGGCACAGATGGCCAGCACGCTGTCTATCAGGCACGAGGCTATGCGCTGCGTGCCATACGACGGCGCTGTGCATTCGCTACCCAGACACTCCATCACCAGGGCCAGGCGGCGGGCGTCGGCAGGGCTCACAAGCGCCGACATGTCGGGCGACGGACAGGCCTCCAGGCTCTCTTTCTCGGCCGCGCTGAGGGCGCGGACTATGTATTGGTCGGACAGTTGCACGTAGATGATGTCGCACATGCCGTCAAGACGGTAGGTGTGGTTGGTGTAAGGCCTAACGAAGAACACCGACCCGCGGCCGAAGTTGCAGCGCCGCCTGCCCGACACAAACTCGCCGCTGCCCGACACTATGTAGCAAAGCTCGAAGAAAGAGTGCTGGTGCTCGGCAGTGGGAAACCTGTCGTAATGGCGCACCCTCACCTCGAACGGCATGAAAAGGTTTTCTTGTTTCATGGCGCAAAGATACAAAACATAGTCTGATTTATACAACAACAGGCATTGCATTATGCGTAATTTTGCGCCGTTTTAACTCCTACCGGCTATCAGAGGCCTAAGTGACTCAGCGCTGTTGCGGCGCATACAGGCCGCCGCCTTTGACTGTGGAAGAGCCCGCCACGCCGAGGCAAAGCTCACGTAAAACTGTCTACAACATGACGCAAGCGCTTGTAAAGCCGCCAAAAGCAACAAAAGCACGGCCACGTCGGGGTAATGAGCGATTTGTGGTTAACAAAGACTAAGTAGTTGTTCAAAATCAATTGCCATCAAATTGTGCGCTATTTCAGCGATGCATGCCAAAGTCCGAAGAGAGAGCGTAGCGGGCTACGCGACCGATGAGACTTTGGTATGCGGCCCGAAAGAGCACACAAGATGGTGGCAAAGACATAGAGGACACCTGCAAGGTCTATTGTATCGGTTAATTTTGAACAACTACTTACAATATGGAAAGAAACGAACTGAAGGGTCACGGCGCCATGTTCGCCGCCAATTTCATGTGGGGCCTGATGTCGCCCGTCACCAAATTTGTGTTCCTGGGCAGCGCCATCACTCCGGTGCTGCTTGTCAACATCCGCATCATAGGGGCCGCTGCGCTGTTCTGGGCGGCCTCGCTCTTTGCCAAGCCCGAGCACGTAGACCACCACGACCTGCTCCGTCTGTTCTTCGCCGCGCTGCTCGGCATAGTGTTCAACCAGGGCGTCTACACCGTTGGGCTGGGCCTCACGTCGCCCGTCGACGCCTCCATCATATCCACGAGCACGCCCATCTTCACCATGGTCATAGCCGCCTTCTACCTCAGGGAGCCCGTCACGGCCAAGAAGGTTACGGGCATCTTCATGGGCGCCGTGGGCGCACTGATGCTCATAGTGAGCAACGGCGGCTCGGCGACGGCGCAAGACGGCAACGTTTGGGGCGACATTATATGCATAGCGGCCGAGGTGTGCTTCGCGTCATACCTGGTGGTATTCAAGGGCCTCATAAGCCGTTACTCGCCCGTAACGCTCATGAAGTGGATGTTCACATACTCGTCGATATGCATCATCCCCTTCTCATACACCGACCTGGCTGCGCTCGAGTGGGGCGGCATGGGCGCCGGCCTGCTGGCAGCCCTGGCCTTCATCGTTGTCGGGGCAACATTTGTATGCTACCTGCTCTCGCCCGTGGGGCAGAAGCACCTGCGCCCCACGGTGGCCAGCATGTACTGCTATGTGCAGCCCATTGTGGCCACGGGCATCGTGGTGTTCTACTGGGGCACCTCGTCGTTCAACATAGTCAAGGTGATGGCCATAGCCCTCGTGTTTCTCGGGGTGTACATGGTGACGCAGAGCAAGAGCCGGGCCGAGCTCGAGGCACACGCCGAAAGGATGGCCCAAGGCACAGGTGAAAGCTGACGGCCGCAGGCCCGGCCCGCCCTGCCTGACATGAAAATAGGTGGCCGCAAAGTGACCGCTGTCGCGGAATATTATTAATTTTGCAGCCCGAAACAAGGCAACAGTCGTTTTATGGAATCAAAGAAAGACATGCGCCAGGCTTTCGCCTGGCTGCACCTTAGCGTGGTGCTGGCCGGATTCACGGGCCTGTTCGGCAAGCTGATAACGCTCAACGAGGTCGACATAGTATGGTACCGAATGCTCTTCTCGTCGCTCATACTGATGGTGTTTGTGGGCTTTCCGCGGGTGGGGTGGCGCAAGTTTCTGCAGATAGCCGGCTGCGGCACGCTGCTGGGGCTGCACTGGATGCTGTTCTACGGCTCGATAAAGGCCAGCAACATATCCATCGGCGTGGTGTGCATAGCGCTCATGAGCTTCTTCACGGCCATCTTCGAGCCGGCCATCTTCCGCCGCCGCGTGTCGTGGGCCGAGCTGGCCCTGTCGCTCATCACGGTGGGAGGGCTGCTTTGCATCTTCTCGTTCGACACGCGCTACCGCTACGGCATCATGATTGGGGTGGCCTCGGCGGCCATGTGCTCGCTCTATGCCATACTCAACAAGAAAGTGGGCGAGGGGGTGAAGTCGCGCACCATGCTCATGTACCAGATGTGCGGCGGACTGGCGGGAACCACGGCCGTCATACCCGTTTACCTCATGGCATTCCCCGCCGAGGGCCCTGTGGCGGTAGTGCCCGAGGGCGGCAACCTGTGGTGGATGCTATGCCACGCGCTGTTCTGCACCGTGGGGCTTTACCTTCTGCAGATAATGGCCCTCAAACGGCTGTCGGCCTTCACCGTCAACCTTACCTACAACCTTGAGCCTTGCTACACCATCATCATTGCCTTTGTGTTTTTCGGCGAGTCCAAGGAGCTCAACGCATCGTTCTACGCGGGCATTGCCATGGTGGTGCTCAGCGTGGTGCTGCAGACCATGCGCGCCGCCAGGCGCCGCGGCCAGACGGCGGGGTAGGGGCCAACGGGCCCCAAGGCGGCCTGCACGCCGCGGCCGGGGCGTGCCGCCAAGCGCCGAGGGGCGGCCCGGCGGGGCGGGTGGGCGGCGCCCAGTCCGAAGTAGTTTTCCAATATATGGTAGGCCACCACAAGCACGGCGGCCACCCCGCACAGCCCGTCGAGAATCTCGTAGCGGGGCTTCGATGACAGATATACGCTCTTGTTCATTGCTTTTGACGTTTTGTAAGATTGGCGCTACAAAGTTAACGGGCGCAGTTGTAAGTAGGTGTTAAAAATTAATTGCCATCAAATTGTGCACTATTTCGGAGATGCATGCCAAAGTCCGAAGAGAGAGCGTAGCGGGCTACGCGACCTAAGAGACTTTGGTATGCGGCCCGAAAGAGCACACAAGATGGTGGCAAAGATATGGAAGACACCTGCAAGGTCTATTGTATCGGTTTATTTTGAACAGCTACTTACAACCGCAACATCACCATAGGCGACATTGCCGCACACGCGGGCATGAACCGCCCGGCCGTGTGCACCTTCTTCCGCCGCCACACCGGAAAGACGCTCATCGAGGCTGTCAACGCACGGCGCATCAGCGTGGCAAAAAACCTGCTCAGGCGCAAAGACCTGCCCATACAACATGTGTGCTTCCTTAGCGGATTCAACGATGTGCCTTACTTTTCCAGGCTCTTCAAGCGCACCGAGGGCATCATGCCGAAAGAATACCGCAGGCGCGAGCCCTGCCACTGAGGCCGCCGGCGGCAGCGCAGCGGCAGGCGGCGGCAGGCAGCCATCTGCAAGAGCTATCGTCTTGCATTGCGAAACGGCCTGTTCCGGCGCCCGATACGGCCCGTATGGCATTGCCATACGGGCCGTATTGCAAACGCCCTGCAGCACAGCCTGTCCGGCATGTTGACCGGGACGACAGTCAGGGAGAGCCATCCGCACAATCAGTCAAAATGTTCATAATCGCAGTAACTTGGGTACAAGCACCAAGGCCGGATAGTTATAACTTTGCAACCGTAAAGCAACCTACTAAAAAACAATACGGATATGAAGAAAGACTTGGGACCGCTGCTGGCGCTATACCCCATGCCGGCAACTGTGGTGGGGGCCGAATCGAATGGCAAGGTCAACTGGCTCATGGTGGCCCACGTGGGCATCATTGGCCACGACAGGCTGATGGTGAGCATGCACAAGGCCCGCCACACCAACCAAATGGTGAAAGACAGCCGAAGGCTGTCGGTAAACATGGTCGACAAGGGCATGCTCCGCAGGGCCGACTACGTGGGGTGTGTGAGCGGGGCGAAGACCGACAAGCAGGGGGTGTTTGCCCACCACACCGGACCGGGGGGCACGCCCGTGATCGACGAGAGCCCGCTGGTGATGGAGTGCGAGGTGACCAGCGATTATGAAACCGACACGTTCGACAACTTCATCTGCAGGGTGACGCACACCATTGCCGACGAAAATGTGACCGACGACATGGGGAAACCCGACTACAACAGGCTGAAACCGGTGCTCTTCGACATGCCAGGATACTCCTACCTGCGCACGGGCGACGTGATATGCAGGTGTACGCTTCCGGGCAGGGAGTATGCCCGCGAAACAGATGGCGACAACTGAAACATAACGCAACGTACACGCATACAACATGAAAAGGATTGCAATGACTCTTGCCGCCATGCTCTTGCTGATGGCGGCAGCCGAAGCCAAGACGCTCATCGTTTACTACAGCTTCACCAACAACACACATGCCATAGCCACCGACATGCAGTCGCAGCTGCCTGACGCCGACCTGCTGAGGATTGAACCGGCCGAGAAGGGGCTCGACTACGCCGCCAACGGATATGCCATAGGCAGCGCCCTGATATCTGCCATCAGGGCCAATCCCGACGACCCCGACTCGTATCCGGCCATCGACCCGGTCAGCGTAGACTTCAGCGCCTACGACGACATTGTGGTGGCCACGCCGCTGTGGTGGAGCAACATGGCCGCACCGATGCAGACTTTCCTCTTCGCCAACGGCAGCCGGATGGCCGGCAAGCGAATGGCGCTGGTGGTGTCGAGCGCCAGCAGCAGCATAAGCGGGGTGGAGGCCGACGCCCGAAGGCTTGTGCCCGACGGTGTGTTCGTAAGCCCCAGCCTGTGGATAAGGTCGTCGCAGACGGACAACTGCCACGCCATCAACACCGAATGGATAGTGCAGACGGGCATAGGCAGCACCTCGGGCATATCTGTGGCCGGGGCAGCGGCAGAGCCCTCGCTGACGGTCGACGGAACCACCATGAGCGTTGGTGGCCCTGTCGACAGGCTGAGCATCTACGACGCCGCCGGAAGGCTTGTGCTGTCAACCGACGGAACGACGGCCGACATAAGCCGGCTGGCACCGGGGGTGTATGCCGTGAGGATGGTGCTGGGCGACAACGCCACCACGGTGAAGGTGGCCATCGACTGACGCCGGCCTTGGACGAGGCCACAGGAAGACTTCACGACAATGAAACGACTGATTGACATGGAACGACGCGATTTCTTGAAAAAGGCGCTCATGGCGGCCGGAAGCGTGGCCCTGGGCGGAGGGCTGGCCGGGGCAATAGGCAACGGCGAGAGCAACGAAAACACAAAAAACAACAAAGCTATGGACATTGTAGTACTTACAGGTAGCCCCAGGCGCAACGGCAACTCGGCCTACCTGGCCGAACAGTTTATCAAGGGGGCAAGGGAGAAGGGGCACAACGTGTTCCGCTTTGACTGCGCCATGCACAACGTGCAGCCGTGCAGGGCCTGCAACGCATGCGGCATGGACGGCCCATGCGTGATTGACGACGACTTTGAGACGGTGAGGCAGCGCATCATCGACGCCGACATGGTGGTGTTTGCCACGCCGATGTATTACTTCGGCATGTCGGCACAGATAAAACGGGTGGTCGACCGCTTCTATGCCATCAACGGAAGGATAAAGGGCAACCCCAAGAAAACGGCTTTCATGATGACCTACGCCGACACTTCGGAAAAGGAGGCCGAGCCTATGCTCACCCACTTCCGCACGCTGGCCGACTACCTCGGATGGCAAAACGTGGGCGAAGTGGTGGCTGCCGGCGTCTGGACGGCGGGCTCGGTGAAGAATACCAAGTATGCCGCCCAGGCCTATGAACTGGGAAAGAGGGTGTGAATGAAATGCTAATTAATGGACAGAAGTTATAAGTAGTCATAAGTAGTTACATGGAGGTAGAAGACGTATGTACAGAGTTTATGTTATAGTTAATACTTACATGAGCAATGTCTTCTACCTCCATGTAACTACTTATGACTACTTATAACTCCAAAAATCAACAATTTTAATTATGAAAAAAACAATACTTTCCATCACCATCGCGCTCGCGGCAGGCGCAAATGGCCATGCGCAGGCAACAAACGACCATGTGGATGAAAACAAAACCGACCGCACCGAACTGTGCCGTCACAACTACCGCATGCTGTTCGGTGGCGAAGCGCTGACCGGCAAGGGCACCGACCCGGAGATGATGGACATACTTCAGAAGTTCATCTTCGGCGATGTGTTTGCCACCGGCAACCTTACCATGAAGCAGCGAGAACTGATAACATGCGTCACGCTGGCATCAATGCAAACCCTGCCGCAGCTCACGGCACACGCCGGAGCGGCGCTCAACGTCGGGGCAACGCCCGAGGAGTTGCGCGAAGCCATCTACTTGACGGCACCGTTCATCGGCTTCCCAAAGACGCTCAACGCCGTGGCCACGGTCAACGAGGTGTTCGCAAAGAGAGGCATAAGCCTGCCGCTGAAAAACCAGGCCAGCGTGACCGAAGGCACACGCCACGCTCGCGGAGCGGACATACAGGACAGTCTGTACAGCGGAGGCATATCGGCCGTGATGGAGGGGGTGCCGGCCGGCTTGGGCGACGACGTGGCTCGGATGCTCACCGACTATTTTTTCGGCGACATCTACACCCGTGGGGCGCTCGACATAGGCACCCGCGAACTGTTCGGCTACTGCATACTCGCTGCCATTGGGGCCGACAGCCAGCTGCAATCACATTACCACGGAAACATAAAGGCCGGCAACTCGCCCGAAACAGTAGCCGCGGCCATAGTGCAATGCCTGCCCTACATAGGGTTTCCGGCGGCCATCAAGGCACTGAAAACCATAAGGCAGGAATACACAAAGACTGCCGCAGCAGGGGCCAAACTGGTGAGACTGTCGAAGATTGTGGTCGACCCGGCACGCATAGACGAGTACAACGCCATGCTGAAAGAGGAAATAGAGACGTCGGTGGCCGTCGAACCGGGCGTGCTAACGCTCTATGCCATGGCCGAAAAGGATGCCCCCAACAAGATTGCCATACTTGAGATATATGCCGACCGCGACGCTTACGAGAGCCACCTGAAAACCCCTCACTTCATAAAATACAAGCAGGGAACGCTCGACATGGTGAAAGACCTGCAGCTGATTGACACAAACCCGCTCATACCGGATATTAAAATAAAATGAAACAATGGCCCGGGCCACATGCCAATGAAACCATGGCATGCAGGCAAACGGCCCGTTCCACAATGCGGAACGGGCCGTTTGGCATGATGGCGGCACCGCTTCAATACGGCGGGGCTGCCCGTTGTAAAAAATAGTTGCAGCCACGGGCGCCCGCCATGCCACCGGCATGGCATGGCCACGGGCCGTGGCCGTCACTGCGCCGAGGCCCGGCGGTCGGCCTCGATGAGGGCAAGCAGCCTCTCGACAGCCTCCTCCTCGGGTATGTTCTTGGCCACGCACTCCTTGCGGCGGTATAGCGATATCTTGCCGCGCCCGGCGCCAACGTAACCGTAGTCGGCATCGGCCATCTCGCCGGGGCCGTTGACTATGCACCCCATGATGCCTATCTTAAGCCCCGTCATCGACGCCGTGGCCTCCTTGATGCGCGCTATCGTAGAGCGCAGGTCGTAGAGCGTGCGGCCGCATCCGGGGCAGCTGATGTACTCGGTCTTGGTCATCCGCAGGCGCGCGGCCTGCAGTATGCCGAACGCCGTGGCCTCGATGTCGGCCTGGGGCAGGCTGCCGTCGTTCATCAGCCAGACGCCGTCGCACAGCCCATCCATCATGAGTGCACCCATGTCGGCGGCAGCCTCTATCTGGAAGTCGCCCTTGCCGTCGGCCCCGTGGCGGTACATCTGGCAGAATACCACGGGGTTTTCCACCCCGGCAGCCATCATCTCGTGCACCAGCGCACGCTGCGAACCGAGCCTGTTGGCGTTGTTTGCCACGCAAACCACCACCGCCTCGGGGTGGGCTTTGAGGCAAGCCAGATACTCTTCGGCCGCAACGCCATACTGCAACACGATAAACTTCACCGCAGCGTCGGCCATACCCACAAACGGCAGGGCCGTATGCGGGAACACGGGGTATATCTCTGCCTCGGGATGGGCGGCGCTGAGGTCGGCCCAAACGTTGAAGTCGGCAAGCAGGGCCGGGCCTTTACGCCTTGCGGCCACTGCGGGGTCGGCGCCCGGCAATGGGTCAACTGCACCGACGCCGGTGCGCCCGTCCATAGTCCAGTCGGCCTCGCCGGCCCATGCCGAGCCGTCGCCTATGTAAACAAAGTCGGCGTCAGACGGTGCCTTGCCGCCGATAAGGCTGCCGACAACCACCGGGACGGCGTCGCCGCCCACGCGCCCCACGCGCCGCGTATGCCGCCGGGCGGGGCTCACCCAGTTGAAGCCGGGGGCCTCTTCGGCCGGTATGGGGGCGTGGCCGGCGCGGGCCGTCACATAGTCAACAAGGTGGCGGGCCACAGGTATCTCGGCTTCGGGCTCCTCGCTGAGCGACACGCGCACGGTGTCGCCAATGCCGTCGGCCAGCAGCGCGCCTATTCCCACGGCGCTCTTTATACGGCCGTCTTCGCCCTCGCCGGCCTCGGTGACGCCCAGGTGCAGCGGATAGGCCATGCCCTCGGCCTCCATCGCGCCCACGAGCAGGCGCACCGAGCGCACCATCACCACAGTGTTGCTGGCCTTGATGGATATTACAACGTCGTCGAAGCGCTCGCGCCGGCAGATGCGCAGAAACTCCATGCAGCTCTCGACTATGCCTTCGGGCGTGTCGCCGTAGCGCGACATGATGCGGTCGGACAGCGAACCGTGGTTCACCCCTATGCGCAGGGCTGTGTGGTTCTGCCTGCATATGTCGAGCAGGGGCACAAACCGCTCTTCAATCTTGCGCAACTCGGCGGCATACTCGGCGTCGGTGTACTCCAGTTTCTTGAACGTGCGGGCCGGGTCGACGTAGTTTCCGGGGTTGATGCGCACCTTCTCGGCATACAGCGCGGCCACCTCGGCCACCTTGGGGTTGAAGTGCACGTCGGCCACGAGGGGCACCTCGTATCCTTCTGCCCTCAGCGCGGCGTTGATGTTGCGCAGGTTCTCGGCCTCCTTCACGCCCTGTGTGGTCAGCCTGACGTACTCGCCCCCGGCGTCGGCTATGCGCTTTGCCTGTGCCACAGAGGCCTCGGTGTCGGTAGTCGGTGTGGTGGTCATCGACTGAATGCGTATGGGCCATTCGCCGCCCAGGGGCGTGTTGCCTATGCTCACAGCGGTGGTCTGCCGCCTGCGGTAGTTGAACAAGTCTGTCATTGTGTGCATTTTAAAATGAGGTTTGCCCCGCGACAAAGCCAAGCGAGCCCCTTGCCACGGCAGCAGGGCATGCTTGGCCCACGGTGCTTCAGTTCACCTTGTATTGGTATTTCACCTCGGCCAGTTCCTTGTTGGCCTTCTCAATCTTGGCCTTCAGGCCGCTCTTGTATGCCTCGAGGCGCCCGGCCAGGCCGGCATCGGCCAGCGACAGCATCTCGACGGCCAGTATTGCGGCGTTCTGCGCTCCGTTTACGCCTACGGTGGCAACGGGTATTCCCGGTGGCATCTGGATGATGCTGAGCATTGCGTCGAGCCCGTCGAGCATGCCCTTGATGGGCACCCCGATGACCGGCAGCGTGGTCGAGGCGGCTATTACGCCCGGCAGCGCGGCGGCCATGCCTGCCCCTGCTATTATCACTTTGATGCCGCGGCCTTTCGCTCCGCGCGCAAATGCCTCCACGGCGTCGGGAGTGCGGTGGGCCGAAAGGGCGTTGACCTCAAACGGCACCTGCATCTCGTCGAGCAGCTTGCAGGCTTTCTCCATTACGGGCAGGTCGCTCGTGCTGCCCATGATGATGCTTACTAATGGTTCCATGCTATGTTGTTTAAGTTCGTTATACAAAGAGTATGCCCACCACGGCGCAGGCAAAGCCCACCCAGAATCCCGCCACCACCTGTGCGAGCGTGTGCTGCCTGAGTATCATCCGGCTCGTGCCGAGCAGCCCGGCGAGCATGAACACGCCGCAGAGCCAGCCCACGGGGTTAAAGCCGAATATGTCGGCAAAGGCGAAGAGCGCCCCCGCCACGCCCCCTATGGCCGCCGTGTGGGTGCTTATCTTCCACCATGCGTTGATGACGGCGCACGTTATCTGTATCAGCAGGGCCGCTATGAGTATGCCGCCCATGAACCTTGGTATGTGCATACGCTCCATCAGGTAGACGCAGGCGAAGTAACAGGCTATCGAAATGACGTATGGCACCATGCGGCGCTCCTTGCGCCCGAGCTCCACGGGCGTCCAGCCGTTGTACCGCCTGTATGCGTGGATGAGCAGGGTCGGGGCGAGCACGGTGAAGAGATAGGCCAGCCCCACCACCGCCGCCTTGTATCTGAATGGCAGCAGGCTCAGGTAGCTGAACACGAAGAGGGCCGTGAGGCCCACCACCGGCAGGTAGAAAGGTGTGAAGACAAGGCTTATCACCCTTGCGGCAATAATCAGGTTGCGGTGTTTCATTTGCGTAGTCGTGCTATGGGTATGCCGAGCTGCTCGCGGTATTTGGCCACTGTGCGTCGCGCTATGGGGTATCCGCGGCTTGCCAGCTCGTCTTTCAGGGCGTCGTCGCTGAGCGGGCGGCGCTTGTCTTCGGCATCGACGATGTCGCGCAGGGCGGCCTTTATGCGCCTCGTCGACAGTTCCTCGCCGCTCTCGGTGACAAAGCTATCGCTGAAGAAATGGCGCAGCGGGAACGTGCCCCAGCGCGTCTGGGCATACTTGCTGCCCGTGACGCGCGACACGGTGGATATGTCCAGCCCTGTCTTCTCGGCAATGTCCTTGAGTATCATGGGTCGGAGCGATGCCTCGTCGCCGTCTTCAAAGAAGCGGTGCTGCCAGTTGATGATGGCCTGCATGGTCAGCGTGAGCGTGCGCCGGCGCACCTTCACGGCCTCGATGAATCCCTGTGCGGCGTCAACCTTCTTCTTTGTGTACAGCAGCGCCTCCTTCATCTGCCGGCTCATCGAGCCCTTGTTGTCTTGGTATTGGCGCATGGTGTCGACAAACGACTGCGACACGCGCAGCTCGGGAACGTCGCCCGTGTTGAGCGTGAATGTCACCGTGCCGTCGTCTTGCGTGTCTACTATGAAGTCGGGGGTAATCTGCTGCACGCTGCGGCCAATGGTCTCGCCCATCGACGCCCCCGGCTTGGGGTTGAGCTTGCGCAGCTCGCGGATGAGCGTCTCGGCCTGCAGGTCGGTCAGCGAGAGCGACGACTGTATCTTGTCCCAGTGTTTCTTGGTGAACTCGTCGAAGTGGCGGCTCACCACTTCGCGCATGAGGCTCTTGAGCCGCGAGTCGTCGCGCCGCTCTATCTGCAGCATGAGGCACTCCTGCAGGCTGCGGGCGCCTATGCCGGGGGGGTCGAACTCCTGCAGCCGGGCCAGCACGCTGTCCACCTCGGCGGGCGTGGTCTCGGTGCCGTGGTATATGGCCAGCTCGTCGACGATGCTGTCTGTCGACTTCCGCAGCAGCCCGTCGTCGTCGAGCGAGCCTATCAGGTACTCCATGATTGTGCGCTGACGGTCGGTGAGGTCTGTCTCGCCCATCTGCTCCTTCAGCTCGTCGTAGAACGACACGGTGTCGCCGTATACCATCTCCTCGCGCTCTTCGGCCGTCGACGCTCCGCCGTGGTACACGGGCAGGTCTTCGTCGTCGCGGCCTATCCCGGCCAGCGCCTCGTCGAGGGCCGACTGCCTTTCCTCTCTCTCGTGCTGCGCCGCGTAGTCGTCGTCGGCAGCGTCGGTGTCGCCCCCGTCGTCGGCGCGCCCGTCGATGGCAGCGTCGGCGTCGGGCTGCGGCTCGGCTTCGAGCGCAGGGTTGTCATCCATTTCGGTGTTGATGCGCTCCAGCAGCTGGTTTATCGGCAGCTCGACGAGGTGCGACTGCAGCATCTGCTGCTGCGTGATGGCCTGCGTCTGCTTTAGCGCCTGTTCCTGTTTCTGAACCTGAACCTGACCTTGAGCCATAATATCGTCTGTAGTATGAGTATGTGTAGTCGTATGCAAAGATTGCGCAAGCGGCGGCAATTTTAACCTGCTGTCATATTTCCGGCCGTGCCTAATCTCGTGCAAAGTTAGTGCAATTAGCTTAAAGAGCAAAAGAAAACGTGATATTTATTTGATTGGCGCGGGGCCCGTGGCGGGCCGGCCATGCCCATGGCGGGGGCCGCCACCTGTGGCGCGCCATTGCCAAACGGCCCATACGGGGATGCCGTATGGGCCGTTTTGTGGTTCAATACGTGCCGTTTTGCAAAGCCAAACGGCACGTTCTGCAAAACCCTGCCTTACAGAGCGTTATGCCATCATGCAACATCGGCCGACATTTGCGTGCGTCAGCCCAGCACAGAGGCTATGCGGCCGAGGCCCTCCATCATTCGGCTACGCGGGCAGGCTATGTTGATACGTATGAAGCCTTCGCCCGGCGAGCCATACATGGTGCCGCTGTTCACCATCACGCGGGCCTCGGCGGCCAGCCTGTCGGTCAGTTCGTCGGACGTCATGCCAAGGCTGCGGCAGTCTACCCACACCAGGTATGTGCCCTCGAGCGGGGTCACGCGCAGCCGCGGCAGCCTGTCGGCGAAAAACCGGCACAGCTCGGTGTAGTTGCCCCAAAGATAGTCGCACAGGGCGTCGAGCCACCCCTCGCCCTCGTTGTAGGCCGCCATGAGGCCCTCGACACCGAATGGGTTGACGTCGCAAACCTCGTTGATGTTGATGGCCCGGTCTATCCTGGCCCGCGTCTCGGCATCGCTGGATATGATGTTGGCTATCTGCAGCCCGGCCGTGTTGAACGACTTCGACGGCGAGTTGGCCACTATGGCATTGCCGAGGCAGGCATCGGATACGGCTGCAAACGGCGTGTAGCGATGGCCTTGGTACACCAGCTCACAGTGAATCTCGTCCGACAGCACCCTCACCCCGTGGCGCAGGCAGATGTCGTTCAGGCGTTCCAGCTCTTCGGCCGTCCACACCCGGCCCACGGGGTTGTGGGGGTTGCAGAGCACCAGCAGCCGGGCCTTCGGGTCGGCAGCCTTGCGCTCCAGGTCGTCGTAGTCCATGGTGTAGCGCCCGCCGTTGTTCATGAGCGGGTTTTCCAGCACATCGCACCCATTGTTGCGCACCGAAGAGAAGAAGCAGTTGTACACCGGCGTCTGCAAAATCACCTTGTCGCCCGGCTCGCACAGGGCCTTGACCACCACCGACACGGCAGGCACCACGCCCGAGGTGTACAGTATCCATTCGCGCTCTATGCGCCAGACATGGCGCCGCCCGAACCATCCGGCCACGGCGTCGTAGTAAGCCTCGGGCACTTTCACGTAGCCAAACACACCGTGCTCCACCCTGCGCCGCAGCGCGTCGACCACGGGCAGAGCCGTGCGGAAGTCCATGTCGGCCACCCACATCGGTATCACGTCGCCGCCGGGTGCCGAGTCCCACTTGTAAGAATTGGTTCCCCTGCGGGGGATAAGCTCGTCAAAATTGTAGTCCATATATGCTGTCTGTTGGTTAAGTTATGCCTTGCCGCCGTGCGTAGTTAGCCACTCCGCACGCCACCGAGCGCGCCCATCGCCCACTGCCGGGCCCGGGGCAACAGCCGCGGGGGCCGCCGGCCATGCCCCGCCATCGCGCCGCTTGGCCTTTGCAAAGTTAGTCATTTTCTGCCAAACAGCGCGTATCGCATTTACGGATGGTGCAACCCGCATCGCTTTTTTTATGCGCCTTTTATTTTGATAGCTACTTATTTTACTGTAACTTTGCCGCCGTAACGATAAAGAAACGATGAAAAAACTGTTTATAGAGACCTACGGTTGCCAGATGAACGTGGCCGACTCGGAGGTGGTGGCCGCCGTCATGCAGATGGCCGGCTACGAAGTCTGCGAGCGGATTGACGACGCCGACGCCGTGTTCCTCAACACTTGCTCCGTACGCGACAACGCCGAGCAGAAGATATACGGCCGCCTCGACACGCTCAACGCCGAGCGGCGCAAGGGCCACAAGATGATAATAGGCGTGCTGGGCTGCATGGCCGAGCGCGTCAGGGAAGACCTGCTGCAAAACCACCACGCCGACCTCGTGGCCGGCCCCGACGCCTACATGTCGCTGCCCGACCTCATAGCACAGGCCGAGACAGGCCACAAGGCCATCAACATAGACCTCTCCACCACCGAGACTTACCGCGACGTGGTGCCCCAAAGGCTGCACACGGCGCGCGTGGGGGGCTTCGTGAGCATCATGAGGGGCTGCAACAACTTCTGCCACTACTGCATAGTGCCATACACCAGGGGCCGCGAGAGAAGCCGAGACCTGAGGAGCATCATCGGCGAGGTGCACGACCTGCAGGCCCGAGGATACAAAGAGGTGACGCTGCTCGGCCAGAACGTCAACTCGTACAGGTATGAAACACCTGCCGACGGCAGCCCCGAGGGAGGCAAGGCCGTGAGCTTCCCCGACCTGCTCAGGGCCGTGGCCGAGGCCGCCCCGGGCATGAGGGTGCGCTTCACCACGTCGCATCCCAAGGACATGAGCGACGAGACGCTGCGCGTGATAGCCGAGATGCCCAACGTGTGCCGCCACATCCACCTGCCCGTGCAGAGCGGAAGCAACCGCATACTGAAGCTGATGAACCGCAAGTACACCCGCGAATGGTACCTCGACCGGGTGGAGGCGATACGCCGGATAGTCCCCGACTGCGGCCTCTCGACCGATATCTTCGTGGGATACCATAGCGAGACCGAAGAAGACCACCGCATGTCGCTCGACCTGATGCGCCTGGTGGGCTACGACTCGGCCTTCATGTTCAAGTACAGCGAGCGCCCCGGCACCTACGCATCGAAGCACCTGCCCGACGACGTGCCCGAAGAGGTGAAGATACGGCGCCTCAACGAGCTCATCGAACTGCAGACCGAGATGTCGGCCGAGGCCAACCGGCGCGACGAGGGACGCGAGTTCGACGTGCTCATCGAGGGCTTCAGCAAGCGCTCGCGCGAGCAACTGTTCGGCCGTACGGAGCAAAACAAGGTGGTGGTGCTGCCAAAGGGCAACCACCACGTGGGCCAGACTGTGCGCGTGCGCATCACCGGCAGCACCAGCGCCACGCTCTTCGGCGAAGAGGCCGAGGGCTGAACAACACTTGCGGCGGCCCGTTGGGTCGGGCCGCCGCCTGCAAAAGCAACTACAAGACATAACCCCGGACACGTCCGGACAACCCCAACCATAAGCAAATCATGAAGGAATTCCTGCTGATAATGCGCCGCTTCATACCGCCATACAAGAAGTACCTGGTGCAGTCGATAGTGTTCAACATTCTCTCGGCGGTGCTCAACATCTTCTCGTTTGCGGCACTCATACCCATATTGCAGATTCTGTTCAAGACCGGCGAGGCCAAGAGCGCAACGTCGCTCATGGCATTCGGCGACGCCAACGTGAAGGATGTGCTGATGAACAACATGAACTTCTACGTCAACCGGATGATTGCCGACATCGGGCCGAGCACCACCCTGCTATGCATAGGGCTGTTCCTGGCTTTCGCCACCTTCCTCAAGACGGGGTGCTACTTCCTCTCGTCGGCCGCCATCATACCCATGCGCACGGGCGTTGTGCGCGACATACGCAACCTGCTCTACAGAAAGATAACGTCGCTGCCGCTCGGATTCTTCTCAGGCGAGCGCAAGGGCGACATCATAGCCCGCATGACCGGCGACGTCAACGAAGTGGAAAGCTCCATCATGTCGTCGCTCGACATGCTCTTCAAAAACCCAATCCTCATCATAGCATACTTCTCGACGCTCATCTTCATAAGCTGGCAGCTGACGCTGTTCACGCTCGCCATCGTGCCGCTCATGGGCTGGGTGATGGGCAACGTGGGCCGCAAGCTGAAGCAGAACTCCAAGGAGGCGCAGGCACTATGGAGCGACACGATGAGCCAGGTGGAGGAAACGCTGGGCGGACTGCGCATCATCAAGGCCTTCTGCGCGGAGGAAAAGATGAACGAGCGCTTTGCCGACGTCAACGACCGGCAGCGCAACAGCGTGATGAGAGTGAACAAACGGCAGCAGCTGGCCCACCCCATGAGCGAGTTCCTGGGCACGGTCATGATTGTGATAGTGCTGTGGTTCGGGGGCATTCTCGTGCTCAACAACTCAACGCTGTCGGGCCCGACGTTCATCTATTACCTCGTTATACTGTACAGCATCATCAACCCTTTGAAGGAGTTCTCAAAGGCGGGGTACAACATTCCGAAGGGCCTGGCATCTATGGAGCGCATCAACAAGATACTCAAGGCCGAGAACCCGATACGCGAAAGCGACCACCCGGTGCGCATCAGCGAGTTCCGCCACAAGATAGAATTCCGCGATGTGTCGTTCAAATACGACACCAAGTGGGTGCTGCGACACATCAACCTCACCATAGAGAAGGGCAAGACGATAGCCCTGGTGGGCCAGAGCGGCGGCGGGAAGTCTACTCTTGTCGACCTCATACCGCGCTACTACGACGTGCAGGAGGGCGAGGTGCTCATCGACGGGGTCAATGTCAAAGACCTGGGCATACACGACCTGAGGCAGCTCATAGGCAACGTGAACCAGGAGGCCATACTCTTCAACGACACGTTCCGCAACAACATAGCCTTCGGGGTGGCCGGGGCGACGCAGCAGCAGATTGACGAGGCGGCCCGGATAGCCAATGCCTACGACTTCATAACGGAATCGGAGCATGGCTTCGACACCAACATCGGCGACCGTGGCAGCCGGCTGTCGGGCGGGCAGCGGCAGCGCGTGAGCATAGCGAGGGCCATACTGAAGAACCCGCCCATACTGATACTCGACGAGGCCACGTCGGCCCTCGACACCGAAAGCGAGCGGCTGGTGCAGGATGCGCTCGAGAAGCTCATGAAGACGCGTACAACCGTGGCCATTGCCCACCGCCTGTCGACCATCAAGAGCGCCGACGAGATATACGTGATTCATGAGGGCGAGATTGTGGAACGGGGCACCCACGAAGAGCTTCTCGCCGCCGGAGGATACTACAAGAAGCTCAACGACATGCAGAGCCTGTAGAGGCACGGCCCACACGTGGGCCCGGACTATATGTTGAATCGTGGCTGTGCCGTATTCCAACGGCACAGCCACGATTGCATTTACTGCCGTCAAACGGCCTCGCTTTTGTAAAGATATGCTACCGCGGTTGCCATTCCCGCCAACCATTTGGCTGACAGCACGTTGCGCCAACGGCCATTTCGCCGCGCCAAACGGGCCGAACGGCAATGCCGAACGGGCCATACGGCCGCATGAAACGGCCCGCATTGCCGGGCGAAACGTGACTATGGTAAATTCATCCACCATTTTGTAATAAAAAGAAACTGCACGGGCCACAACGCTCAGAAGCTCCACCGGGCCTGCAGGTCGATGTCTACCATCGTGCTGCCGTCCACCTGCCTGTAGCCGCTGCCTATGGTGTCGCGGTCGAAATAGGCCGTCATGCCCACCTTGGCCGCCACCGTCAGCCTCTTGCCCACGCCGGCACGGGCCATCAGCGAGCCGCGCATGCCGTGGCCATGGTAGGCCGGCATGTAGAAGCTGTAAGCCATGCCGCGCTCGTAGACATACAGCCGGCTGTCGTAACTGTCGGTGTTGAAGTAGGCCACAAAGGCGTCGGCCTGCAGCCACCCGTGCCTCAAGCCCACGCCCTGGCTCACCATCAGTCCGCGGTCAAGGCTGCCGTGGCCCGCCAGCGACATGTCGGCCTGCGTGCGCCCCGACCACTTTCCGTCAACGCCAATGTCCAGGGCCACGCGCGCCGTGTGCACCGTCCGGCTCTCAAGGCCCGTCTTTTGGCTGTTGTCTTGCTTGCGCAGGCGCAGCCGATAGCGCGCGCCGAGGGTCCAGCTGCCGGCGTCGTATGCAGCCGACAGCATGGCGTCGGTGGCGGCCGACGGCCACGACACGCGGTAGCGGGGCCACGCAAAGCGGGCATGGTCGGCGTATGCCGCGAGCCTGAGCCGCGCTACCGGCCGCCATTCAGCTCCGGCGTATATGCCACTCTCGTTCTGCACGCGCCCCCCTTCGCTGAAGCTGTTGGCATAGACCGACGTGTATCGATATGAATAAAACCTGTGGACTGCCACCAGGCTCACTGCCTCCGACAGCCGGGCGCCAATCCGGTGGATGGCGGCCACGCGCCCACGCCGGTCGACAGCCGTCTCGCCGCCCACGCTGAACGCACGAGACTCATAGCCGTAGTTGGCCCCGATGTTGGCAAAGTCGTTGCCCGAGGCATAGTGGCGGCGGTAGAGCGTGGCCGTGTCGGGGCGCAGGTCGCGGTCGTAGCGGGTGTAGACGGCAGTCAGCCCGGCGTGGAAACCGGCCTTGGCAAAGCGCGCGTCTATGCCCGCCGCTGCCGAGTGGGTGTTGTTTTTCTTCTCCATCTCTGCCTTGGTGCGGTGGTATCCCGACGTAACGATGGTGGCCACGGTGCCGTCGTCGGCGTTGAGCGTGGCGTCGTGGGCGCGGTATGAGGCAAACACACTCATGCTCACGGCGTCCGACAGCCTCAGCGTCACGGCCGCCCCCTGCAGGTATGAGGCCTCCGAACGCGACGCCGTGGCCCGTATTCCGGCCGGGGCGCGCCCCATGGTGGCCAGCGCCGAGAGCTTGCCGAGGCCGAAACCGGTGTTGGCCACCAGTCCCATGCCGAACGAAACCGTATAGCGTCCCACCACGATACGCTCCACGGGCCCCAGCCGACGGGCCTCTATGAAAAATGAATAGAAGTCGTAGCCCATGCTGTTGCTGCCCGAGAAGAAGGGCTCGCCCGCATCCTGCGACGCCGCAAAGCCGGCCCTCAGCCTGCCCGCCGAACTGACGCCGAAGCGCAGCCAGTGCCTGTACTTATAGCCGAGGTAGCCGTTGCGGTCGCCGCGGCGGTCGTACATGGGCACGCTCACCATGGCCGTCACGTCGCCGTGGGCGCCCCTGAGCAGCGACTCGGCCGTGGGCCGGGGCGGCCGCAGGGGCTCGCCGGCGTAGGCAAAGCACTGCAGCAGTCGCCGGCGGGCATAGTCCAGACTCTCTATGAGCTGCAGCTCGCCCATCGTCCTGATGGCTCCGTGGCGGTAGATGTGCTCCTGAATGTCGCTCACCTGGGCCTCGGTGAGAAACGGCAAGCGCCCCAGCTCGTCGCGGGTGGCGGCGTTGATGTTAAGGGGATGGGCCTCAAGGTCGCACAGCATGTCGTAAGCCTGCTCCCTGTCGTCGGCCGACCAGTCGTCAAACGCCGCTATGTCGTCGAGCCACTCTTCCCAAACGCCACCGCCGCCGGCCTGCGACGGCTGGGCCAAAAGCAGCGCAACCACCGCCGCCGCCACTCGGCTTGTCAATCCACCCATGATAAAACATTGTTATATACCATCGGCAAAGTTACGAAAAATATGCTGTATGTATCCGCCGCAAACACGTCGCTTTCACCTTAAAACTAAGCTGCAACGGAACCATCGGCCAATGGCCGTTGGCCCGCATGGGAGCGATAGTGCAACGAATCTCCCGGGTTAACTCCTTTTAACCACCCGTCTCCCCGCACTAACGGCAACAATACTTACCTTTGCGCAGCCGGAAAAGCGGCGTTGAATGGATGAATGGACCGGCCTAACGACGCCCCGCGCCACAGCCGGAGGGGACGTGGCGGCAGCAGACGAATACCGAAGCCTGCTGCCGACGTGCAAGCACGGCCATGCCCTGCCACCGACGACAAAACTTAAAACAAACCATAAATGACAACAAAAACCATCACAGCGGCGGCACTTGCCTTGCTTGCCGCCATGCCAAGCGCTGCCGGCGGCAGCGTGGCCACCTACACAATACAAACCGACAAGCCCCGGCAGACGGTGCTGCACTTCGGCGCTTCCGACGCATGGAGCATGAAGTATGTGGGCCGGTGGCCCGAAGCTGAGCAGAGGAAGGTGGCCGACTGGCTCTTCTCGACCGACTGCGACGAGGCCGGAAAGCCCAAGGGCATAGGGCTGAGCCTGTGGAGATTCAACATAGGGACGGGCAGCGAAGAGCAGGGCGAGGCCTCGATGATACAGCCGTCGACGCGCACCGAGTGCATGGTAGGGCCCGACGGCAAGTTCAACCCGGCCAAGCAACAAGCCGAACGCCACTTCCTGAGGCTGGCACGCGAGCGCGGCGTGCCGCATATTCTGGCCTTCCTCAACTCGCCGCCGGTATATCTCACGCAGAACAAGCTGGCCACCAACACCGGCAGGGGCGGCACACTGAACCTCGGCAGCGACCGTTACGACGACTTTGCCGCGTTCGTCACCACAGCCATCGAGGGCCTTGAGCGATACGACAGCGTGACCGTCGACTACATATCGCCGCTGAACGAGCCCGACGGACACTGGAACTGGCTCGGCCCCAAGCAGGAAGGCACGCCGGCAACCAACCGCGAGGTGGCCCGGGTGGTGCGCTGCCTTGACAACCGCCTGGGCAAGGCCGGGCTGCAGACCAAGATACTTGTCAACGAAAGCAGCGACCTGCGGTGCCTGCTGGGCACCCACATGACCGACTGGCAGAGGGCCAATGAGCTGCGGGCGCTGTTCTCCAAAGACAGCACCGACACTTACGTGGGCCGCTGCCGCAGCGTGCTGCCGGTGATAGCAGGCCACAGCTATTGGACAAACACGCCCACAGACACCATGCGCAACATAAGGATGCGGCTGCGCGACGCCGCCCGCAGGCTCGGGGTTGACTACTGGCAGACGGAGCTGTGCATCATGTCGAACGACGTTGAGATAGGCGGTGGGGGCGGATATGACTTCAGCATGAAGACGGCCCTTTACGTGGCGCGCGTCATCCACCACGACATGGTTTACGGCAACGCCTGCAGCTGGTCGTGGTGGAGGGCCGCCGGAGGCGACTACCGCGACGGACTGATACGCCTGTACGGCAGCGACGGCATGGCCACGGGATGGGCGGCCGACTCCAAGCTGATGTGGGCCATCGGCAACTTCAGCCGCTTTGTGCGCCCCGGGGCTGTGCGCCACGACATCTGCGCCACGGCTGCCGACGGCTCGGTGGTGGCCGGGGGCGACACCGACGCCTACGGGGTGATGTGCTCGGCATACCGCAACACCGACGGCAGCTGGGTGGTGGTGGCCATCAACTACGCCGACACCGTCAAGCCGTTCGGCATAGCCCTGGACGGCCGGAAGGCTGCATCGTGGGCCATGTACCGCACGTCGGACATCTCGGCCGAGAGCCTTGCGCCCATAGGCACCACCCAGGGCAGCACGGAACTTGCGCCGCGGTCGGTTACCACGTTTGTATGCCAACCCGGCAGCAGCCCCCAACAATGAGGCCCGGGGCAGGCCCGCCACGCAACCAGGGCAACCGCCCCAGCCGGAGGCCTTGGCGCGGCAAAGGCCCCGCACAGGTGTGTTAACTCCTTTTAACCGGACTTGTGGCCCGCCTGAAACCAACATTGCTTACCTTTGCAGGCATGACAACAACAGTGCACACCATAGAGATAGCCGACCTGAGCATAGGATACAAGACCCGCAACGGGGCAAAGACCATAGGCCACAGGATGAGCGCCACCGTGCGCGGAGGCGAACTGACATGCCTGCTGGGCCGCAACGGGGCCGGCAAGTCGACGCTGCTGCGCACCATGGCGGGATTTCTGCCCAAGCTGTCGGGGGCGGTGAGCATCGACGGCAAGGACATGTCTGAATACTCTGCGGCCAAGATGGCGCGCACGGTAAGCATAGTCCTCACCGAAAAACCCGACACGGGAAACATGACCGTGGCCGAGCTCGTGGCACTGGGACGCTCGCCTTACACCGGCTTCTGGGGGCGGTGCTCCGACGACGACCGCCGCGTGGCCTACCGGGCCATGGCCACCGTGGGCATAGGGGAGCTGGCGCGGCGCAGGGTGGCCAGCCTGAGCGACGGCGAAAGGCAGAAGGCCATGATAGCCAAGGCGCTGGCGCAACAGACGCCGGTGATGCTGCTCGACGAGCCAACGGCCTTCCTCGACTTCACGAGCAAGGCCGAGGTGATGCGGCTGCTGCGCCAAATAAGCCACGAGACGGGAAAGATTGTGTTTATGTCGACGCACGACCTCGACCTCGCCCTGCAGGCGGCCGACACGCTGTGGCTCATGGACAACGGCGGCAAACTGGCCACGGGGGCACCCGAAGACCTGGCTCTCGACGGACGGCTGGAGGATTTCTTCGGCCATGGCGACATAGTGTTTGACACGGCCACGGGCCTGTTTGTGATGAACCACGCCACTACCACGGCCACCACCGTGGGCGGACTGCGCGACAGGCGCTACGACATGCTGTGCAAGGCCCTGCGGCGCAACGGCATCGAACCGGCCGACCCCTGCGGCGCAACGCCAGAGGTCGAGGTGGCCGAAGGGGGATACGTCATGCGCACGGGCAACGGATTGCAACATGCCGCCACCATTGCCGAGGTGATGAGGGCGCTGTGCCGGGGGCGGCAACAGCAGTGACGCCGGGCTAATACAATAGATATTTGTGTAAAATGATTTCGCTATTGCGACGCCATCGTCGGCAAACGGCCAACCCACTGACACACAGCAACTTGGCAACAAGGGCAAAACGGCCGTGCAAAATGGGCCGCATTGCCATTCAAAACAGGCCGTCCGGGAATGCCGGACGGCCTGTTTTGAATCATGAAATGGCCTCTGCGGCCACGAAAGGCATGCAGGTGTAAAACATATTTCCAGCCTCGCAGGCGCAAGTCCACGGCCGCACACAGGGCCCGCGGCCTTGATGCCGCCTGCCTACAGGCGTCAAACAATCTGCCCGTCGGCAAAGGGCTCGGCAGCGATGCACTTCAGATTTTTCTGCAACTGCTCCTCGCTGCTTGCACCTACAAGCACCGACGTCACGCCCTTCTGGTGCAATATCCACGCCAGGGCCATCTCGGCCAGCGTCTCGCCGCGGCTCTCGGCCACGGCGTTGAGGTGGCGAAGGCGCTCAAGAAGCTCGGGCGTGAGCACGTCGCGCTTCAGGAAGTGGTCGCGCATCATGCGGCTGTCGTCGGGTATTCCGTTGAGATACCTGTCGGTGAGCAGGCCCTGTGCCAGCGGCGAAAAGGAGATGAAGCCCACGCCTTCCTTCTCGCACAGGTCGGTGATGCCCTCATCCTGCGGCGCACGGTCGAGCAGGTTGAGCCGCCCCTGGTATATGAGCAGAGGCGTGTCGCGCTCGCGCAGGTACTTCACGGCCACCTTGAGCGCCTCCAGCGGCCAGCGCGATATGCCCACATAGAGAGCCTTGCCGGCCCGCACAATGTCGACAAGGGCCTGCAGGGTCTCCTCGAGCGGCGTCTCAGGGTCGTAGCGGTGGCTGTAGAAAAGGTCAACATAGTCTATCTTCATGCGCCTGAGGCTCTGGTCGAGGCTTGCCATCAGATACTTGCGCGAGCCCCAGTTGCCATACGGCCCGGGCCACATGTCGTAGCCGGCCTTGGTGCTTATGAACAGCTCATCGCGGTAAGGACGGAAGTCTTCGTCCATCATCCGGCCCATGGTAAGCTCTGCCGAGCCGTAGGGAGGGCCGTAGTTGTTGGCCAGGTCGAAGTGTGTTATTCCGTGGTCGAAAGCGTATCGGGCAATTGCGCGGCTGCGTCCGTAATAGTCGATGCCCCCGAAATTATGCCAGAAGCCAAGGCTCACCTTTGGCAGCAGCACCCCGCTGCGTCCGCAACGGTTGTATTCCATGCCGCCGGCATATCTCTTTTCGTCTGCAATATACTTTTCCATTGTCTTTATGTCTTTGCGTTAAGCACGGCAAACTTACTAAAAATATGCGAGAAAAACCCTTTGCCGGGAGTTATAAGAAGTTATAAGAAGTTAGCGGTAGTCAACGGTCGGGCCCCTGACTGCCCCTTACCCGGCCATCCGTTCCTTCAGCCTCAGGCACGAGCACACCGCCCCGCACACCGTAAGGCAGCCCGCCAGGAGCATGGCGTCGTGGGGCGCCATGGGGCCGAACAGATGGAAGAGCATGGCCACGAGGGCCGCGCCGAGCGTCTGGCCGGTCAGGCGGGCCGTGGCCAGCATGCCGCTGGCGCTGCCGGCGCGCTGCGGCGGGGCCGAGCTTAGCAGCAGATGGTTGTTTGGCGACTGGAAGAACCCGAAGCCGGCACCGCACAGCATGAGCCTCCAAACAAGCCCGAAGTGGTCGGTGTCGGCCGGTATGAACGACAGCAAGAAGCATCCCACGCTGAGCATAGACAGGCCGATGCCGCCGAGTATGCCCGGATGTACGCGGCCCACGAGCCATCCCGCCAGCGGCGCCACGAAGATGATGGCCAGCGGCCACGACGTCATGAGCAGTCCGGTGCCCACGGCATTGTAGCCGAAAGTGGTGACAAGCATGAACGGCATGCCCACCATGACGAGCATCTGGGCGGTGAACGAGATGACGCTCGTGGCCACCGAGGTGGTGAAGATGGGTATCTTGAGCAGGTCGAGCGGCAGCATGGGGTACTTCTTGCCTACCTGCATGCGCACGTAGACAAAGCCCACGGCCACCATGGCCACTGCCCCCAGCAGCACAATGAGCGGCTCGACGTCGTGAGAGTATGCCTCGACGCAGCCTATGAACAGTCCGAACGTGGCGGCGTTGAGCACGGCCTCGCGCCAGTTGAACGTCCTGCCGACCACACGCACGGGGTTGTCGGGCAGATGCTTGCGGGCCATGACAAACGTAAGTATGCCCACCGGCACGTTGATGGCAAACAGCCACGGCCATGGCGCCACGGCCAGGATGGCGGCCGAGAGCGTAGGCCCGGCCACCGAGGCTATGGCCACGACGGTGGCGTTGAGCCCAACCCCCTCGCCCAGGCGGCGCTTGGGGTAGATGAGCTTGACCATCGACGTGTTCACGCTCATCATCATCGCTGCCCCGACTCCCTGCACCACGCGGGCAATGACAAGCATGGCGAACGACGGCGAGAGCGCGCACAGCAGCGAACCGAACGTGAACACCACTATGCCGCGCACGTAAACCTGCTTGTAACCCCACAGCTCGCCCATCGAGGCAAACGGAAGCAGGAGCATCATCACCGCCAGCTGGAAGGCGTTGACTATCCAGATGGAGTCTTCCGAAGCCACCCCGAGCTGCGAGGCCATGCTCGGCAGGGCCACGTTGCATATCGTACCGTCGAGCACGGCAAGGAAAAGGCCACAGAACGTGGCCGCCATGGCGTAGTAGATGCGTGGGCGGTGCAAACCGTCCCATTCGAGGTTGCCCTCTATGCGCAGCCTGCCCTGGCCGTCAGACCCTGCTTTTGTGTTTTCTTTGTCCATAACCTCACTTTTTTATATCTACAATCCTAAATACCGTGCAAAATTATAAAGAAAGCCCAACACACACAAACAAATTGACTGGAAAGAAAGGTTTGACGATCCACCGAGCACGGAGCACTGATAGACTGAGGGCCGCCAAACCTACCGCATGGCCGCGGCCCGGGCCCCCTCTGCTTGCCCCGGCATCCGGGCCTGTGTGCCGTGAAAATCCAAAACGGCCCGTATGGCATTTCAATTCGGCCCGTTTCACGCTGCAAAACGGGCCGAATTGCAACCCGAAAACGGCCGTTTTGCAAGACACCTTCAGCGGAGGCAGCAGGCAATGGGGCATTTTGTAAAAAGCATTTACCGCCATAGTAGGGTCACACCACGTATGCAACGGCAATCAACGGGGCTTTTCCCGATGTTTTTTTCAATACATCCCGACGCTACGGGCAATACTCGCCAACATAAAACGAAGCCTTTGTTAAATAGAAAAACAGAACATATTATACTATAAAAAGAATTTTTATGCGTAAAAAGTGGGCATTTTACACGATTAATAACTATCTTTGCACCATCCAATCCAAACAGTGATGCAGTGGCGGAAACAGCTGCATGCCGATGGCATGGCGCCCCAGCGCAGCCCCCGCCAAAGGCTCGGCGGGCCACGGCGAGGCAAAGGGCCAACCGGGGCGCAGCCGACACGGGCAATGCGCTATGCCCGACCGGCGCAACTGAAAAAACGAACACCAAGCCGGCCTACGGCCTGTTTGGGTTGGCGAACAAAAGCAACAAGCAGCGGCTGGCTTTAAAAAGGCAAACCTGAAACGAACGTACCCACAACCAAAACAACATTCACAATATCACAAAACTACAAAAACAACCAGTAAAATGAAGAAAAGTCTATTAATGTTGCCTGCACTCATGATGTGTGCCCAGGCCAATTCGCAACAGCTGGCATTCCCCGGCGCCGAAGGATTCGGGGCCTATGCCACAGGCGGAAGAGGAGGAACAGTGGTACACGTGACCAATCTCAACGCATCGGGGCCGGGCTCGCTGGCCGACGCCGTGAGCCAACCCAACCGCACGGTTGTGTTCGATGTCGGCGGAGTGATAGACATCACAGGGCAGAACCTGACCATTGCCAGCAACCTGACCATAGCCGGGCAGACCGCGCCGGGAGAGGGGATAACCATCTACGGCGGACGCGTGATAATGTCTAACAGCTCTAACGTGATAATGAGGTACATCAGGATGAGGGGCAGCATAAGCATGCCTGAAGACAAATGCACGCTGACCATGGACTACTGCGACAACGTAATACTCGACCACTGCTCCATTTCGTGGGGACGGTGGGACAACGTTCACATCAAGGACGCGAACAACATAACTTACCAAAACTGCATCATAAGCGAGGGAATAGAGCCGCAACGGTTTGGGGCCATTACCGACGGAACGCGCAACTGGACCATATCGCACTGCCTGTGGACCAACAACAAGAGCCGAAACCCGAAGATGAAGTGCTACCTGCAGTACTATAACAACGTGGTGTACAACTATGGCATCGGCATCGTGGGAGGCCACTCGGCGGCCGACAACTACCAGGACGTGATGAACAACTACTTCATCACGGGCCCGAGCAGCGGCTCGTCGAACAAGTATTTCGACCAATGGACAGAGACTGACCACCTGTACAGCACCGGCAACTATACCGACGACAACCGCGACGGCAAGCTCAACGGCAGACTGATAACCGACTACAACGGGGCAACGCCCATGCAGCAGCCCAACCTGAAGTGCCAGGCGCCGATGAACCTCGAGCCGGCCGAAGACGCATTCTATGCCGTGATGGAGCACGCCGGGGCGTCGAGGGTGAGAGACAGCCACGACATGCGCATAATAGAACAGCTCGCCTCGCTCGGCACCAAGGGCGCGTTCATCGCCAACGAGCAGGACGTTGGGGGAATAGGCACGCTGGCCGGAGCCGACGCCCCGGCCGACTCTGACGGCGACGGCATGCCCGACGAATGGGAAAAGGCCAACGGCACCGACCCGGACAAGGCCGACGCCAACGGCGATGCCGACGGCAACGGGTATACAAACATAGAAGACTACGTGAACAGCCTGGCCCACAAGAGCGACTACATCATGTATCCGCAGGCCTTGACCGCCACATTGAAAGACCCCACCACGGTGGTGCTGACGTGGAAAAACGCCGAAGAGGGGGCCGACAATATTGTGGTGGAGATGTCGGAGAACGGCGTCGACTACACCACCGCAGCCGAAGTGGAGGGCAACGCCACCACCGCCACCATACAGGGACTGAAGGAAGGGCAGGTGTACTACTTCAGGCTGAAGGCTGTCAAGGGCGATGAGCAATCGCTTTACTCGGCCGCCGTGTCGGTAAACGACGAGCACATGAGGCCGGCGGGGGGCGTACCGGCCGGCACCGAGGCCTTCGTGCCACAGGAGGGCAGGCTCTACAGGATAATAAACTACGGCACTGTGCCCTACAACTCGGGCACCACTTATGCCGGGGCGCCCAAGTACCTCACCTTCAACGCCGACGGAACGCTGGGCTCTACCACCGACTTTGAGTGGAACAACCCGGCCCTGCTGTGGGAGATAACGCCGGCAAGCGAGGGCGAAGGGCAGGTATACATACGCAACTACGCCACGAGAGAATACCTGAACCCGTCGACAGAGACCGTCGGCGACGGCGCCCGCGTGACGGCGGTGGCCCAGGCCGCGCCGTTCGAAATAGTGTTCTCAACCAACGAGACCGTGGCCCAGTCGGGCCTGCAGGGGCAAGTTGCCATGTTCAGGATAAACAGTCCGCAGAACAAAGGGCAGCAGTTAAGGCCCGTGACCTTTGAAGACAACTGGATATGGGGCAACGGAACGATAGCCCGGGCCGACATGGCCTTCACCTTCTCTTCGCTCGACGCCTCGCTGCTCGGGCTCTACACAAGCGCCCTCGACGACGCCATAGCCGCAGCGGAGCTGGCCGCCGCCGAGGCCACCGTGGGCAACGTGACGCTCGGCTACCCCGAAGAGGCATACTCAGACTTCACCTCCGCCATAGCCGAAGCCAAGGCTACAGCCGGCAAGGCAGCCGCGGGCAACGCCACGCAGGCCGAAGTAGACGCTGCAGCCGAGGCCATGGCCGCAGCCCGGAAAGCTTTCGACGGGGCACGCATAATGACACTTGCGGGCTACGACAGCAAGAAAGTGCACAACATCTACAGCTATGGCACGATAAGCAACTCAAGCACCGTCGACGCCACGGCGCAGGTGGAGCGGCGCTACCTGGCCACGGTAAAGAAAGAAGACGGCATCACCGACTCGCTCGTGTTCATCGTGGGACTGAGCGAAGAGCAGATTGCCGCAGGCCAGGCCGACCCCGTGAGCGCCATGCCCGAGGCACAGTGGAACATCGAACCGGGCGACGGCGGCTGCGCATACATCAGCAACACCAAGACGGGCACATACCTGCGCATAGCCGGCACGCTGTCGGCCGAGCCCGTGACGGTATACCCTTATTACGCCAAGGACGACAACGGGAAGCATGCTTTCTACATCGAGACATCGCCCGACAACAACCGATGCCTGAACGTGGGCACGCCCGACGCCGACGGCAAGGGAGGGTCGATAGCCTTTGCATGGCCGGCCGACAGGACAAGGCTGCGCTGGGTGGTCGACGAGCTCGACATAGCGTCGGCCATAAAGGGCACAGGCAACAACGGCGGCCGCGGCAAACCCACCGCCACCGAGTATTACAACATGCAGGGAATGAGGCTCGACAACGTGCCGCACAAGGGCATTTACATAGTGAAGACAACCTTTGCCGACGGCACGGTAACCACACATAAGGCCACCAGGTGAGCCAGGCTGCCGGGCTGCACGCACAACATGGAAAGCTACGGCAGCAACGGCTGAACACAGAACGGCCCGTTCCACAATGCGGAACGGGCCGTTTGGCATCTCAATACGGCCCGTTTCGCACCGCAATACGGGCCATTCGGGCACGCTGCCGCCGCAGGCCCCTCTCACGCAGGCGCCATATGGCCCGGCAAACGACCACACGCCTTGCCGCAACGCCGCCCGCAAAGACTTGCAACAAGGCCTGCGCCTGTGGAAAACTATGTTGATAACTATGTTGAAAACTCCGTTGATAAGTGTGTTGAAACCATACCGACTTATCAACAACAAGCACACCAAGGCCCCGGACATGGGCATATCAACACACTTATCAAAGGCTTTTGATTAAGTTTTCAACGCTTTTCTGGCAGAAAAAGATATAAACTTATTAATTTTGCACCGTAATGCCGGATTGTTGATAAACATACGATGGCGCTAATAATCAGCAAAAAACAATCAACAACTGATGTTGGCAACCGCTGCACAGACGTTGACATTGGAATACGCAAGAAAACCGACGGAAAGTTTTCAACATATCAACAGCATATCATACAGAACATTTCAGTTTTTAAAGGAAAGAAAAAACGTATAATAATTTTTATGCAATGGTGAAAAAGGAATGGACAACCCAAGGCTACATCGACGAGCCGGCACCGGCCGGCACCGACCTTAGTGCCGAGATACGCAAGATGTGCGAGCAGAAGAAGGCCGTCATACTGGCCCACTACTACACGCGCGGAGAGATACAAGACGTGGCCGACTTCATAGGCGACTCGCTGGCGCTGGCGCGCAAGGCCGCCGAGACCGACGCGCGCATCATAGTGATGTGCGGCGTGCATTTCATGGCCGAGACGTGCAAGATACTAAGTCCCGACAAGAAGGTGCTGGCCCCCGACCTCAACGCGGGGTGCTCGCTGGCCGACTCTTGCCGCGCCGACGACCTGCGCAAGTTCAAGGACGAGCACCCGGGATACAAGGTGGTGAGCTATGTCAACACCACGGCTGCCGTGAAGGCGCTCACCGACGTGGTGGTGACGAGCGGCAACGCAAAGAAGATTGTCGACTCTTTCCCAAAGGACGAGAAGCTCATCTTCGGGCCCGACCGCAACCTCGGGGCCTACATCAACAGCGTCACGGGGCGGCAGATGCTGCTCTGGGAGGGCGGCTGCCACGTGCATGAGCGATTCTCGGTGGCCGAGGTGGTGAAGCTGCGCCAGGCACATCCCGGTGCCAAGGTGCTGGCCCACCTTGAGTGCAAGGGCCCCGTGCTGGCGCTGGCCGACGTGGTTGGGTCGACGGCCGTGATGCTGGAGTATGTCAAGAAGTCGGCCGACAAAGAGTTCATCGTGGCCACCGAGGCCGGCATACTGCACGAGATGAAGCGCTCATGCCCCGACAAGACTTTCCTGCCCGTGCCGCCCGAGATAAGCGAAGGGTCGCTGGGATGCTCCTGCAACGAGTGCGACTACATGAAGATGAACACCATGCTCAAGCTGTACAATGCCTTGAAGTATGAGTGGCCCGTGGTCGACGTCGACCCGGAAGTGGCCCGCGAGGCAGTGAAGCCCATCGAGCGCATGCTCAGCCTGAGCTGAGGGCGATGCCCGCGCCCACCCGGCCCCGCTGCCGCAGCTGTAGCCGGGCGTTGGCGCGGGCGTGGCCCCAGGAGCATGCAAAGGCATCGGCGCCGCACGCCACGGCCGGTGGCGGCAGCCGCGGCCGGCGGCATTACGTCGCTCCGTGCCGTTGGCCGCAATACCATAATATAGTGATAAAACAGCCCGCACGGCCATTTATGGCGCCGGCAATTGGGCTTATGTCGGATAAAAGTTGTAACTTCGCACACTGAAACCATTTAAACAATATAATAGATGTCATTAAAATGCGGTATAGTGGGCCTGCCCAACGTGGGCAAGTCGACGCTTTTCAACTGCCTGTCGAGCGCCAAGGCGCAGGCAGCCAACTTTCCTTTCTGTACCATCGAGCCCAATGTGGGCGTGATAACCGTGCCCGACGAGCGCCTTACCCGCCTGGCCGAGATAGTGCACCCGGGCCGTATCGTGCCCGCCACGTGCGAGATTGTAGACATAGCCGGCCTGGTCAAGGGGGCAAGCAAGGGCGAGGGGCTCGGCAACAAGTTTCTTGGCAACATCCGCGAGACCGATGCCATAATACATGTGCTGCGTTGTTTCGACGATGACAACATCACCCACGTCGACGGAACCATCGACCCCGTGCGCGACAAGGAGATTATCGACACCGAACTGCAGCTCAAGGACCTTGAGACAATAGAGGCGCGGCTGGCCAAGCAGCAGAAGGTGGCGGCCGCGGGCAACAAGGAGGCCAAGACCGAGGTGGCCGTGCTCGAGGCCTACAAGGCTGCGCTGGAGCAGGGAAAGAACGCCCGCACGGTGCAGTTTGACACCAAGGAGGAGCAAGACGCGGCCCGCAACCTGTTCCTGCTCACGGCCAAGCCGGTGCTTTACGTGTGCAACGTCGACGAGGCGGCGGCCAAGACCGGCAACGACTACAGCGCGCGCATAGAGCGGATTGCCGCCGAGGAGGGGGCCGAGGCAATGGTCATAGCCGCCAAGACAGAGGAAGACATTGCATCGTTTGAGTCGTACGACGACAAGCAGATGTTCCTCGAGGAGCTCGGTCTGGCCGAGAGTGGCGTCAACCGGCTGATAAAGAAGGCCTACGCCCTGCTCAACCTCGAGACCTTCATCACCGCCGGCGAGATGGAAGTGAAGGCTTGGACGTACCACAAAGGGTGGAAAGCGCCGCAGTGCGCGGGCGTCATCCACACCGACTTCGAGAAGGGTTTCATACGCGCCGAGGTGATAAAGTACGACGACTACATAAAGTATGGCTCTGAGGCTGCCGTGCGCGAGGCCGGCAAACTGGGCATAGAGGGCAAGGACTACGTTGTGCAGGACGGCGACATCATGCACTTCCGATTCAACGTATAGCCTGTACGCCAAGTCTACAACCATAAAACCCAACGTCATGGATACGCTTGCATACATCGTGTGGAACCCCGACCTCACCGCATTCCTGGGCATGAGGTGGTATTCGCTGTGCTGGCTTGTGGGCCTGCTGCTGGCTTACCTCATAGTGAAGCGGCTCTACAAGGAGCAGAAAATAAGCCCCGAGCTGTTCGATCCGCTGTTTGTCTACTGCTTCGTGGGCATACTCATAGGCTCGCGCCTGGGCCATTGCCTGTTCTACCAGCCCGACTATTTTCTATCGTCATGGCAGCATGTGGTCGAGATGATAGTGCCCATACGCTTCATGGCCGACGGCTCCGTCAAGTTCACGGGCTACGAAGGGCTGGCCAGCCACGGCGGCACGCTCGGCCTGATGATAGCTCTCTGGATATACGTTCGCAAGACGCGGCTCAACATCTGGCGCGTTCTCGACAACATAGCCATAGCCACCCCGACCACGGCGTGCTTCATACGGCTGGGCAACCTGATGAACTCTGAGATAATAGGCAAGGTGACCGACGTGCCCTGGGCGTTCATCTTCGAGCGCGTCGACCCCATGCCGCGCCACCCGGGCCAGCTCTACGAGGCGCTGGCCTACGCCGTGCTGTTCTTCATTGGGTGGGCCCTCTACCGCAAGCACCCGCAGAAGGTGGGCACGGGATTCTTCTTCGGGCTGTGCCTGACGTTTATTTTCACCGCGCGATTCTTCATAGAATACACCAAGGAGATACAGGAAGCATTCGAGGCCAGCCTGCCTCTCGACATGGGACAGCTGCTCAGCATACCGTTCATAATTGTCGGGGTGATGTGCATGGCGGGCGGCAAGTGGATGCAGAAGTTAGGAACCGAACCACAAAAAAAATAAGATTATGAGGACAAGAAGACTGATCACGGTCTGCATGGCCGCACTGATGACGCTCACGGCGGCCACCGGCGCATACGCGCTGGCATGTAGCCAATGCCACGAGACGGGACAAGGCGGGCAGGAGTATGCCCCCAACGGTCACGGACACTACTACCGGGCGCAGCGCGGTTGCTGCCACGGCCGCTGGCGCACCGACTGCGTGCAGGCAGCGCCTGGCTGCACCTACGGCCACGGTGCCTGCCGGGGCTATTACTGTGACAGCCGCTATGCCTGCTTCAACGGCTGCCCGGTGAGCGGCGTCGACGCCGCCACCTTCATGCCGGTGGGCGGAGGCTACGCCAAGGATGCCGACGCCGTGTATTACAACGGGCGGCGTATGGAGGGCGCACACGTACAGTCGTTTAAGTATATTGGGCGCGGGGTGGCGCGCGACAAGCGCCACACCTACATCGACGGTGTGCCAGCCGAGTGAACCATCCGACAACGGCACGCAGGGCCGGCGGGTGTTGTCGCCATGCCGGCCCTGCGTGTTTTTGTGGCTTTATATAAATATTGAGAAATGAAGACTATAAGACTTGTTTACCCGCAATGGCAGGGTGGCGACATCGCACGGTGGATACCTGAGGTGAGCGACCCCGCCGTGGCTGCCCGCGGCTATGTGCTCGGGGCGCAGCTGCTGCAATTTCTTGCCCCGCAGAGCGGCCAGGAGACTTATACGGTGCCTGTCGACGTGGCCCCGGGCGAGCGTGTTGTCACCGACGGGGTGCTCGACCGCGACGCCATAGTGCGACAGACAGAGGCGCGCTGGCCATTCTGAGGGCGGCAAACCCCGACCGCGTGATGACGCTCGGGGGCGAATGCTCTACCAGCGTGGTGCCTTTCACTTACATGGCCCACAGGTATGGCGGCGACGTGGCCATGGTATGGATAGACACCCACCCCGACATAACACTGCCGGGCGACCCCTATGCGGGTTACCATGCCATGGCCGTGACGGCCTGCATGGGCATGGGCGACAAGAAGATTACGTCGGCGCTGCCCGCCGCCATACCCGCAGAGCGCATCATGATAGTGGGGTTGCGCGACTGGGAGCGCGACGACATACGGCTCAGACAGCAGCAACTGGGCATTGCCCACCTTGCCCCGGAAGACGTGGTCGACGGCAGCGACGCGCTCACAGACTGGCTTCGCCGTTGCGGAGCGTCGAAGGTGGTGGTGCATTTCGACATGGATGTGCTCGACCCTTCGGAGATAATAGCCGCCGTGGGCGTGGTTCCGGGCGGAATGAAGATGGCCGGCGTGGTGCGCTTAATCAACGACATAGCCCGCGAGAAAGACTTGGTGGCGCTCACGGTGGCCGAGCCCATGCCCCGCACGGCCATGCGGCTGCAGGCCATGCTGGCCGGCCTGCCACTGATGAAGTGAGCTGGCAGCGCCGCCCGACGGCACGTCTTTCGATGCCCGACGGCACATATTGCACCGCCCGACGGCCGGTGTTAAAACGCCAAACGGCCCGTTCCGCAATGCGGAACGGGCCGTTTGGCTTTGCAATATGCGCCGTTTGGCACGGTGAAACAGGCCGTCTTGCAAACAGTTGTCGCACAGACGGTTACGCCATTGCGCGCGCGTTGCGAAACTTTTTAATGAATAAAGCCCCCTGCAGCGGCCGACGCCACGACGCCGGCTCACACCTTGTCGCCGTAGCAAAGGTCGCCGGCGTCGCCCAGTCCGGGCACTATGTACTTGTGCTCGTTGAGCACCGGGTCGATGGCGGCACACCAAACGGTGGTCTTCTCGGCCGGCAGCGTGCGCCTGACGTGCTCAATGCCGTCGGGCGTGGCAAGCACACAGGCCACGTGGATGTGGCGAGGCTCGCCGCGGGTTAGGAAGGCCTTGTAGGCCATCTCCATCGAACAGCCCGTGGCCAGCATGGGGTCGGCTATCACGAGCGTCTTCCCCTCGATGCTGGGCGTGGCCAGGTACTCCACGTGGATGCCCACCTCGGTGTGCTCCTTGTTGGTATACTCGCGGTAAGCGCTGACGAACGCGCAGGCCGCATGGTCGAACACATTGAGGAATCCGTTGTGGAACGGCAGGCCGGCGCGGAAGATTGTGGCCAGCACAATGCCGTCGGCAGGCACCCTCACGCGCGACGTGCCCAGCGGGGTGGTCACCTCACGCTCCTCGTAACACAGCGTCTTGCTGATCTCGTAGGCCTCCATCTCGCCAACGCGCGAGATGTTGTTGCGGAACAAAAGGCGGTTGCCTTGGTAGCAAACGTCGCGCAGCTCGGCCACGTATTGGTTTACAATTGAGTCTGTTTCGCTAAGGTTTATGATCTTCATATCTTGTCTTGATTTTAAGTTTCACCCGGATGTTGTCGCCGCACGGAGCAGCCCGCAAAGCCCCCTTGCCCGGAAGCCATCATGCAAAGGTAAGGAATATCCGGCTTTTTTTGTAACATGCGAATGGCAAATGCACAACAAGGCATCTTATTTTTTAATACTTTAACCTAAAAAGATTTATATGTCGCCTTTTTTGCGCGCCCAAACTTTGCTCTCATACGTTTTTTTACTAACTTTGCGGTCGATTCAGGAACAAGGCAACGAAAGTGTAACTAACAAACTAAAATACAGTTATAAAATGGCAAAGTTTGACAAGTCTGTTTTGACAAAGTATGGAATCACAGGTACAACTGAGGTTCTTTACAATCCTTCCTACGAAGTGTTGTTCAACGAAGAGACAAAAGACGGGCTCACAGGTTTCGACAAAGGCCAGGAGACCGAGCTGGGTGCTGTAAACGTTATGACCGGCGTCTATACCGGACGTTCACCTAAAGATAAGTTCATTGTAGATGATGAGACATCTCACGACACCGTTTGGTGGGACAGCGATGAGTATCACAACGACAACCACCGTGCCACCAAGGAGGCTTGGGCCACCGTCAAGGACCTCGCATTGAAGGAGCTCTCGAACAAGAAACTGTACGTTGTAGACGGTTTCTGCGGCGCCAACAAGGACACACGCATGAAGGTTCGCTTCATCGTAGAGGTGGCATGGCAGGCTCACTTCGTGACCAACATGTTCATCCGTCCGCAGAGCGAGGCTGACTTCGAGCAGGAGCCGGACTTCATCGTTTACAATGCCTCTAAGGCAAAGGTGGAGAATTGGAAGGAGCTTGGCCTGCATTCAGAGACTGCAGTGGTGTTCAACGTGACATCAAAGGAGCAGGTTATACTCAACACCTGGTATGGTGGCGAGATGAAGAAGGGCATGTTCTCTATGATGAACTACTTCCTCCCGCTGAAGGGCATCGCCTCTATGCACTGCTCGGCAAACTGCGACAAGAACGGCGAGAACACCGCTATCTTCTTCGGTCTGTCCGGTACGGGCAAGACAACTCTGTCTACCGACCCGAAGCGTCTGCTCATCGGCGACGACGAGCACGGCTGGGACGACAACGGAGTGTTCAACTTTGAGGGCGGATGCTACGCAAAGGTAATCAACCTCGACAAGGAAAGCGAGCCCGACATCTACAATGCCATCACGCGCGACGCCCTGCTTGAGAACGTCACAGTGGACGAAAACGGCAAGATTGACTTCGCCGACAAGAGCGTAACCGAGAACACCCGCGTGTCATATCCTATCTATCACATCAAGAATATCGTTCGCCCGATATCTCACGCACCGGCTGCCAAGCAGGTAATCTTCCTGTCGGCCGACGCCTTCGGAGTGCTTCCTCCAGTGTCGATACTTACTCCCGAGCAGACGAAGTACTACTTCCTCTCTGGCTTCACAGCCAAGTTGGCCGGTACAGAGCGCGGCATCACCGAGCCCACTCCTACCTTCTCGGCTTGCTTCGGCCAGGCTTTCCTCGAGCTGCATCCTACAAAGTATGCTGAGGAGCTGGTAAAGAAGATGGAGAAGAACGGTGCCAAGGCTTACCTGGTGAACACAGGTTGGAACGGAACAGGCAAGCGTATATCCATCCGCGACACCCGTGGCATCATCGACGCCATACTCGACCACTCTATCGACAAGGCTCCCACGAAGACCATTCCTTACTTCGACTTCGTGGTTCCCACACAGCTTGAGGGCGTTGACCCCAACATCCTCGACCCGCGCGACACCTATGCCGACGCTGCACAGTGGGAAGAGAAGGCCAAGGATCTGGCCGGACGCTTCATCAAGAACTTCGCCAAGTACGAAGGCAATGAGGCCGGCAAGGCTCTCGTGGCTGCCGGACCGAAGCTCTAATGCAGCTTAGTATTGTGGCGTAGGCATCTGTACGGATTCTACACACCAACCATATTTCAAGCCCGTCCGGCCCTGTGCCGGGCGGGCTTCTTTGTGCCTTGCGCTGCAGGGCGGCCTCGTTTGGTGGGCCGGTGTGCTGTAGTGGGTGCTTCGTTCCGGCGCGGTCGGTATGCGTTTTCTGTGCCACGGTGTTGCCCCAGCCGTGGGTTTGTGCCATGGCGCAGCGGCAAATGGCCTGTTGCGCGCGCCATGCTGGAGTGCGTGGTGTGGGTATGATGCAAATGAAACACCCGCAAGCAGCTTACTGCAGGCTGCTTGCGGGTGTTTGCTTATGGACGTCTGACGGGGTCAGCGGCGCCCCAGGTCGTCGTAGATAGACTGCAGTATGGCCTTGCCGCGGTTCACCCTGACGGCCGTTTCGGTCTCCGACGGCTTGCCGTTGCGTGCCGAGTCTTCGTTTATCTTGTCGCTTATGATGCCGTAGACGGTGTGGCCGGTGCTGTCGGCAAAGCCGAATCCCTCTTTGAACGTGAAGAAGGCGAAGGGGTATTTGTAGTCGGTGCTGAACACATCGCGGCTGAACGTATACTCCTTGTGCGGTATGCGCAGCTGCCCGAGCAGCGTGGCGGGCATGTCGCTCTGGTTCATCAGCGTGCTCACCACGCGGTGCTGCCTCACCGCCCCGCCTATCCAGAGCATCGAGTTGTGGTGGTGCTGCTCGTGGGTGATGTCCGAAGGGTACTGGAATCCGTGGTCGGGCAGGCACACTATGAGCAGGTTGCGCCATGCGGGCGACTTCCTGAGGCGCTCCACAAACTGCCCCAGGCAGTGGTCGGTGTAGGCGAATGCGTTTGGTATCTTGTCGTCCAGCCGCTTGTAGGGCACCTCAAACGGCTCGTGGCTGCTCAGCGTCAGGAAGCAGATGTGCCACGGGCCGCGACCCTGCGAGGCTATCATCCGCTCCAGCCGGGCAAAGGTCACGTCGTCGTTGGCGCCCCACGGGTTGTCCTTGCGCTCGTCGGCGCTGAAGTCAACGTCGCTCGTTATCGAGCCGTAGCCGCCCGTTCGCAGGTAGCTCTGCATGTTGGTGAAGTTGATGTCGCCCCCGTAGATGAAGCTGCTGCGGTAGCCTTGGGCGTTGAGCGACGCCGCCAGGCACGGCAGCGTGCGGCTCTTCATTGGCAGTTTCATCACCGACTGCGTGGGGAAGCTGGGGTAGCCGCTCAGCGCCGACACCGTGCCGCGGTCGGTACGGAAGCTGTTTGAGTAGCAGTTGGTGAATATCACGCCCTCGCGGGCCAGCCTGTTGTAATTGGGGGCAATGTCTTTCCGACCGCTGACGGCCTCGACAAACTGCCCCCCGAAGCTCTCCATGAGTATCACCACCACGTTGGGCCGCTCGGTGTTGAGCAGCCTCACGGTGTCGGTCTCGGTGGGTGCATACAGTCCGTCGAACAGCCTTGTGCGCTCGCTCTCGCCGAAGTAGTCGAACTCGGCGGCGTAGTCTTCGGCCTTGCCTATCGAGGCCAGCATGCTGAAGCATGGGTTTATGGCGGCGTGGTTCAGGTATTCGTCTTCCGAGAAGTACACCTTGCCTATGTTGGCCGTCGACTCTCCCAGTCCGCCCCTTATCGAAACGACCAGCGGAGCCGCCGCGCCTATCATCAGCAGCGTGGCCGCCGCCTTGCCTTTCAGTCCCGCCATGGGTTCGAGTTGCCGCGGGGTGACGGCCCGAAGCACCCATAGCAGCAGCGCGCCGTAGGCTGCTATCACCGCCAGGCGCAGGGCCACGTAGCCTGCCGAGACGCTGGCCAGGGCGTCTTTCGGCGAGTCGGTGTAATAGAATATGGTGGCGTCGAGCTTAAACTTCCAGAAAGGGTAGAGCGAAAGGTCGGCCACGAACATGACAGAGGCGCACAGGGCCACCACCACATAGTAGGCCGTGGCCACCGCGCGCAGCCTTATGCGGCGCGCAATCCACACCGATGCGATGGCCGCGAGCAGCGGCAGGGCAATGAGGTAGCCCGTCACGGGGATGTCAAGCAGCAGTCCGTGGGCCATCACGCTGATGCAGTCGGCCACGGAATAGTGGGCCCCGGCGGGCTTGTCTATCCACATGAACGCCGCCTTTTGGGTGACGAATATGGCCAGCAGCGCAAGATATAGTTTAATGAGCCATGCAAAACGTTGTTTCATAACGGTATCGTCTCTTTAAAAAACGATGCAAAATTATGAATAAAATGCTATATCTGGGAAAGTGGAGAAGTAAAAGAAGTTAAACAGGGGCGATGGTAAGGAATTAATGAGTTATGTAGTCAAGGAGTTAAGACGATGGTTTTTGTTTTTGAGGTTTGGAGTTATAGGGAGTTATAAGGAGGTAGAAGGAGTTAGAGGACAAATGTTTTTGGATGTTGGTTTTGGCGGTAAGGAGTTAATGAGTTATGTAGTCAAGGAGTTAAGACGATGGTTTTTGTTTTTGAGGTTTGGAGTTATAGGGAGTTATAAGGAGGTAGAAGGAGTTAGAGGACAAATGTTTTTGATGTGTGTTTTTGGTGGTAAGGAGTTAAGGAGTTATGTAGTCAAGGAGTTAAGACGATGGTTTTTGTTTTTGAGATTTGGAGTTATAGGGAGTTATAAGGAGGTAGGGGGAGTTAGAGGACAATGGCTTTGGCTGCTTGCTGTTGTGAAAATATTGTGGAGAATATTTACTTTTGAAGCGCACTCCTCACGGCATTGCTATCTCGCTGTGTGTCAATGCTTTGCGCGTTTGGGCCGTTTTGCCTTGTAAAACCGGCCGTATCGCAGGCCCGAATGGCCCGTTTCATGCTGCCATCCGGCCTGTATGGCAGCATGAAACGGCCCCTTCTGTAGCATGTGTAATATAATTTGATGCATCGGTGGCTTGATGCCGGTTGCGTCGCTCCGCCGCAGTGGCCGCCGCAATGGCCTGTGATGGCGAGCACCGTAAGCCATCCGGCAGCCGGTGGAAGGGCATGTTGCAGCCCTGTTCCCCGGTCAATGCAGCCTCATACATCCATCTTCAGCACGCGCTCCACTATCGGCGCCATGTCGTAATACCTGTATTCGGCCAGCCGTCCGCCGAATATCACGCGCTGCTCTGCGTCGGCCAGCGCCTTGTATCGGCGGTAGAGGGCGTTGTTGCGCTCGTCGTTGATGGGGTAGTATGGCTCCATCCCGTCGTTCCATTCGGTGGAGTACTCCCGCGAGATTACCGTCTTGGGGCAGCGGTACACCTCGTCGCCGAACATCTCGAAGTGCTTGTGCTCTATCACCCTGGTGTAGGGCACGCTGCGCTCCGTGTAGTTCACCACCGCGTTGCCTTGGTAGTTGGGCGTGTCAACCACCTCTTGCTCAAAGCTCACCGTGCGGTATTCCAGCCTGCCGAAGCGGTAGCCGTAGTACTCGTCTATCTTTCCCGTGAACACAATCCGCTCCGCCGCTGCCTCCCATCGGGCCCTGTCGGCAAAGAAGTCGGTCGAGGTGAGCACCGGCGTGGGGCCTATCAGCCCGTCGATGAGCCTGTTGTAGCCCCCGATGGGTATGCCCTGGTACTTGTCGTTGAAGTAATTGTTGTCGAAAACCATCCTCACGGGCAGCCGCTTTATGATGAACGCCGGCAGCTCGGTGCACTTCCGGCCCCACTGTTTCTCCGTGTACCCCTTGACAAGCCGCTCGTATATGTCGCGCCCCACGAGCGCCAGGGCCTGCTCCTCGACGTTGCGCGGCTCGCTGATGCCTGCCCGGCGCATGGCCTCGAGGGCCTCGCTGCGCTGGCTTTCAATCATGGCGGCGGCCTCGGCCGGCGTGTTTACGCCCCACATGCGGTTGAACGTGTTCATGTTGAACGGCAGGTTGTAGAGCTTTCCCTTGTAGTTGGCCACGGGAGAGTTGGTGTATCGGTTGAACTCCACGATGGAGTTGACAAACTGCCACACCCCTTTGTCGGACGTGTGGAATATGTGCGCGCCGTACTTATGCACGTTGATGCCCTCCACTTGCTCGCAGTACAGGTTGCCGCCGGTGTGCGGGCGCTTGTCGATGATGATGCAACGCCTGCCTGCCATGCGTGCCCTGTAAGCGAAAACAGCCCCGAAGAGCCCTGCGCCCACCACGAGGTAATCGTATTTTTCCATATTATTCATCAGATAAGTTGTGTTGTGTAGTGATATATTTCACTTGCAAATATACTAAAATATGTGCATACCCAAGCGGCGGCCGGTGGCATTTTTTGCCTCCGATAAATAGATAATGGGAAAAAAGGCGTATCTTTGCATTCAGTTTAAGCAACAAGTCTGAGATAAAGAATTTGCCCTATGGATTTTCATGAAGAGTCACGCGGAGGTTACGTGGTTACTGTTGGGATGAAGAAAGTGTGGGAGGTGCAGATGCAGCTCATGCGCAAGCTGCTCGAGGTGTGCGCCCGCCACGGCCTCAAGGTGTGGATTGACGGCGGCAGCCTGCTGGGCGCTGTGCGCGAGAAAGGCTACATACCTTGGGACGACGACATCGACATGATAATGATGCGCCCCGACTACGACCGCCTCGTGGCGCTGGCTGGCGAGTTCAGGCGGCCCTATTTCCTGCAGTGCGCCCACACCGACAAGGGTTACGCCAGGGGCCATGCGCAGCTTAGGATGGACGGCACGGCGGCCATATTGCGCACCGACGTCAACTCGCACGCGGCTTACCACCAGGGCATTTTCATCGACATCTTCGTCTTCGACGGCGTGCCGGCCACACGCGAGGAGCGCCTGGCCGCCGTGGCCGAGGCGCAGCGGCGCATGAAGAAGCTGCGCGTGTTTACCGAATACCGCCCCGTACGCCAGGTGGGGCCGTTCATACGGAAGTGCTTCTACAGGCTCAAGTCGTTCGAGAAGTGCTTCGACTGGTATGAGCAGAGCTACAGGCAGTTCGACCTGGCCACGCATCCCAGGATATACAACTGGGGATGTTGCCTCGACAAGATGGAGACCCGGGGGGCCATCATGGCCCATTGGTACGACGAGACCGTGATGCTCCGGTTTGAAGACACGATGGTTCCGGCGCCTGCCGGCTACCACGAGGTGCTCACGGCGCTTTACGGCGACTACATGACACCGCGCCGGGAGCCCACCGTGCACGGCGATGTGCACTTCGACACCGGGCGCGACTACACCGAGGTGATGCGCCGCCTGCGCCGTGGCGAAGACGAGTTCTGACTGTCACTATATCGTTAAAGGAATAATGTTCGTAGCAATATGATACTACTAAGTTTTGATACCGAGGAGTTTGACGTGCCGCGCGAGCACGGCGTCGACTTCTCTCTGGAACGCGGGATGGACGTGTCGGTGGCCGGCACCAACCGCATTCTCGACTGCCTGGCCATGAACAGGGTCAGGGCCACGTTCTTCTGCACAGGCAACTTTGCCGAGCGAGCCCCCGAGGTGATGCGCCGCATCATGGCCGAGGGGCACGAGGTGGCCTGCCACGGGGTTGACCACTGGCGCCCCCAGGCCACCGACGTGGAGCGCTCGAAGCAGATTGTGGAGCGCGTCACGGGCCGCACCGTCAGCGGCTACCGCCAGCCGAGGATGTTCCCCGTGAGCGACGGTGAGATAGAACGCATGGGCTACCGCTACAACTCGTCGCTCAACCCGGCCTTCATTCCCGGACGCTACATGCACCTGTCGGCCCCGCGCACGTGGTTCATGCGCGGAAGCGTGATGCAGATACCCGCGTCGGTGACGCCGTGGGTGCGCTTCCCGCTGTTCTGGCTCGCCCTGCACAACCTGCCCGAGGGGCTATACCATGCCCTTGTGCGCCGCGTGCTGCGCCACGACGGCTACTTCGTCACCTACTTCCACCCGTGGGAGTTCTACGAGCTCAGGGAGCACCCGGAGTTCCGCATGCCCTTCATCATACGCAACAACAGCGGGGCCGCCATGGTGGCCCGGCTCGACAGGCTCATCAAGATGCTCAAGGACAGGGGCCACCACTTCATCACTTTCAATGAGTTTGTGGACATAAAGCTGTCTGAAACACAACAATAAACGACTCGGTATATGATAAAGTTAGCCATTGTATTGCCTTGTTACAACGAGGAGGAGGTGCTGCGCGAGTCGGCCCGCCGGCTCGCCGGGCTCTTAGGGCAGATGGAGGCCGCCGGCCGGATAAGCCCCGACAGCTTCATGCTCTTTGTAAACGACGGCAGCCGCGACGCCACCTGGGACATTATTGCGGCCCTGCACGCGGCCGACAAGCGTGTGCGCGGGCTCAACCTGGCGCGCAACGTGGGCCACCAGGCGGCCATCATGGCCGGCATGATGACGGCAAAAGACTGGGCCGACGCGGTGATAACCATCGACGCCGACCTGCAGGACGACCTGAAGGCCATACCGAAGATGGTCGACGAGTTTGCCCGGGGATACGACATTGTCTACGGGGTGAAGGTGCAGCGCACGGCCGACCCGCTGCTCAAACGGCTCTCGGCCGTGGCCTTCTACAAGCTACAGGCGCGCATGGGCGTTGAGAGCGTTTACAACCACGCCGACTTCCGCCTGATGAGCCGCCGCGCCCTGCAGATGCTCTCGGGCTACAAGGAGACCAACCTTTACCTGCGCGGCCTCATACCCCTTATCGGTCTTGACTCCACCACCGTGCCCGACGTCATCAGCGAGCGTCGCGCCGGCCACTCCAAGTATACGCTGGCCAAGATGCTTTCGCTGGCTCTCGACGGCATAACGTCGTTTTCCGTCAAGCCCATTTACTGCATACTGTGGCTCGGGCTGGCCTTCATACTGGTGAGCCTTGGCATTGCCGTATATGTGGTTCACGCCATCATGGCCGGCACGGCCGTGCCCGGATGGTCGTCGCTCATACTCAGCGTGTGGTTCGTGGGCGGCGTGGTGCTGCTCTCAGTGGGAGTGGTGGGGGCTTACATCGGCAAGATTTACAAGGAGGTGAAGCGCCGCCCGCTGTACAACATCAAGGAGGTGCTCGGCGGAGAATGATGCCTCCCGCTGTCGGCGGGCTGCATCCGGCCGGGCCGTGAGCACACGGCGGGGCTGTGGACTTGTAAACAAAAAGTGCCTGTTTTTTTCGCTTTGCCGCCCCGCCAACTGGGTTTTGCCGGGCTGCCGCGGCCGCTTCTTTGCGCCGCCGTGGCCCTGCCGCCGTCCCAAACGGCCCCGACGGCAAGGCCGAACGGCCTGTTTTGCCCTGCCGGACGGCACGTATTGCATTGCGATATGAGCCGTCCGGCACATTGTTTTGTGGCGTTTTCACCACTTTAATCCATCTGTTCTACCGTTTGTCTTGGTTTTTTGCCTTGCTGTATTGCCCTTTTCTGATGCCAAGGTGTTGTGGTACAGTGGGTTGGCGTTTGCCGCCCGAGATTGGCGCATTTGCCGTCTGCCGACCCCTCGGTTGCAGTTTCGCCATTCTCAGAGAGGTGTTTGTCATCTTTTTTTGCCGTTCCCGCCGTTCCCGTTGCTTGCTCCTGCCGCAGCCGTGGCCTTTGTTTGCCACTGCCGTTAAAAAAACTTTGCATTTATTTTGAGTTAAAGTCATTTTGCCTTATCTTTGCATAAGATAAGCTGCACTCGGCAATCAGCAAGTAAACTTGCATTGCCCTCGCTTGCATTGTCTTTGCATAAGATAAGCTGCAATGCCCGCAGCAGGGCCGCATCATGGTAGCACAGGCGGCTGTGATGGCTCAATGTAGCGCTGAGGCTGTAGCCCCGCAGCGTTGCAAACAGGCCCCCCAACCTAAAACCAACTACGATGCATATTGACAAGAAAGAGCGTATGCGCCGCGCCGAAGAGCTGTTTATGCAGGGGTTCAACTGCTCGCAGGCTGTCGTTGCGGCCTTTGCCGACATATATGGTTACACCCCCGAGCAGGCGTTGCGGCTCAGTGCGGGCCTCGGCGCAGGCATTGGGCGCATGAGGCTCACGTGCGGCGCCGTTTGCGGCATGGCCGTGCTGGCCGGCATGGACTGCGGCTCGGCCACGCCGGGCGACCGCCAGGGCAAGTCGGCCTGCTACAAGGTGGTGCAGCAACTGGCTGCCGAGTTCAGCCGCGAGCACGGTTCCATCGTCTGCTCCGAGCTGCTCAGGCTAAAGAAGGGGGCGCCGCTCGACTATGAAGCCTCTGAGCGCACGGCCGAATACTACCGCACGCGGCCTTGCGTGAAGCAGATAATATCGGCCGCAAGGATATATGCGGAGTATTTGGGCGGGGCCCCCTCCATACCTCCCCCTGTGGGTGAGGCTCCCGAAAGCGTGGGTTAGGCGGCTTGGCCTCTGCATGGCGGGCTGTCGGAACGGATGGCCCGGCGGTGTCCTTCTCTTACGGAAAGTTGCCTAAGCGGGCGTCCCGGCGGCATCAATATATGTGTTAGCCTGCAAAGAGTGGCGGCGCAGCAGCTCCCTCCCCACGGGGGAGGGGTGGGGAGGGGCTTCTCATTAACGACAACAACAAAACATACGACTAATGGAAAATCACGAAAACGAAAGACTGCAGCTGCCCGAGAACGCTTTCCGGGAGCTGAAAGAAGGCGAGAAGTATGAGCCTGTGATGAACCCGCGGGAAAGCTATCCCGAGGTCAACGGCTGGTCGGTGACGTGGGGAGTGCTCATGGCCATGCTCTTCTCTGCCGCTGCCGCATACCTCGGACTGAAGGTAGGGCAGGTGTTCGAGGCCGCCATCCCCATAGCAATCATTGCCGTGGGCGTGTCCACTGCGGCCAAGCGGAGCAAGGCCCTGGGCGAGAACGTCATCATACAGAGCATCGGAGCCTGCTCGGGGGCTGTCGTCGCAGGGGCCATCTTCACCCTGCCGGCCATCTACATCCTGCAGGCCAAGTATCCCGAGCTGAGCGCGTCGTTCATCAAGATATTCATGGCCTCGCTGCTCGGAGGCATCATCGGCATACTGTTCCTCATACCGTTCCGCAAGTATTTCGTGAGCGACATGCACGGGAAATACCCGTTCCCCGAGGCCACGGCCACCACACAGGTGCTCGTCAGCGGCGCCCGTGGCGGCAACCAGGCCAAGCCCCTGCTGCTGGCGGGGCTCGTGGGAGGTCTCTACGACTTCGTGGTGGCCACCTTCGGCCTGTGGAACGAGAACTTCACCACGCGCGTCATCGGTGCCGGCGAGATGCTGGCCGACAAGGCAAAGCTCGTGTTCAAGGTAAACATCGGAGCCGCCGTGCTCGGCCTGGGCTACATAGTGGGCCTGAAATACGCCCTCATCATCTGCCTCGGCTCGCTCTCGGTGTGGTGGATCATCGTGCCCGGCATGGCGCTGTTGTTCGGCGACAGCGTGCTCAACCAGTGGGACCCATCGATAGCCACGGCCGTGGGCGACATGAGCCCCGAGCAGATATTCTCGTCATACGGCAAGAGCATAGGCATCGGCGGCATAGCCATGGCCGGCATAATAGGCATCATCAAGTCGTGGGGCATAATAAAGGGCGCCGTGAGCCTGGCCGCACGCGAGATGAAGGGAGGCACGCCGGCCGGCAAGGAGCAGCTGCGCACGCAGCGCGACCTGTCGTTCAAGATCATAGCCATAGGCTCGATAGTGACCATAGTGGCCATATTCCTCTTCTTCTGGTTCGGCGTGATGGACGGCAACCTGCTCTTTGCCCTCGTCGGCATAGTGCTTGTGGCCCTCATTGCCTTCCTCTTCACCACCGTGGCGGCCAACGCCATAGCCATAGTGGGCTCCAACCCCGTGTCGGGAATGACGCTCATGACGCTCATCCTGGCCTCGGTGGTCATGGTGGGCGTGGGGCTCAAGGGCACCGGCGGCATGCTCGCCGCGCTGATAATGGGCGGAGTGGTGTGTACGGCCCTGTCGATGTCGGGCTCGTTCATCACCGACCTGAAGATAGGCTACTGGCTCGGCACCACGCCAAAGAAGCAGGAAACGTGGAAGTTCCTGGGCACGCTGGTGTCTGCCGCCACCGTGGGCGGCGTGATGATGCTGCTCAACGAGACCTACGGGTTTGCCAGCGGGCAGCTCGCCGCGCCCCAGGCCAACGCCATGGCCGCCGTGATCGACCCGCTCATGAGCGGCGTGGGGGCTCCCTGGGTGCTCTATGGCATAGGCGCGCTGATAGCCATCGTGCTCACGCTTTGCAACGTTCCGGCACTGGCTTTCGCCCTCGGCATGTTCATACCGATGGAGCTCAACATACCGCTGCTGGTCGGAGGGGCCGTCAACTGGTATGTCACCTCGCGCACAAAGGATGCAAAGGCCAATGCCGAGCGCGGCGAGAAGGGCAACCTGCTGGCCTCGGGCTTCATAGCCGGAGGCGCGCTCATGGGCGTGGTAAGCGCGTTGCTGCGCTTCTGCGGCGTCAGCTTCGACTACTCGGCATGGTGGGCCAACCCGCTGTCGCAGGTGTGCGCCCTGGTGGCTTACGTGCTGCTCATAGCCTACTTCATACGCGCCACCAAGCCATCGCGGGCCTGACCGGGCAACAGCCTGTGGCCCAGTGGGTTGTGAAACGTGCCGTTTGGGATTGCCAAACGGCACGTTTTGCGTTGCCGTTTGGGCCGTATTGCATCGCCAAACGGCCCCGACGGCATAGCCATGCGCCCCGGGTAGGTGTGCCGGGCGCTCCGTAGCGCAAGATGCAGGGGCCCGGGCAAGTGCCTGCAACGCGGTTTGTTTTTTGCGCCGGAAGGCAAAAAAAATGGGCCGGAGCGATGGCCGTTCGGATTAATTTAATTATATTTGCAATCGGATAAAAAGCAAGTCGCAATACGGATTGTTCCGTTGTGAACGACAATATGCAGGCCCATCGTCCTTAACGGTGGGCATTTTCATAACATGCAAACCGCACAACCGGAAATGAATAGAATGGAAGAGACACTGAGAGACTTTGAGATAATGGCCCCGGTGGGGTCGCGCGAGAGCCTGGCCGCAGCCATACAGGCCGGCGCCGACTCTGTTTACTTCGGCATAGGGAGGCTCAACATGAGGGCCCACTCGGCCAGCGCGTTCACTGCCGACGACCTTCGCGACATAGCCTCCGAGTGCTCCGCTCACGGGATAAAGACATACCTGACGGTCAACACCATCATTTACGACGAAGACATGGACGCCATGCGCCAGACCGTCGACGCCGCCCTCGGGGCCGGCATAAGCGCCGTCATAGCCAGCGACGTGGCCGTGATGGAGTATTGCCGCCGTGTGGGCATGGAGGTTCACCTCTCCACACAGCTCAACATCAGCAACACCGAGGCCCTGCGCTTCTACGCCCGATATGCCGACGTGGTGGTGCTGGCCCGCGAACTGAGGCTCGAGCAGGTGGCCGAGATACACAGGCGCATAGCCGAAGGGCCCATCTGCGGGCCGTCGGGGCAGCCCGTGCGCATCGAGATGTTCTGCCACGGGGCGCTGTGCATGGCCATCAGCGGCAAGTGCTACATGAGTCTCGACACCGCGGGGCGCTCGGCCAACCGCGGCGAATGCGTGCAGATATGCCGCCGCTCGTACACCGTTACCGACACGGAGACGGGCAACCAGCTCGAGATAGACAACAAATACATCATGAGCCCCAAGGACTTGAAGACCGTGCGCTTCATCGACCGCATGATGGAAAGCGGCGTCAGGGTGTTCAAGATAGAGGGCCGCGCACGAGGGCCTGAGTATGTATACAACGTGGTGAGATGCTACAAGGAGGCCATTGCAGCCGTGCTCGACGGCACGTTCACCGAAGAGCGCAAGGACGAATGGGACCGCAGGCTCGCCACTGTGTTCAACCGCGGCTTCTGGGACGGCTACTACCAGGGCCAGACCCTCGGCGAGTGGAACACCAACTACGGCTCCAACGCCACCGAGCGCAAGGTTTACGTGGGCCGGGGGGTAAAGTATTTCGCCAAGATAGGGGTGGCTGAGTTCAGCGTCGACGCCGCCGAGTTCAGCGTGGGCGACAAGTTGCTCATCACCGGGCCTACCACGGGAGTCATCTATGTGACCCCCGACGAGATTCACGACGACGTGCAGGCCGTGCAGACAGCGCGCCAGGGCACACGCGTGGCCATACGGGTGCCGGCCAAGGTGCGCCCCAGCGACAAGCTCTTCCGCATCGACAGCGCTGCCGGCTGACCGCCGGAGCCATGCTGCCGTGGGGCCGTGGCTGAAGGCTGGGGGCGCCCGGGGCAGGGCGGACGACGACAATTGCAATTAAAAACAAACAGATATGACAATCAACGAAGCACAAGACGAGGTGATAGAGGAGTTTTCCGACTTCACCGACTGGATGGACAAGTACCAGCTGCTGATAGACCTGGGCAACGAGCAGCAGCCGCTCGACGAGCGATACAAGGTGGAAAGCAACCTCATCGACGGCTGCCAGAGCCGCGTATGGCTGCAGGCCGACTATCACGACGGCGTGATTGACTTCAGCGCCGAGAGCGACGCGCTCATCGTAAAGGGCATCATCGCGCTGCTGATAAGGGTGCTCAGCGGCCACACACCCGACGAGATAATCGATGCCGACCTATATTTCATAGAGAAGATAGGGCTCAGGGAGCACCTCAGCCCAACGCGCAGCAACGGCCTGCTGGCCATGATCAAGCAGATGCGCATGTACGCCCTGGCCTTCAAGGCAAAGCAGTCTATGTGAGTGACGGGCGCCGGAAACGGCCCGCAGACAGACGACGATACCAACAAACCAATAATCAACAGACCTATGAACAAGACTTTCATTACAAGAGCAATAGCCTTTGCTGTCACGGTGGTGGCCGCACAGGCTGCCGCAGCGCAGGACTACAATGTGCACCACAGCGGCGACACGGTCATTGCCGAGCTTTCGCCGCAAGCCATCTTCGTGCGCACGAGCGGCGACACTACCATTGTTGAGATAACGAGTCCGAAGCGGTATATCTTCCTTCCGGTAGAGAAAGACAAGCCGGAGGTGAGGGTACAGCTCTCCACGGGCAGTCCCGACGACCCTTGGAAGAGCGTTCGCCTGGCCAGGGAGAAGATTGATTACTACACGCCCATGCCCCTTGGCGGCGGCGAGAAGGCCACGCTAAAGTTCCTGGGCATTGCCCCCGATGCGCTCGCGCTGCAGGCGCTGAAGATGGACGACACGTGGAGCAAGCCACGCAACAAGTGACGGGGCACGTTGCTATGGGCCTCTGGCCGTTGCCATGGGCAGCCTGTGGTATGCCCGGGCGGGCCGCATTTGGCCTTGGCGGTGGTGTGGCTGTCGGGCCGCCGGTAGCGGCCCGGGCAGCGATATGTGCCGTTTGGGAGTGTAAAACGGCCTGTTTTGCAATGTGAAACGACCCGTTTTGCAGCACAATACGGCCCGTTTTGCAACGCATTGAGGGTCAGGCGGTTGCGCGCCCGGACTGCAATATTCGCCGGCTCTTGGCAGTGTGGCTTGCCGCCGTGGCCCGTTGCATAGGCCATCACAGGGCGGCGGCGATGGCATGATTGAGTTTGTTTTTGTGAGTTTTGGGCGCCGTGGCCTCACGGCCGTGCTGCCATGGCCGCCGTCGGTTTATTATATAGTGATTTAGGAATGCGAGTGTTGGATGTGTATTTGTCGCTTCGTGGCGCATCGTTGGCATGCGCTGGCAGGGCAGCGTGCGCCGCGGCCCGGCCAGAGGCAGCAGGATGCCCGTCGCGGGATGGCTTTCGTCGGTTCAACATTCATAGACAACTTTCGGTTTATGAAGGATTTCACATTTTACAGCCCCACCGAGTTTGTGTTCGGACGGGGCACAGAGCATCAGACAGGTTCTCTTGTCAGGGCTTACGGTGGCACACGAGCCATCGTGGTGTATGGTGGAGGCTCGGCCGTGCGCAGCGGCTTGCTGGGCCGCGTTGAGGAGTCGCTGGCCGAGGCAGGCGTGGAATACTGCGAGCTTGGCGGGGTGCAACCCAACCCCACCGACGCCAAGGTGTATGAGGGCATCGACCTGTGCCGCCGCGCCAAGGCCGACTTTCTGCTTGCCGTGGGCGGCGGTTCGGTCATCGACACAGCCAAGGCCATGGCGGCGGGAGTGCCCTACAGTGGCGACTTCTGGGATTTCTTCGCCGGGCGGGCCGTGCCGGGCGAGGCCCTTCCCGTGGGCGTGGTGCTCACCATCCCGGCCGCCGGCAGCGAGGGGTCGGGCAACAGCGTGATAACCAAGCTGGACGGGTTGCACAAGCTTAGCCTGCGCACGCCGAAGGTGTTGCGCCCGGCCTTTGCCGTGATGGACCCCGCGCTGACGTTTACTCTGCCCGCATGGCAGACGGCATGTGGCGCTACCGACATGATGGCGCATATCATGGAGCGGTACTTCACCAACACCGAAGCCACCTCGGTGGCCGACCGTATGTGCGAGGGAGTGATGCTTTCAATAATAGAAGAGACGCCCAAGGCCCTGCACAACCCCGACGACTACGGCGCAAGGGCCAACCTGATGTGGGCCGGCACCGTGGCCCACAACGGCACGTGCGGCGTGGGATGCGAGGAAGACTGGGCGTCGCACTTCATGGAACACGAGGTGAGCGCCGTTTACGGAGTTACCCACGGCGCCGGGCTGGCGGTAATCTTCCCCGCCTGGCTCACCTACATGGCCGGGCACAACGTGCGCAAGGTGGAGCAGTGGGCGCGCCGCGTGTGGGGCGTGTGGGCCGGTGCCGACGCCATGTCGGTGGCCCTTGAGGGCGTGGCATGCTTCAAGCGCTTCCTCCATTCCATAGGCATGCCCGTGACGTTTGGCGAGCTGGGCATAGCCAATCCCGACATATCACTGCTTGTCGACAAGCTCCATGAGGACAAGGGCGAGCTCGTTGGCAACTACATTCGCCTTGACCGGAAGGCCACGCGCGAGATTTACGAACTGGCCCTTTAGCCGTTGCGGAGGGCCGCGGCCTGTGGCTTGTGTTCCGGGAGTTAAGGAGTTAAGGGAGTAAAGGAGTTAAGACGTATGCCTTGTGGCCTGTTTGGGGGCTCCGTATGGCATTGGCGTCTTGGCTCCTTTGCTCTTTTCGGATTGGCGGGGCGTTGCCCAGGTGTGGCAATATGCCTGGAAAATACTCCACAAATTAGTGTAATTGTGGTAGATTTATCCGTAAAACGGCTAACGGTTTGTGCGCTTTTATGAGTAATTTTGCAGCGTGATACAAACTGGAAAATAACCATACACACTTTAAAAGGATGAAGAAGGACATACTTATGGCGGCATTGCTGGCTGCCACAGGCTTGCAGGCACGCGCTGCCGGCATAACAACAGAGGCGGCAGACAGTGTCGGGCTCGGCGAGGTAGTGGTGACCGGGACGCGCGGGGCCACCGACATCAGGCACCTGCCAATGACTGTCTCTGTGGTGGGGAGGCAGAAACTGACCGAGAACTACCGCACCGCGCTGCTGCCGACTGTCAACGAACAGGTGCCCGGACTGTTTGTGACATCACGCGGGGTGCTTGGCTACGGCGTGTCGACAGGTTCGGCCGGGGGCATAAAGGTGCGCGGAGTGGGCAGCGGGGCGTCGATGCTCGTGCTCATAGACGGCGTTCCGCAATACGCCGGACTGATGGGCCACCCCATCCCCGACGCCTACCAGACCATGCTGGCCGACCGTGTCGAGGTGCTCAGGGGCCCTGCCTCGCTGCTCTACGGCAGCAATGCCATGGGCGGAGTGGTCAATATAGTAACGCGGCAACTGCTGTCTGACGGCTCACGGACCAACGTGACGCTGCAAGGCGGCTCCTATGGCACCATCGAGGGAGGCATCACCAACACCACGAGGAAAGGCAGGGTGGAGAGCATCGTGGGCTTCAATTACAGCCATACCGACGGCCACCGGCCCGACTCGAAGTTCAGCCAGTACTCCGGTTTCGCCAAGCTGGGCTACGACATAAGCGCACATTGGCACGCCACGGGCGACATCAGCCTGACCCACTTCGAGGCCGAGAACCCCGGAGAGGTGGCCAGTCCGCTCATCGACAACGACTCGCGGATAACCCGCGGCATGGCTTCGGTGGCGCTGGCAAACACCTACGGGCGCACCGAGGGGGCCATACGGGTGTTCTTCAACTGGGGCCACCACGAGATAAACGACGGATACGGGCCCGGTGAGCAGCCGCAAGAGGCGCTCTACATGCACGACGACATGATGGGCGGCGTGTCGGTCTACCAGAGCATGTCGCTCTTCCGAGGCAACAGGCTGACGCTCGGCTTCGACTACCAGCACTTCGGCGGCCGTGCCTGGAACGAGGTCATGACCACCAAGGAGGAGTCTGTGCTGGGCGACAAAGAGCAGGATGAGTTTGCAGGATATGTCGAGCTGAGGCAGGATTTGTGGTCGTGGCTCACTGTCGACGCCGGTCTCAGGGTAGACAACCACTCGCAGGCGGGCACCGAACTGGTGCCGCAGGGAGGCCTCACGTTCCGCCTGTCGCCGCAGGCCGACCTGAAGGCCATGGTGAGCAAGGGCTTCCGCAACCCCACCATACGCGAGATGTACATGTTTCCGCCTGCCAACGACCAGCTCAAGCCTGAGCGGATGATGAACTATGAGCTGGCTTTCACGCAGCGGCTGATGCACGACCGGCTGCGGCTGGGGGCCAACGTGTTCTACCTCAAGGCCGACAACTTGATTGAGACGGTGCGCTCCGGCGGCCGCCCGAGCAACATAAACACAGGCGAAATGGAGAATTGGGGCGTCGAGCTTGAGGCCGCTTACGATGTGACCCGGGCCCTGAAGCTCAATGCCAACTACAGTTTCCTTGACATGAACCACCCTGTCACCGGTGCGCCCGAGCACAAGCTGTACGTCGGGGCCAACTATTCTGTGGGCCGCTTTGCCTTTGCCACGGGCCTGCAATACGTCGACGGGCTTTACACCTCGACCGTGGCGGTTGGCGGCGAAGACCGCACAGAGAACTTCTGGCTGTGGAATCTCACCGCCTCGTGCCGCGTTGCGAAGGGCTTCAGGCTGTTTGCCCGCGGCGAAAACCTGCTCGCCCAGGGCTACGAGATAAACTATGGCTACCCGATGCCGCGCGCAACGGTCATGGCCGGCGCCGACTGGGAGTTCTGACAAGGCTGCCATTGCGGGCAACAACAAGAGGGAGCCGGGCGCGAGCCCGGCTCCCTCTTGCATTCGTGGCGTGGGCGTGTCACTCCCTTATGCGCGAGTAGGCGGCGTTGAGCGCCACAAACAGCACCACGGCCGAGGCCCATCCGGCAAAGACGTCGATGGCATAGTGGGCGTAGATGTACACCGTCGACAGGCAGAGCAGCACGTACAGCGGCAGCAGCGCGAGCAGCAGGCGGCGCGAGCGGGCCCTCCACACGAGCAGCAGCAGTATGGTGCTTATGCCCACGTGGCTGCTGGGGAAGGCTGCCGTGGGGCGTTCGCCTGCCTCGTGGGCGTCGGCCACCATCTTGTAGAACACCCCGTCGCGGTATCCCGGGCTTGTCAGTGCCTCGCGGTGGGTGGCGAAGTAGTTGCCCACATCGGCGAAGTGGCCCTGTGCGGCGGCGTCCATGCCTATGGCTTTATAGTAATACTGCGGCCCGGCCACGGGCAGTATGATGTATATCACGTAGTATATGAAGAACGATGCGAGTATGACAAAGGCCGCGCGGTGGAAGTCTTTGTACCGCCAGACGAAGAAGAACAGCGTCACGACGAGTATCATCGGGAAGTAGGAAGCGTAGCCCAGGTCCATCAGTTCGCTGAACACGGGACCGGGCAGGGCGCGGCAGAAGAGCAGCGCCGGCTGGCATCCGAAGAGCTGTTGCTCCCATGTGGCGAAGTGGTGGTCGAGGTTTGGGAATATGCGGTTGAACTCGTAGGTGTCCGGGTACCACCATGAGAGCAGCGCCATCTGGGCCGCCACGCGCGCGAAACGAGTCAGGGGGCACGGCAGCATGCGGTAGACGGCCCACAGCGCGGCCGTCATGACGGCTATGCGCAGCCTCCCCCAGAGCATCGACTCGGGGTTTTCGAGCTTGGTATATGTGAAGAGCATGAGCAACAGGGTGAATGCCATGTAGCCAACCATGGCCCACTCGGCTGCAAGCAAGCCTTTCTTGGGTTTCTTTTCGAGCTTGAAAAGGCTGAGAAAATCAAACGTTTTATAATTCATAATTCACAATTCATAATTCATAATCCGCAATGTCGGCTGCGAAACCGGGCCTAAGGCGGTGACAGCCTGCCACAAGACATGGTTTCAACCCTTTGTTATTTGGTAATAAAACAGACACAGTGGTTGTTTCATCCATTTGGTTTTTGGTGATTAAACATACGCGGTGATAGTTTCATGCTATTGGGCTTTTGTACGAAAACGGGCAAAGTGCGTGTTTCATACCGTCCGTTTTTGTACTAAAAAGGGCAATGGTGTTGTGTTATGCCATCCAAAGCATATTTTCTTAACTATTAATCCTTGATTCTTAATACCTCAAATCCACCCGTTGTCCTTGTACCACCTGATGGTCTCCGCGACCCCGCGCTCCAGCCGGTATTGCGGTTCGTAGCCCAGTTCGGCCCTGGCCGGTGCAATGTCGCACCTCCAGTTGCGCTGCCTCATGATGCGGTATTTGTCGTTGTTCAGTGCCGTCGGCCGCCCTGTAAGCCTGCCGGCATACTCTCCGCAGAAGGTTATGGCCCTCAGGAGCCACAGCGGCGCCTTGAGCCTGACCACCCACGGGTGGCCCAGCTGGCCGATGATGAGGTCGCTGAACGTGCGCGAGGCGTAGACACAGCCGTCGCTCAGGAAGTACTTTGCGCCGTTGCGCCCGCGCTCCAGGGCCAGGAACACAGCCTGCACCACGTCGGCCACGTAGACAAACGTCAGGTCCTGGGGCTTCAGCCCGGCCGCGAAGTCGGTGTGCTTCTTTATGCTTTGCGCCATCATGAAGTAGTCGTGCTCGCGCGGCCCGTACACCCCTGTGGGCCGCAGCGTCACCACGGGAAGGCCGTCGAGGCTGTCGAGGTATCTCTCGGCCTTGAGCTTGCTCATCCCGTAGGCCGTGTCGGGCCTCGGCTCGTCGTTGACTGAGATGTCGGCATACGGCCTTTGCTCGCGCACGGGGCCCATCACGCTGAGGCTGCTCAGGAATACAAAGCGCCTGAGCGGCATGCGCAGCTCTACGAGCGCGTCGGCCAGGTGGCGCGTGCCGTCGGTGTTCACCCTGTAGAAGTCGGCCTTGTGCAGGCACTTCGTGGCCCCGGCGGCATGCACCACATAGTCGAACGTGTGGCCGCCGAGCTGCCCTTTCAGCCTCTGCTTGTCGCCGAGGTCGAGCTCAATGGTGTTGATGCGCGGGTCGGAGATGTATTTCCGGCTGCTCGTGGGGCGCACGGCAGCCCACACGTTCATGCCCCTTTTGATGGCTTCTTCGACGATGAAGCTTCCGATGAAGCCCGTTGCTCCGGTTACGAGTATGTTCATTTGTCTTTTGGTTGTCGTTGGTCGGTGTGCTTCAAGGGCGTGGCGGCGGCCCGTGCCCCGCTCCCTTGCAAGCCGGTGTCTGTAAAGTTTGTTCGCAACAGTGGGCGCGTTGCCCAAGTGCTTGCGCCACAGCGCGTTGCAAAACGGGCCGCATTGCCTTGCCAAACGGCCCGTATGGCGCTCCTGAACGGGCCGTTTTGCGCCACAGTATGAGCCGTTTTGCGGGCCTGTCTGGGGGGCGTGCCGCCATGCCGGGGCCGTTGTAATGTTTTCTTACGCCCGCAGTGCCCCGCCGCCGTCTGCCCCGTTGCCTTTCGCCGGCTCCACGTGCAGGCTGATGTGCGTGCGCGGCCCGAACTCGCTTCGCAGCCTCCGCTCTATCGCCGAGGCGTGGGCGTGCGAGTCGGCGAGCGTCATCTGCCCCGGCATCCTTATGTGCATCTCCATTGCCACGGCGCTTCCGATGCGCCTCGTACACAGGTTGTGGATGTCGCTCACGCCCGGCTCTTGCATCACTATGTCTGTTATGAGCTTCTCGGTGTCGTCGGGCAGGCTCTTCTCGAGCAGCTCGTCGGACGACTCCCTTATCTGCTTGAGCGCCTGCTGCATGATGAGCAGGCTCACCACCACGGCGGCAATGGGGTCGAGCACGGCCCAGTGGCTGCCCAGGACGATGGCCCCGCCGATGCCGACGGCCGTGCCCACCGACGAGAGGGCGTCGCTGCGGTGGTGCCACGCGTTGGCAATGACGGCCGGTGAGCCCAGCCTCCGGCCCACGCGGGCGGTAAACCTGTAGGCCCACTCCTTGAGCGCTATGCTCAGCAGGGCCGCCACGAGGGCAATGAACCCTGGTTGCTCGAGCGTGTGGCCGTGCACCACGGAGGCTATCCTGCGCACACCGTCGTAGCAGATGGCCGCCCCCACGAGCAGCAGGGCTATGCCAATGATCGACGAGGCCATGGTCTCGTACTTGCCGTGGCCGTAGTCGTGGTCTTTGTCTTGCGGCTTCTCGCTGATGTGGACGAACACCAGCACCACGGCGTCGGTGAGCAGGTCGGAGAGCGAATGGACGGCGTCGGCTATCATCGCGGCCGAGCACCCCACTATGCCGCTCACAAACTTGAACACCACCAGGCCCACGTTGATGGCACTGCCGGCCAGCGTGACGTTGCGTATGGCTCTCTCTCTGCCGTTAGTATTCATCTTGTTGCATTTTGGTTGCAAAGTTACTACTTTTAAATAAATTATAACTCAAATGGCGAGGAAATACGGATTTTATTTAGTTACTTTGCATTCGGGCGGCAAGAGCGGGGCCCGACACACCCGGAGCGAGTTGCCGCCGCACACACACCTAACTATAAACGAACGACTATGGGAAAGAAAAAAGGCGGAAAGCGGATGTCGAAGAAGCAAGTGGCCGAGGCCCTGCAGGGACTGTTCTCGGCGCATCCGGGCGACACATTCACCTTAAAGTATATATTCAAGCAACTTGGTTTCAACACGCATCCGCTGAAGATGCTGGCCGTCGACACGCTCGACGAGATGGCATGGGACGACTACCTGGCCAAGGTAAGCGACAACTCTTACCGGCTCAACACCAAGACGCAGGTGCAGGAGGGAAGGTTCAGGCGCAAGGCCAACGGCAAAAACAGCTTCGTTCCCGACGACGGCTCGCAGCCGGTCTTCGTGGCCGAGCGCAACTCCATGTGCGCCCTCGACGGCGACCGCGTGCAGGCCACATTCCTGGCGCGCCGCCAGCACCACATGCGCGAGGCCATGGTGACGGCCATTCTGGAGCGGGCGCGCGACACGTTTGTGGGCCGCCTGAGGGTAGAGAAAGACGTGGCGTTCCTCATCACGCCCGAAGCCATCTTCGTTACCGACATCCTCATACCCAAAAGGAAGCTGAAGGGGGGAAAGACGGGGCAGAAAGCCGTGGTCAGGATAAAGCAATGGCCCGACGCGGAGCATAAGTACCCCGTGGGCGAAGTGGTCGACGTGCTCGGCGAGCAGGGCGACAACGACGTCGAGATGAACTCTATCCTCGCACAATACGGACTGCCCTACAAGTACCCCAAGGCCGTGGAGGACGCCGCCGAGAAGATTCCGGCCGAGATAACCGACAAAGACATCGAGGGCAGGGAGGACTTCAGGCAGGTCTTCACGTGCACCATCGACCCGCACGACGCCAAGGACTTCGACGACGCCCTGTCGATACGCCGGCTCAGCAACGGCCTCTGGGAGGTGGGAGTGCACATCGCCGACGTGTCGCACTACGTCACCGAAGGCTCCGTCATCGACAAGGAGGCAGTGAAACGGGCCACGAGCGTCTACCTCGTAGACCGCACCATACCGATGCTCCCCGAGCGTCTGTGCAACTACATCTGCTCGCTCCGGCCCGACGAAGACAAGCTGACGTTCAGCGTTATCTTCGACATGGACGACGATGCCGACGTCAAGGGATCGCGAATCGTGCATACCGTCATACGAAGCGACCGCCGATTTGCCTACGAAGAGGTGCAGGCCATACTCGAGCAGAACGGTGTGAAGGACGGGACGGGCCTGCCTGCGCCCGCACCGGGGCCCGGGGGGTATGCCGGCGAGCATGCCGCCGAGCTCGTGAAGCTCGACGCCCTGGCCAAGAAACTGCGCGAGGCGAGGTTCAAGAACGGCGCCGTCAAGTTCGACCGCGAGGAACTTCACTTCGACGTCGACGACAAAGGGCACCCCACTCGGTGCTATTTCAAGAAGTCGAAAGACGCCAACAAGCTCATCGAGGAGTTCATGCTGCTGGCCAACCGCACCGTGGCCGAGAGCGTGGGCCGCGTGAAGAAGGGCCAGAAACCAAAGACGCTGCCATACCGAATACACGACCAGCCCGACCCGACCAAGCTCGAGGCGCTGCGTACCTTTGTCGTCAAGTTTGGCTACAAGCTCAAGACTGCCGGCACGCGGGGCGCCGTTTCGAAGAGCATCAACTCGCTCATGGACAGTTGCGCGGGCCGGAAGGAGCAGAAACTGATAGAGACCGTGGCCCTGAGAGCCATGATGAAGGCGCGCTACAGCGTGCACAACATAGGGCACTATGGCCTCGCCTTCGATTACTACACACACTTCACGTCGCCCATCAGGCGCTATCCCGACACCATGGTGCACCGGCTTCTCACCCGTTACCAGCAGGGAGGGCGCTCTGCCAACAAGGAGCATTACGAGGAGTTGTGCGACCATTGCAGCGACATGGAGCTGATAGCGCAGAACGCCGAGCGCGACTCCATCAAGTACAAGATGGTGGAGTTCATGGCCGACAAGGTGGGGAACGTCTATGATGCGCACATCAGCGGCATCACATCGTACGGCATCTATTGCGAGATAGACGACAACCACTGCGAGGGAATGGTGCCCATGCGCGACCTGGACGACGACTATTACGACTTCGACGAGCGCAACTACTGCCTCGTCGGGCGCCGTCATCACCACAAGTATCAGCTCGGCGACCCGATAACCATCAGGGTTGCGAAGGCCAACCTTGAGAAGAAGCAGCTCGACTTCGGCATAGAGCGGGCCGCGAAGAAGAAGCAGTAGCAGGCCCGCGGGGCCCCCTTGTGCGGCAAAGGCTGCGCATGCCATGTGGCGTGCGCAGCCTTTGTGCTGTGTTGCGGGCGGGGTTCAGAATGCCTCGTTGATGTTGAACATGAACCCCGACTGCCCGCTTTTGCCGAAGCCATAGTCGAGCCTGACGTTCACGTTCTTCTTGAACTCCCAGCGATATCCCACCCCGAAGTTGGGCAAAATGTGGTCGAAGCGCATCGAGCTGAACTTGTCGAACACGGTGCCGGCGCCAACCCACGCCACCACACCGTGCCGTTTCCACACGTGCTGGCGCAGTTCGACCTGCGCCTCCACCTTGTGCTTGTCTCGGTATCGGCCTTGGTAGTAGCCGCGCATGGAGTATGGGCCTCCCAGTTGGGCCATCATGCCCCACGAGGGGTTGCCGAAGTTGAGCGTGCCGCGCAGGTCTGCCGCCACGGTGGCCCCCTTCCAGGCCTTTGTATATGCGTCGGCTATCATCTCGGTGGTGCTGAATGCGTAGTCGTTGCCGAGGAAACGGGGCCGGAAGCACTGCGACAGGTTGACGTAGAAGCCGCGGTGCGGGTTGGTGGTGACATCGCGCGAGTCGTATACGAGCGACAGCCCGAGGCCGAAGTTGAGCGTCTTTTGGTCCATGCCCTCGATGAGTTCGGGCCTGTCGAAGTCGTATCCGCGCACGAAGTCGAACGATGCCGTCGGGCCGAGATACAGTTTCGGCGCTATCCTGAACAGGAAGCTGGCCTTGGCCTGCGCCTGCCACCGCATCATGTCCGACTCGTTTCCGCCGTCGTTGCCCATGTCGTAGCCTATTCCCCAGAACTTGGTGGGGAACGAGTAGAAGTATACCGTGTAGTCTATGCGGTAGCGGTCGTGCCTTGCCACGTGCAGCCCCCTGACCCCGAGCATGTAGAACCCCACGGTAGAGACGTCGCCGAAGAGCGACACGTTCGACGGCGTCAGCAGCGTGTCGGCCCTGTCCGTGCTGTACAGTCCGGCGGCCACGAGTCCCAGTCCGAGCTTTGTGTTGGTGTTGAAGTGCGGTCCGCCGAGTATGCTGAAGTCAAATTTCTTGTCGCTTTTGCCCTTGTTGGCGTTGCTGAAGTAGTCGAGCAGCTTCTTGCCCAGGCTTTTCTTTTTCTGCGCTGAGTCGCGGGCCGCTGTCATTGCGGCTGCTGTCGTGTCGGCGGCCGTTGCTTCTTGCGCCCCAGCCGGGCCGTGGGCCCCTATCAATGCGGCGGCTGCCAGGGCCAGCAGTAGTCGTTTCATGTTGCCAGGTTGGTTGTTTCTTTCAGTAAACGAGCTCCACGTTGTCTATCCAGAGAGTGTTCCCGATGGTTCCCACGTATGCTCCACCGTGGCTCGACGAGAATTGCAGCACCATGTGGGTGGGCTTTTCGTCGGCGTCGGCCCATCCCGTCTCCCTGATGGGCACGCTTTCCCCGCGGCTGTTGCGCGCGTAGTCGGCCTGCCTCAGTCCCATGGTCGAGGCGTTGTATTGCGGGTTGTGCCTTATGTCGCCATACATTATGGTGTACGTGGCGTTGTTTACCCACCCGTTGGTCGACTTGCCGTACCTCACCACCATTGTGCCCACGCGCTTTGCCGTGATGTTCCCGTTGGCGTCTTCCGTGCGTTTCTGCAGCAGCAGTATGGCCGTGGCGTAGTCGGGGCCGGCCACGGTCTGCTTGCGGCTGAACCCGTTTTGCCTCACCCTGTTCTTTGTTCCCGGCACCGAGACGCGGTAGTCGTAGCGCACGGCCTTGGGCCTTCCGGTGAAGGGGATGCCGAAGTTGAGCCACTTCTGCGCCTCTTTCGTGCCGGTGATGGGCTCTTTCATGTCGCCCAGGAATATGGAGCCGGCTGCCAGCACCTTGATGTTCATCAGCCCGAGCACCTTGACGCTCTCCAGGTGGGTGGTCATCTTGGCGCAGTAGCCGTTGCCGCGGCGCTCGCGGAACACCGAGTTGTTGGTCTTGACCACGCCCATCACCTTTGCCATGACGTTCGAAGTGCCCCATGGCGAGCCCCCTGCGTTGGTGTAAGGAATGTTGCCGTTGATGGTCTTGTTGGGCCCTATCTCATACAGTGTCTTGGTGTTTCCGCCTATTATGCCCGACTCTTTGATATGGCGAACCACCCATTGGTCCATGTTGCCATACTTTAGTGGCACCACTTGGTCGTCGGCCCCGCCTCTCGACGGCATGGCCAGCGCAATGGCAAGCAGCAGTGCTGCCGCAGTGTTTTGTCTCATTTCTGTATTGTCTTCGTTAAAAACAGGCTGCAAATTTACAACATTATTTCTTATGCCGACTTTCGTATTTGTCTGCAAGGATGGTCTTTTGTCCTTTATTAACCTAATTTACACTTTGTCGCCGGCCTGTTGCCGGCAGGCCCGCGTGGCTGCTGCAGCATGCCTGTTTGGGGCGTCCCGGCCGTAGGCTGCTTTGTGGGGGCTTTGCGGCGGAGGCCGTTTTGAGTTGCCGTTCGAGCCGTTTTGCGTTCCGAAACGGCCCGTTTCATGCTGCGAAACGGGCCGTTTTGCAAAGCCGTTGACTGTCAGGCAGTTCCGTGCCGCTGCCGTGCCGTCGGCTGTCGGGGCTGTTGCGGCATTGCCGCACGTGGCGTGCCATGGCCCTGAAACATTGCTGTTTCGTCGTATAAATTTGTCTAAAACACACCATTTTGACCTTTTTTTTAGTATATTTGCGGCAGAAATACGATTAAGTGGCGTCGTGAGACGTTTGCCGGGCTATTTATCCGACGGTACATTTTCAATGGCTATATGTTTAAATTACATACAATTGGTAACATTAAAATCAAGTTGTTTATGAAAAGAGAAATGCTGAAAACAGTTATGGGCAGGGCCATGTACATGGCTTTTGCCGTGTTTGCTGCGTTCGCAATGGCGTCGTGCAGCGATGATGACGGCAACAATGGTGATGACAGCGGCGACACTTCAGGTGGCGGGTCGGACGGTACGGAGATGGAGGCGCCCCAGTTTGAGTCGTCGGCAGCCAAGTATACCATCACCGACGCCGGCAGTCCATACACCTCGGTGGAGCTCACGGCCAGCGGCAACTACATCATCTTCACCAACGGATCGCAGGCTCCTGCCACAGCGGCAGCCGCTCCTGCCACGCGCATGTCTGTCATGTCGGATGGCGCGGGGCGTCCTGGCACGCGCTATATACATTATTCTAACATACTGTCTGGCAAATACACCAAGACAGGCGAGGGCGAATACGAGCTCGAGGGCTTCGGCAAGCTCGTGGTGTCGGGCTCGGGCGACCAGTCGTACAGCCTCGACATAACGCTCTCGGGCGGCCATTCATACTCGCTGAAAGGCAACCGCGCCGGCACGCCTTCGTCGGGAACGATGACCGACAACCTGTGCCGCACGTGGGAAATAGTGCAGTGGAGGGCCTTCCTGAGGTATAATGGCGTGACCATGTTTGACTTCACAGACCCGACCATCGACGGTCTCAACGCCAAGCTCGAGGCTTGGGGCAGGGAGCACGACCCAGACTACACCGACGGCGACTACCTGCTCGACTTCACAAGCGCCACCGGCCCCGAGCAGGTTGTGTTCACCAAGTCGGGCACATACATGGTTACCTATGCCGACAGCCACCTTGCTGTGTCTACATGGCGCTGGGGCAACCAGGAGAAGGGGCTGCTCGAGTATTCCTGGGACCCCAATGCGTTTGACCCGGATGGCATCTACGGAGTGGCCACCGCCTACTTCAGGAAAGGCAACCTCGAGCTCACCGAGGGTTTCAAGGAGACAGAAGACGGCTTCACAATAGAGCAGGGAACCACCTATACGCTCAAAGAGGTCAAATGACAAGGCCCGGCCATGCCCTTGTTGCGGCTGTCCGGGTGTGCGCCGCCCGCAGTCGGCGGCCACCGTTTGACCATGCATACCCAATGTAAGAAGGCGTGGCCGGTGCTTGTCGCCGGCCTGCCTGTGTAACAGGAAACGGACCGCCATGCCCTATTCCCCGGCGTGTTGCAGGGGCGGGTGTGGCAGTCCGTTTCTTTTGTGCGGCGCCCCCGGCTGCAGGCATGGCTGCGGCGGGGCGTCTGCGGCCGTAGTGCAGCCGTGCCGCGGCAGCGTCACTCGGCGTCGGCCGTTGTGGCCTTGCCCATGGTCGCCATGCGTTCCAGCCAGTAGCCGCGCACGTCGCTCCACCTGTAATACGGGCCGCTGACAGCCTTTATGGGCAGCTTGGCCTCGTTTTCGTTGAGCAGCACCTTCACCACGGGGTCGGTGTCGGATGCGTCTTTGCGGTAGAACACTATCTGGACGTTGCTCCCCATGGGGAAAATCTTGTAGTCTATCCATCCCTTTCTGTCAAGATGTCGCAGGTCGTCGGTGCTCATCCCGTAGCCGTCGAGGCCCATCAGGCACACCAGCGGCAGCAGCACCGTCTCGTGGCCGAAGCGCAGCGACGCCCCCGTGCCGGCCAGCCTGATGCAGCTGTCGGCCTCGTTGATGATGTTGTTCAGCAGGTTGCGCTGAGTGAGAGGCTGCCGCCCGCCGTTGATGGGGCTGCAGGCATATCCCAAGTACCACCCCGCGTTGTTGCAAACCCAGTTGGCGTAGATGTCATTGTCGTCGAACACGTCGTACAGCGTCACCTTGTAGCGCGCGTCGCTGTTCTGCGTTGCCGACGCAAGGCGGAACAGCTGGTCGTTGAGGCGGCGCATGCCCACGTGCTCCCGTGCGTAGTCCATGTCGCTGAACAGCCTCCGCATCACCTTCACCGTGTCTACCATAGAGTCGTAGAGCTGCCTCATGGCCTCACGGGCCTCGGGCGTCCATGCGCTTGGCGTGGGCGCGGTGTTGGCAAAGTTCATGTATACCATGTCGTGCTGGCTTGCGTCGTGGCTCACGTTGAGGGCCGGGTTGAGCCTCACCAGTTCCATGAGCTCGTTCTCCATCGACAGTATGCAGCGTATCACCACGGTGCTCCGGGCGTCTATGTGCGCCCCCGGGGCAAACACTTCCGGGAAGCGCTCATACATCCTCCGGGCTATTCCGCGGTGTTGCCTGGCCCCGATCTCGGTCAGTTCGCCCAGTCTTCCGTCGGCCTCGGCCTGCATCCAGCTAATGCGGCGCATCAGGTCGCGGCCTCGCAGCGTCAGTTTGCCCATGCTGTCGGCCCTGTGTAGCGTTGCCAGCGGCTCGGCGTAGTCTTCCGGGTCGATGAGGAACCGTGAGCCGTGCCTGCCGTAGTGGCTTATGTAGAAAGGCTTCAGGCTGTCGGGGGCGGGCGTCATCTTCCGGCTGTTGTCGGGTCCCGGGTAGGCAAGCAGGTTGCTTGCCGAGAGCCTGATGTCGCGCTTGAAGTCGCGCTTCGGGGTTTGTGCCCCTGTTGCTGCGGCCATCATGATGGCGGCGGCCAGCGCTGTTAGTTTGCTGTTCATTTCGTGCTGTCTTTTTCTTCGGTTTTGTCTTGTGCCTCGATGGCCGCCCGTTTCATCTTCACCTCGTAGAGGTCGGTTCGCCTGTCGCGCAGGTTTCTCACGCTGCCGTATGTGTGCAGCTCGTTGAGCAGGTCGAGGTCGACGTCCGACACGAGTATCATCTCAGTGTTGGGCGTGGCTTCTGCGCGCTTGCCGTCGTTGGGGAAGGCGAAGTCGCAGGGCGTGAACACGGCCGACTGGGCGTACTGTATGTCCATGTTGTGCACCCTGGGGAGGTTGCCCACGCTGCCCGCTATGGCCACGAAGCACTCGTTTTCGATGGCCCTTGCCTGCGCGCAGACCCTCACCCGGGAGTAAGCGTTCTGCGTGTCGGTCATGAACGGCACGAAGAGAATCTGCATTCCTTCGGCTGCCATGAGGCGCGACAGCTCGGGGAACTCTACGTCGTAGCATATCAGTATGCCTATCTTGGCGCAGTCTGTGTCTAAAGTCTGCACGAGGTTTCCGCCGCTCAGTCCCCAGCTTTTCACCTCGTCGGGCGTCACGTGTATCTTTTCGTACATGTCGTATGAGCCGTCGCGGCGGCAAAGGAAGCCCACGTTGTATAGCGACCCGTCGGGCTTGACATACGGCATGCTGCCGGTTATGATGTTGATGTTGTAGCTGATGGCCAGATCGACGAACCTGTCGCGCATCTGTTCGGTGTACTGTGCCAGGGCGCGGATGGACTGGGCTTCGCCCATGTCGTTGTATTTGGCCATGAGCGGGGCGTTGAAGTATTCGGGGAAGAGGATGAAGTCGCTCTTGTAGTCGCTCACGGCGTCTACGAAAAACTCCACCTGTTCGAACACGTCGTCGATGGTGTGGTAGGCCCTCATCTGCCATTGCACGAGCCCGATGCGCACCATCGGCTTGCGGTCGACGTACGAGTCGGTGGGCGGCTGGTAGTAGATGTTGTCCCATTGCAGCAGCGTGGCGCAGTGTTTCGACTCTTCGTCGTTGGGAAGGTAGTTGCGTATGACACGCCGCACGTGGAAGTCGTTTGACAGCTGGAACGTGAGCACAGGGTCGTATATCTCCCTCGAGCGCACCTTGTCGATGTATTCCTTGGGCCGCATGGTGTCGGCATACTTGTGGTAGTTGGGTATGCGCCCCCCGAACATGATGGCCTTGAGGTTTAGTTTCTCGCAAAGCTCCTTGCGGTATTCGTACATGCGCCGCGCCAGTCGCAGCCCGCGGTAGTCGGGATGTATGAAGACCTCGATGCCGTAGAGTATGTTTCCGTTGGGGTTGTGGGTGTTGAAGGTCTCGTTGCCCGTCACCTTGGCGTAGGTGTGGTCGCCCTTCACCATGTCGTAGTCTACGATTATGCTAAGCGCGCAGCCCACTATCTTGTTGTCGACAACCGTTACCACCTGTCCTTCGGGGAAGATAGTGATGAGCTTCTTTATCTGTTCGCGCGTCCAGAACACGTCGTGGTCGGCGTAGATGCGCTTGAACGACTTGGAGAGCTGCGCGTAGTCTTCCATCCGCAGGTTGCGCAGCTCCACCTTGTTGATTTTGTGTGATGGTTCCATCTTATGTAGAATATGTTTTGTTGCCTGCCATTTGTTATCGCGATGCAAAGTTAGCAATAATTCCGTCAGCTTGCATTTATTGTACCATTATTTTGCTGTTTAACGGAATTTTCGTATCTTTGTCGTTGCCGATGCCCCGTAGGGCCACTTGCGGTTGGCCGCCCCGAGGTGTATGCAACATGTATAAAGCCTACTGTTAATGACAAGGACAAACAACTGGACAGACGAAGACTGGCTGCTGCTATTGCAGCTTTACCTGCGCAAGCCCGTGGGGCTGAAGCCGCCCTACAGCCGCCCTGTGGTCGACTTGGCCCTCGAGTTGCACGTGCCCCCCGGCGAACTGTTTGCCAGGATGTGCTCCGTGGCCAACCTCGAAACGCCTTTGCTTGAGCGCATGTGGCAGAAATACGGCGCCAACCCGCGCCGGCTGGCCCGCGTGGCGGCCCTGTTGCGCAGCATGAGGGGCTTCGGCAATGCCGAGGCCTTCTACAGTGGCGTGGCCGTCTGCCAGACCTTTGAGCGCGACTTCCTGCCTGTAGGAGGCCTGCCGGGCGTGAAGCCGGTGATGCTCGTGCTCATTCTCGACCTCTATTTCTGCCTTACGCCCCCCACTATGGTGGCCCGCACGCCCGAGGTGGCCGAGCTTGGCAGGCTGATGCGGGTGGGGGCCGGCCTCGTGGTCGACGCCATGGCTGCCTACCGCCATCTGGATCCCTACCTGCGCCATGCCGCCCCGCCGGTCGGGGCGCTGCTCGACGCATGCCGCGAGGTGTGGTCTCGCTATGGCAATGCCGACCCGGTGGAGCTGGCTTCGTATGCCGCGCAGTTGCGCGAGTATTTCAGTTAGCGGGCCTCTGCGGGCTTGTGGCCGTGGCGAGGGGGTGGCCGTAGCGGGCCGTTGAGGCTTTTGGAAAATGTGAAAAACGTTGAAAAGTCATTACAACAAACCCCTTGTGGCCGGCTTTTTCAGCGCCGTGGCCTTTGCCGAAGGCAAATGGGCCGTTCTCGCAACGGTTGCCGTAACATGCAGGCCTACAGCCGATTGCCTCTCGTTGAGGCTGCTTTTTGCTGCAACATCGGCGGCCTTGGGCCCCGATTTCTTTTCCGAAAGGCTCAAAAATGCGTTTTTTCAAGCCCCCGAACCACATTCCCTGCACGGCCATACGGGCCGTTTTGCAATGCCAAACGGGCCGTGTCGCGGTGCGGTATGTGCCGTATTGCGATGGCGTATGGGCCGTTTCGCCCTGCCGTCGGCCGTTTTCGGCACTTCGTTTCCTGGTTTGCATGTTGCCGGAGTGTTAATTTTCAGCATATAATGTTTACACCGCCATGGCCTGCAGCCATCGTGCCCCCATGGCCGTCTGCCAGCTGCCGAGGTGGCGCTGCGCGGAGGCCACAGGCCAAAAAAGCGTTGCCGCCGCCGTGTTTTCTCAGATTTTATTGATAATTTTGCGGCAAACTTATACCGAATGATGGATATACACAATTACTGCAACGACGGTGTGCGCCGCCGCGACCGCCTGCTCGACGCTGGCCGCGCCGCCGAGTTGCTGCGCACGGGCGAGCATGCCGTGCTCTCGATGGTCGAGAACCGCGGCGGCACCCCGGCCGGCTACGGCATCCCCGTGAGCTTCGTCTGGGACGGCGGGGCCTCGGTCTACATACACTGCGCGCCCGAGGGCCACAAGCTGGGCTGCCTCGACGCCAGCCCCGGAGCCACGCTCTGTGTGGTGGGGGCCACGCGGGTGGTGCCCCGGGGCTTCACCACCGAGTATGAGAGCGTGCTGTTGCGCGGCACCGTGAGCCGTGGGCTCGGCGAGGGCGAGCGCATGGAGGCGCTGCGAATGATAGTGGGCAAGTATTCGCCGGGCCACGAAGAGGTGGGCATGAAGTATGCGGCGGCGTCGTTCCACCGCACCGAGGTGCTGCGCTTCACCATCGAGTCGGCCTCGGGCAAGTGCAAGAGGGTGGCCCCATGAGGTGCCTGCCGTTTGCCGCCGCCGCCGTGGCGGCGCTGCTGCTTGCTGCCGCCTGCAGCCGGCGCGTGCCCGTCGGCGAGCGTTTCTCGGTCGAGGTGATGAACGCCTCGACCCCTGTCAAAGACCAGGGCCGCAGCGACGGCTGCTGGGCCTATGCCATGCTCTCGGCCATCGAGACCGAGCACATCATGCGCGGCGACTCCGTCAGCCTGTCGGTGGCCTACGCCCTGCGCTCGGCCGTGGCCGACGGCTTCCGCCGCAGTTACCTCGGCGGCGGTGCCGACACGGTGGCCCTGCGCGGCACGGCCATGACCCTCATATCCACGATTGCGGCCCATGGCATCGTGCCTTACGACGCCTACGGACGCGGCGACGCACAGGCGGCCACCGTGGCTGCACGCCTGGCCGGGCGCATGGCGGCCTCGGCGGTGAGGCGGCGCACGGGGCTGGCTGCGGCCGAGAGGCAGCTCGGGGCCATGCTCGACGAGACCATGGGCCCCGTGCCGGCCCGTGTCTTCATGCTCGGGGCCGAGTATACGCCGCAGGAGTTTGCCCGCAGCGTGTGCGCCCCGGGCGAGTATGTGGCGCTGACCAGCTTCACCCACCATCCGTTTTATGCCGACTTTGCCCTCGAGGTGGCCGACAACAGCGGGCGCGAGCCATTCTTCAACGTGCCCATCGACACGCTCATGACGCGCCTGGAGCGCGCCGTGAGGGCCGGGCGGGGCGTGTGCTGGGAGGGCGACGTCACCGAGCCGGGCTTCTCTTTCGGCCGGGGGGTGGCCCGACTGCCCGAGGGCGAGGCCACGGGGCAGGCCGACCGGCAGGCGGCTTTCGAGCGCTTCCTTACCACCGACGACCATTGCATGGCCGTGGTGGGGCTGGCGCGCGACGCCCGTGGCGAGCTTTTCTTCATCATGAAAAACTCGTGGGGCACGGGCAACCCTTACGGAGGCATGGTCTACATGGCCGAGAGCTACCTCAGGCTAAAGACCGTTGCCGTGGTCATGCCGGCCGACGTGGCGCGCTGACACGAGCCCGTGAAGGCGCTTTGTGGGCGCAAACACATTAAAAGCGGATAAAAATTTGGCCATATCCGGATAAATGTTTACCTTTGCAGCCCCAAAAACAGGATAGCAAGGCAACTATGTACACAGAGCGCACGCATATCAGATTCATTGTGGCTAAAGGCGGATGGACCTTCAGCCACGCCGAGCGTGCCCATTGGTTCAGTGGCTATCTGCAATAGACCGTTATGCTTTTCTGTAGAGATTAGGTTGCGGCGCTGCCCCTGGCAGGGCCGTAGTAGTATGACGCTGTCTAAAAAATAACATCAGATGATTGTCTTTATATCATTTCTAATCGTGGGGGTGATGGCCGGCTATGCGCTGCGCCACACCGCCATACAGAAAGAGCTGGGCCGCACCATGCCTGTCACGGTTTGGCTGTTGCTCTTCGTCTTCGGCGTGTCGATAGGTTCCGACCCGTTTGTCATGGGCAACCTCGGCAACTTCGGAGGCCAGGCCCTGCTGCTCTGCCTTGCCGGCATGGTGGGCAGCATAGTGTTTGTGGCTGCCGTCTGGCGGCTGTTTTTCAAGAAAGGAGGTGGGCTATGAGCGGCAGCTATGGCGTGGTAGGCATGTTTGCCGTGGGGTGCCTGGCCGGTGCAGTGGCCGTGGCGGCCGGGTTCGACGTGCCCGACGTTCACGGCATATCGGTCTATATTCTCTATGCCCTCATGCTCCAGGTAGGGCTGGGCCTGGGCAGCCGCGACAACCTGAAGCCCGTGTTGCGGGCCGTGGGGCCCAAGGTGCTGCTGCTGCCGGCGGCCAGTGTTGCCGGCACGCTGGCGTTTTCGGCGCTTGCCGGCCTGCTGCTCAGCCGCTGGAGCGTGGCCGACTACCTTGCTGTGTGCAGCGGCATGGGCTACTATTCGCTCTCGTCGGTGCTCATCATGCAGCTCAAGATGCCCACGCTGGGGGCGCAGCTGGCCACCGAGTTGGCCACCATTGCGCTGCTCACCAACATCATGCGCGAGCTGCTGGCGCTGCTGCTGGCCCCGGCCCTGAGCCGTTTCTGCGGGCGAATGGCGCCGATATCGGCCGCAGGGGTTACCTCGGCCGACGTGGCCCTGCCATCCATCATGCGCGCATCGGGCCAGGCCATGGTGCCGTTTGCGCTCATCCACGGCCTGCTGATAGACTGCAGCGTGCCGTTCTTCGTTACGTTTTTCTGCAAACTCTGAGCCCGCCTGCAGTGGCGTGTATATGCACCGAGAGGCCCGGACGGGGCTGCTGGCATGGTTCCGGCAGCCGTCCGGGCCTCTTGGTGCATCTGTGCCGGCGTGTGTCACCTGACCCATCTCACGTAGCCGGGCTTGCGGGGCTTGGCTGCCTTGGGCTGCCCCTCGGCGGGATAACCCACCACGCAGTGGCCAATGCCCTCGTAGTCGCCCTCTATGCCCCACTCTGCGAGCAGGGTCTTGCCCTCGTCTGAGGCGAACACCTCGCGCGCGCGGTGAATCCAGCAGCTGCCCAGCCCCACGGCGTGGGCGGCGTTCATGAGGTTGCCCATCACCAGGCTGCCGTCGTAAAGATATGTGGGGCGGCTCCTGTCGGCCAGCACCACGAGCACCACGGGGGCGCCGTAGAACGGGTCGGACTGCGTGCCCAGCACCCCGGCGTTGAGCTTCGACAGGCGGTCGCGCACCTCGCGGTTGGTCACGGCCACTATCACGGGCGACTGGGCACCCATGCCTGTGGGGGCGTATGTGCCGGCCTTTGCCACTTGCTCTATCAGTTCGTCTGCCGGCATGGCGTCCGGCTTGAAGCCACGCACACTGCGGCGTGTCTCCATACAGTTAAGGATTTCGTTCATCTTTGTGGGTTCTCACATTTGTTTGCCATGCAAAAATACTGCTTTTTTGGCTTATTAGCCACCCGGTACGGGCTTTTTTCGTAACTTTACGGCCAAAAAGCGATATGCAACTACTTAAGTTTTGCCTCATGGCCGTTGCCTTGCTGGCGGCGGTCGGCGCCAAGGCCGGCTGCGGCGACGGCTTTCCCGGTGGCTGGCGGCCAGGCTGCGAGGTGAGCGCCGAGGCCGTGGCGGCTGCAGGGCTCGACCGCTGCTTTGTGTCGGAACCCATCAGCGACGCCGTGTTTGCGCGCATGCAGGGCCGCTCGTGGCCCGCCAACTGCCCGCTGAAGCGCAGTGGGCTGCGTTACCTGAGGCTGCTGCACCGCAACGCCGCGGGCCGCCCGCAGATGGGAGAGATGGTGGTCAACGCCTCGATAGCCACCAAGGTGGTGGCCATCTTCCGCCGCCTTTACGAGCTGGGCTACCGCATCGAGCGCATGGTGCTCATCGATGAGTATGGCGCCGACGACGAGACGGCCATGCGGGCCAACAATACTTCGTGCTTCAACTTTAGGTTCCAGACCGGCTCGACAACCCGGATATCGAAGCACGGCATGGGGTTGGCCATCGACATCAACCCGCTTTACAACCCGTATGTGAGGCGGAGGCGCGACGGAACGTTCCACGTGGAGCCATCCGAGGGGCGGCCCTATGCCTTCGACCGTGCTCGGCGCAGCGACATTCCGTACAAGATTGACCGCAACGACGAGGCCTACCGCCTGTTCACGGCTGCCGGGTTCCGCTGGGGCGGGGCGTGGCGCAGCGTGAAAGACTATCAGCACTTCGAGTTCTGACGGGCTGTTTCAAGGCCGGAAAAGCACCCGGGGCCGTGGCCTTTCCGGCCGCTCCGGCAATGCGGACAACCGCTTCGGCCATCGGGCCGCATTTACCCCGGTTGGTTATAATTCATGTATCAATATATAATAATGTGTATCATGGCACTCTATGCGGTAGCAAGGCGATGCCTGGGCGGGGCGGCTGTATTGTCGGCCGTGGTCCTGTCGGCCTCCGCCCCCTTTCCTCCTGCCGGGGCGGTTGACGGTGGCAGCGGGGCGGCGGGGCAGGGCCAGGCCTCCGACACGTTTGCCCTGGAGCGCGTGGCCGACACGCTCAGTGTGCTCACTCTGGGCGAAGACCGCTGGCTGCTGCCTTTCCCCGTCTACCGCTTCGAGGTGGCCGACGTCAACGGCGACGGCTCTGCCGATGCCATTGTGGGCGTGGTGAAAGCCACCCGCTACGACCCTGAGGTGCGCCGGCGGGTGTTTGTCTACAAAAACTACCGCGGCCACGTGCGCCCCCTGTGGCTCGGCTCGCGGCTGGGGCAGCCCGTCGCCGACTTCCACTTTGTGGTCCCGGAGGGCGTTCTGCGCGTTATGGAGGTTGAGCGCAGCGGCCTTTACCTTGTGGCCGACTACCGTTGGCGGTCGTTCGGCATGGACTTTGTGCGCTACGTGGCGCGCGAGTGCAGCGAGGCCGAGGCCCGGCGGCTGCTCGGCGCGGGCGGTTGGACACGGCCCGGGGGTGTTGATGGCCAATTGGTTGGCCGTCAGCAGGTTGGCCGTTAGTGCCGTTTTGCATTGCCAAACGGCTTGTATCGCAATGCCATACGGGCCGTTTTGAACTGCAATACGGGCCGTTTTGAACTGCAATACGGGCCGTTTTGCAACAAGCGGCGGTAGTAGGCCGGGCAATGGTGGCTCGGTATGGCTGTTTGCAAAGGCAAGTTTTGATGGCAACGCTTTGCCGTATGCCATATTTTACTTATCTTTGTTGCCATGACATATTTGCCCGCCCGAGCACTGGCGGCTGCGGCCTGACGGTGCCTGAGGGGCATGGCTTATAATTGAAAACCTATGACAAATAAGATAGCAAGACTTTTTCACGGCCTGGCAGTGGCCTTGGCAATGGTGCTGCCCGCCACGGCCTGCGGTGCCGACGGGTTTGTGCCTGTGGGCAGCCGTATTGACGTCGAGGCCCTGGGCAGCCATATCGACACGTCAATGGATATCTCGGGGCTTAGCCTGCAAGACCTGCGCATACTGCGCAACGCCTTCGCCGCGCGCCAGGGATACTGCTTCACCGACTATGCCCTGCGCGCCGTGTTCGGCCATACGTCGTGGTATGACAGCCTGATGTACGAGCGGGTGGTGGGCGAGGCTGGCGAGAAGCCCATCACATACACCAAGGACGAACTGGCATTCATCGACCGAATAAAGGCCCGCGAGGCCGAGCTGAAGGCGCAGAACTACAAGTGTGGCCCCGGCGAGAGGGTCAACGTGGGCAACATTGTCAACGGGTTCCAGCTCGAAGAGGTGTCCGAACCGCTATACAGGAGGCTCGCACGCGACGGCTTCGCCATAGTGCCGAGGCAGAACATACAGCTGTTTCACTGTTACGAAAACAACGATTACCACGACTTTCCCAGTTTCATCACCACCGACTTGCACCTGCAGCTGATGCACATATACTATTCAAAGCTCATGCAGGAGATAGAGACCGGCGGGCTGGCGGTGAGGCTCGGCGGGCTGTCGAGGCAGCTATACGCCCGGCTGGAGCAGTCGCTGGCGCAGTCGACGAGCGACAACGGCCGTGAGACGGCGCGCTGGTGCATGGCCTGGCTGGCTGTCTACGACCGCTTGTGGGGGCTCGACCAGTTGCAGGCCCCGGCGGGATACGAGCAGGCCGTGGCCGACGAGGTGGGGCGGGTGATGCAGGCCGCCGACGCCGAGTCGCCGTTTCTCGGTCAGACCGGCGTCAAGTTCATGTACAGTCTGTTCCGTCCTCGCGGCTACTACACGGCGAGCGAGCTGCAGCAGAAGTATTTCCGCTCTATGATGTGGCTGCAGTCGACGCCCTTCTGCATCGACGACAAGGTGCAGCTGCGCCGCGCCGTGAGGCTGGCCGACGCCGTCAACGGCAGCACGAGGGCCCGGGGCGGCCTGATGTTCATCGACAATCTGCTCACGTTCATGGTGGGGCGGCCCGACGGACTGTCGGTGCTCGCGCTGGCCGACGAGCTGAAACGCGGCAAATATAACACCGGGCGGCTGATGAGCGACGACGCCCTGCTGGCCCGACTGCAGCGTTCGCTGCTGGCAAAGAGCCGGGCCGCGGCCCGCATCAGGCCCAAGGAGCAGCTCTCGTGCGCCGAGAAGATATGCTTCCTGCCGCAGCGCTATGTGTTCGACAGCGAGGTGTTGCAGGAGCTTGTCGACGTGGAGACCAGTCCGCAGACGCTCCGCGCCTACCCCTCGGGGCTCGACGTGATGGCCGCGCTCGGCTCAGAGGCAGCCCGCGGCATCCTGACAGGCGAGCTCGGCGTGGCCGACAGATGGCCCGAATACACAGCGCGGCTCGACTCTGTGGCTGCCATGATGCCGGAGCTGACGCGCGACTCCACTCTCTCCGACTTGCGATTGGAGGCCTTCGGGGCACTGGCCGACATGGCTGACGACCGCCTGCCTTACTTCATGCGCACGCCGCAGTGGGCCAGGAAGGGCCTTAACGCCGCTCTCGCGGCCTGGGCCGAGACGCGCCACGACATCACTCTCTATGCCAAGCAACCCATGGCGGCCGAGTGCGGCGGCGCTATACCCGACCCGGTGGTGGTGGGCTACGTCGAGCCAAACGTGGCCTATTGGGGCAAGGCGCTCGAACTGATACGCCGGATACGGGCGGTTGTCGACTACTACGGGTTCATGACGCCGCGCATAAAGAGCATTACCGACCAGGTGGAAGAGCAGACCGACTTCCTATTGCGCATTGCGCAGAAGGAGATAGAGGGCCGCAGCGTCACCGCCGAGGAGTTCAAGAGCATTGAGAAACTGGGGAGTACATACGAGTGGCTTACGCTCGACATAATGAAAGACAAGGCCCGGCAGGACGGCATGTCGTGGGAAGACGTGCAGGGCCCCGACCGTTCGGTGGCCGTGGTGGCCGACGTTTACACTTCCAACGGGTCGAACAACCCCGACAAGGGTGTGCTCCATGCCGCCACTGGATACGTTGACGACATATACGTTGTGGTCGAGATAAACGGCATGCTGCACCTTACCAGGGGCGCGGTATTCTCGTATCGCGAGTTTCCCATGCCGCTGGGAACGCGCCTTACCGACGCCGAGTGGCAGCAGATGCTGGAGCGTGAGCCGCGCAAGGGGGTGCCGTCGTGGATGGACGGGATAATACTTGCCGACCCGGTGCCTGCCGACAACGAGCTCATTTTCTACAGTTCGGGGTGCTGAAGCCATGCGCATCAAGGGTGTTTGGCTGCTTGTGGCCGCATTGATGGCCGTGTGCCTCGGTTGCAAAACGGCGCAGCGAAGCCGCAACCATGGCTTCGCCCGGGCCGAGGGGCATGCTGTAAGCCCCGGAAACGGTGGCGGTGGCGGTGCCGCCGTGGCCGGTGCAGACTCGCTTGTCATGCTTTTCACGGGCGACGTGATGCTCGGCCGCGACGTGGGGCGGTTGATACGCCATGGCGGTGCCGACCGTCTTTTCTCGCAATCGGTCGACTCTCTGTTTGCCACGGCCCACGTTGTGGTGGCCAACATCGAGTGTCCTGTCACCCAGAAGGAGTCGCCGCTCAACAAGCGCTTTGTGTTCCGGGCCGACACCACGGTGCTTCCGGTGTTGCGGAAGCATGGCATCACGCACCTGAACATGGCCAACAACCACACCATCGACCATGGTCGCGGAGGGCTGGAAGACACATATAATAATATAATGAAGGCCGGGATGGTGCCCATAGGCTACGGTGGCAACGACAGCGAGGCATGCCGTCCGGTGATGGTGGGCGGTGGCCCGCGCCCTGTGTTCGTGCTTGCGTCGCTGCGGGTGATGTCGGAGAACTATGTGTACATGCCCGACAGGCCGTCTGTAGCCGAGGCTTCGGTGGGCAGGCTTTGCGACTCCGTGCGTGCCATACGCCGCCGGGTGCCTTCGGCCTGCATAGTGGTCTGCCTGCACTGGGGCGTTGAGCACACCCTGCATCCCACCGTCATGCAGCGCCATGAAGGCCGTATGCTTGTGGATGCAGGTGCCGATGCCGTGATAGGACACCATTCGCACACGGCCCAGGACGTGGAAATCTACCGACACCGCCCCATATTCTACAGTCTCGGCAACTTCATCTTCGACCTCGACAGGCCGCTCAACAGGCGCGGACTGGTGGCAAAGCTCACTGTCACGGCAGACAGTTTGCTTGTCGACAGCCTGCCTGTTGAGATTAGGAAATGTGTGCCCGAGGTTGTCGGGCGCGTTCGTCAGCCGGCCGTAGGGGGCATGGGCGCAGGCCGTTGAGCCTGCCAATGCTGCCTCGGGCGGCGCAAGCCATCAGTAGCTACTTGTTAAGCCGCCACGTCACACCGTCCTTGGTGTCTTTCACTTCAAAGCCGGCGGCGGCCAGTTCGTCGCGTATGTGGTCGCTTGTGGTCCAGTCTTTGGCGGCCTTGGCCTTGGCCCTGAGGTCGAGAACCATGTCGACCACCTTGCCGAAGGCTTCCTCGCGGTGGCTGTCGGCGCCGCCCTTGTCTTCGCTCAGGCCCAGAAGGTCGAAGGTGAACAGGCGCATCGTGGCCTTGAGCTCGTCGAGGCAGGCAGCGCAGATGGTTGCCTTGTGGTCGAGAATCTTGTTGATGTGGCTGCACGCCTCAAACAGGTAGCTTATCACCTGCGGTGTCGAGAAGTCGTCGTTCATGGCGTCGTAGCAGCGCTGGCGCAACCCGCCGACAAACGCTTCGGTCTCGGCGTCGCACTTGCCGGATGGCTGTATGCGCTCCATGTCGCTTATTCCGTTCATCAGCCGCTCCAGTCCCTTTTCGCTGGCGAGCAGCGCTTCGTTGGAGAAGTCTACCGTCCCGCGGTAGTGTGCGCTCAGTATGAAGAAGCGGATGGTCATCGGCGAGTATGCCTTCTCAAGGCTTTGGTGGCTGCCGGTGAAGAATTGCTCGAGCGTGATGAAGTTTCCCAGGCTCTTGCCCATCTTCTGCCCGTTGATGGTAATCATGTTGTTGTGCATCCAGTAGCGCACCATGGGCTTGCCTTGTGCGGCCACCGCCTGTGCAATCTCGCACTCGTGGTGCGGGAAAACGAGATCCATGCCGCCGCCGTGGATGTCGAACTCGGCCCCGAGATACTTCCTGCCCATGGCCGTGCACTCGCAATGCCAGCCCGGGAAACCGTTGCTCCAGGGGCTCGGCCAGCGCATGATGTGCTCGGGCTGTGCCTTTTTCCACAGCGCGAAATCCACCTGGTGGCGCTTTTCGCCCACCCCGTCGAGCTCACGGCTGGCGTCTTTCACGTCGTCGATGTTGCGCCCGGAGAGCACTCCGTAGTGGTGGTCGTGGTTGTATTTCTCCACGTCGAAGTATATGCTTCCGTTGCTTTCGTAGGCATATCCGTTGTCCATTATTTGCCTTACCAGCTCCTCCTGCTCTATGATGTGGCCGCTGGCGTGGGGCTCGATGCTTGGCGGTAGCACGTTTAAGGCGCGCATTGCGTCGTGGTAACGGTTGGTATAGTGCTGCGCCACCTCCATGGGCTCAAGCTGTTCGAGCCTCGCTTTCTTTTCAATCTTGTCGTCGCCCTCGTCTGCGTCGTGCTCCAGGTGGCCCACGTCGGTGATGTTTCTTACGTAGCGCACTTTGTATCCGAGGTGCCTAAGGTACCTGAACACGATGTCGAACGTTATTGCCGGGCGTGCGTGGCCCAGGTGTGGGTCGCCGTAGACGGTAGGCCCGCACACGTACATTCCCACGTTTGGCGCGTGGAGCGGCACGAACGGCTGCTTCGAGCGCGTCAGTGTATTGTAGATTACAAGTCTCTGTTCCATACGTTTGTCATGTTTGTTATATGTGGACTGCAAAGTTAATGCAAATTGGCGACGGTAGCAAAAAAAGGCGTAACAAAATGAACCGAGGCGTGACGCAGGCATGCCTGCGTGGCGGCTTGCGGCCTTCTGGCGGGCGGCAAAGCCCCGGCCAAAGCAAAATAGTGGCTTTTTTATTTTGCCTTCCCATTGATTTTCAGTAAATTTGCATCGTTTAGGCACTGACAAATACACAAACTCAAATACCTATCAAGATATGGCATATACACGACTGACTGCTGCCGAGGCCGCAGCATTGATTAAAAACGGAGAGAACATTGCGCTCAGCGGGTTTACACCTTCGGGTGCCGCCAAGGCCGTCACAAAGGAACTGGCAAAGATTGCCGTAGCCGAGCACGAGGCGGGGCGCGAGTTCAAGGTTGGCATATTCACCGGGGCGTCTACCGGTCAGAGCACCGACGGCGACCTGTCGAACGCCATGGCCATACGCTACCGTGCGCCCTACACCACCAACTCCGACTTCCGCCGCCATGTTAACGCGGGAGAGATTGCCTACAACGACATTCACCTGAGCCAGATGGCGCAGGAGCTGCGCTACGGGTTCATGGGTCAGGTGGACTGGGCCATACTCGAAGTGTGCGACATGGAGGAGGGGGCAGACACCTGCAAGGCCTACCTCACCTCGGCCGGGGGCATCAGTCCGACGGCGGCCCGGCTGGCAAAGCACGTCATCCTGGAGCATAACACGTTCCACAGCGTGGGCGCCAAGTACCTGCACGACGTCTATGAGCTGCAAGACCCGCCCCTGCGCCAGCCGATACCGCTGACGAAGGTGAGCGACAGGATAGGCAAGCCGTATGTCGAGATTGACGCCAGGAAGATTGTGGGAGTGGTGGAGTGCAACATCCCCGACGAGGCAAGGGCCTTCAAGGGCGAAGACCCCGTGACCTCGCAGATAGGCCACAACGTGGCCGCATTCCTGATGCAAGACATGAAGAGGGGCATCATACCGCAGTCGTTCCTGCCGTTGCAGAGCGGGGTGGGCACTACGGCCAACGCCATACTGGCCGCCCTGAGCCACGACAAGAGCGTGCCCGACTTCAACATCTTCACCGAGGTGCTGCAGGACGCTGTGGTCGAGATGATGCTCGAGGGCAGGGTGAAGGATGCCTCGGCCTGCTCGCTCACCGTGACCAACGAGAGCCTGGCCCGCGTTTACGACAACATAGACTACTTCCGCCAGCACCTTACGCTGCGCCCGAGCGAGATTTCCAACTCGCCCGAGCTAATACGCCGCCTCGGGGTGATAGCCATCAACACCGCATTGGAGTGTGACATCTACGGCAACGCCAACTCTACGCACATCAGCGGCACCAAGATGATGAACGGCATTGGCGGCTCGGGCGACTTTGAGCGCAACGCCTACATAAGCATATTCACATGCCCGTCGGTGGCCAAGGACGGACTGATAAGCTCGATTGTGCCCATGGTGAGCCACCACGACCACTCGGAGCACGACGTCAACGTGATTGTGACGGAGCAGGGTGTGGCCGACCTGCGCGGCAAGAGCCCCATGGAGCGTGCCCACTGCATCATCGAGAACTGCGCGCATCCCGACTATCGCCCGCTGCTGCGCGACTACCTGAAGCTCGGGTGCGGCGGTCATACGCGCCACTGCCTCACGGCTGCCTTCGCCATGCACGACACGCTGGCCCGCAAGGGTGACATGAGGCTTACCGACTTTGCCGAATATGTGAAGTGACAATGGCACGGCCGGTGCATGGCCCGTGGCCCTTTGGAGGGGCAGCGGGGTGGCCGGCATGCGTAGGAAATGGCGGCAGGCTGTGGCGACGACCACGGCCTGCCGCTCTTTTTTGTGCCCTATGCCCTTGGTGCCCCCGTGCCCCGGCCTGTCGCCGGCGTACGGATGCCGTGGGGCAGAGGCATGGATGGAGCAGGATGAAGGCTTGCTGGCAGTAGGGGCTTACGCTTGCTTGATGCTTGCCGGCAGCTTTTCCCACCTTTCAGGCATGTTGTTTTCCGCCCGGCCTCGGCGCGGCACGCCATGCATCAGGCCTCGGCGCAGGCCTGTTCCAGCGCCTGCACGACAGCATTGGTGGTGGTTATTGGAGGCATTTTTTGCAAAATGCCGCGGGATTGGCCTTTGTTTGCATAACTCGTTGTGTGCCAGGTGGTTGGCAAAACGGCCCGTTTTGCAATGCAGAACGGGCCGTTTTGCCGGGCCGTATGGCCCATATTGAGTAGCCATACGGGCCGTATGGCCCATATTGAGTAGCCATACGGGCCGTTTGGCAATGCCGTGCGGCCGCAGGCGCCATCAGCCGCGGCCGTCGTGAAAAGGCAATGCCATGGCGAATGGCCCGGCGGAGGGCCGTCACTTGAACATTGTGCTTATCGAAAGCGGGTATACAGGCACCGTCTCGGCAGCCTTCTCCAGGCTGGGCACGATGTGGCCCGCGGCGCTGTCGGCCCATGCCTTGAAGCCTGCCGAGGGCTTGAACGTGGCGGCGAAGTCGGCCAGCCGGCCAAGGTCGAAGTCGTCGGCCACTATGCCCGCCCCGCATCGGCATGCGTCGTAGGCGTTGCAGTCTTGCTCTATGTGGGCCGGCACCATCATTATCGGCTTGTCCAGGTACATGGCCTCGCACACCGACTCAAACCCCGCCGTGGTGGCGTAGGCGCGGCAAGAGGCGAGCGAACAGAGAAAGTCGTGGTCGTCGATGGCATGGAACTCGAGAGTGGAGTCAACCCGCGTCACGCGCCCGGCGCCCTTGCGGTCCCAGAAGAAGCGCAGCGGCACGCTCGGGTGCGACTTGTGCCACTCCTCAATGCTGCGCGCGAAGCCCGAGTTTACCATGTAGCCGTGGATGTAGTTGCCACGCCTCGGTTTCATGGCCGCCACCTCGCGGCGCAGCAGCGGCGGCACCACGGCTATGCGCTGCGCCTCGTCGGCGGGCATGGGGCGGAACGACAGGGCCAGCCGTTTTGTCGCCCCGAGGCTCGTCATGCGCGTGAACAGTCGCAGCAGGGCAAGGCTTGTGCGCCCTGCCCGCGGGAAGTTGAAGCCGCGGTGTAGGAACAGGTATTGGTGGCCGATGCTCACCTGCGGCACCGCGGGGCGAAAGAGGAAGTAAGTGATGCCCGTCAGCAGCTCGTAGAAATTGACCACCAGGTCAACGTCGCCGGCCTCGATGCGCTTGTGCAGCATCCACACGCTGCGGGCAAACTCAGCCACCCTCAGCACGTTGTAGGCCACGCTGCGCGGCAGGCTGCTCCGCTTGTTGGCCGGGGTGGGCAGGAAGTTGGGGCTGTCGAAGCGGCTCACCGGGGCTTTCATGCCCCTCGTGAAGAATGCGGGCAGCTCCCTGGCGCTGCTCTTTCCCACCAGGGCGCCCACCACCTCGTGGCCTTCGCGGCGCAGCAGGGCTTCCATCGTGAGGGCCTGCGTAAGGTGTCCGCGGCCCTCGCCCTGCACAATGAATAACACTCTCATATTCTTATAACGTTCAAAATGCCAATATATTATGTATGTCAAGGCGTGCCGGGCCACCGCCGGGCTACGTTGCGCCCGCTGTCCGTTGCGTCGGCGTAAAGTTACGGAGAATGTGTTAACCGTGCGTGTATTCTGTGTTAAAAAGGCGTTACGCGCCAAACATTATCCCATAATGCCCAAAAATCATTCAAACGTAGCATCGCCGTAACGCTTTTTTGACTAATTTTGCAGCCGCAAAACAAGAGACCATGACTGTAAGACAGACAGAAATCAAGCTCAGCCCCCGTCCGAGGGGCTTTCACCTCGTCACGCGCGAGGTCGTGGCACAGCTGCCGCCTCTGCCGCGGCAAGGCCTGCTCCACCTGTTTGTAAAGCACACCTCGTGCGGGCTTTGCGTCAATGAGAACGCCGACCCCGACGTGCGCCGTGACATGAGGGCCATCTTCGACAGGCTCGTGCCTGAGAACCGGCCCGAGTATACCCATACGCTCGAGGGCCCCGACGACATGCCCAGCCACGCCAAGGCCGTGATTTCGGGCGTGAGCCTCACGCTGCCCGTCACCCGAGGCAGGCTCAACCTGGGCACGTGGCAGGGCATATATCTTTGCGAATACCGCGACTGCGGAGGCCCGCGCACGCTCGTGGCCACTGTCGTGGGGGAAGGGGGGGACGATGAATAGCTCTGTCAGGGGGGCTGCCTGCGGCGTGATAGCCGCCGTGGCCTATGGCACCAACCCGCTCTTCTCGCTCAACCTATATGCCGCCGGCATGGATGTTGAGTCGGTGCTCTTCTACCGTTTCGCCTTCGCCGCGCTCGTTTTGGGCGCTGCCATGCTGCTCTCGCGCCACAGCCTTGCCGTGAGCCGCCGCCAGCTTATGGCCCTCGTGCCGGCCGGGGTGGTGTTCGCCATGTCGTCGCAGACGCTCTACCAGAGCTTCCTTTACATGGATGCGGGCGTGGCTTGCTCCATCCTGTTCATCTATCCCATACTCGTGGCGGTCATCATGACGCTGTTCTTCCACGAGAGGGCGTCGCTGCTTACCTACGGGTGCATAGCGCTGGCCACCGCCGGCATAGCCATGCTGTACCAGGGCGACGGCTCCGGCGCGTTGAGCACCGTTGGACTGATGCTCGTGGTGGCCTCTTCGCTGTGCTACGCCCTGTATATCGTGGGTGTCGACCATTCCGTGCTGCGCACCGTCCCGTCGGCCCGCATGACGTTCTGGGTGCTCGCCTCGGGCGCCGCGGTGTTCTTCGCGCTCTCCGGCTTCGGCGCGCGCCTGCACCCGATAGGCGCCGACCCGGCCGTGGTTGGCAACGTTGTGGGCGTGGCCCTCGTGCCTACCATCATACCGATACTGTTCATCAACATTGCCATCAAAGACGTCGGACCCACATACAGCGCCATCATCGGCGCGCTTGAGCCTGTCACGGCGCTGGTAATAGGGGCTTCGGTGTTTGGCGAGCACATCACCGGGCGCATAGCACTTGGCGCGCTTATGATACTGGTAGCCGTCACGCTGATTGTGGCGCGGCCGCTGCTGCACCGCCTGCCGCTTGGCGGAAGGTCGAATGTATGACGAAAATAGAGCCGTGATGAGAAAGTTACGTACTATAGAAATGGACAGGCTGACTGTCAGCGAGTTCAAGGATGCAGAAAAGATGCCGCTTGTCGTCGTGCTCGACGACGTGCGCTCGATGTACAACGTGGGCAGCGTCTTCCGCACGGGCGACGCCTTCCGCATCGAGGCCGTGTGCCTTTGCGGCATCAGCGCCACCCCTCCGAGCACCGAGATACACAAGACCGCCCTCGGCGCGGAAGACAGTGTGGAATGGCGTTATTACCGTTCGGCGTCAGAGGCCGTCGGCGATTTGCGCGCTGCGGGCTACGAGGTGTATGCCGTCGAGCAGGTGGTCGGCAGCACAAAGCTGCACCACTTCGCGCCCGAGGCGGGCCGCCGCTATGCCGTTGTGCTTGGCAATGAGGTGAAAGGTGTGCACCAGGAGGTGGTCGACCTGTGCGACGGGTGCCTTGAGATACCGCAGTTTGGCACTAAGCACTCTATGAACGTGTCGGTCACGGCGGGCATCATCATCTATCACTTCGCCCGCGGGCTGATGCTTTCCGACTGAGGCTGCCGCCCTGTGGGCGTCGTCCCGCCAAATGCCGTGGGCCGCGGTTATGGCCCATGCCGCCCCTTCGCCTATCAGCCGGGCGTTACAATAATGGCCGCGCAGCATCGTGCGCGGCCATCATCTTATAGCGTTGTGTCAGTCTTCGGGCTTGAAGTCGTCCTTGCCCACACCGCAGAGCGGGCACACCCAATCGTCGGGCAGGTCTTCAAACGCTGTTCCGGGGGCTATTCCGCTATCGGGATCGCCCTCTGCCGGGTCATATACATAACCGCAGGTCTCGCAAATGTACTTCTTCATAATTGTTGTTCTTTTAATTGATTGATATTTGGGTTTTGTTTATTCTCGTTCCCGCAAAGTCTTCTCCGAGGCCCTTGTCTTGGCCAGTACGAAAGCCATGCGTTCCACGATTTGTTCTGGTGGTATGTTCTTCATGCAGGCATAGTCGCCCCGCAGGCACGGCTTGTTGCCGTAGATGCTGCACGGCCTGCATGGCAGGTCTATCTGCACGGCGCGGTCGGCGGCCTGGTTCCAGCCCATGAATCCCGCTGCCGGGTGTGTGGCTCCCCATACGCTGACCACCGGTGTGCCCACTATTGAGGCCAGGTGCATGTTGGCGCTGTCCATGGAAAGCATCAGGTCGAGGTGGCTCATTAGTATAAGCTCCTGCTGCATGGCCTCGAGGTGTCGGCTGACGTTGACGCACCGGGGCTCCTCGGCGCACCACTTGTCGAACGTGCGCTCCTCTTCCTGGCCGCGGCCGAACAGGAACAGCCTTGCCGAAGGGAACCGCCCGACCACCATGCCTATCACCTGGCGCATCAGGCGCTCCGGGTATACCTTGCCTTGGTGGGCTGCAAACGGCGCGATGCCTATCCACTGCTCGTAGTTTTTCTTCGGCCCGATGACGGCGGGCAGCAGGTTCAGGTTCCCGCCTTCTTCCGGGAAGATGGACCGGAAGCCCAGTGTGACCGGGTAGCCCAGCCGCGCCAGCGTGTCGGCGTAGTTCTTGAACGGCGTAGGCAGCTGCTCGAGGCGCTTGTGGTGCTGCGCGGTGAGCAGTTTGCGCAGCCTCCTGTGTTTGTCGATGTGGGCCACCCTGTATCCTTCGACGTTGAATCTCATGCGCAGGTATTCGGAGCGCAGCACGTCGTGGAAGTCGGCAATGGCCGTGAAGTTCTTAGCTGTCAGGCGCCGGTACAGGGCGTTGAGCCCCCTTATGCCGTGGTACTCGTGCTTCACGTCGGCCTCCATGAAGCTGACGTTGGGCGCCAGGTCTTCAAAGAAAGCCCTGGCGTAGCCTCTGCTGAGCACTGTTATGCGCACGTCGGGGTAGGCCTTGGCCAGCGAGTAGACCACGGGCACGGTCATGGCCACGTCGCCGAGCGATGAGAACCTCATTATGAGGATATGCTCTTTCTTCATTCCTCAGCTTGTTTTCTGCATCCCGTCATTTCCCCGGCTGCGGCCATCGGCAGGCGCGTTGGCGTCGCCTTGGTTGCCTGCTCAGCCTTTGTTGCCATATAGCACGGGGTTTGTGGTGGGGTCGTTGTACATCTTCATTTGGCGGTACACCTTCATGTACTTCCTGCCGGCCTCAATGTCTTCGAGCAGTTGGTCGATGGCGGTGGTGAGGTCTGAGCGCTGTTCCTCGAGCACGGCCAGCTTGGCTGCGCACCGTGAGCGGTGTTCGTCGGTGGCCTCGGGCCTTTTCGACTCCTCGCTCATGTGGTAAATCTTCAGTGCCAGTATCGAGAGCCTGTCCACGGCCCACGCCGGGCTTTCGGTGTTGAGGCGGGCGTCGGGCAGCGGCTTCACCTCGCTGTAGGTGTGGCGGAAGTGGCTGTCTATCTGCTCCACCAGGTCGGTGCGGTCTTGGTTGCTGCGGTCTATGCGGCGTTTCAGCGACAGCGCGTCGGTGGGGTCGATGTGTGGGTCGCGTATTATGTCCTCCAGGTGCCATTGCACCGTGTCTATCCAGCACTTCGTATACAGGCTGTGGTCTATCGAGTCACGCTTGTATGGGTTCTGGATGGGCGTATCTACGTTGTCCGTCAGGTGGTAGTCGGCCACGACTTTGTCGAAGATTGCGTTGCAGTGTTCTGCGAATGACATTTCTTTCATCTTTGTTGTTTGTGCCCGCTTCGGCTTGCCTTGGCGGGCGTATTTATTTGCAAATCTAAACAAACTTTTTTAATCGCCCAACTATATTGAAGAGTTTTTTACTTCATTCCAATCTTTTTATATATATTTTGCGTGTTTCCTGCCATCTTTTTTGTTGTTTGCCGGCCTTGCGCGGCGGTTGTTTTTCGCTGTGGCTGGGGCTTGCCCTTGTGGCGGTTGGTTTTTTCCGGAAATGTTAAACACATGGAAATATCATTACAAGTGTGTGCGTGGGAATGGTGTTTCCGGCGGCCGTGCTGCCTGTTGCGGCAAATGCGCCATTCTCGAGGCTGCTGCCGTAAACCGTTGAGCTGCTGTGGTTTGCCCCCTGCCTTTGGCATCCTGTGTTTGACCATGGGCGGGGTTGTCTGGTTTTTTCGTTGCAAAAAGGGTGATAAATGTGGGTTATCTGCCACTTCTGCGAGCCTCGCCACGATGCATTACGGCCTTTATTGCAAGGCCGAACGGGCCGTTTGGTGTTGTGGCGGGGGCCGTTTGGCGTCGGTGCGCGTGTGTTTTCGCGATTCCGCATGCCCTTTTTCGTCTTGCCGCACCTGGAACACGGCGTGCTGAAATGTTAAATTTTCGCACTATATCTTTACAGTATGCCGCGCCGCCACTGTTGCCGTGCCGTAGCCATTGTGCCGCAAAGGTTTTGCCGGTTGGCTTTTTTTGTGTACTTTTGCCACCATGGACATAAAGATAGTTATAGACGACAAGATTCCCTACATACGCGAAGCGGTGGCCAAGCTCACCACTCGTGTTGTTTACAAGCGCGGTGCCGACATCACCGCCGCCGACGTGAGAGACGCCGACGCGCTCATTGTGCGCACCCGCACGCGCTGCGACGAGCGGTTGCTCGCCGGCAGCCGGGTGAGGTTTGTGGCCACGGCCACCATCGGTTTCGACCATATCGACACGGAATACATGCGGCGCGCCGGCATCAGCTGGACCAACTGCCCCGGGTGCAACGCCTCTTCTGTGGCCCAGTATGTGCGCTCCTCGTTGCTGCTGCTGCGCCGCGACTGCGGCCTTGAGCCCTCAGGTGCCACCCTGGGAGTGGTGGGTTGCGGCCACGTGGGGCGGCTGGTGTGTGGCGTCGGGCGCGAGCTGGGCATGCGGGTGCTTGTGTGCGACCCCCCGGTGGGCGCCCCTGGATATGTGGGCATGGACGTCATCGAGCGCGAGGCCGACGTCATCACGTTCCACGTGCCGCTCACCGACGGAGGCCAGTGCCCCACGCGCCATCTGGCCGACGCCGCTTTCTTCGGCCGCCTGGCCCGAAGGCCGTTCCTGGTAAACACGAGCCGCGGGGCGGTGGTAGACAACGCGGCGCTGAAAGAGGCGCTCAGGGAGGGCCGGGTGCGCCAGGCTGTCATCGACACTTGGGAGAACGAGCCTGGCATCGACCCGGAACTGCTGTCGCAGGTGTACATAGGCACGCCCCACATTGCGGGGTATTCGGCCGACGGTAAGGTGAATGCCGACAACATGGCCATTGATGCGCTGTGCCGTTTCTTTGGCCTGCCCAACCCAGGGCGCATCCATCCGCCGCGGTTGCCGGCCGGTTTTGTGTATGATGGCGACCCCTTGCAGCTCTACAACCCGCTCGACGACAGCGACAGGCTGAAGCGCAGGCCCGACCTTTTCGAGCATCTGAGGGGCAACTATCCGCTGCGCCGCGAGATTGTTGATTAAAAACTGTTGCATGACCAAGGTGTCGGGGTGTCGGCTCTGGCTTGCGATTGAAGCCCGGGCCGTTGTTTGTGCGAGTGTCTTGGCGTAGGCCTCAGAAGGGCGCTTCGCTCCTGAAGCTCATCGCCTGGCCTGTGGCCGGGTGGCAGAACTCAATGCTTTCGGCATGCAGGCATAGCCTTTCGGCGCGCTGCCCGTACAGGGCGTCGCCCACGATTGGGGCGTTGAGCCCGTCGGGATGTGCGCAGTGCACCCTCAGCTGGTGCGTCCGGCCCGTCAGGGGGTGCAGCTCGAGGCGCACCCTGCCGCCGCGTTCGGCCATCACCCTGTAGTATGTCACGGCCTCGCGCCCTTGCTGCCGGTCGACCACCTGGCGCGGTCGGTCGAGCGGGTCGGGCCGCAGCGGCAGGCTGATGCGGCCCTCAGGCGGGCTTATGTGGGGCGCGTCTACCAGCGCGATGTATCGTTTCTTTACGCTCCGGCCCTCAAACTGCCGTTGCAGCAGCCTCAGGTCGCCCGGGCTCTTGGCCACCACGAGCAGCCCCGAGGTGTCCATGTCGAGGCGGTGGGCCACCAGCGGCTCTGCGCCGTCGCCCCATTTCATGCGCAACACGTCGGCCACCGAGCGTCGCCCCGTGCGCCCCGGCACCGAGAGCATGCCCGCCGGCTTGTCGACCACGGCTATGTGGCCGTCTTCATATATCGTCTGCAGCCTTCCGCCGTCGTCGCCTTCCAGCGGGTCGGGGTCTACGTCGAGGCCTTGCAGCATGTGTTTCAGTATGGGCAGGCACTTGCCCCGGCACGCCGGGTAGTAGTTGAGGTGGCGCCTTACCTCGGCCCTTGGCGACTCGCCCCACCAGAACTCGGCCATGCATAGCGGCCTGAGCGCGTGGCTGTAGGCGTATTGCAGCAGCTTGGGGGCGCAGCACTCGCCGGCCCCCGAGGGCGGGGCGCCGCCCGTCTCGGCAGCGAATATGTCGTTGAGGTCGCGTTGCTGCCCGAGCGCGTTGAGCATCTTGAACTGCGAGAATATCCATGCCTGCAGCTCGTCGGACATCTGCCGGCGCCTGGCCTTTAGCTCCTCGGCCTCGCGGCAGGCCTCGGCCACGTCACCGGCGGCCTCGGCCATGAGGGCGGCGTGGCGTTTTTTCATCCTCCGCAGTTCGGCTTTCATGTGCTGGCTCTGGCGCCGCAGGCTCTCCTCGTCGGCCCCGCCGGCCCTGAGCTCGTCGCGCCGGCGCTTCGCTTCGGCCATGCAGAGCCTGTAGCCGGCCTCTTCGGCCTCGCACTTGCGGCGCAGGTGGTCGAGCCGCTCGGCCGCCCCGGCTCTGTCGGCCCCGGCTTCCAGTTGCGCTATCCTGTGGTTTATGTCGGTTATCTCGGCCTCGTGCGTCTTGAAATGCCCGCCCGGGCAGAGTATGTCGAACACCGCCGGGACGAAGAAAGGCCAGTCGTTGCGCCCGCTTAACTGCCCGGAGTAGGCAGCCAGGTAGCCCAGCGTGCCGTCTGGTGCGGCTGCCACGAGCACCCCGAACATCTTTCCGCGTCCGGCCTCTTCGCGCCACTCGGCGGCCTGCGCAATGTGCCTCTGCACCTCGTCGGCGGCCATCAGGCACAGCGGGTGGGGCTCATAGCACATCGGGTAGGTGAACCTTGGTGGCGGAGCTATGTCGGTATGTAGTGTGTGAAAGCGCATGTCGGTGTGTTTTCGGCGCGGGGCGTCGGGCCTTTGGCGGCCCTGCCGCTGTTTGCGCCGTATGTTTTATCCCAATACAACGTCGAGCGTCATCATGAGCACAAAGCCGAGCGCGAACCCCACCGTGCTCATGTTGCTGTGCTCTCCGGTGCTTGCCTCGGGTATGAGTTCCTCGATTACCACATAGAGCATGGCCCCGGCGGCAAACGCCAGCAGGTATGGCATGGCCGGGGTGAGCCATGCCGTGAGCAGTATGACGGCCAGTCCGCCCAGCGGTTCTACCGCCCCGCTGAGGCTGCCTATGACGAATGAGCGCCAGCGGCTGTTGCCGGCGGCACGCATGGGCATGGATATGATGGCTCCCTCGGGCACGTTTTGTATGGCTATGCCCACCGACATGGCCAGCGCCCCGGCCGTGCTTATGCCCACATGGCCCTCGGCCGCCCCGGCCAGCACTGCCCCGACGGCCATGCCTTCGGGCAGGTTGTGGATGGTGACGGCAAGCATGAGCATTGCCGTGCGCGACAGCCGTGAGTGGGGCCCTTCGGGTTTGGACGTGCCGAGGTGCAGGTGGGGCGTGATGTAGTCGATGAGAAGCAGGAACGCCATGCCCGAAAGGAAGCCGACGACGGCCGGCACTATCTGCGGCGCGGAGTTGGTGTCGCTGTTAAATTCGAGCGCCGGTATGAGCAGCGACCACACCGATGCGGCCACCATCACCCCCGATGCGAATCCCAGCAGTGCCTTTTGCACTATGGCGTTCATCTCGTGTCGCATGAAGAACACGAACGCCGAGCCTACCACCGTGCCCATGAATGGCACGAGAAGGCCTAATGTTATTCCGTTCATAATCTGTTGATTTTAGTTACGGCCGTGCCTTTCAGGGCATCGCGGCCAATGTTGTGAAGTGCCTTCGGGGCCGTCAGCGTGTGCAGGTTCTTTGAGTATGCAAACGCCCCGGGGCCAACCGATGTCACCGAGCGGGGCAGGTGGAGCTCGGTGAGGCTTGTGCACGAGTTGAACGCGCTTGCCCCTATCGCCCTGAGCGATGCCGGCAGGGTCACCTCTATGAGGTTGAAGCAGCCGTAGAACGCCCCCCGCTTTATCTCGCCCACCATGGCCGGTATGTCAATCCGGTTGAGGTTGGGGCACGAGGCGAAGGCGTAGCGGCTTATCTCGGGCAGCGTGAGCGGCAGGGCAACGTAGGTTAGGTTGGCGCAGCCGCAGAAGGCCGAGTCGGGCATGGTCAGTATCACGGCCCGGCTCAGGTCGATGGTGGCCAGCACGCCGCCCCTGCGGCCTTTCGGCCCACCGCCGGCGAGTGTCCTCATCAGGCGTATGTCGGCCCCGTTGATTGCCCCCGTCACCCTCAGGTGCCTCAGTGTGAGCCTGTCGGCGGGGCCTATGTGGGCGGCCAGTGTGCCGGGTCGGCGCAGCGTGACGGTGCGCGTGGCCGGTCGGTATGGCTCGGGTGCCACGTCGACCACCATGCGCTGGTTGAGCCGGTAGCCCCCCAGCGTGTCGGGGTCGTAGTATCCGTTGAGCTTCCCGCCCCATCCCCAGTTGACGTGGACGGCAGAGTCGCGGCATCCGTCGATGATGAACACGTGGGCGTCGTGGCTGTTGCGCTCGGCCCTGATGACCACCGGGCGCCCGGCCTTGAGCTCGCCGAACATCAGCCGTTTCCACTCCTGCAGCCCCTCGGCGCCGGCATAGTCGGCCTTGTCGGTTATGTGCATGTAGCGGCTGTAGCCGAAATACTTTTTCAGCCCGGCCACCACGCCGTTTATCTTGGTGGCGCTGGCGCTCTGGGTGTAGACGGTGCCCGCCGCCGTGCCGCAGTCGACGATGAGCTGCGCCACGGCGTCTTGCTGCCCGGTAGGCGTTGAGTCGGTTGCCGCGGCCGGCATGTCGGCCCAGTCGTAGGCCGTGCCTATCAGCCGGCTGCGCTGCGGGTAGGAGTAGCGGCGCATCACCTGGGCCATCACCAGGGGCCCGCATCCGGCGGGCGAGTGGCGCACTATGGTGTCAACCTGCTCCCACGGGCACAGCTTGTTGTAGGGGTGCTCCTGCCCCCACGACGTGTGCAGCAGCGGCTTCACTTCACTCGGGAACACAAATGCGCCCTGTGCCATGGCTTGCAGGGCAAGCAGCACGGTGAGCGCGGTCACGAATAAAATGCGTTTCATGGGCGCAAAGGTAGGGATTTTAATCAAGAAAGAAGCACAAAGGGCCAAGAAAATATGTCCGCTTTGATGGCAATTGGCCGCCTTAGTGCGAAAAGACGGCTGTTGGCACCGCCGCCCTGCACTCGGCGCAGATGCCGGCCGCGGGCCTGCATGGCAGCGGCCGCGCCTGTCCGGGGCCGCGAATAAAGTTTACACTTGCGCCCTTTGTGGCGGCGGCAGTGTGGCTATGCGCTGCCAAACGGGCCGTTTGGCCCTGCCGTTCGGCCCATATCACAGCGCCGTTAGGCCCGTTTTGCAACTCTGTTCGGGCTGTTTTGCAACGCTCTGTCAACCAGGTCGTTGCGCTACGGGATGGCGGTGGTAACGCTTTCTTACAAAAATAGGCCGCCGGACAGTGGCGCGCCGGCTGCTTCCATTGCTACAGATGGCTGAACATCTGGGCCAGGGCCATGAGGTGGCAGAGCGTTCCGGCGAGCACGAAAAAGTGGAACACGCTGTGCATGTAGCGCCGCTTGTTGAGCGAGTAGAAGGCCGCCCCGCTGACATACATCACCCCCTCGGCCACTATCCACGCAATGGTGGCGCCGCACGTGCATGCCGACAGCGGGCCGAAGGCCGTCAGCACCGACAGCCCCATGCCCACGAAGCACAGCGTCTCGGTGTTGCTGTGCTCGCGGAGGTTGACAAACGTGGCTGCCGTGCCGGCCGCTGCGCACAGCCACACAAACGCAAACAGCCCCCAGCCCCAGCCGCCCGCCTCGCGCAGGGCCACCAGGGTGATGGGCGAGTAGCTCCCGGCTATGTGCCAGTAGATGGCGGCGTGGTCCACGCGCCGCAGCCGTTCGCGCATGGGATGGCGGCGAGGGGTGGCATGGTAGGCCGTCGATGCGGCATACGACGCCGTGGCCCCGAGGGCGTAGAGCCCCAGGCCCAGAGCCGACCACGGGCTGTCGGCCTGGCCGTAGGCTGCCAGCAGAGCCGCGCTGGCCGCCATGACGATGGCCATGCCGGCTGCGTGCGACCATACGTTGAGTCGCTCTTCGGTGCGTGTATACCTTATTGCCATGCTATGTTGCAGTGTTGCCTGTTGTCGCTCCGGGGCTGTTGACAGAGCCAAAGAGTGGTGCAAAAGTAACAAATAGCCCTGTTAACGGTTGCTTCTTTGGGTTAATTTAGCTTAATTATATGTATAATAACGTTGTAATATGATTATTTTGTCTTACCTTTGGAAAACTCAATCTGTGTCGGCGGGCATTGCTTCAAGGTTTGCTTGCGCACGGTTTGCATTGCCGTTAAAACAAGGAAAGAGACAGGGAAAAATAGTTTCAGGTTAAAGTTAGGGTCACGAAAAAGTTATAATAAGTGAATTTAGTCATGCCTTGTCCGGGTTAAGGCGCCCTCGACCGGCATGAGGCATGAAGAGCAACAGCAGGGGGCGCGCAACATATGGGTTATGAAGAAGATATTACTGATGGCAGCCATCGTGCTGTCGAGTCTGGGTGTAAAGGCCCAGACGGAGCCGGGAACATTCACCCTTATGCCAAAGGTGGGTCTTAACATGGCTAAGTCAGGTTTTGATGACACTAAGATGAAAGCCGGCGCTGTGGCCGGTGTTGAGGCCGAATACCGCTTCTCGCAGCTGTTCGGGCTCTCGGCAGGCCTCCTTTACTCTATGCAGGGTGACAAGGCCGACAAAGGTGACGGCAAGTTCAAGACCGAATACATCAACATTCCCATCCTCGCCCACATCTATGTTTGGAAGGGTCTTTCCATCAATGCGGGCATCCAGCCCGGCTTCATGACCAAGGCCAAGGAGGATTACGACGACATGAGCGTTGACGTGAAGGACGCATGCAACACCTTCGACTTCTCTATTCCCGTTGGACTTTCGTATGAGTTCAGCGACATCGTTATCGATGCACGCTACAATATCGGCGTCACCGACATATTAAAGAACAACACCGTTGAGTTTGACGAAGTAGACTACGACTATGGCAAGAACGGCGTGCTCTCGATAACCGTAGGCTACAAGTTTGCCCTTTAGGCTTGTTGGCCGGCCAATATATAAGGCGGTGCCCCGGCGGGGCACCGCCTTTTGTTTGCGGCCGCAGTTCACTGGTCGTGCGGCAATGGTCATGCAGGTGTGCCGTGGCTGCCGCGCCCCGGCGCGGTGGCGCGCCTGCGGCGTTGCCTCACTGTTGGTGGCAGGCGGCCTTCAGCCCTTCGATGTACTCCCACAGCTGGCGGTAGAAGGGGTGGCGCGTCATGGTTGGCACGTCGCCGAGTATGATGAGCTTCATCCGGGCGCGCGTGATGGCCACGTTCATTCGGCGCAGGTCGCGCAGGAAACCTATCTCGCCGCTGTCGTTGGAGCGCACGAGCGAAATCAGGATGATGTCGCGCTCCTGCCCCTGGAAGCCGTCGACGGTGTTCACCGATATGCTCCGGCGCATGGGCTTGAGGCTGTCGCGCCGGCTGATGAGGTGGCGCAGGTATTGCACTTGAGCCCTGTAGGGCGATATTATGCCCACGTCGATGCGCTCGTCGACAATCCTCTGCCGGCCTATGCGGTTGAAGTAGTCGTCGAGGGTGGCCAGGGTGAGCTCGGCCTCGGCCTTGTTGATGCGGCCGAAGCTCTCGCCCACAAACTCCTCCCTGAAGGGGTTGGCCTCGCTGTCGGCCTCGCCGGGCGCGGCGGCGGCCATCTGCGACGTGTCTATCCACGTCATTGGGATGTCGAGGTCGAGTATCCCGCGGTGGCGTACCTCGGGTGCCGACTCCACCCGGCCGCCGTAGAACCACCGGCTCGAGAAGCGCATTATGTCGTCGTTCATGCGGTATTGCATGCGCAGCAGCGTCACCGCCGAGGGGTGCAGCTCAACAATGCGCTCCATGAGCGTGCGCCCCAGTCCGCCGCGCATGGCCCCGATGCTTTTCACCGTGGGCGGCAGCTGGCAGTGGTCGCCCGCCAGCACCACGCGCCCTGCCCGCCTTATGGCTATCCAGCAGGCCGCCTCGAGGGCCTGGGCGGCCTCGTCGATGAACAGCGTGCCAAACTTCATGCCCTCCAGCAGGCGGCTGGCCGAGCCCGTCAGCGTCGAGGCTATGACGCGGGCCTCGCCAAACAGCTCGGCGTTGATGCGCAGCTCTATCTCGGCGGCCCGCCCCTTCAGGCTCTCCATGCGCTGGTGCCAGCGGTCGTCGCCGCGGCGGCGGTGGGCCCGCAGCTCGCGTATGGCCCGCCGTATGCCCCACAGCTGCGGGTAGTCGGGGTGCGACTCGAAGCGGCGCTCGTAGGTAAACGACAGCATCTTGTCGTTCACCCGCGTGGGGTTGCCTATGCGCAGCACGCTCACACCGCGGTCTACGAGCTTCTCTGATATCCAGTCTACCGCCATGTTGCTCTGCGCGCACACCATCACCTGGGGCTCGCGCAGCAGCGTTTCGTGTATGGCCTCTACCAGAGTGGTGGTCTTGCCCGTGCCCGGCGGGCCGTGCACTATGGCCACGTCCTTGGCCCTGAGCACCTCGTTGACGGCGTCTTGCTGCGTGGCGTTGAGGTAGGGGAAGCGCATAGGGGCAAAGGTGAGCCGGCCGGGCTCGCGGCGCGAGTAGAACAGGTCGCGCAGGTAGGCGAGCCGCCCCTTGGCCCGCATGGTGCGGTCGAGCGCGTCGAACATCAGGCGGTAGCTCGTCTCGTCGAACGACAGCTGCACGCCGGCGTCGGTGGCAGCCTGCAGCGCCACGGCGTCGGCGGCGTCGGGCAGTGCCACCACCATGCGGTCGCCGTCGACAAAGCTCACCGTGGCCGTAAACCCGAAGTATTTCAGCTTGCCCTGTGGCTCGGCCCCGGTATGCCTTGAGCCCCGGGTGCCGTCGCCGTCGGCCGTGGCGCGGAAGAACACCACGGGCCTGCCGAACTCGAAGTTGTGCTCTATCTCGGTGTCGGACGTGCGGTACACCTCGATGCAAAACTGGTTGAGCGAGTTGTAATAGGTGCGGCCCATGCGCAGCGGCCACCATGCGTCGCCGCGCTTCACCTTGCGCCGCATGCCCACGGCCTCAGTCTGGCGGCGGAATTCCTCTTTGTCGGCATCGTATTCCATCTGCAGCAACGCGCGCTGGCGCTGCAGCTCGAGTATGGGCGATATGCTTTGGTCTGTCATGTCTGTATTGTTTGCGTTTGGGTGCGGCCCTGCCTGCAGGCGGGGCGGAATGCCAAACAAAGGTAGCAATTTTATTTTTACCGGCCAAACAATGCTGCTCCATTGAGTGGTTTTTGGGCCTCGGGGAGGCCGTGGTTTCCTGACAAATGCTTACAAAAGGCTTCATCGTGGCAGGGCGGCTTGCGTATGGCACTGCCGAACGGCCTGTTTCATGTTGCCATACGGGCCGTTTGGCATCGTCATTCGGCCGGTTTTGCAAGGCAAAACGACCGCCGCTGCAAGTGGTTGTGGCTCAGGTTGTTATGTAGGGACGGGGCTGGCAGCGTTTTCCTTTACACTGCCTGCCGCGCTGCGGGCTTGCGGCGGCATGGCGCTGTTGTGCCCGATTGTTGCCGCGACGGTGGCCGGGGTGGATTTTTGTACTTGTTTTTTATTCTCGTTGAGAAAAAACGTGTACCTTTGCAGAACGCAAACCGGCACCAGGCAGTGCGATGGCGGAATTGCATGGCGCCCCGTTTGCAATATATTTACAATAAAACAAACACTGGCGTAAAATAATCTTTAGATATGAGAAAACTGTACTTCATGGCCGTGTTGGCCTTTTCCGTTGCTGCGCAGGCCAAGGTGGTGTATGTGGCACCAGACGGCAACGACGCCGGCAGCGGCTCCATCGACAGTCCGCTGGCCACCCTGGCGGCCGCACAGCAGCTGTTGGCACCTGGCGACACGGCTTACTTCCGCGGCGGCACCTACCACATCACCGAAGACCAGGTGATGGGTGTCGAGGAGAAAATATATGCCACGGTGTTCAACCTTGACAAGAGCGGGCGCGAGGGCGCGCGCATAGTGTATGCCGGCATGCCCGGAGAGCGGCCAGTGTTCGACCTCACGGCGGTGAAGCCCGAGGGGTTGCGCGTGTCGGTGTTCTACATACATGCCAACTGGCTGCACCTGAAGAACTTCGACATTGTGGGCACGCAGGTTACCATCACCGGCCACACGCAGTCGGAGGCCATATCCATACGCCGGGGCAACAGCCACAATGTCATCGAGAACGTGGCCATACACGACGGCATGGCCATAGGGGTGTACATCACAAAGGGCTCCGACAACCTTGTGCTCAACTGCGACGCGTACCGCAACTACGACTCGGTGAGCGAGGGAGGGCGCGGCGGCAACGTCGACGGCTTTGGGTGCCACGTGCGGCGACAGGACACGGGCAACGTGTTCCGTGGGTGCCGGGCATGGTGCAACAGCGACGACGGTTACGACCTCATCAACTGTTTCGCTCCCGTGACGTTCGACCACTGCTGGGCCATGTTCAGCGGATACCGCGACGAAGACAGCAAGACGCCGGGCGACGGCAACGGGTTTAAGGCCGGGGGATATGGCAAGCAGGTGCAGGACGAGCCCTTCGACGCGCCACGCCACACCGTCAACAACTGCATAGCTTACTCAAACAAGGCAAACGGATTTTATGCCAACCATCACCTCGGGGGCAACGACTGGCTTAACAACACGGCGTGGAAAAACAAGTACAACTACTGCATGGTTAACCAAAAGGCGTGGGACGAGGCTGTCGACGTCGACGGATACGGGCACACGCTGCGCTCTAACGTCTCTTACCAGGCCAACCGCGGCGACTGGACTCAGATAGACCGCAGCCGCTGCACGATAGAGAACAACTCGTTTCTGCCCACGGCCTGTGTGGTGCAACCGTCAGACTTTGTCTCTACCGACTACCGTGAGCTGATGGCACCGCGCAAGGCCGACGGTTCGTTGCCCGACACCGACTTCCTCAGGCTCGTGCCTTCGAGCCCGCTCCATGGCGCCGGCATGGGCTGGCAGTTTGCACCGGGAGAAGGCCCCTCGGCCATCTACGGCGTGACGGCAGGGCCAAGCCCCGTTGCCGAAGGCCACATATACACCTTGCAGGGCGTGAGGGTTGACGCTCCGTCAAAGGGGATTTACATCATGGGAGGCCGCAAGGTGGTGGTGCGTTGAGCCTTTCCTGCGCTTTTGCGCGGGCATGAAAAAAGGCCGTCAGGCGCCGGTGTGCATTGCTGCGCATCGCTGCCTGACGGCCTTTGTCATAGTTGCCGCATGTATTTATGTGGGGAGTGTTGCTGCGGCGGGGCTGTTGCCGTGCCGCAGCTTGTCATTTCCTGACGTATTTTTTGCCGCCGCTGATGTACAGCCCGCGCCCGTTGCGGCCGGTCACTATGCCCGAGAGAGTGTACGTAGGGGCATCGCCTGTGGCGGTTTCAGCAAAAGTATTGTCGATAGAGGAGCCCACTTCGGTGTTCGGCATCTCGTCGGTGAAACAGAAGTTGAACGTCCGCGTCATGCTGCTGCCGGTGGTTTCGTCGGTCACGGTGACGCCGGCCGTAGTGAGCATAGGCTCGTCAGACCTTGCCGTAAGGGTACCGCCGGAGCTGACGGAGACCGTTGCGTCGCCCTGGGTGAGCCTGAACGACGCCCCGTTGAAGCCGGCGAAGTATGGGCTGAGGTCTATTTCGGCCTGCTCGCCGGTCCTGATGATGAAGTTGGGCTGCGCAATCCAGTTTATGTAGCGCTCAAGGTTGGTGTATGTGGGGTGGTCTTCGCTCAGACCGTTGTTGTCGGCCGAGGCCTTGTCGGTGCCCACGGCATCCTCAAACCAGTCGGGAACGCCGTCGCCGTCGGTGTCGAATCCCTCGGGGCGGGCGGCCTCGGTGATGTTCAGACCGGCAAATCCCTCGGCGTCGCTCTCCTTGTCTATGAGGCCCTTCTTGCCCGTTCGGCTGCCCACGGTCGACGTGGTTCCGTTGAGAGTCTCGCTGATCATGCGCTCGTCGTGGTTGTCGATGGCCGGCAGGTTGCACCCTACGTCAGAGAGAACCGAGCGCAATGCCTGCTCGGCGGGCTCCGTGGTGATGTGCGACTCGAAGAAAGGCACGCTGCTGAACACCTCCCAGTCGACCATCTGGCCGCCCGAAGTGGTGTAGCGGTAGGTGTCGCCCAGCTTGTCAGACGACTTGCTTCCATCGGTGTTCTCGCGTATGTTGCCGCTCACGTAGTAGCTTTGCGAGCCGGTGCCGGTGCCTTCCAGGTCGGCCTTGAGCAGCGTTTTCTGGGTCGACGACGGCCCCATCTTGTAGTAGTTGCCAACAAACTGGCCCTCGTGGGTGCCTCCGTCGCACGCCCGTCCGCCCCAGTTGTAGCACACGTTGTTTACCATATCGTGGTGCCCGGCGTAGGCTCCGTCGCCGTCGAGGCCACCCGCCATGCTCCAGTTGCGGCCTTCGCAGTGTGCCATGAGGTTGTGGTGGTACGACCCGTAGTCGCCTCCGATGGTGGCGGCATAGCCGTGATTGGTGTAGCTGTCATAGTTTTTGTGGCCTGCCTGGTTCAGTGCCTCGGAGATGAGCGTGCGCTGCAGCGTTACGTTCTTGGCGTTGCGTGAGCTGAATGCCTCGTCGATAGTCCAGCTGACAGAGCAGTGGTCCATGATGGAATGGTCGTTGCCGGCCATGCCCAGGCCGTCGCTGGTGTTCGGGTTGGGCGAGGTGCCGTCCCAGTCGTCGGCCCCTCCCACTCTCATCCTGACGAACCTGGTGATGCCGTCGCTCTGCATGCCAAACGGTTTGCCCTTCATCATGATGCCGCGGCCCGGTGCTGTCTGTCCGGCGATGGTGACATACTTGTCGGGTACGGTAAGCCTTTCCTTGAGATCTATCACCCCTCCGACGTCGAAGACAATCGTGCGCGGCCCTTCCACCTTGGTGATGCCGTAGCGGAGGGTGCCCGGTTGCGGGTCGGAAGGGTTGTCGTCAAGCGACGTCACGTGGTAGACGGTGCCTCCGCGCCCTCCTATTGCGAAGCGTCCGTAGCCCTCTGCCCCCGGGAAAGCTATGCGCCTTGGCCGGAACGACCACACTTCGCCGGTGTAGGTGTTGCCTTCGGCGTCTTCTTCGTCGACCCTCCAATAGTATGTCTCGAACGGGCTGAGGCCGTCGACGGTATGGCTTGGCTGTGTTGTCACGGCCGCTTCAGACATAGACTCGGGGTCGGTGCCTATGTAGATGTGGTGGCGCGTGGCCGTCGCGGCGGCCGTCCACTTCAGTTCTATGCTCCCCACGGCCCCCTCGGCCTCGTCTTGCGGCCCGGCCGTCGTGGCTGCATGGCAGTCGCCGTTGGCCGGTGTCGGGTCGGCGGCCGTGGTCAGCGGGTTGGGCTGGTCGAACACTATGGCGTTTAGGAAGAGCGATGTGGTCATCTGTTGCCCCGTGTAGTCCACCCCGTCTTCGGGCGTTGTGCGGTATGTTATGGCCACGTCGGTGCCTGCCTCGGCCGTGAACGTGACATACGACTGTCCGCTTTCCGACGGCGTCTGTGCCCTGTTGGTTTGCCAGATGCCCTTTGCCACGCACTCATCTCCCACGAACACGTCGATTGGCGGGCCGCTGTAGCCGTCGGTATTGTTGTGGTAGGCCAGCAGCGAGTGCTCTCCTGCTGCCAGGCCGCTTATGGTCAGCGTGAGTGCCACGCTGCCCTGCTGTATCTGCGGCGTGTTTCCGTCGGCGTCGAGGCCGTAGACGCCGATGCCGTCGCTTACGAGCTTGGAGTACGCCTGCACCCCTTGCTTCCACCAGTTGCCTTTTATCACCCGTCCCTGCTGTGCGTCGGCCACGCCCACGGTGATGCCGATGCCGTCGATGGTGGCCGATGCCGATGTGCCTTGTCCTATTGCCCATGGCGTGTAGCCGGGTTCGGTGAGCCTGTCTTCGGCCCATGTCGACGTGTTGTTGAAGTCGACCTTCTGTGCCCCGGCGGCTACGGAGTATGCCAGGGCGGCCCAAACGATGATGCCTTTGTTCATTTTTTTAGTTAGTTTTTAGCTTGATGGTAGTCGTTGGTATTGTCACGCTTGCAAAGATACTTCATTAATCTTGATAATCAAAGCGAATGGTGTTATTTATTGTTGCGCATGCGGGTACGTTTTGGGATATGCCGCCCTGGCCCGCCGCAAGTGCCATATAAAGAAGGTGCGCATGATTCACATCAGGCGCACCTCACTAATGAAGAAAAAAGTTTTTGTAAAAGTTATGTTAAATGCCTTTCAGTGTTATGATGTCTCCTGGTTGGGTCTCCACATCGTATAGATGCGTATTCCGTGCCGTAGTGCCCGTAGCCCTGTTGTCGGCGGGCACATACCCGCCCTCAGGGTTGACTCGCTCCACGGGCATTGTCCACGTGGCGAACAGCGGGTTGGGGTTGGGCTGTGCGTAGGCAGCGGCCTTCAGCGTGTGGCTTTCCGACGCCACCGGCACAGCCGAGCGCAGCCTGAGGTTGCCTCCGATGGTGCTGCGTATGGTGGCCTCGGCCAGCTTGCCTCGTTGCCACTTCATTTTCTCAATCACGAAGCCTCCCACCGTGCGCAGTCCACTCACCTCTCCGTCGGCCCATTCGGCCGGTATGGCCGGCAGCAGGAACACCGCGCCGTCGTGGCTCTGCACCATCATCTCGGCAATGCCGGCCGTGCAGCCGAAGTTGCCGTCTATCTGGAATGGCGGGTGGGCGTCGAACATGTTGGGGTAAGTGCCTCCGCCCTGTCCTTTCTCAACGTTGGCAGGCACGAGCGATAGCTGGTCTTTGATGAGCTTGTAGGCATGGTCGCCGTCGAGCAGGCGCGCCCATAGGCACACTTTCCACCCCATTGACCACCCGGTTGAGCGGTCGCCGCGCTGTGTGAGCGACACCCTGGCGGCGTCGAAGGCCTCGGGGTTGCGCAGCGGCGAAATCTCGGTGCCGGGATACAGCGCCCAGAGGTGCGACACATGGCGGTGGTGGTCTGTCGGGCTGTCCCAGTCGTCGGCCCACTCCTGCAGCTGTCCGTGCTTCCCTATGCGCAGCGGGATGAGCCTTGAGCGCATGCCGAGCAGCGTGTCGGCAAAGAGCCGGTCGGTGCCGAGCGCTGCCGCGGCGGCTGCCGTGTTGGTGAACAGGTCGGCCACGAGCTGGTTGTCCATGGTGATGCCGGCATAGAGGTTGGCTTTAGGCTTGCGCTTCGGCGCGTTTTCGGGCGACACCGAGGGGCACACCACGAGGTGCCCGTTGCGCGGGTCGGTTACCATGAAGTCGACGAAGAACTCGGCCGCCCCCTTCATGTAGGGGTAGACAGAGCGCAGGTAGTCGCGGTCGCCGTTGTAGAGATAGCGTTGCCAGAGGTGCTGGCACAGCCATGCGCCCGACATAGGCCACGCTCCGCTGTATGGAACGTCGACCGGTCCGGTCATGCGCCACAGGTCGGTGTTGTGGTGGGCCACCCATCCGCGGCAGCCGTATTGCAGCCGTGCCGTGGTGGCTCCCGCCTGGCTCAGCTCGCCCACCATGCGCACCATCGGCTCGTGCAGCTCGCTCAGGTTGCAGGGTTCGGCCGGCCAGTAGTTCATCTCGGTGTTTATGTTTACTGTATAGCGGCATCTCCACGCCGGGTTGAGCTTGGCGTTCCACTTGCCCTGCAGGTTGGCGGGCTGGCATCCGGGCTGCGACGAGCTTATGAGCAGGTAGCGGCCAAACTGGAAATAGAGCGCCACGAGGTAGTTGTCGGCTGCGTCCTTGAAGTCGCGTATGCGCTCGTCGGTGGGCTTGTCGGGATATTTGTCGGGCCCGAGGTCGAGGCTCACGCGGTCGAACTGCTCCTTGTAGCGGGCTACGTGGGCAGCCTTGGCCTCGGCATAGGGGCGGTTGCTTGCCGCCATGTATTGGTCGATGCGCTGCCGTGGGTCGGCCGATATGTCCTTGTAGTTTACGAAGTTGGTGGCCATGGCCACATAGATGGTCACGGCGTCGGCCCCGCTCACTACGAGGCTGTCGCCCGCTGCCGTCACCGTGCCGCCTTCGTTGTCTACCTTGGCGTCGACAACAAACCTCACCTTGCCGGGCACGGCGCGGCCGGCGGCCTGCGTGGTGCCCTCCATGGTGAGCGTGGCGCCCTGGGCGCTGCGCCTGGTGGGGTTGCCTTCGGGATATGTCAGCGACGCCGAGAAGTTGAGCCTGCCGCGCTCCGATGCCGTGTGGCGTATCACGAGCAGCTGGTCGGACAACGAGGTGAAGGCTTCCTGCCTGTAGCTCACGCCGCCTACGCTGTAGGTAGTTGTCGAGAGGGCGCTGTCAAGGCTTAGGCTCCGCCGGTAGCCGGTGTAGCCCCCGTGGTCGGCAAAGCGCACCATCAGGCTGCCTGCAGTCTGGTATGCGCCTCCCTTGCCGTATATCCTCGGGCCCATTAGCTGCGTTTCGGCCAGCACTTGCGCCGAGTCGCTGCGTCCGCTGAATATCAGTTGGCGCAGATTGTCGAGATATTTCGGAGTGTCGGGATTGTGGTTGCTGTATGGCGAACCGTTGGATATGGTCTCTTCGTTTATCTGGAATTGCTCGCAGACGGGGTTGCCGAACACCATGGCAGCCAGGCGTCCGTTGCCTATGGGAAGGGCCTCGTTCCATGTCGTGGCGGGCGAGCCGTACCACAGGTTCAGTGCTTTTGGGTTGGCTTGCACCGACAGCGCGAGCGCTGCCGATGCAATAACCGTAATAAACTGTCTCACTGGTTAAGACGAAATAGTTAAGTAATATGTTTATATAGTCAAGTAATTTGTTTTCTGTTTTTGACCATGGCAAAATTACGAAAAACGGCGGCCGGTGTGGTGGAAAATCGTGTTGGCATGGTGCATTTTCGTGTAAACACGTGGCAAAACGGCAGTTACGGACGATTTTCACACCTTCGTTTTCGCCTGTCGGCGGTCCCCGGGCGCAGCCTTGCCGCCGTTGTCGCCCGATGGCTCGGCGTGGCGTGCCCCGCGGGCGCGGGCGGCTGTGCTCCGCTCCGGCCATTGATGGCCCTGCGGGCCGCCTGGTTTTTTGTAACAATTTGCGCCGCGAGGCACCGGCGCCGTGGCCCGCGGCGCAAGTGGCTGGCACACAGGCGGCTGCGGCAGGCTGCCGTTTGGCATTGCAAAACAGGCCGTATTGCAGGGCGAAACAGGCCGTTCGGGGCGGCCGCGGGGCACGTTTGGCAGCGCCATTCGGCGCAAGCGGCTGCGCGGAAGGGGCGTTGTAAATGTTTTTCACGGCCCACGCCGCATTGCCCCGACCACGGTGCGGCATAGGGCCGAGTACGGACAATCTGCCTGCCGGCGTGCATTTTAATGGCCTAACACTTAAGTTTTTAGATATTTTTTCGCTAACTTTGCAGGCAAGAACACTGCATCAATAGACAGGAATGAGACGACTGTTGGCTTTCATACTCATAGCCCTGCTTTCGGGCATGGGCCTCCGTGCTGCCGACGAGGTGCGGATAATGACCTTCGACGAGGGCGATGGCTTTGCCGAGAGCCGCGTGAGCTGCATAATACAAGACCGCGCCGGGATAATATGGTTTTCCACCTGGGACGGCCTTTACCGCTACGACGGCTACCGGCTGCGCAACTACAAGGCGCGGCCCGGCGACAACTGCCCCCTCGAGGCAAACCGGATTGACTACATACGCGAGCTCGCCGACGGCAACATCCTGTGCCGAGTGCGCTCCGACTATTTCGTCTTCAACCGCACATCACGCAAGTTCACGCCATACACTGGCCCGCGCTCGGCTCACGACGTGCGCTACATGCCCGACGAGGCCACGCAGCGCATGGTGGCCGCCATGCCGCGCTATGCCGGCATTTCGGTGCGCATTCTCTACAAAGACAGGCAGGGGGGGATATGGGTGTACTCCATGCTGGGCCTCGACCGCATATCGTTTGTTAGCAAGCCCATAAGCAACCGCAAGGCCACCGACGCCCCGCAGGAAGAGGTGCGCGGCCTCATGGAAGACAGCAAGGGGCGCCTCTGGGTGGCCGACAAAAACGGCTATGTGCGCATAGTGGGCCGCGACGGACGGCTGGCGGGCTACCTCGACGCCTCCGGCAGCCTGAGGCCGGCGCCCGTGCTCTTCGGCCACAGCGTCTACTGCATACGCGAAGACAGCCGCGGCACAGTGTGGATGGGGGCCAAGGGCAGCGGGCTGTTCCGCCTGACGCCCTCGGACAAGGGGTTCGCCGTAGACCGTTACGTGGCCAACAACCCCATCGACGGCGACCTAAACCACAACGACATATACTCTATAGTGGAAGACTCGTACGGCCGGATGTGGATTGGCACTTACGGAGGCGGGCTCAACGTGGCCACCGTGGGGCCGGGCGGACGGGTCACCTTTGCCAACAGCGGCAACGGGCTGCCGCCCGTCCACGAGGGCGACGTAGAGATTCACCGGCTGGCCATCACGCCCGGCGGAGTGCTGCTCGTGGGCACCAACACCGGCCTTTACACCGCGCGCATAGAGCGCAACACGGCTGCCATGAAGTTTCACGCCAACCGGCGCGACCCGGCCGACGCCACCTCGCTGAGCAACAACCGGGTGACCGACATTGTGCAGGCGCGCTCGGGCAACATCTTCGTGTCTACATACGGTGGCGGGCTTTGCCGAATAATGAGCACCAACCTGCTTTCCGACACCATAACGTTCAGGCCCTACACCACCGACAGCGGCCTGGCCAGCGACGTGGTGATGTCGGTCACCGAAGACAAGCAGGGCCGGCTGTGGCTCGTGTCAGGGGCCTCGCTGAGCTGCTTCGTGCCGTCCACCGGAGTCATCACCAACTTCAAGCGGAGCATGTTCAGCGGTGGCTTCGTCTTCTCTGAGGCCCGCCCGCTCTGCATGGCCGACGGGCGGCTCGTGATGGGCACCACGCAGGGCATACTGGAGTTCAATCCGGCCGAGCTGAAGAAAAGCAGCTACGTGCCGCCAATAGTCGTTGACTGCGGCAGCAGGGTGGAGCTGGGCCCCAACGAGAAGAGCCTGAGCATAGAGATGGCTGCACTCGACTACAACAAAAACGAGCAGATAGAGTATGCCTACAAGCTCGACGGGGTGGACGAGACGTGGAACTACACCACCGACAGCCACATTCGCTATGCCAACATACCGGCGGGGAAATACCTGCTGCACATAAAGTCGACCAACGGCGACGGCATCTGGACCGACAACGAGCGCACCATCGAGATACACCGCACGCCCGCATTCAACGAGAGGCCCATGGCATGGATGCTCTACGGGGGGCTGCTGCTCGTGGCGCTCTACGCCATATTCAAGGTGGCGGCATACATCAGGCGGCTGCAGCGCGAGCTGAGCGACATTAAGATGACCACCGGCGAGAAGGTGGAATACGCCCTGCTGAAGCACGGCGAGAGGCACGTGCCGGGCCAGGGGGCGCCCGAGGCCGACGTGGGGCGTGAGCGGGACGACGCATGGTCGGCCAAGGTTTGGGCCTACATGGAGCGCAACATGGCCAACGCCGAGCTCACCGTCGACAGCTTTGCGCAAGACATGGGCATGAGCCGGTCGGTGTTCTACCTCAACATGAAGCGGGTGTTTGGCGTTACCCCCAACAACTTCATGCAGGAGGCCCGCATAGCCTACGCCAAGGAACTGCTGCGCGCCCACAGCGGCAACATATCGGAGGTGGCCTACAAGTGTGGCTTCTCCGACCCGAAATATTTCAGCAGGTGCTTCAAGAAGGCCACCGGCATGACTCCCTCGGAGTATTGCTGAGGGCAGCGCTGGCCGCGGCTTGGCGGCCGGAGTGGGGCCGTGGCGTGGCCGGGCGTGGCCGGAAGGCAGGCCTGCGGGGTGCAGACGGCTGCAAACGACAAAGCCGGGGAACGGAAGTCCGCTCCCCGGCTTTGTCGTTTGTGGCAGCTTTACTTTAGCTCTACAATCTCGTAATTCTTCGAGCCGAGCCCAATCCGCTCGGCATAGTCAACGATGTAAGTGCCGTGCTGGCGGTTGATGCGCTCGATGAGCGGCTTGTTGTCGTCGCCCGGCGTGGCCTTGTGGTTGAACACAATGTCGAGGCAAGCCTTGTCGAGCGCCACGGGGTCGGTTGAGGCCAGTATGCCCACGTCCTTCATCTTCGGGTTGGCCGGGTGGGAGTCGCAGTCGCAGTCAACGCTCATGTTGTTCATCACGTTGATGTAAACCACGCGACCCTTCATGTAGTCGTGCACTCCCTGCGCCGCAGCGGCCATCGACTCGAGGAAGTAGTCTTGCGCCGGCAGGTTCTGCCACAGCTCCTTGGGGCTCTGCACCTTGCCCGCCGTGTGTATGTAAGCCTTTCCGTCGGCCGACGCAACGCCTATGCTGGCATTCTTGAGCACTCCTCCGAACCCGCCCATGGCGTGGCCCTTGAAGTGGGCGAGGTTTACCATGAAGTCGTAGTTGGCCAGGTGCGAGCCCACTATGTCATACTTTATGTGCGTGGTGTCCTTCACCGGAATGTTCATGTTTCCCTCCTCGTCCATGATGTCCACACGCGCTATGCTGTCGAAGCCGTGCTCGTGTATGGCCTTGCGGTGCTCGGCCGACGTGCTGCGGCGCCCGCCGTAAGCAGTGTTGCACTCAACAATGGTGCCCTTTACCTCGTCGACGAGGTTGCGTATGAGCGTCGGTTTCAAGTAGTTGTGGCCTCCGGGCTCGCCAGTGCTTATCTTCACGGCCACGCGGCCGGTGGGTTCCACGCCCAGGGCCTTGTAAACCTTGACAAGCGACTCAGGGGTAATCTCTTTGGTGAAATACACCTTCGACTGGGCCATGGCGCCAGCCGCAGCCATCATGGCGATGGCGATAGTCAGTAGCTTTTTCATGTTTTTGTGGTTTTGATGGGGCAAAGATACTGATTATCCGCAATACATGGCATACCCGAATTACAGAATCTTCGGTTGCTCAGCCTCCGTATTGCGTGTCGTGGTCGGCGCAGTGGCAGTCGGCGGTCTCCATCTCGAGAGTGCTGTGGGCAATGCCTTCGGCCATGAGCGCCGCCTTTATCCCTGCCTTGGCCTGTTCCATGGCCCCGAGGTCGTCTATCACCACGTGGGCCGTCAGGGCGTTGGCCGTGGTGCTCATGGCCCAGATGTGCAGGTGGTGCACGTTGACCACGTGGGCGCAACCCTCCATCTTGGCTATCACGTGCTCGGGGTCGATGCCCTCGGGGGTGCCGTCGAGCGACAGCCGCAGGCTCTCGGAGAGCAGCTTCCAGGTAGACACCAGTATCACGGCTGCAATGACGAGCGACACGATGGGGTCGATGGTGTTGCATCCCGTCAGGGTGATGGCCACGCCGGATATTACCACGCCCACGCTCACAAGCGTGTCGGCGGCCATGTGCAGGAACGCCCCGCGCACGTTGATGTCGCCTTTCTGTCCCCTCATGAGCAGCATGGCGGTGGCCCCGTTGATGATTATGCCCACGAAGGCCGTCCACGACACGGCAATGCCGTCTACCTGGGCGGGCTCGCGGAACTTGTGTATGCTCTCCAGGATGATGGCCCCTACGGCCACGAGCAGTATGATGGCGTTGAGCAGCGATATGAGCACGGTGCTCTTCTTCAGGCCGTAGGTAAACCGCTTCGAGGGGTGCACGGCGGCCAGCTTGAAGGCGGCGAGCACAAGGAGCAGCGAGAACACGTCGCCCAGGTTGTGGCCGGCGTCTGACAGCAGCGACAGCGAGTTTTCCAAAAAGCCCACCGCTGCCTCGACAATGACAAAGGCGGCGTTGAGCGCAATCGACAAGATGAAAATGCCGTTGAGCGATTTCACCTCATGCACGTGTGCATGATGGTGGTGGTTGTTGTGGTTTTCTTCCATATCCTTATTATGCTTTTGTTTGCTCTGTGTAAGTAGTTGCGCAGGCCGTGCCCCTTGCGTCGGGGACCGTCGGCTGCGCTTTTTCACAGGCAAAGGTATGCCGAAGCCTGTGCAACTTGGTTGCAAAGGCAGCCTGCGGCGCTATTGCTGCCGTACGCCTGGTGCATCATGGGCTCGGCCGGGCCCTGCCGATGGCGTGGCGCCGGCAGCGCAACTGTATCTGAAAAGGTTGTGGCGGGGCCGGTGATTGCGGCGGAAATATGTATGTTGGTTGATGTTGCGAGGCCGAGGATGGCTGGCCTTATTATATATAATGTGCAATCCATGTGGCCGATTGCCCCTGCAGACCGCCTCGTTGCCATTGTATTTGACTGCCGCTTTGGGCTCTTTGGCTCTGTTTCCGACGCTCGGCGTCGGTGTCGGCATTATGCAAACGTGGCAACGCTTCGGTTGGTTTTGCCTTGTGTTCGGTTGGTTTTGCCGGTTGTCTTAATTAATGTGTGTGATGGATTGGGCGGATGCTTTAGATAGAAGCAAGCTCTGTTGACACTTGGATTTATTGTTTTGATGAAAACATGCTATCGAAAGCTATAGTGCTTACCGCCTGAATAAGGCTTTCGCACGGCCGGGACGCAGGGTGATATCACCCGTCGGCTTGGCTGCAGGCTGTTTGTTCAGAGTCATGGCCCATTGTCTTGATGTTCTGTCTGCCATGCCCGTCGGTGTCGGCATTTTTCGCATTGCGGAGCCGTTCGCCCGCGCCGGTGCAAGTGCTTCTGCCATAGCGGTTTGCGGCAACGCCCGTATAGCGATGCCAAACGGCATGTATTGCAATGCGGCGGAGGCCGTTCGGCGGTGCAATACGGCCTCCGCCATCAGGCAAAACGGCCTGCGACATATCGTCGCAGGCCGTTTTGTATGTATTGTTTACCGCCCCGGGGCGTCCTGTCAGTGGCTTCGGTACTCGTTGGGCGTGCATCCGGTGCATTTCTCAAAGAGCATGGTGAATGCCGGTGTCGACGGGAATCCCAGTGTGGCGGCTATCTCGCTCACCTTGCTTTCTGTGCCTATGAGCATCTGCTTGGCCATCTCGAAGCGTCGTTTCTGCACATATTCCTCGGTGGTGTGGCCCGTTTCGGCGTGCAGCATGTCCGACGTGTATGCCTCTGAGTGCCCCGCCCATTGCGCCACCAGCTGTGCCCCGGGCAGTCCTGTGGCCGCGGCGCGTCCCGACCTGAGGTATATGTCAATCTTTTCGGTTACCTTCGCTATGTCTTCGCTGATGATGTCGTGGCGCAGTATGAACTGCCTGGCATAGAACCGGAGGCAGTAGTTGAGCAGCAGTTCGATTTTGTTGCACAGCAGTATGCGGCTGAAGCGGTCGATGCCCCAGTGCAACTCTTCGTCGATATAGTCGAGGCATCGCTCCACCTGCCTCTTTTCGCGCAGCGACAGCCGCAGCGCCTCGCTCTTGTTGTAGCCGAAGTAGGTGTATTCGGGCATCTTCATGCCCAGGCTGTCGAGGCTTGTCAGGTCGGGGTGGAACAGCAGCAGCCGGCTGTCGGCTTCGCCTTGGGCCTCTATGTAGTGGCCCGGCGGCGCAAACAGCACCGTGGCGTCGGCGTAGTCGCAGCTGCACAGGGTGCCGTTGCGGCATCCCGCCACCCTGCCGGCCACCATCACGGCATAGCAGTCGAGGCTCAGCTCTTGCTGCGAGGCCGCCCTGCTCAGGTCGATGACGCTGGCCAGCGGGTGCAGCGTGCGCTCGCCGAAAATGCGGTTGCACCGGCACACGGTCGAAGTATCAGTGTCGTTCATAGGCATTCGGATTGATGTTTGCCTCATGCTTCGGCCCCTGTGCGCCTGTACTCCATGGGCGTCATGCCCACCCCGCGCTTGAAGTAGCGGTTGAAGTGCTGCGGATACTGGAATCCCAGGCAGTATGCAATCTCGGTGACCGACTTGTCTGTGCCGGCCAGGAATTCCTTGGCCAGGTCTATTATCTTTCCTTGTATGAACTCTTGCGGCGACCGTCCGGTTTCTTTTTTCACGAGGTCGCCGAAGTAGTTGGGCGAAAGGAAGCACCTTTCGGCGAAGTATTTCACCGACGGCAGCCCCTCGCGCTCGGCCCGGTTGCCCCTGAAGTAGGTGTTGAGCTCGTTCTCAAAGCGCGTGAGCACGTCGTGGTTGGCTTCGCGGCGGGTGATGAACTGCCTGTCGTAGAACCTCATGCAATAGTCGAGCAGCAGCTCTATGTTGCGGCATATCAGCGGTTTGCTGTGCTGGTCGATGGGGCGTCCGAGTTCCATCTCAATCTTGTTGAGGCAGTCGGTGAATATCTTTTTCTCGTCGTCAGACAGGTGCAGCGCCTCGCGCGAGGAGTAGTCGAAAAACGAATACTGCCCTATGCCCTTTCCGAGCGACGTGCCCCGTATGAGGTCGGGGTGGAACAGCAGCCCGCGGGCGTTGGGTTCGAAGTGCGGCATGCGCTTTACGTGCACCACTTGTCCCGGGGCGAAGCTGGTGACGGTGCCCTCCTGGTAGTCGTAGGGCTGCCTGCCGTAGGTGATGTCGCCGCAGTATGTCTGCTTTAGGAAGAGGGCGTAGACCCTGTAGTCGTATGCCGCCTCCATGGGGAATGATTCGGGCTTGGTCTTCCTGAGGTCGACCACGGCCACGAGCGGGTGCTGTGTCTCAAACCCGAAGTAATTGTTGTAACTCTCAATCGAGTCTATTGTCAATGTTTGCTCCATGTCGTTTTCTCTTTGATTTGCATGGCAAAGATAGCCAATAAATCTCTTATGGCGGTTACATGTATTACAGAAAATAGTGCATCTTTTACCTTTGGCGCCTCCGAACGGCCCATGGCGTCAGGAGAAACAGGCTCATTTTTTTTCGCATTTCGCTTCTTTGTGTCGCTTTTTTCAGTTACCTTTGCATGGTGCAAGCCCCTCGGCGCACAGCGGCTCTTCAGCCATGGGTGTGGCGTGTGGGCCTGCGCTTGCATTCATACAATGACTAAAACAACCGCAATGAGAAAGAGATGGACACGCATAGGCGGCGCGTTTGCCGCCATCGGCATCATTTCGGCAACCGAGGCGCAGGCTGCCGACGGGCAGGCCAAGGCCACGCCCGACCGCCCCAACATCATCTTCATACTTGCCGACGACCTTGGCTACGGCGACCTGTCGTGCTACGGGAGCCGCTTTGTGAAGACTCCCAACATCGACAACCTGGCCCGCACGGGCACGTCGTTTACGCAGAGCTACGCCGGGAGCGGCATATCGTCGCCTTCAAGGTGCGCTCTGATGACCGGAAAGAACACCGGCAAGACAACCATACGCGACAACCAGTGCACCGCCGGGGGCATACGCGGCGTGAAGGTGTCGCCTGCCGGCGACACCACATACATACGCCGGGCCAACCTCCTGCCCTCCGACACCACCGTCGCAACCGTTCTCTCGGCGGCGGGCTACCGCACCTGCCTTGTCAACAAGTGGCACCTCGACGGCTACGACCCCATGGCTGCGCCCAACCACAGGGGGTTCCACGAGTTCTACGGGTGGACAATAAGCACCGTCGAGTCTAATTCGCCATATTATTACCCGTACTACAGGTTCCACGGCGACAGCCTCATACACATCGACGCCAACGCCCACGACGCCCATGTGCGCCACAACACCGACATAAGCACCGACGACGCGCTGGCTTTCATCGACCGCAACAGGGAGCGCCCGTTCTTCCTCTACCTGGCATACGACGCGCCCCACGAGCCTTATGTCATCGATGACACGTCGTGGTATGACGACCGCAGCGACTGGACGATGAACACCAAGCGCTACGCCTCGCTCATAACGCACATGGACAAGGCCATAGGCAGGTTGCTGTCTCACCTCGACAGCATCGGGCTGAGGGAGAACACGATGGTCATCTTCGCCTCCGACAACGGCGCGGCGGTGCAGGCCCCGCTCAAGGAACTGGGCTGCAACGCCGGCTTCAACGGCCGCAAGGGCATGCTTTACGAGGGCGGCATTCGTGTGCCTTTCATCGTAAACCAGCCCGGGAAGGTGCCTGTGCAGAAGCTGGACAACATAATCTACTTCCCCGATGTGATGCCCACGCTGGCCGCCCTGGCCGGTGGCGAGGCCTCGTTGCCCCAAGGCATCGACGGCATGAACATACTTCCGCTATTCTACGGCAGGCAGGTCGACACCGACAACAGGCTGCTCTACTGGGAGTTTCCGGGCAAGCAGCGTGCCGCAAGGCGTGGCGACTGGAAGTGTGTGACGGTGAAGAAGAACAAGCCCTTGGAGCTTTACAACCTCAAGGACGACCCCGGCGAGCGCCACAACCTTGCCGCCGAGCATCCCGACATGGTCGAGCGGTTTGACCGCGAGATGAAGGCCATGCACCACCCGTCGCCCAACTGGCCTCTCGAGGGCGAGACCCTGCCGGCCGGCGGGCTATAGGCCGGTTGCCGGGGTGGGGCGCGTCGGCACGCGCCGGCTGCCTGCCGTCATGTCGAAGGGGGCGCCGCGGCTGTGCCGCCGGCCTTTGCCCGATGTTTGGCCGACGGCCGGCAATGCTGTGTTCTGTGCAGCATTGCCGGCCGTCGGCTTTTGTGTTGTGCGGCTGAGGGGTGGCGCCAGCCGGTTTGCGGCGCCACGGCGCAATGCCGTCATCGCCACCCTTTGCCGGCTGCGGGCCACCCGCTGATGTCGTAGACAAAGCAGTCGAAGTCGGCATGTCCGCCGTTGTCGGCCGTAGAATAGCAGAACAGGCCGAGGCGCATGCCCTTCCAGTAGCCGCTGCTCATGGCAAACGGTTCGCCGGCGGGGCTGAAACTGACCCCGTCGAGGCTGTAGAAGAAGCGGTGGCTGTTGGCTTCCAGGTCGGTCACGACCCTTAGGCAGACGCCCTTGAAGCGGCCTTTGGCAACGATGGTGCGCCGTCCGTCGCATTCGGTGAACACCCCCTCGGGGCACAGTCCGACGGCCCTGAACTGCTTGCCGTTGCATAGCAGTCCGGCAAAGGTGCTGCCGGTGCTGTCTGTCAGTTCCACCTTGGTGGTGGCGGTGCCCCCATATCCCATTGCCTTCTGCGTAAGCATGTTGCGGCACAGGCGCAGGCTGTCGGCCCTGTCGGCGTGCAGCGTGAGCCACCCGGGGCGCTCGTCGAGGCTCCATTTGCTGTTGTCGGGGTTGTGGCACCACTGCCATTGCGGCATGAGCCTCGATGAGTGCTGCCCCCGCCAGTACAGTTCGTTGCCGTCAAACCAGTCGCTTGCCTGCGGCAGGCAGGGCTTGTCGGCCGTTGTCGTGGCCGGTTTGCCGTGGCTGTCCACGGGTTCGCCTATGCCGTTGCCGTCGGTGTCGGTGCCAATCTTGGGCCATCCGCCGCGCCATCCGGCCGGTTGCAGGTGGACAATCCTGCCCGTGGGGTTCACCGACTGGAAGTGGAAGAACCACCATTCGCCGCTTGGCGTGTCGACAAGGGCGCCCTGGTGGGGCCCGTTGACGGGCGTCGGGCCCTGTTCGAGCACCACCTTCCGCTCATAGGGGCCGTAGATGTTGCGCGACCGCAGCACCGTCTGCCATCCGCTTTCCACCCCTCCCTCGGGTATTATGAGGTAGTAGTAGCCGTCTTTCTTGAGCCATTTGGTGCCTTCGGCCACAGGCCCCGTGTATACCGTTCGGCCCTTGTCGAGTAACCGCGAGCCGTCGGGCGCCATCCTGTGCACTATTATCGGGCCTGCGCCAAGCACGCTATGGCCAAGGTAAGCCTGCCCGTCGTCGTCCCACAGAGGGCACGGGTCTTCCCATCGTTCCACCTTCTCAACACAGTGCAACGGGCTCCACGGCCCTCGCGCGTCGGTGGCCGTGCTCATGAACAGGCCGTCGTCGGGCGTGCAGAAAAACACCCAGAAGCGCCCGTCGTGCCACTTTATGCTCGGTGCCCACGACCCTCCGCCGTAGTGGTTGTTGGCGTCCCATCCCGGCATGTCGAACCGGTCGTACACCTGGCTGACTATTTTCCAGTTCACCATGTCGGCAGACTCAAGCACCTGGATGCCTATGTAATGGAAGTCGGAGGCCACCATATAGTACTTGTCGCCCACCCGTATGACGTCGGGGTCGCTGTAGTCGGCGTTCAATATGGGGTTGGCGTATGTACCGTCGCCACGGTCGCCCCATGCCGGGTGCACCTGTGCATTGCACGGCACCAGCATCATGGCGAAGAGCAATGATGTGATAGATTGTTTCATATCGTTGTCGTTTAGGTTTGCAATTGTCTGTAAGGCCCTCCGTCGGCAGCAGTCTGCCATCTCCCTATGGGCGCCGTGGGCTTTTGTGCCAGGGCCGTCGGCATCGCGCCCGAGCCTTTGCCTGTTTTCGGTCAGGGCCGTAGCGTGCCCTAAGGATATAACGCTGCATGTGCATACTTATTTTCCCCGCATCCTGTTTTTAGCCATGTCAAATTGGCTTATCGCCGCCTCCTGGTGGCCATGGGGGCATGGTGGCAGCCCCAGGGGATACAAAAACATACGCAAACGTACGATTTTGAACGCGCCATGGTGGGGCTATGGCTTAGTTTTGCGGCAAAAACAATATAGTCATGAAATATATAATGTCATTGCTGTTGGCCCTGGCCGTGGTGCCGGGCCTGCGTTTGGAAGCCAAGGCGCCGGCGCCGGTGGGCAAGGAGATTGTGCTCAGCTCGGGCACGGGCCGCATCTATGTGTCGCTGCCCGAGGCCGGTCGGGCCGACGGGCGTGCCGTGGTGTTGTGCCCGGGCGGGCGTTACGGTTACCTTGAACTGCAGAACGAGGGCTTCGACTGGGTGGGTTACCTCAACTCGATGGGCTGCGCGGCCATAGTGTTGCGCTACACCATGCCCGCCGGCGACCCGTCGAAGCCCGTGCGCGATGCCGAGGAGGCCGTGGCGTTGGTAAGGCGCCATGCGTCGGAGTGGGGCATAAGGCCCGACGCGGTGGGCATCTTCGGCTTCTCGGCCGGCGGCCATCTGGCCTCGTATGTGGCCACCAACTCGCGCGGTGAGGCCCGTCCCGACTTCCAGTGCCTGTTCTATCCCGTCGTAACGATGGATTCGTCGTACACCCACATGCCATCGCGCAACAACCTGATAGGGCCCCGTGCCACGGCGGCCGACGTCAGGCGCTACAGCAACGAGCTCAATGTCGACTCCACGTCGCCGCGCGCTTTCATCGTGGCAAACGAGGACGACGTGAAGGTTCCGGCCCGCAACGCCATCAGCTATTACCTTGCCCTGATGGCCAACGGCGTGCCGGCCGCGCTCCACGTCTACCCCACGGGGGCCCACGGCTGGGGCTTCGGCGGGCGGTTTGCCTACCGCCGCCAGCTCATGGGCGAGCTCGAGGCATGGCTCGACAGCCTCTGAGGCCCGCTGCCGGCGCCTGTCTGCGTGAGCCGCTGCGGCAGCGCCACGGGGCGTTGCCCGCCCCCTTGGCGCGCCGGGCCATGGGCGTGGCGCCAGCTTGCCGCCGCCGGCCGCATCCTTTCGTACAAACCTAAAACATAAAGATATGTCACACACTGTTTCACTTTGCCTGGCCGCACTGTTGTGCGCAGCCGTGCCCGCCGTGGCGGGCGAACCCGCAGGCAGGGCCCTGTGGGGGTCGATAAACGGGCGGAAAGATGCCACGAAAGGCATATTCAGCCACCATAACAACAAGATACTGCTCAGTTGGCGCAAGCTGCCGGGCGATGGCGCCGGCCTGGCGTTCGACCTTTACCGCACGCCGGCGGGCGGGCGCGAGGTCAAGGTCAACGCCGAGCCCATAGCGGGCAGGTACAACTACCAGGACGCGGCGGCCGACAGGACTGTCGACAACACCTACCGCCTGACCTACCACGGCAGCGACGCCACGCTCTCGGAGTATACCATGAAGGCCGGGCAGGCTTCGGCCGGGTTGCCATACATATCGGTGCCGCTCGAGACAACCACCGGGGTGAACCCCACATACGACTACCTGGCCAACGACGCGAGCGTGGGCGACCTTGATGGCGACGGCATTTGCGAGATTGTACTGAAGCGGCAGGTGAGCACAGAGACCACCGACGAGGGCGAGGGGGCCGTGGCCCGCGACGTGCGCCACACCACCCTCTTCGAGGCCTACCGCCTCGACGGCACGTTCATGTGGCGGGTGTGCTCGGGCCCGAACATTCCTTTGGGCAACTCGTCGTCGTTTGCCGTGGCCGACTTCGACGGCGACGGAAGGGCCGAGGTGGCCATGCGCACGTCGGAGGGAACGGTGTTTGGCGACGGCACCGAGATTGGCGACACCGACGGCGACGGCCTCACCGACTACCGCGTAGACGGAAGCCAGTATATACCGGCGGGCCCGGAGTTCATCTCTGTCATCGATGGCGCGAGCGGACGTGAGCTGGCCCGCGCCGACTACATAGCCCGAGGCACGAGCGAGGAGTGGGGCGACAGCAACTACAAGCGGGCCAGCAGCTACCGCATCGGGGCCGGGTGCTTCGACGGCGAGCGCCTCTCGGTGCTCATCACGCGCGGAGTCTACGGCAAGTCGGTGCTCGAGGCGTGGGACTATTCGGGCGGAGAGCTTCGGCGGCGGTGGCGCTTCGACTCGTTGGTCAGCGGCCAGCGCTACTACTCGGGGCAGGGATACCACAGCCTGAGCGTGGGCGATGTCGACGGCGACGGCTTCGACGAGGTGGTCTACGGGTCGTGCACCATCGACCACGACGGCACGGGGCTCAACTGCATCGGCCTGGGCCATGGCGACGCCCTGCACCTGGGCAAGTTCGACCCCGCCGCCGACGGCCTGCAGATATGGTCGTGCTTCGAGACAGGGAGCGTGGGGGCGGCCCTGCGCGACGCCAGAACGGGGCGCGTGATATGGCAGCATAACGACGACTCCGACGTAGGCCGGGCCTGCGTGGCCGACATAGACCCGCGCTATCCGGGCTGCGAGGTGTGGTGGTTCAGGGGCAACGCCCATTCCATCGACGGCCGCGACCTGGGCTACAAGCCCGCCTCGTGCAACATGGCCGTGTGGTTCAGCGGCGAGCTCAACCGCCAGCTGCTAAACGGAACGCGCATCGACGCCATGAACAAAGAGGTTTACGACCGCGTGTTCACAGTATACCGCTATGGCGTGAGCTACGTCAACGGCACCAAGGAGAACCCTTGCTGGTATGGCGACATGCTCGGCGACTGGCGCGAAGAGCTCATCTTCCCCGACACCACGTTCACAAAAGAGCTGCGCATCTTCTCAACCTGGTATCCCACGGAGCATTCCTTCCCGTGGCTTATGACCGACCATGTATACCACATGAGCGCAATCAACCAGAACATAGGCTACAACATGCCCACCCAGCTGGGCTATTACCTTGGCTCAGACCTGACTTCCGACGACGACATAGCCTCCGGGATAGAGCCTGCGGCTGTGGCCGCGCCTGCCGCCGACGGGCCCTGCCACGACCTCGGCGGGCGCATTGTCGACCGTCCCGGGCGCGGCATCTACATCCGGGGCGGCAAGAAGTATGTGCGGCGTTAGCCTTCGGCAGGGGCCGGTAGTGGCCACGGTGCCGGTGGGCCGCAGCGTAACTTTTGTTTACAACGGCCACGGCCGCGCGGAGGCCCGGCCGTGGCGGCATAGCCAAACGGCCCGTATTGCAGTGCGGCGGAGGCCGTTTTGGGGCGTGGCCGGGGCCTTTTCGCAGGCCGAAACGGGCCGTTTTGCAACCCGCTGTCACCCAGGCGGTTGCGTAGCCCCGTGCCGACGGTAACAATATTTTACGGAAATGCGCCGCCCGTGCCGTATCAGTATTCATCCAGAACAATGTCAACAACAATCAAAACCAATAGATACCATACGATGAGAAATTTATTATTGTCATTGATGGCCATGTCGTTTGCGGTGTCGGCGGCGCAAGAGAGCGTCTGCATCAACGGCGACTGGCAGTTTCGCTATGTCCCGGGCCCGTGCCAGGCCGACTCGATAGCGGCGTCGGGGTTTTACGACCCGGCGCGCCCCGCGCGCGGTTTCACCACGGTCAAGGTGCCGTCGTGCTGGGCTGTGTAGGGCTTCGAGGAGCCCGTCTACCGCGAGTTCAAGGACGCGCCCCACAGCGAAGGCTTCTACCTCAGGCACTTCCGCGTGCACCGTTCGTTTGCCGGCAAGCGCGTGCTGCTGCATTTTGGCGGCGTGTGGGCGTCGGCCGAGGTGTGGCTCAACGGCCGATGGGTGGGGCGCCACGACAGCGGTTTCACCTCGTTTTCCTACGACGTGACGGGCCATGTCAGCGCCGACGCCGACAATTTGCTTGCTGTCCGCGTCAGGCAAGTGTACCCGGGGTATGTCTGCGACACCTACGACGACTGGTCGCTTGGCGGCATCTACCGCGACGTGACGCTCGAGGCCATGCCCGCCAAGCGCTGGATTGACGCCGTGAGGGTGGTGACCGACTTCGACAAAGACTACCGCGACGCCGACCTGAAGATGAAGGTCATGGTGATAGACCGCCACAAGAACACCCTGCCGGGCAACTACCGGAGCCCCGGGCAGCCCTATGTGCTGCGCTTCACGCTGCTCGATGCCGGCGGCGACACGGTGCAGACGGTGGAAAGGCGCGTGGCGGCCCACACCTCGACCGGGCGCGAGACAGCCGTGACCATGCGCGTGGCGGAGCCCCGCCAGTGGAATGCCGAGCACCCATACCTGTACACCCTGCGCGTCGAACAGGTTGAGCCCGACGGCGTGAGCCAGGCCTCGGTGCAGCGCATAGGCTTCCGCGAGGTTACCACCGACGGCGGCGTGCTGCGCGTCAACGGCCGGCCGGTGAAGCTGCGCGGCGTCAACCACCACGACGAGCACCCCGACGTGGGGCGCGCCACCACGCGCGAGCACTGGCTGCGCGACCTCCGGCTGATGAAGGCGGCCAACATCAACTATGTCAGGACGGCCCATTACCAACACGCCAAGGGCTTCATCGAGCTTTGCGACTCGATTGGCATGTATGTCGGGGGCGAGGTTTCGCTCGGCGGGGCGGGCGGCATGGCCGTCGACCCGGGCTTCACGGCGGGCTCGATGCTGCGCACGGTGGAGACCGTTGAGCGCGATGTCAACAACCCGTCGGTGATATACTGGTCGGTGGGCAACGAGGATGCGCTCACCGGCATGTACCTCAGGGCGGCGCGGGTGGTAAAGGCGCTCGACGGCACGAGGCCCATATTGCTGCCGTGGAACGCCGACGGCAGCCTGCCCGAAGAGATTGACATCAGGGCGCCCCACTACTGGACGGCGGGCGAATACGACTCTCTTGCGGCCACAAGCGACCGCCCTGTGATAACAACAGAGTACACCCACGCCTTCGGCACCGACCGTTTCGGGGGGCTTGCCGACAGGTGGCGCGCGCTCACAAGCCACCCGGCCGGGGCCGGCGGGGCTGTGTGGATGTGGGCAGACCAGGGCATCAAGACGCCAACGAGGCGCGACGAGAAGCGCTATGGCGGCATTGTCAAGGACGACCCTTACCTGCGCATCAGCTCAAACGGGTGGGACGGGATTGTTGACTCCTACCGCAACACAACGCGCGACTACCTTGAGCTGAAGGCCGTATATGCCCCCGTGAGGACAGCCTGCGGCAGCGTGGACATTGCCGATGGGGCCGACACCGCCCTCATAGCTGTGCGCAACGACTACGACTTCACGCCACTGGGCTCGGTCAGGGTGGCCTGGACGCTGTGCAAAGACGGCCAGAGGCTCGACTCGGCCACCGTCCGCGCCGACGCCGCGCCCCACTCGCTGGGGCTCGTGAAGGTGCCACTCGGCAGACTGGGCGCCGTCGGGCGCGGAGAGACGGCATACGTGCTGATGGTCTTTGCCGACTCGCTGGGCCGCGAGATTGGGCGCAACAGCGTAGAGCTGAAGCCCGCCTCGTATGCCGAAGGGAAGCCTGCCGCCGCGGCGGCAGCGCCGTCGGTGGCCGACAACGGTGGCGAACTGAGCGTCAGGGCAGGCGACATGGAATATGTGTTCAGCCGCGCCACGGGCATGCCGGTGTCCGTATCGAAGGGCGGAACGAAGGTGATGGGGGCCATGCGGCCCACCGTTTGGCACAAGTTTAACGAGGGAGACATGACCATCAGGGGCCGTAAGTTTGCCAAAGGCGTAAGCCCCGACAAGCTGGTGCCGGGCAAGGCGGAGCTCACCGTGGCCCGCGACAGCGGCTGCATCGTGCTCCGCTCGGTGGTGGCTTATGTGGCCAACGACAGCAACAGGCTTGAGGCCGACATGCGCTACCGCATCGACGGCTGCGGCAGGATGGCCGTAGAATACTCCATCGCGACCGACTTCCAGACCAACATGCTGCCGCTCGTAGGGCTGCAGGCGGCAATGTCGCCAGGCACAACGCTCGAAAGGTGGTTCGGACTGGGCCCTTGCGACACTCATCCCAACAAGCGGGAGGCCGCCGTGATGGGCCTGTGGGACGGGCGAAACGCCTACGGCACCAAGCAGATGAGGTGGGCCGAGGTGGGCAGCGGCGGCCTTACGGTCAGGCTGACGGCACCCGGCCATCTCGTGCGCGACGCCTCCTCGCCCGACGTGTTGCGCTTTGCCACACGGGTGCTCTGCCGACCCGAGAAGGGCAGGCTTAAGGAACCCGGCACCCGACTGCCGTCGAAGGGCACATACAACGGCACGCTCTGCATTGAGTGACAAACCCCGGGCCTGTGCCGCATCAGTACGAAAACATACGCTTTCGTACGATTTTATACGCCAAAACCGTTGCCGCAATTGTATATTTGCCGTCGGGTGGAGGTGTTGCGGTGCAGGCCCAACGCCCTTGCATGATTGAAACCATGTTACAACAAAGTCATAAATGATATTATTAATCGCATAAAACAACTGTTATGAAAAGACTATTGACCATGTTTATTGTTGCGCTTGCCGTTGTTGCGCAAGCCAACTCAGCCCCTGCCGACGGCTATGTCTATACGTCGGGCGGGCGCTACAAGGTGTTGTCAGACAACCTGATAGCCAACGGCGACTTCTCCGCCGGCCTCGACGGGTGGGTAACCGAGAGCGGAGAGCCCGTAAGCCAGGACATGTTTACGGTGGTGGCAGGTGGCCCCGACGGCAAAAACTGCATCGTGGTGAGCTCAAGTGCCGGTGCCGATCCCACCGGGTCGCTCTTTGTCAAGGTGCCCGCCGAGGCCGGCAGCGACTATGTCATATCCTACAACATAAAGGCTGCCTCCACGCTTTCGTCCACTTCGATAAAGGAAGGGAGCAAGAACTACCAGAATGTTTACTTCAACCAGGATGGCTCGGCGGGCACTTTGTCGGCCGGCTACGACGCCATTGCCACGTCGCAGACCTACGACACAGGCTGGAAAACAATCACCTACGACTACTAGGCGGCCCAAGACGGCTACATACTGGTCGATTTGGGCAACCTGAGGCAGGGCGACAGCTATGCCGACTTTAGCATTTACCGCTGCAACGAGGTAGGCGACGACCGCCTGATAGAGCGTGCCATAAGCCGGCTCGAATGGTTTCTGGCCGACGAAAACAAGGAGCTGTTCCCCAATTCGCGCGAAACGCTCGAGATGCCGATACAGGACTTGAAGTCGTTGTTGGGCACAGAGATGGGCGTTGAGGAGGTTAACGACGTCTTGTCTTACATCGTTGGCCCTGACAACACGCCGCTGCAGGAGTTCCTCGACGCCAATTCGGCCAACGTGACGCCGTTTCTCAAGTGCCCGAACTTTGACGATGCGACCATAGCGTCGAAGGTATCGAACATCGGCGGCGGCTGGACGGCCACCGGAGGGCGCTGGTTTGTGCGCCCCGAGAGCTTCCCCTTCACCTCCACTTTCATAGAGGCCAGCATACCGGGCCACATGAAGCTGGCCGAGGGCAAGGTGTACCAGACCATCGACCTGCCTGCCGGCACGTACATGTTCACCACGAAAGGGCGTGCACAAGTGTACGCCGACGAGCGCGACGGCTACCGCATTGACCAGGGCAAGGAGTTTGGCGGCATCAAGATATTCCTCAATGGCGACTCTGCCGACTGCTACCCCGTGAGCACGAAGTCGCTCAACACCTACACCGTGCTTGCCGAGATAAAGGAAGGCGAGACGCTCACCATAGGCTACTACCTGCCCGGCAACGTGGGCAACGCGGCCCAGTTTGACGACACGGAGCTCCGTCTCATAGGCGGTTCGGTGTCGGATGTGGAAGACTACGTAAACTCGAAGGCGCTCGCCTCGGCCCGTTCGGCCCTTAAGGTGTCTATCGATTCGGCCGGCGTTTTGCTTGCCTCAGACAGGTATCTGTATGCCAAGAAAGAGCTGGGCGACAGCCTTGCGCTGGCCCGCGACGCCTACGACAACGCCACCAAGGCCTCTGTTGTGGAAGACCGGACGCAGAAGATCAACAAGACGATAAGCGCATTCCACACCATCAACGCCGAGTATGTCACCCTGGGCGACGACATCGCCGGTTGCAAGGAGCTGATGGCTGACGACAGCAGGCCCAACGGCAAGGACGCACTTGGCGCTGCCATCAGCACGGCCGAGGCCTTCTACGGCTCGCTGACGGCCGAGAACCGCGACTCGGTGGGCATGGTCAGCGCCGACGCGGCACTCATTGCGGCCCGCACGGCGTTCTATGACGCCAACGCAAGTTATGCAACCCCGGCCCTGCAGGGGCTCGTCAACGGCGACTTCTCGAGCGGTACCACAGGCTGGGACCATGAAGACGACACGTCGTGGAAGGTGCGTTCGAGCAGCCTCTTCAGCACCGGCAGGGCGCTGGCATACGACCGAGGCAGCTCGGCACACGACCCGCGCCATGCCTGGCAAGACGTGGCTGTGGCCGGGGCAGGCTTGTATGAGTTTACGTGCGAGATTTACGCATACAACTCTTCGTCGTCTCTCGACGGACCGGAGACCGGCGTTTACGTCATTTGCGGCGACAACCGGGTGCAGGTGCACACCGATGCCACGCCCGACCGCATCACCGTCCGCACCGTCACCGACGGGCCGACGACGCTCCGCGTGGGCCTCGACGCCATGCAGAACAAGCTCTGCAACAAGATATACTTCGGCGCATGCACGCTCACTTACTACGGCGACTACGACAAATATGTGGCCGATTCAATCAAGGCGGCCATGGGTCCGGTGCGCGACAGCCTCGATGCCGCCATCGGTGAGGCCCAGGACATGCTGAGCTCATCGCGCAACCCCAACGGCGTCGACACCAAGCCGTTTGCCAACGCCATATCCGACGCGCGGTCGGTATGCGACAGCAGCACCGACATCAGTGCCCTGTGGGGGGCCATCGACGCGCTTGCCGCTGCCCGAAACGCATTCATGACGAGCGGCGTATGGCCGGCCGAAGGCAAGTATTTCGACCTGACCAGCCTCATTGCCAACGCCGACTTTGCCGACGGAACCGTGGGATGGACATGCTCGGGCGACAGGCATGCAGCCGACAACGGAGGCGTGAGCCTGTACTACGGGGCCGGCACGCTGCGCTCGTCGCGCATGGCGCAGGTGCTGCAGGAGCTGCCTGCCGGTGCCTACCAGGCTGAGGCCGGTGCCACATACCGCCTGAACCTGCCCGACAACGACTGGAACTTTGCCGACTACGAGGCCATGGAGCCTATGTTCCTCGTGGCAAATGAAGACTCGGTGCCCGTGCGCGGGTTGCTCTCCGACGCCGACCGCGACTATGTTGACAACGTGCTCAAGCTCTCGTTCGACGACTACCGCCACGGCACCAACATATTCCCGCTCATCGAGGAAGGCCATTACACCACCACGCTCGACTTCTCGCTCGAGCAGGCCGGGCCGTTGGAGATAGGCATTTCGGTTTGCAACATACCCAGCGCAAGCTATTCTTTCGTGGCCGGGGTGCAGCTGCGCTACTATGGCGACATGGTTGCCGACGGGATAGAAGCCATTGAGGGCGACAGCGCAACGCCTGCCGTGGGCGACGTATACAGCATCACGGGGCAGAAGGTGCGCTCGGGTGCCACGTCGCTCGAGGGGCTGCCGCGCGGCATCTACATATTCAACGGAAAGAAATATGTGGTCAGGTGACGCCTTCCGACCCTCAGGATGTTAGTTGAAATACATATCTTGGCCCTCAGGTGGGGCGGCGCCGACAGAGGCGCCGGCCCCACCTGAGGGCTTCTTTCGGCACATGAAATATGTTGACACAGCGGTTGCCGGGCTGCAACATGGGCCGGATGGCAAGCCAGAACGGCCCGTATGGCCCTCCCGAACGGCCCGTTTCAGAGGGTCGAACGGCCTGTTTTGCACCGCAACGATGGCCGGGCCCGCAAGTGGCTGTGGCACAGCTGTTTGCCCGCCGTGGCCGTTTGCTGAAATATTTTGCGCCCGGCGGCCTTGGCCCGGCCTTAGCTCCGGGCAGCCGAAAACCCTGCGGCGGGCATGCCGCAAACCAAAAACGACAGAAAGACAATGGCAAGAAACACATTACGTAAAGTGCTCATGGCACCGTGCCTGGCCGTGGGCTGCATCGCGGCGGCGCAGCAAACGCCCGTCAGCCAGATGGAGACGCTCACCCGAGGGGTGGTGGCCGTGCATACGGCCGAGGGCAACTTCGTGAGCTGGCGTTTGCTGGGCACCGACCCGGAAGGCACGCGTTTCACCCTGCTGCGCGACGGCGAGCCCATTGCCGACGGCCTGGCCGTGACCAACTATGCCGACAGCCGGGGCACGGATGGAAGCCGTTACGCCGTAGTGGCCGACAATGAGGATGGCCGGGCCGACGCCGCCGGGGGCACACCCGTGTGGGCCGAGGGCTTCAAGCGAATACAGCTCGACCGCCCCGCCACCACCGACGGCGTGGGATACATGCCGCACGAGGCTGCCGTGGGCGATGTCGACGCCGACGGCGAGTATGAGCTGGTGGTGAAATGGCTGCCCACCGACTGGAAGGACAACGCCACGGCGGGCTTCAGCCACAAGACTTACATCGACTGCTACCGCCTCGACGGCACGCGGCTGTGGCGCATCGACATGGGCATCAACATCAGGTCGGGCTCGCATTACACGCAGATGGCCGTCTACGACTTCGACCTCGACGGGCGCGCCGAGCTGATATGCAAGACTGCCCCCGGCACCACCGACGGCCAGGGGCGCTATGTGAGCATGGCGGCCGACGACGACGGCATTGCCGGAACCGACAATACGGCCGACTACCGCAACGCCGAGGGGCGCATACTCAGCGGCCCTGAGTTTCTCACCGTGTTCGACGGGCAGACCGGCAAGGCCCTGCACACCGTGTGGTACAACCCCAACAGGGCGTTCACCACGGGCGGGGCGCCCGGTTACAGCACCACATGGGGCGACGACAACGGCAACCGAGGCGACAGGTTCCTGTGCTGCGTGGCCTACCTCGACGGCCCCGAGGCGCGACCGTCGGCGGTGATGTGCCGCGGATACTACACCCGGGCGTACCTCTGGGCTGTCGACTTCGACGGCCGGAAGCTGTCTACCAAGTGGCTGCACGCGTCGACGTCGATATCGAAGGTGACGCGCACCGACGGCCAGGGCAACGCCCAGACGCGCTCGTACACCAAGAACACGTCGGGCCTTAACCGCAACTTCACCGCCTACGGGCAGGGCAACCACAACCTGTCGGTGGCCGATGTCGACGGCGACGGGCGCGACGAGATTGTCTACGGGGCCGCCACCATCGACCACGACGGCTGGATGCTGTATTCAACCGGGCTCGGCCACGGCGACGCCATGCACCTGGGCGACCTCATGCCCGACCGACCGGGGCTCGAGGTGTTCCAGGTTCACGAGACCGAACCGTGGGGATTCGACGTGCACGACGCCGCCACGGGCAAGCTCTTGCTACACGTCAGGGGCAACGGAGACACCGGGCGGGGCATGGCTGCCGATGCCTTTGGAAGCACACGGGGCCACGAGTTCTGGTCGGCGGCGTCGCAAGACGTCTACGACACGGGCGGCAACGTGGTCAGTTCCGCCCGCCCGAGCTACTGCTTCCGCACATACTGGGACGGCACGCTGCGCGACAACCTGCTCGACGGGGTAAAGCTGACCGACGGACAGGGCCGCCGCCTTGCCACGTTCAGCGACATGGGGCAGTCGACAACGTTCGGTTCCAAGGCCACGCCGGTGGTTCAGGCCGACCTGTTAGGCGACTGGCGGGAGGAGCTTGTGTTCTTCAACAGTGCCGATTCGGCGTCGCTCAACATATTCACCTCGACCGAACCGACGGATTTCGCCATCCCGACGCTGATGCACGACCACACCTACCGCATGGGCGTGGCGTGGCAGAACGCGGGCTACAACCAGCCTCCCCACCTCGGCTATTACCTGCCCGACACCGTGGCCACGCGCTTCGTGCCCATCGGCGGCAGCCCCATGTGGCAGCAGGTGGCCCTGGGCGACTCGATGAGGGCGGTTGCCTGCCGCCTTAAAAACTGCACGGGGGCGATGCTCATGGCCACCTATCTCGACGGCGAACGCATAAAGAGCTTCTCTGCCCCCGACGGCTTTGCATTCGAGGTAGACCGCGACCAGGCCGCCTTCACGCTCTCGGGCATGCCCCCGAAGGCCGGCACCTACGAGTTTGAGGTGCGCTCTTCGGGCGACCTTTCGGGCGAACGGCTCACCGACACCATCACCGTGGTGGTGTGCGGCCCCGAGGCGGTGTTCGACCTGCAGGGCCGCCGCAGGCCCGAGGGCGCCGTTAGCTGTGGCGGCATACGCATAGTGCGCGGCGCCCACGGCGCGGTCAAGGTGGCAGCGGGCCGCCGCCGGGAGTGAGGCTCCGCCCATGCCGTGTCCTGATGGTGCCAATGGCGGAGAACAGACATACAGGAATTTAACATCAATAACAATGGAAATGGAATACTCAAAAGCCCTGGCGGCCGTGGTTTCTGCGGTTGGCGGGGCCGCCAAACGGGCCACAGCCACGGCCGCCGTGATGCTCGCGGCCGTGAGCCCGGCCCTGTGCGGGCAACAGGAAAGCCTGCAGCAGATGATAAGCCGCAGCCTGGCCGTGGCCGAGCGGCAGTGCATCGCCCTCGGGCGCACGGCCGAAGTGAAAGACAGCGTGCTGCCCCGAACGTTTACAGGCAGGCGGGTGCGCATGGCGGGATACAAGTCGTGGATATGCGGTTTCTACCCCGGCACGCTGTGGCTGCTGTACGGTTACAGCGGCAACGACACCCTGCGGGCGCTGGCCGAGAAGTTTACGGCGCGCGTAGAGCCTGCCAAGCGACTCAAGAACACCCACGACCTGGGCTTCATGCTTTACTGCAGCTTCGGCAACGGCTACCGGTTGACGGGCAACAGGCATTACCTTGACGTGATGGCCGAGGGCGCGCGCAACCTTGCCGGGCGCTTCAATGAGCGCGTGGGGGCCATACAGTCGTGGGGAACACGCCGCAAATGGCAGTTCCCGGTGATAATAGACAACATGATGAACCTTGAGTTCCTTGAGTTCATGGCAAAGGAAACGGGCAACCTGCGCTACGACACGCTGGCGCGGAGGCACGCCAACACCACCATGGCCAACCACTTCAGGCGCGACTACAGCTCTTATCACGTAGTGTCGTATGACACGCTCACGGGCAAGCCACACGCCAAGCACACCCACCAGGGCTATGCCGACGAGTCGGCGTGGGCGCGAGGCCAGGCGTGGGCGCTGTACGGATTCACCATGATGTACCGCGAGACCGGCGTGAGGGCTTACCTCAACCACGCCCGCAGGGTGGCCGCCTACATCACCGGCGTGGCCGACATGCCTGCCGATAAGGTGCCGTACTGGGATTTCGACGCGCCCGACCGGCCCGACACTTACCGCGATGCGTCGGCGGCGGCAATCATGGCTTCGGCCTTCATCGAGCTGTCTACGCTCGACAAGAGCGCCGACAGCAGCCGTTGGCTCGACTACGGCGTGGCCCAGTTGCGCTCGCTGTCGTCGCCCCGCTACATGGCCGAACCGGGCCGAACCGGCTGTTTTGTGCTCATGCACAGTGTGGGAAACATGAACAAGCGCTCCGAGGTGGATGCGCCGCTTTCCTACGCTGACTATTACTTCGTAGAGGCATTGCTGAGGCTTAAAAAGGTTATCGATGGGCAGGGTTAGGATTGTTGCGCTGCTGCTGGCCTCGTGGCTGGCGGCGGCAGCGCCGGCCCAAGAGGCCGACAGAGACTTTTGGGTGTCGACGATGGCGCGCATTGCCCGCCCTGTGTGGGCCAACCTGAGCCGCGCCACACTCAACGATAGCATGCCGTTCGAGAGCGTCAGCCGCGACCCCGCACGCCGTGTGGCCTCGCGCCTTGAGGCCGTGGGCCGCACGCTGTGCGGCATGGCGCCGTGGCTGGAGTTGGGTGCCGACTCGATGGCAGAGGGAAGGCTGCGGGGCGAGTTTCTCGGCATGGTGGCCGAGGGGCTCCGCCATGCCGTCGACCCGTCGTCGCCCGACTACCTGACGTTCGGTCGGGGCATCAGCCAGTCGCTTGTCGACGCGGCGTTCCTGGCCCAGGGCCTGCTGCGGGCGCCGCGGCAGGTGTGGCTCAGGCTCGACAGCGTGACGCGGCGGCGCCTTGTTGCCGAGTTGGAACGCACGCGCACGGTGAAGCCAAACGAGACCAACTGGCTGATGTTTGCCTCGACCGTCGAGGCGGCGCTGCTCGAGTTTACCGGGCGCTGCGACACGGCCAGGCTGTGCTATGGCGTCAATCGTTTCGTCAATGACGGGTGGTATAAGGGCGACGGGTGGTTTGGCGACGGGGCGGAGTTTCACTTCGACTATTACAACAGCCTCGTAATCCACCCCATGCTCACCGATGTGCTCGGCGTGATGGTGCGCCACGGCCTTGCCTCACGCCCTGTCTACGACCGCCAGGTGAGGCGTCTGGTGAGGCAGTCGGCCATATTGGAGCGCCTCATTTCGCCCGAAGGCACATACCCGGTGGTGGGCCGTTCAATCACTTATCGCTTCGGAGTGTTCCACGCCTTGGCCCAGGCTGCGCTCATGGGAGTGCGGCCCCGGGGGCTGGCCTCGCAGGCGGGCCCCGCGCTGACGGCCGTGATAAGGCGGCAGGCCGGTGCTCCCGGCACGTTTGACAGCGGCGGCTGGCTGCGCGTTGGCTTTGCCGGCAGCCAGCCGCGCATGGGCGAGAAGTATATAAACACGGGCAGCGAGTATATGTGCATGGCCGTGTTCCTGCCGCTGGGCCTGCCTGCCGACGATGCCTTCTGGCGCGGCCCCCACCGCAAGTGGACGTCGCTCAGGGTTTGGGAGGGTGCCGACGTGGGTGCCGACCATGCGCTGCGCGACAGCCGCGAGAAGTGACCGTGGCCGCCGGCGCGGCCGTTTGGGCGTGGCTTGTGCGGCCCGGTGTGACGCGGGGCTGGCGTGGCCGGGGTGGCGCCGGCAAAGGGTTAAGATGCAAGACAGGCCGTTCGGGGTTGCCGGACGGCCTGTCTTGCATTGTCAAACGGGCTGTTTTGCATTGCAATACGGCCCGTTTTGCAATGCGCTGACGTTCAGTGTGTTTTGCCGCCTCGGCCCGCCGGTGGCTCACCGGCCGCCATTCCCGGTGTTGCTGCCACCGCCCTGGTATTGCGTGGGGCTCATGCCGAAGCGCCTCTTGAAGCATACCGACAGGTATTGCGGGCTCGACATGCCCACCTGGTAGGCCACCTCGGCCACGGTTATGCTGCCGTCGCGCAGCAGTTCGGCGGCCCGTTGCAGCCGTTTCTCGCGTATGATGTCGTTTGGGGTCTTGCCCGTGAGGTGCTTCACCTTGTCGTAGAACTTAGAGCGGCCGTAGTTCATGGCGTCGGTAATCTTGTCTACCGACAGGCCGGGGTCGGCCAGGTGCGAGTCGATGTATACGCCGATGGCCTTGAGCAGGCGGCTGTCGGCCTCGTCGGTGATAACCTCCGGCAGCCGTGCGGCGCCGTCGCGGTTGTCATCGGCGGCGGCCGCCGCGGCCGCCACGCGCATGAGCAGGTTGCGGCACTGCATCACGAGCAGCCTCATGCTGAACGGTTTGGCTATGTAGGCGTCGGCCCCTGTCTGCAGCCCTTGGTAGCGTTTGTCTTCGCCATCGAGCGCCGTGAGCAGTATTATGGGCGTGGCGGCGGTGGCGGTGTTGGCTCGCAGCCACCGAGTCAGGCCGAAACCGTCGACGCGCGGCATCATCACGTCGCTTATCACGAGGTCGGGGCGCCGGTCGTTTATCTTGTCCATGGCGTCCTGTCCGTCGGAGGCGACGTCGGTAATGAAGTATTTGCCGAGCTCCTGCCTGAGGAACATGCACATCTCGTCGTCGTCGTCGACGATGAGCACGCGCAGGCTGTTCATCTGCATGCCCGCCACGGCGCTGTCCGTGAGCCGGAACCCGGGCTGCATGGTGTCGTCGTCGGTGGCCGTTGCCGTGCCTCTGTCCATGAAGTCGGTGGGGCTGTAGGCGTCGGCCGTGGCCGGCACCGACAGCGTGAAGACCGTGCCTCCGCCCGGGTTTGGCCTGCACTCAATGCTGCCGTGGTGGGCCTTGGCCAGCGCCGCCACGAAGTTGAGGCCGATGCCGAGGCTGGCCCGGTCGTGCCTGCCGTGCACATAGCGCTCGAATATCTCGCGTCGCTTGTCGTCGGGTACGCCTATTCCCGTGTCTTCCACCGATATGTTGAGCTGCTTGCCGTCGGTTCCCGTGCGCAGGGTGATGCTCCCTCCGCGCGGAGTATACTTCATTGCGTTCTGCAGCAGTTCGTAGACAATCTTGTCGACGAATCCCCTGTCTATGTAAACCATGCACTGCCTTGCCTGCGGCATGAATCCGAGCGACAGCCCGCGGTTGGTCGCCGCGTCGTGGAACGAGTCGGCAATGGCCCTGAGGAAGGCCACGATGTCGGTCTCTTCGAGTGAGGGCTGCAGCTTGTCTTCCTCCATCCGCCTGAACTCCAGCAGCTGGTTGATGAGCCGCATCATGCGGTCGGTGTTGCGTTTCAGGCTGTCGGCCGACTGCTTGAGCGCCTTTGGGAAGTCGGCCGACTGCCTCATGGCGTCGACGTTGCCCCTGATGAGCGTCAGCGGGGTGCGGAATTCGTGGGATATGTCGGTGAAGAACTTAATCTTGAAGTCGGTGAGCCGTTTTTCCATGGCTATGTCACGGCGCAGTCGGTATACCGTGCGCAGGTGGCTGAAGGCGGTGAAGGCCACAGCTGCCGCCGCAATGATGTATAGCGCAATGGCCCATGGCGTGGCCCACAGGGGCGGCTCCACCACCACCGGCAGCCTGATGGCCGTGCCTGAGCCCGACGCCTTCACCATGAGGGTGTATCGGCCCGTGGGCAGGTCGCGGTAGGAGGCGATGTTCATGGGCGACCATTCGCTCCACCGGCTGTCTTAGCCTTCGAGGAAGAAAGAGTATCTTGACTGCTGGCTTCCCATGCCGTAGCTGAAGTCAGAGAAGCGTAGCGTTATTGTGTTCTGGTCGTGGTCGAGCCTCAGTTCGGGGCCTCCGTCACGCCCGAAGGCAGCCGGGGGCAGCCCGGTCAGCGGCGACCCGTTGACGAGCACCTGCGTCAGCGCCATCGGCAACGGCTGCCTGGGCTCGGCTGTCGCGGCGGCGGCAGGCCCGGCCACCACTATCCCGGCCATCGAGCCGAGCATCACCCTGCCGTCGGCCAGGCTTGCGGCGCAGTCTTCGTTGAATGTGTTGAGCAGGTGGTAGGTGCCGAAGTGCATGTTGTCGATGGTGCCGTCGGGCCTTATCACCGAGCATCCGTCGATGGTTGCGGTCCAGATGTTGCCGGCTGCATCGGCCGTGATGGCCTTGACCACGTCGCTGGCGAGCCCGTCGGCCACGGTTATGCGCTCTGCCACCCGGCCTCGGCTGAGCCTGTAGATGCCGTTGCCGTCGGTTCCCACCCATGTGTTCCCTCTGCCGTCGCATAGCAGGCACAGCACGGCGTTGTCCTTGGCGCCGCTTTTGAGCCATGTCTCGGCGATGCGGCCGGGGTCTGTCTGTATGCTGTCGGGGTTGAAGCACACCACCCGGTCGTTTGATGCCACCACGATGTTTCCCCTGTTGTCGAGTGCCATCTTGCGGGCGTCAAGTTTTTTGTCGGGCCCAATGACGTGGCGGAAGGCCATGCCTCCGCCGGCTTTGGGCACGGCAAGGTCTACGCATCCCTCGAGGCTTGACAGCCACATGCGACCCTTCCGGTCTCTGAGCACGCAGTCGATGCGGTTGGCAGCCGGCGATACGGGGTTGCCGGGGGTGTGGCGGTAGGCTTTCGAGCCTACCATGAGGCCGTCGTTTTTCGTCCCGATCCACATCTCGCCGGCCGGTCCCGTGGCGGCGGAGATGTACCTTATGGTGTCCGTCTGGCGCAGTTGCCTTGGCTGCATGCCCTCGATGGCGAACAGGCAGCCCGCGTTGTTTGACGCCACAATGCCTATGCCGGGCAGCCTTTTTAGCATCCTTGTCTCGTTGGAGCGGTCGCGCTGACCGTCGGCGTTTAGGTTTATCACCCTGAAGTTGCTCTGCGTGGCCTTCAGGCAGGCCACCCCCTGCCGCTCCTGGCTTAGCCAGATGTTGCCGTTGCGGTCTTCGGCCAGTGCTATTATGAAGTTGCTGCCTATCAGTTTCCGGCTGTCGTCCTTGGTGATGTGGGTGTGCTGGCCCGTCCGTTTGTCGTACAGGTGTAGCCCGTTGCCGTATGTCGATATCCACACCAGGCCGTTGTCTTGCGACACCACCTTTACCTTCGGGCTGAGGTTTGACTGTATGAGCAGTTTCGGATATACGTTCAGTGTGAACGTCTTGTCTGTCTTGGCGTCGGTGTACACCACGTCTCCGTTGGCGGTAAACCTTATGTGGTTGCCTTTGTTGTCTGTCAACGTGCCCCTGCTGCTGCGGCGCGGCGCGCCTTTGCCGGCCGGGTTGCGCCTGTAGGTGAACTTCCCGCCGCTGTAGGCAACCGTTGCCGTGCCGTTGTTTTCGTCTTCAAGGGTGATGCTTCCGTCGGCGTTCATCGTGGCGTGGCTGAACGACAGGCCGTAGAGACCGCATCCGGTGTAGTCTACAAACTTGCCTTTGCGGCAGTCGTAGGCAGTGTAGAAGTTGCCGTGCTGCCTTATCCAGAGCAGCCCGTCGCGCCATTGCCTGATGTCTTCTATGTGGCGCGCCGACAGCAGGCGCGTGTCGCCGCGCTCCGTCGGCACGTATTTTGAGTATGTGTAACCGTCATACCTGTACAGCGCATACATGGAGCCGAACCACATGAAGCCGTCTTCGTCTTGGGCGATGCATCGTATGTTGTTGTCGGGAAAGCCTTCGCTGGTGGTCAGCGTGCGCCCGATGATGGTAGGCTGTGCGCGCAGCTGCACGCACATAAGGGCCATGCACACGGCCAGAGCCGTGCGCGGCAGCATGTTCCTGATGTTGCTTGGCGCCGTCGGGTTCCTTCCGTTACGCGTCTTTCTGGCGTGTGCCCATCCTTGCTTCCACCACGTTGACAACGTAGTCGCCCAACTTTTCGCACTCGCTGACGATGTCCATGTACATCGTTCCGATGGCGTAAGTGTACTCATGGTTGTTCACATCGTTGATGTTCTGGCTCTTTAGCTGGTTCCGGTAGTTGTTTATCTCGTTCTCGATGTTGAACGAACGGTTCACGTCGAAGTTGTCCTTGCGCCCTGTGAGCAGCACGTTCATCTGCGTCAGGCTGTCGTCGGTGAGCTCAAACATCTGGTGCAGGTGCTCGTACTGGCGCTCGGTGAAGTCTTCTTTGCCCGCCATCTTGCGGTTGATTGTGCGGGCTATGTTGTAACAACTGTCGCCGATGCTTTCCAGTTCGGATATCTCGCGCAGCATGGCCCGTATCTTTGCCTTGGTCTCGTCGCTCAGGTGGGCGTCGCTAACGCTGTCCAAGTACTTGGCAATCTCTATCTCCATGTTGTCGCTAATGCCCTCATACTTCTCTATTCTGCTGAATAGCTTGTTGAAGTCGGCGTCGTTCTGCGTGCCGAGGAGTTCGCGCACGAACCCGAACATGCGCTGTATGCGCTCGGCGAAGGCCTGTATTTCCTTCTGCGCCTCGAGCACGGAGAGCTCCGGTGTCTTCATGATTGCGTTGCCGCCGATGTAGCGCAGGCGGAACTCGTCTTCGTCGTCGGTTCCCCGTGGCTTTATCATCCAGCACACAAGTCGCTCAATTTGCGGGATGAACCACACGAGTATGCACGTGTTGCATACGTTGAACGATGTGTGGAACGCGGCAAGCACCACCGAGAGCTTTACCGGGTCGGTGCTTCCCGAGAGCGGGTCGTAGTTGACGAAGCTGCACACCGCGTCGACAAAGGGGTAGAAGCAGCACAGCACCCAGAACACGCCGAACACATTGAACACCAGGTGGGCCAGGGCGGCGCGGCGCGCCTGGGTGTTGGCCCCGAGCGCCGCAAGGTTGGCGGTGGCCGTGGTTCCGATGTTCTCTCCCATGACAAGGGCTATCCCGAGGTACACCGGCAGCACGCCGCTCGAGCACAGCACCATGGTGATGGCCATGAGGGCGGCCGACGACTGCAGTATGCACGTGAGCAGGGTTCCTATGAGCAAGAATATGACGATGGTGATATAGCTGCTTGTGTCGAATGAACTGAAGAAGCGAAGCAGCTCTTCGTTGTGTCCGAGATCCATGGCCGCGCCGGTCTCGCTGAGCATTGCGAGTGAGAAAAACATGAAGGCAATGCCGAAAAGGAAGTCGCCGAGGTATCTGTGGCGCCTGGTGTAGATGAGCAGTATGGCTATGATGAATGCGGGGAATACAACGTTGGTGAAGTTGAACGAGAACCCGAGGCTCATTATCCAGGCCGTCAGCGTCGTGCCGATGTTTGCCCCCATTATGACCGAGATGGCCTGGGCGAGGGTCAGCAGGCCCGCATTGACAAACGAGACGGTCATCACCGTGGTGGCTGATGAGGACTGGACGGCGCACGTGACGAACATTCCGGTGATGATGCCGGTAACGCGGTTCTTGGTCATTGTGCCCAGAATGTGGCGCAATTGCGACCCGGCCATTTTCTGCAGGGCTTCGCTCATGACCTTCATTCCGTAGATGAGCAGTGCGAGGGACCCGATAATCTTAAAAAAAATCCAAATCGACATATTTTAATATAATTTGTTTCGCGATATTGCGTCATGTCGGGAAAACGGCGTAACTTTACAAACGTTAATCCCAAAAGGCCATTGTTATGGAACAGATGATACAAATCCGTTGCAAAAATAATAAAAAAACAAAAAACATTCGCATCGGAAGCACACTTTCTGAGGTATATGATGAATTTGGGCTCGAAATGGACTATGGCCCTGTGAGCGCCAAGGTGAACAACCGAGTTGAGGGGATGCATTACCGCGTTTACAACAGCAAGGACGTCGAGTTCCTCTCGCTTAAGTGCACATCGGGGTGGCGGGCATACGTCAGGAGCCTCTTTTTCGTGCTTTGCAAGGCTGTTCACGACCTTTATCCCGACGGGAAAGTGTATATTGACATACCCGTGTCGAACGGCTACTACTGCGACCTGAACATCGGGCGGTACATCACTTACGACGACGTAGACCGCTTGCGGGCGCGCATGCAGGAAATAATTGACATGGCGCTGCCCATCCACCGCCACGAGAGCACCACGGAAGAGGCCATCGAGATATTCCGCAAGCTGGGCTCGGAGTCGAAGGTCAAGCTGCTCGAAAGCACCGGGAGCCTGTACACCACGTACTACGAGATTGACGGGTATCACGACAATTACTATGGCACGGTGCTCACAAACACAGCCTACCTGCACCTGTTCGGGCTGGAGAAGTATTTTGACGGGCTGCTGCTGCGCATACCGTCGATGGACGACCCGTCGAAGCTGGGCGAGTTCCTCAAGCAAGACAAGCTGTTCGAGATATTCAAGGAGCACCACCACTGGCAGCAGATACTGGGGCTGAGAACCATCGGCGACCTCAACGAGGCTGCCGACAAGGGCATGGCCACGCAGCTCATCACCCTGTCGGAGGCCCTGCAGGAGAAGAAGATAGTGAACATTGCCGAGGACATTGCCGACCGCCGCGGGGTGAAGATGGTGCTCATCGCGGGCCCGTCGTCGAGCGGGAAGACCACCACATGCAAGCGCCTTTCGATACAGTTGCTGGCCAACGGGCTGCACCCGGTGCCCATATCGCTCGACGATTACTTCGTAGACAGGGAGCTGACGCCCAAGGACGAGAGCGGCGAATACGACTTCGAGCACCTGCATGCGCTCAACCTCGACCTGCTCAACGAGCAGATGAACGCGCTGTTCAGGGGCGAAGAGGTGGAGCTGCCCAAGTATAACTTCCAGGCGGGGCGCAGCGAGCGCAGCGGTAGGCGGCTGAGGCTCGAGGGCAACGAGGTGCTCGTGGTAGAGGGGATACATGCGCTCAACCCCGAGCTCACGTCGAAAATACCCGACCCGCTCATCTATCGCGTCTACGCATCGGCGCTGACCACCATCCTGCTCGATTCGCACAACTACATCCCAACGACCGACAACAGGCTGCTGAGGCGCATCATCCGCGACTACAAATACCGCGGGGTGTCGGCCCTCGAGACCATACGCCGGTGGCCGTCGGTGAGGGCCGGCGAGAACAAGTGGATTTTCCCGTACCAGGAGAATGCCGACGCCATGTTCAACACGGCAATGCTTTTCGAGCTGGCCGTGCTCAAGACGCAGGCCGAGCCGCTGCTGGAGCTGGTGCCTGAGAACGCCGACGAGTACAGCGAGGCGTACAGGCTGCTGAAGTTCCTGCGCTACATCAGGCCCATACCCAACCGCCAGGTGCCGTCGACATCGCTGCTGCGCGAGTTTCTCGGGGGCAGTTCGTTCAAGTATTGACCGCCCGGCTGCCAAGGCTTACGGGCCGCATGCCGCAACACGCTGGATGTCAGTGTGTTGTGAAACGTGCCGTTTCGCACTGCGAAACGGCACGTTTTGTATTGCCGAACGGCCCGTTCCGCACCCCCGTATGGCCCATTCTGCAGTGCCGCCGCTGCGTCGCCGCCCGCCATTGCCAAAGCCCGCGGCTTGTGCGGCCGCCGCTGCCTCGGGGCGGGGCTGTTGCCGGCCGTGGCGCGCGGGGCAGTGCAATATCTGTAAAAAGCATACACCTATCAGTGTTTGTGGTTGTGCCGGCCACGCATTTTTTGCTTACCTTTGCGCCATTGAAAGGCCCGGCGCGGCCGGCGGAGCCGTTGCGGGCCCACAAACTGCTAAAACATACGATTATGAAAAAGGCTAAGAGAATCATTGCCGTGCTCGCAGCAGCCATCGTGACGGCCACGGCGGGCGCACAGACTAAAAACAACGGAGTTATGGAAAACGTACTTGACAGGCGGCAGCAGCACATTGTCGCCATCGCAAACCTTGAGGCCCGGGGTGAACAGGGCCTGCTGGGCGAGGCCATCTCGGCCGCGCTCGATGACAGCGTGACTGTAAACGACATCAAGGAGGCCCTTTCGCAGCTTTACGCTTACACGGGATTCCCGCGCAGCCTCAATGCCCTCGGCACACTGCAGCGCGTGGTGGCCGAGCGCGCGCAGGCCGGAAAGGCCAGCGTAGAGGGCCGCGACGCCGACCCGCTGCCCGAAGGATACGATGCCCTCAAGCAGGGCACGGAGGTGCAGACAAAGCTGACGGGCAAGCCATACGACTACAAGTTCGCGCCCGCGACCGACTATTACCTCAAGGCCCACCTCTTCGGCGACATCTTCGCGCGCAACAACCTCACCTTCGCCGAGCGCGAACTGGTAACGGTGAGCGCCCTGTCGGGCATCGAGGGGGCCGAGCCGCAGCTCAGGTCGCACATCAACGGGGCGCGCAACATGGGGCTCTCCGACGCCGAAATACACTCCATACCGCTTACGCTGGCCGCACGCGGGGCCGAGGCCTCGGCCTACAGGGCCTCGAAGGCCATTGCCGATGTGTACGGCGAGGCTTTCGCGGGCGAGCAGCCGCTGCCATTCGCCAAGGGCGGCGAGAACACGGCTTACGCCAAATACTTCATCGGCAAGAGCTATCTTGCGCCGCTTGCCAACGGCGAGGGCCGTCTGCCGGTGAGCAACGTCACCTTTGAGCCGCGCTGCCGCAACAACTGGCACATACACAACGGTGGCGGGCAGATTCTCATCTGCGTCTACGGCAAAGGCTGGTATCAGGAGTGGGGCAAGCCGGCGCGCAGGCTCCAGCCGGGCGACGTGGTAGACATACCGGCCGGGGTGAAGCACTGGCACGGGGCCGCGGCCGACAGCTGGTTCCAGCACGTGGCCATAAGCGTGCCGGTAGATGGGGCGTCTACCGAATGGCTTGAGCCTGTTGCCGACGCCGACTACGACAAGCTTAAGTGACAGCATTTGCCCAAAGAGGGGTGCATCCGCTGCGGATGCACCCCTCTTTGCGTTTCCGGCCGGCTGCCGGGCCGCCGCCGTTGCTCCCCCGCAGGCTCACGGCCGTTGGGGCGGCAGGGTGGCACGGGCGTCAGTTGAGCCTCGACGTGACGGGGTTTTTCACCCCCTTGTAGCCGCGGAGGAACGCCTTTGCCGAGCCGAAGCTGAGGAACATGTCGAGCCGCACGGGTATGTGGTTGGCGTCGTCGGTTACATAGAAGCGCAGCAACTCGTGGTTCTTGCCGTCCTCGCGCTCTATGAACGAGAAGACAAGGCAGCGGTATTTCACGTTGTTGCCCTCCATCTTGAACGTCTCCTTGCCCTGGTACTTGAGCCAGGAGTTCGACAGCCGCTTGGCGTCGCTTACCGGCATGGGGATGTTGTCGCCCACCTTGTACTTGGAAACGTCGAAGTTGCGGGCCCGCAGGAATATGCTCATCATGTCGTACACGCAGTCTTGGTATTCGGACTGCTTCCATACGTGGCGTCCGTCGTTCTCTATCCGGTGCTGTTTCATGTGGCAGTTGCCCTGCGGATAGGTGTACCAAATCTCGTCTACGTAGTATCTGTCGCCTTCGCGGGCGCCTTTGCGGAAGTAGAGAGGCGACAGGTCGGTAGCGCAGTAGGACAGTAGCGTGTCGCGGAGCGTGAAGAACTTGTCGAGCTTGTTGTTGCTCCTGGTTATCAGGCTGGCGCGGTAAGCCTGCTGCCCGCCGTATCTCGACGTGACGGTGCTCATCGATGCCGTCCCGACTTTTACCCAGATGAACTTCCAGTTGAAGAAAAGGTCGTAGTAAAGGAACTCTCCCGACTTGAACGCCGTGTTCTTTATGCCGCACTGGGCCGACGCCGGCGCGAAGCTCACTGCCATGAGCAGTGATATCACTAAAGCTTTCAGTCTCATATTTCTCATTGTTGTTGGTTTTCATTGATGGCTTTGCCGCTGCCACAGGCCGTGGCGCCGGCTACGTCATGGCTGTGCGCCCGGCCTTCGTCGCGGCTGCGGCGGCGTGCTGTGGCGGCAAGAGCCGTGCCGTTGCCGTGGGCGCCCGTCGTTCCGGGCCGCTTAGTTCGGCTTTATGTATTCTATGCCCAGGTTGCGCGCCCTGTCTGCGTTGCGGTTGCGCAGCTTGCGCTCCTGTTCCGGCTTTTGCTTGGTTATGTCCATCGGCTTCTGCCGGTTGCCGGGCAGTTCAGACATGTCCCAGCCTATGGTCACGTCCCATTTCTCCTTGCATTCAATCTTCTTGGGATAGTAAGTCACCGTTTCGGGCTGGCGCCCGGCGTGATAGTCGCCCGTGTCCCATGTCCCGTTGCCGTTGGTGTCGGCGAAAGCGCGCAGGTAGTAGGTGCCTGGGTTGACGTAGAAGAACTCTGCCGAGCCACCGCTGGCTTTCGTTTGCTTCACCACTCCGTCGGCCCCGTTGAGCAGTTGCACTATGATGGCCGTGTCGGCCGTGCCGGTGAGGTTCACCGTCAGCGAGCTGTATTCGTCCATGGCGCGCACCCTGATGCCCGCCTTGTAGGCGTTTGACACCAGCCCGTAGATGTCTTCGAATGCCGCCGAGTCTATTTCGAGGCTGTACTCTATGCCCGGCCGCCATTCGGCCAGCAGCGTGTAGGCCCTCAGTTTGCCCGGCACGGGCCTCAGTTCGAACCGCGACCTGTACCACAACGTGTCGTGCTTGGAGTACAGGTGTATGGCCGCCGTGTCGCACCGTGCCAGCGGCGATGGCATCTCGATGGCAATGTTGCGGTCGGGGTCGAGCGATGTGCCGGCGCTGATTTTGGGCACCAGCGGCGCCGGGGGCATCACAGAGTCGTAGGGCTCGCCCTTTTTCTTGGCCTTTTCCTGCTCCTTCTGCCAGTCTTCAAACTCTTTCTGGCGTTGTTTCATGCGCTTTTCGTACGACATGCGGGGCACTGCCGAGATGGTGTCGGTGTTGCTTACGAGCACTCCCGCCGTGTCGGTCATCATGTAGGTGAGCGCGAATTGCAGCGTGTCTTTGTTCACCAGGGCCGTGTCTTTTATCCAGTATGTGATGGTGTCGTGCTTCTCGGTGGACTCTACTATGAACGCTTTCTCGGCGTCGAAGTTCAGCCCCCGCATCGCTGGCAGGGTGTCGCTGCCGTAGCTGAAGTATATGCCAATCTTCTCGGGCGACTGCCTTTCGGTCTTGATGAGGTATCTGTCGGTGAGCGGAACGGAGAATGCGCGCAGCACGATGTCGTCGGGATAGAAGTGCGTGTAGCCCGTCCTGATTATCGAGTCGATGCGCAGCGAGTCGCGCCAGATGGTGTCTTGCCTAATGTCGGGGCCGCACGAGGGGCTTATCGAGTCGGTGTTGAAGGCCACCATCTCGCTCTTCTGGCTGTACATGTAGTTGCCGTCGGCGTCTTGCAGGGCATAGGCGCGGTAGGTGCCCGGCGCCACTCCCTTGATCACGAAGTGCCCGCGGCTGTCGGTTCGCGCCACCCTGAGCAACGGCGTGGTGGTGAATGCGGTGTCAGACAGGTTGGCATACAGCCCGACGAGTATGCCCTTGATTGGCTCGAGGTTGCTGGCGTCGATCACATTGCCCGACACTTCGAACGTGTCGATGCGCTCTCCGGTCGAGAAGCTGTAGGTGTAGTTGCCCATCGGGTTGCCTTCGTTGTTGTCGGAGATGGCGTCTGAGAAGTCGATGGTGTATGTCATGTCGGGCCGCAGCGAGTCTTTGAGCTCGATGCTTATCTCCTTTCCGGCCGTCTTTATTTCCGGCATCTCCACTTGCGGGGGCGACACCACCACCTTGTTCGATGCGTCTTCGAGCTTGATGTATTCGTCGAAGTAGATGTGAATCTTCCTTGCCGTCACGTTGGTAGCCTTGTCTTTGGGCGAGGTTCCGGTTATCCGTGGCGGCGTGTCGTCGTACCATCCGCCGTCGGGCTGGCCCATCCTGGCGCACGATGCCACGGTCAGGGCCAGCAGTGCGGCTGCGGCCGCCATGCGTGCCGCTCGCCTCAGCCTTGCTCTGTTGCCTTTGCCCGTGCCCGGTCGTTGTTGTGTCGGTGTGTCGGTGGCCATGTCAGATAGTTTCGTTTGTGGTTGTTTCGTGCTTGGCCGCCGTGCTGTTCATGCGCAGCAGCTGGTCTATAATGTCGCGGCTGTTGCTCAGCCTTGGTATCTTGTGCTGCCCTCCGAGCTTCCCTTTCACCCTGAGCCAGTCGTTGAACAGGCCCGTCCGTGCCCTGACCACCTCGAGGTGCTGCAGCGTTATGTCCTTGAACCGCTTGGCCTCGTAGTCGCTGTTGAGCTCCTGGAGCCTCTTGTCGAGCAGCCGTGCGAACCGTCCGTCGTCGTCGGGTTGGCGCGCAAACTCGATGAGCCATTGGTGGCGGCACTTGCCCCGGCCGTCCATGAACACGGGGGCGGCCGTATATTCCGTCACCTCGGCGCCCGTCTCGTCGCACGCGTAGGCCAGCGCCCTCTCGGCGTTGTCCACTATCAGCTCTTCGCCGAAGGCGTTGATGAAGCACTTTGTCCGGCCGGTGATTATGAACTTGTATGGGTTTGTCTGGGTGAAGCTCACTGTGTCGCCCAGCACATAGCGCCACAGTCCGCAGGTGGTTGATATGAGCATGGCGTAGTTGCGCCCTGTCTCCACGCCCCACAGCGGCACCACGGTGGGGTTGTCGGAGCCGAACTCGTCCATGGGGATGAACTCGTAGAACACCCCGTAGTCAAGCATCAGCAGCATGGACTTGTCTGCCGGGTCGTCCTGCAGGCCGAAGAAGCCCTCGCTGGCGTTGTATGTCTCCATGTAGTGCATGCCGGGCGAGGTGATGAGCTGCTCGTACTGGCTGCGGTAAGGGGTGAAGGCCACGCCTCCGTGGAAGAACACCTCGATGCCCGGCCACACCTCTTCGAGGTGCCGCTTGCCCGAGAGCTCCATCACGCGGCTTAGCACCGAGAGCATCCACGAGGGCACACCGCTCAGGTTTGTCACGTTTTTGCCAATGGTCTCGCGCGCTATCCGGTCGCGCTTCACCTCGAAGTCAGACAGCAGCGCGGTCTGTTTCTTGGGCACGCGCACCATGTTCACCAACGGGTTGATGTTCTCGATGAGTATTGCGCTGAGGTCGCCCACGAGGCTGCCGGGCAGGTTGTAGTTGGGCGAATGGCTTCCGCCGAGTATGAGGCCCTTGCCGTCGAACATGCGGCTGTGCGGGTTGTTGCGCAGGTAAAGGGCCACGCAGTCCTGGCCCCCGCGGTAGTGCGTGTCGTGCAGTCCGTCGGGGCTCACCGGTATGAACTTGCTCTTGTCGTTGGTCGTGCCCGACGACTTTGCGTACCACTTCACGCGGCCCGGCCAGAGCACGTCGCGCTCGCCGTGGCGCATGCGGTCTATGTCGCCTTTCAGTTCTTCGTATGTGTTCACGGGCACGTTGCGTGCAAAGTCTTCGTAGCTTCGTGTGGCCCCGAAGAGGTGGTTGCGCCCGTATTCTGTGTCCTTGGCTGTGCCCACGAGGTGCTCCAGCACCTGTCGTTGCAGGTCTGCTCCGCCGCTGATGTGCCGCTCGAGCTCTTTCTGCCTTGGCACAAACATCCTGCCTATTATCCTTGTAAGGCTCATTGCATTATTGTTTTTACGGTGCAAATTTAGGCTAAACTTTCGTAACCATGCCACAATTCACATTATTTAAGGCTATGGGCCATGGCCTGCAGCCCGCCCTGATGCCGGCTGCCTGAGGGCTGTCCGTGGCGCTGCGTGGGCCATGTGGCGCCGCGGCCGGGGCCGGGCCGTGGCTGTGGCGGCCCTGTTGGTGTCGGCATTTTTTACCCGCCGCGCCGTGTCTGCGTGCATGCTGCCAAGTTGCTGAGGCCCAGGTGGTTGCGTCGAAGGGCCGTTCCGGGTTGCCAAACGGGCCGTCCGGCACTGCCAAACGGCCGTTTTTGCAGTCCGTAACGGCCCGTGTTGCGCGCCCGTTTGGCCGTCGGCGTCATGGGATTCTGGTTTTGTCGTGTTTTGTTACCGCCGCCGGGGCCTCGCCGCGGGGTGTGGCCACTGTGGCCTCCGCGCCATATCGTGGTTGTTGGAAAATATTTGCTGCAAAGCAGATTTTGTTTCATTTTATCGCTGTTTGCCGTTATTTTGTGTATATTTGCATATTCAAATCCATATAAAACAACGCTTATGAAAAAAGCATTACTTCTTATCATGGCTGCCGTGCCGCTGATGGCACAGGCCGACGGCTTGCAGGCTGCATTCTCGTCAGACAATGCCTACAAGCCTTATTACACCCAGGGATTCGACTCTGAGGACGAATTTGGTTCGTGGACGCTTGAGCAAACCAACCCCGAATACACCTGGAGGCTCACGCAATCGATGGGGTCGGGCATAGACTTCGGCGCCATCGACCCCGACAGCAAGCTCTCGCTGGGCATCGAGTACAACCAGAGCGACTTCGACGAGACCGTCACTTCGCCTGCCATAAGCGTCAGGCCGAACAGCTGTGTCGAGTTTTACAACTACTTCTCTCCCGTCTGGCTCTTCGAGGCAAGCTGGACTTTGTATGCCACCGACGTGGCCACGGGCGACACGGTGCAGCTGCTGCAGCAGTTCCTGTGGGCCAACACGTCGGCCTACGACGAGACCAAGTGGCTGCGCTTCCGCCTGCCGCTCGACCGCGTTGAGGGCAAGACGGTCACCTTCTCGTTCAATTACAAGGGCAATGGGGGCGACTCCCAGCTCATCGACGGGTTCAGGGTGGTGCAGCTCGACGACTCCGAGGGCTCGTCAATCGACATAGCCCAGGGCGACTCGGTGAGCTTTGCCGATGCCTCGCAGGGCAATGTTACCTCGTGGCTGTGGGAGTTTGAGGGAGGCGTGCCGGCAACGTCGACCGAGCGCAACCCCACCGTCACTTACCCCCAGGCCGGCACCTACAGCGTCAGTCTGACCGTGGGCGACGGCACTTCGACATCCTCCGTCATGCGGCAGGGCTACGTCAACGTCAAGGCCGAGCAGCCGTCGGCGCTCATAGGGCTGCCCGAAGAGGGCTACCTGTCGCCCTTCGTGGGCACGCTCGTGCCTACAGGGGTGCCAGTAACCTTCCGCGACCTGTCCGGGGGCTACCCAACCGAGTGGCTATGGACGTTCAACGGCACCGACATCGAGAAGTCGGCCGAGCGCAACCCCACCGTCACTTACACCAGGAAAGGGCTGTTCAGCGTGGCGCTACAGGCCACCAACGGCGCCGGCACCGACATCGACATGATGCAGTATGCCATACAGGCCGGCGGGGCGCAGTATGTATGGAACCTCGAGATAGGCGAGAGCAACAGCCTGGCCAAGCTCTCGCTGGGCTTCTACGGCAACTATGCGGGCTCCAACTGGCTCGGGCTGCCGGCTTTCGCCGAGCATTTCAAGGCACCGCTGGCACCGGCCACGATAGACAGCGTAGACGTTTACTTCATCTCTAACACCACCGTCACGCCCGATGCCGACATCACCGTGAGCATACGCCGGCCCGACGCCGACGGCAAGCCGGGCGAGACGCTGGCATCGGCATCGGTGAAGGCCGGCGACATAAGGTATTCCGACGACACTTTCCTTGCCACTACCTTCGTGATGGACAGGCCGGCCGAGGTGACGGGCGACTTCTTCGTGGTAATCGAGGGCATGCCCAACAACTCGCTCGAAGAGCCGCCTTACACATCCGACGACATCGCCGTGGCGTGCGTAAGGCGCAATCCGGGGCAGAAGGGCACCACATGGCAGCTTGTGGAAGACCAGGATGAGTATGGCAACCCGCTCGGCACGAGCCAGTGGTTCGAGAACGTCGACGATGCTGTCTCGATGGCGGTGTGCCCCGTCATCACCTACGACAGGCCCGAAACGCCCGATGCAATAACCGAGGTGGGCTCGGGCGAGGCCGCTGCCGACGATGCCGTGTACACCCTGCAGGGCGTCCGCGTGGAGCGGCCGGCCAAGGGCAGCATATACATACGCGGCGGAAAGAAGTATGTAGCGCGGTGAACGCTTCGCTGACCATGTGAGGGCGGGATGCGGCCGGGGGCCGCATCCCGCTTTGTTTTCAACAAGTTTAACGCGCCGTTTGCCCCGCTATGCGTAAAACGGAGTAACTTTGCACCCGACAAGAGCATTGTTTTCAGTATGGGTAACACTAACGACATGACTGTGGGGGCGCCCACGCGCGGCATCATCAGGTTTGCCGTGCCGCTGGTATGCGGCTACATCCTGCAGCAGATGTACCTCATTATAGACGCTGCCATCGTAGGCCGCTTTGTCAGCGTGGGCGCACTTGCCGCCGTCGGGGCGTCTGCTTCAATCATGTTTTTGATAATGGGCTTCTGCAACGGGGCGTGCAGCGGCTTCGCCATACCCGTGGCCCAGGCGTTCGGGGCCAAGGACTTTGTGGCCATGCGCCATTACGTTGCCAACGCCGTGCGCATAGCGGCGGTCATTGCCGTGGCCATGACGGCTGTCACATGTGCCCTCTGCGGCCCCATATTGCGCATGGTGAACACCCCGGACGAGATATTCGCCGATGCCTATGTCTTCCTTGTCTTCCAGTTCGCGGCCATCCCGTTTACCATCGCCTACAACCTTCTTGCGGGATTAATACGCGCGCTTGGCAACTCGAAGCAGCCCTTCTACTTCCTCATTTTCTCATCGGTGGTCAACATACTACTCGACTTTCTGTTCATCATAGGGATGAAACTGGGGGTTGAGGGAGTGGGTCTTGCCACCATGATGTCGCAGGCGGCATCGGCCTACATGTGCTATGCGTACATACGGCGAAAGCTCGACGTGCTCATACCGCGGGCCGACGAGCGGGGCTACGACAGGGCCAAGGCGGCATCGCTGCTGGCCAGCGGACTGCCCATGGGGCTGCAGTTCTCTATCACGGCCATAGGCAGCATAATGCTGCAGAGCGCCAACAACGCGCTCGGCACGGTGTATGTGGCGGCCTTCACGGCCTCGATGCGGGTGAAATACCTGTTCACCTGCGTGTTCGAAAACATCGGGGTGGCCATGGCAACCTACTGCGGGCAGAACATCGGGGCGCGCCGCGTGGGGCGCATAGCCATGGGACTGCGCTCTGCCGTCAAGATAACGGCGGTGTACTTCGTCGCCACCCTGGCGCTGATACTGCCGCTGGCGGAGGAGATGATGATGCTTTTTGTAGACGCGGACGAGACGGAAATCATTTCCAACGCGGCCATGTACATGCGCATATCATGCTATTTCTACCCAGTGTTGGGCTTGCTCACCATTCTGAGGTACAGCATTCAGGGGCTGGGCTACAGCAACCTGTCGATGCTGTCGGGCGTGATGGAGATGGTGGCCCGGTGTGGTGTGAGCATCTGGCTGGTGCCTGCGCTGGGCTTCCTTGGCGTTTGCTACGGCGACCCCGTGGCCTGGGTGGCGGCCGACATGTTTCTCGTGCCGTGCATGCTGTTGCTGTACAGGCACCTCAGGCGCAAGCTGGCGCCGTCGGGGATGTGACGCCCCGCGTGGCCGGCGGACAAGCCGCAGCCGCCGGCCGAGGGCCCCGTGGCGTGGGCCGCAACCCGTAATTTTTCTTAATTCGGGCATGGCAGATGCTAAATTTGCCGTGTGTCGCTCGCCGGACGGAAAATTATGGCTACTTTTGCCGGTGTTATGAGACAGGCTTTCTTAGCAATGATGATGGCCGGGATGATGCTCCCGGCAGCGGCGCAGGCGCAGGACGACGGCAAGAGGCCGACGACCGACGACCTGCTCGACGCCATGGACAGCCCTACGTTTGTGCCGATGGTGAAGGTGGGCAAGGTGATGGACGCCGGCGACAGCATCCTGTATATGGAGATGAACAATGTCTACGTCTATCCGAAACTCACGTTCCAGAGCCAGCGACAGGCCGCTGCTTACATGCGGCTTGTGCGCAATGTCAAGAAGGTGCTGCCCATAGCGAAGGAAGCCAACAAGATTATCCTCGAGACGTATGAGTATCTTGAGACGCTGCCCGACCAGAAATCGCGCGAGGAACACATGAAGAGGGTGGAGAAAGGGATAGTGCAAGAGTATAAGCCGAAGATGAAGAAGCTCACCTATTCGCAGGGTAAGCTGCTCATAAAGCTCATCTACCGCGAGTGCAACTCGTCGTCGTACGACATCGTCAAGGCGTTTCTCGGGCCGATGCGCGCCGGCTTCTGGCAGGCTTTCTCGTCGATTTTCGGGGCCAGCCTGCGCAAGGAGTACGACCCCGACGGCACCGACAGGCTCACCGAGCGGGTGGTGCTGATGGTCGAGGCCGGGCAGATATGAGAGGGGGAAGTTTAGTTTTAAGTGTTAAGTATTAAGGGTTAAGGCGGAAGGAAGGCCGGGATTTGGGAATTAAGGATTAAGTATTAAGTGATAATGATTACAAGGGCTCGGGTTTGTGGATTAAGCGTTGAGGGATAAAAAATACGGGAACATTCTTTTGGAGATGCAGTTTTTTGGATTGCTGCGGTGGTAACCGATGTTTACAAAGGCCGCGCCCGGGTGGCGGCAGCGGCATTGGTGTAACGTCAAACGGCCCTTTCCGTATTGCGGAACGGGCCGTTTGACGCTATGGCGCGGGCCGTTTCGGAGGGTGAAACGGCCCGTATTGCAATGCATTGAGGCTCAGCTGGTTGCGCTGCTGGGTCGGGGCTGCGAAATGTTTTTACACCGATGGGGCTGTGGCGTGGCTGTGATGCCTCGGCCGCTCACTGTTCGGTGAAGAGCACCTGCACCACCGTCTGGCCCACGGCCTTCAGCGTGTTGCGGTCAATGTTGTCCATGTTGTCGGCCAGGGTGTGCCATGTGGGCCCGAAACTGCTCTCGGGGCAGTCGGGGAAATAGGGCACAATGTCTATCGTCGGTATGCCGGCCTTTTCGTTGACAGGTATGTGGTCGTCGGTCACCATGCCGCCGGCTGCCGTCGGGAAGTAGCTTCCGTAGCCCAGGCCGGCCGCTGCCGCCCACACTTTGTCTACCACTTGGGGCGCATATTGCAGCGACATGCCTTCCTGGTAGAAGCGCGCCCCACGGCCGCCAACCATGTCGAGCAGTATGCCGTAGCGCGCCTTGTAGCCCTCGGTGGCGGCGTTTGCAGCCCAGTGGGCGGCACCCAGTGCCCACGAGTCGCCGTTGTCGGGCTTGTCGCTCCACTGTGGCGTGCCCCAGTCTTCGGCGTCGAAGCAAACAAAGTCGACGCCTATGCCCAGGCTGTCATGCCCTCCGATGAGGCGGGCCAGCTCAATGAGCACAGCCACCCCGCTCGCCCCGTCGTTTGCCGCCATCACCGGCTTGCGCCAGTTGGCCGAGTCCGGGTCGTTGTCGGCCCACGGGCGGCTGTCCCAGTGGGCGCAGAGCAGCACCCTGTCTTTCTGTCCGGGCTTGTAGCTGGCTATGATGTTGGTGGCCTTCAGCGGCGTGCCGTCGTAGCCGCTCAGCGTGGCTTGCTGCAGTCTGACGTCCATGCCGTACTGCCTGAACTTCGATTCTATCCACCTGCCGCAGCTGTCGTGCGCGGCGCTGTTCATCGTTCTCGGGCCGAAGGCACACTGTGCGGCGCAATAGGCGTAGGCGCTGTCGGCGCTGAACTGTGGCCCGGCGGCCTGTGTGGCGCCATCGCCGGCGTCGCCGGCCTGTTTCTTCTTGTTGCCGCAGGCTGCCAGCATGGCCAGCAGCATGAGGCATATCATGGTGTATTGTCTCATATTCTTAGGGTTGTCTCTGGTTGTATGGCTGCTCCGTAGCATTGGCCACGGTGCGCGATGCAACTGTCTTTGGCGTGGCGTCAGGCCTCGGCTGCTGCCTGCACCTGTGCCATCACGCGCAAGAAGTTGCCGCCCCATATCTTCTGGATGTCGGCCTCGCTGTAGCGGCGGGTCAGCAACCGGCGTGTGAAGCTGATGGCTTCCGACGAGCTTTCGAAGCCTTTCACTCCGCCGTCGCCGTCGAAGTCGGTGCCTATGCCCACGTGGTCGATGCCCATCACGGCTATGGCGTGCTCCAGATGTGCCATGGCGTCGAGCACCGTGGCTTCGCCGTCAGTGCGCAGGAAGCCGTGGTATAGCGTGGTCTGCGCCACCCCTCCCTTGGCCGCGAGGGCGCGCATCTGGTCGTCGGTGAGGTTGCGCGGGTGGTCGCACAGCGCCCTCGAGCTGCTGTGGCTGCACACTATGGGCAGCCGGCTCATGTCAAGCGCGTCGTAGAAGCTGCGCTCCGAGGCGTGGCTTAGGTCGACCATCACCCCCCGCCGGTTCATTTCCGCTATCATGTCGGCGCCGAGCCGGCTCACGCCTCCGTGGGTGTTGCATCCTCGGGCGCTGTCGCACAGGTCGTTGTCGCCGTTGTGGCACAGTGTGACATAGACCACGCCGCGCTGCCTGTAGCGCGCCACGCTGGCCGTGTCGGTGCCCAGGGCGAGCCCGTTCTCGATGCCGAGCATTATCGACTTGAGCCCCCTGCGCTTGTTGTCGGCCAGCTCTTGCGGCGTGCGGGCAATGGCCACACAGCCGCTGTTGGCCGCCACCATGGCCTCTATCTTGTCGAATATGAGGTCGGCGTAGGCCCCGGGGCTGTCTGCTGCAAACGGCACGACGTCGGCAAACCGCTCTCCCGGCTTCGGCTGGGGCAGGTATGCCACCATGATGGTGGCGTCCTGGCGCCCTTCGTCCATCTTGTGCAGGTCGACGAGCAGGCGCGGGTCGCGCCTGCCGAAGTCGACCCCTTGGGCGAAGAACATCGGTGTGTCGCAGTGGGTGTCGAGCGTCAGCACCCTGTCGTGCACCTTGCGGGCCTTGCGGTAGCTTGCCGCCTCGGCCACGAGCCAGCCGAACAGCCTGTCGCCGTCGGCCATGCACTCCGGGTGCCACTGCACCCCTACTATCGACTTCAGCTCGTTGCTCTCGATGGCTTCCACCGTTCCGTCGGCGGCGGTGGCCGTCACGCGGAACCGTTTGCCAGCCTCGGCCACGGCCTGGTGGTGGAATGAGTTGACGGCCAGCCTGTCAGTGCCGTATATTGAGTGCAGCGTGCTGCCCTCGGCTATGCTCACCGTGTGGGTGGGTTCGCTGCGGTCGGCGTCTTGCGAGTGCTTCACGGTGGCCTTGCCTGCTATGTCTTGTTCCACCCTTCCGCCCAGGGCCATGGCCATGGCCTGTATTCCGCGGCAGATGCCGAGCATGGGCAACTGGCGGTTGTAGGCCAGTCGGATGGTCAGCAGCTCCGGCAGGTCGCGCTCGCTGTTGATGGAGTGCAGGGCGGGCTGTGGCTCTTCGCCGCAGAACAGCGGGTTGATGTCGGCCCCGCCGCTTAGCAGCAGCGCGTCCACACGGTCGAGCGCGCTTATTATTGCGGCCGTGTCGGCCACGGGAGGTATGATGAGTGGCGTGCCGCCGGCGGCCACCACCGACTTGTAGTAGCCTTCGGCCAGCTTGCACTCAGGGCTGGCGTAGTTGCCCGTGATGCCTATCACGGGGCGCTCTTGGGCCTCGGGGAAGCCAGCGTATGCGCTTTCGAGGTGTGCGTCAATGTCGAAGCGGTCCATGTGCAGTGCTTATTCGCCCTCCTTGTCTACCTTCACGGGTATCTCGCGCTTGATGCTTTGCTCGAGCGAGATGAGCGTCTCGGTGGCCACCACGCCCGGTATGCGCTGCAGCTGGCCGTTGAGCAGGTCCATGAGCTGCTCGTTGTCGCGCGCGTATAGCTTTACAAGCATGGTGTAAGGGCCCGTGGTGAAGTGGCACTCCACTATCTCGGGAACCTGCCTGAGGCGCTCTACCACGTCTTTGTACATGCTTCCGCGCTCGAGCGTTATGCCCACATAGGTGCATGTGAAGTAGCCCAGGCTCTTGGGGTTGACGTCGAACCCGCTGCCCGTTATCACGTTGTCGTCTATCAGGTGCTGCACTCGCTGGTGTATGGCAGCCCTTGACACACCGCACTCGGCGGCCACGTCTTTAAACGGTATGCGCGCGTTTTGCGACAGTATGCCCAATATCTTCTTGTCAAGATTATCTATCTTTTCCATTTCCAGATTGGAGTTTGTGATGTTGAAAGTGTTTGCCTTCGGTGTCGATAATCACCCAACGGCGTGCCAAAAGTACTTATTTTTATCGATATTAGCATCATTTTGGAAGCAAAAAAATATAAAAAGCCTCTTTCGCATCATTTTACCCGCCATGTGGTGCAGTTGCCGCGGCTGCCGGGCGCGGCCGTGGGGCTGGTTGCGGTGGCTGTGGCGGGGTGTTGGGGCGGTGGTGGCCGGGCTGTCGCGAGGGTCGTTTCCGATGTTGCCGGGCCGCCGCCTGCAAGTGGCTGGGCCACAGCGGGTTGGCGGTATGGGTCGTTTTGCTGTGCAATACGGCCCGTTTCAGGATGCAAAACGGCCCGTTCCGTGGGTTGGAACGGGCCGTTTTGGCTTTCAGTGTTGCGTGTGGCGCATTTTGCGCGCCGTCATTTCTTTTCGCCGTCAACGTCGGGCATCATCACCACCTCGACGCGGTTGCCCTGGCTGATGAGCTCCTTGACGAAGGCAGATATGGTCTGCGGGGTCTGCGCCTCCACCGTCTGCTTGTATGCCGAGTGCAGGTCGACGCCGTAAGTGCGGTAGGTGTCGATCACGCCCAGCCAGTAGCTGTTGGTCTTGGTGCGGTCGTCGAAGCTCTTGAGCATGAATTCCTTCACCTTCTTGAGCATGTCGGCGTCGCACGTTTGCGTCATGGCGTCGACCTCGGCGCGCAGTATCGTGAGCACCGTGTCGGCCTTTTCATACTTCATCGGGCAGTATGCAAACAGTCCGCAGTCTATCTTGTCGTCCTGCCGGGCCATGGTTCCCTGCGCCCCGACAGAGTAGGCCGCGCCTGCGTCTTCGCGTATCTTCTTGAGGTAAACCATGCTTAGCACCTGGCCGGTGATGTCGGCCTTGACTATGTTGTCGAGCGTGTAGGGCATCGCGTCGTTGCTCCACACCATGGCGGTGATGGCCTTCGGTGTCTCCATCTTGCGCTTGAAGCTGTTCACCACCACGCCCTTGGCGTCGGTGTCTACGCGGTGGCCCTTCCTGATGTCCTTCGAGGCGGGCAGCGAGGCTACGTATTGCTCGAGCAGCGGGCGCAGCTTGGCTTCGTCGAAGTTGCCGATGATGGTAAACGTATAGGCTGCGGCGTTGGCCGTGAGCTGGCGTGCCATCTCGAGGATGCGGTCGTAGCTCACCTTGCCCAGGTCGGTGGTGTCGAGCGAAGTGAACCTCGGGTTGTGGCAGTTGAGCGTCACTATGAGCGAGTCGTTGAAGGCGTTGTCGGGCGAGAGGGCCTTGTTCTTCAGCGCAATCTCATAGGTTCTCATCAGGTTGTCGTACGAACTCTGGTCTTTGTTGATGGCCGTGAAGTAGAGATATACCAGCTGCAGCATCGTCTCCACGTCGTCGGGGGTCGACGATCCGCTTATGGTCTGGCGCGTGGTGGCCAGCGACATCGATGCCGAGGCTATCTTTCCGGCCAGTGCCTTCTCCAGTTCGGTGTGCGAGAAGTTGCCCAGTCCGCTGGCCTCGATGGCGTCGTCAAACAGCTTTATGTTCGAGTAGTCGGCCTCGCCGTAGAGCGACGAGCCGCCAAAGCCTTCGGCCGTGAGCATCACTTGGTCTTTCTTGTAGTCTGTCTGCTTAAGCACCACCTTCACGCCGTTTGACAGTGTGAGCTCCTTGTAGCCGAGTCCGGCGTTGCTCTCTTCCTTCTTGATGCTTCCCTTCTTGGGCATTGTCTTGATGAGCGGCTCGTTCTTCACGTTGTCAACGTAGGGTGTGAGCTGCTCGGCGCGCACGTCGGCGATGGCCTTCATCAGCCCTTGCTCGGTGGGATATGCCGCCCCGTCCTTCTCGCTGTTGAAGTTTATGATGACCATGTTGCTGTCTGATGCTGGCACGAGCTCCTTCATGGCCTCGTTTATTACCTCGATGGGTATCTCGGGCACTATCTGCTTCATCGTGGCATAGTAGTAGTCGATGGGCGTGATGGGCTCGCCGTTGATGAAGTTCTCCTTGAATTCGTTGCAGAACTGTGCGCTGAAGCGCTTGTCCTTGTTGCTGTACATCTTGTCGAGCGAGCTCAGCGCGTCGGCCTTGGCGCGCGCATACTCGGTCGGGGTGAACCCGAACTCGGCGGCGCGGCGTGCCTCTCGCAGTATGGCACCGAGCGCGGCTTCGGTCTGTCCGTCCTTTGGCAGGGCCGAAATGTCAAGCGCGTCCTTGGTCTTGGCGAAGATATAGCTGCTGTAGATGGCCGATGCGTCGACGAAGGGGCTCTCGGCTTTCTGCGCATATTCGTTGAGACGGGCGTTCAGCATCGACAGGGCCAGGTCCCGCATGTAGCACCCTATGACGTAGCCCAGGTTGTTTTTCATCGAGTCGGGCATGGCGTCGTGCTTGAATATCAGCTCTATGGTGTTGACGCGCTGCTCCTTGTCCTTGTCGATTACTATGATGGGCTGTGCGTTGTCGGGCACGGGCTCGGCCTTGACCGGCGCCGGGTTGGCCGGCATCTGTATGCTTCCGAAGAGCTTCTTTATCTCGGCTTCTACGTGGTCTACGTCGACATCGCCCACCACGATGATGCCCTGGTTGTCGGGCCTGTACCACTTTTCGTAGTAGGCGCGCAGCGTCTCGGGCTTGAAGCTGTTGATGACGCTCATCAGCCCGATGGGCATGCGGTGGCCGTACTTGCTGCCCGGGTATAGCTTGGGCAGGCTACGCTCAAACATTCGCATCGATGCGCTGGTGCGCAGGCGGTATTCCTCGTTGATCACGCCGCGCTCCTTGTCAATCTCCTCGGGGTCGAGCACCAGGCCGTCGGCCCAGTCGTAGAGTATGAGCAGGCAGGAGTCGAGTGCCGACTGGCGGTCGGTGGGCACGTTTGAGATGTTGTACACCGTCTGGTCGATGGCCGTGTATGCGTTGAGGTCGCGCCCGAACTGCACGCCAATCGACTCACAGTAGCGTATGAGGTCGTTGCCCTTGAAGTGCTTTGTGCCGTTGAAGCACATGTGCTCGAGGAAGTGTGCCAGTCCGCGCTGGCTGTCCTCCTCCTGGAGCGAGCCCACACGCTGCGCTATGTAGAATTCCGCACGGTTCTCGGGCCAGTTGTTGTGCCTGATGTAATAGGTCAGGCCGTTGGCCAGTTTGCCCGTGCGCACGTCTGGGTCTGCCGGTATGGGTGGCAGCTGCATTACTTGCGCCTGTGTGGCCATGGCCACTATAAGCACGAACAATGATAGGATTCTGTTTATCTTCATACTCTTCTCTGTTTTTAAACAGCTACAAAGATAACAATTTTAGCGTTATATTGGATAACTATTTCTGTAAAAATTTATTGTCCTTTGGGCTGTTTTGTGTAACATCCTGTGCCACAGTGTGTTGCGGCGGCTGCCGTATGCGTATGCAAAATGGGCCGTTTGGTCGGTCGGAATGGGCCGTTCGGCATGCTTGTACGGCCCGTTTTGCACCACGGCGGCGTCCTTGTGGCTGCGTGGGCCCGTCATTGTCGGTTGTTTTTACCACCTTTGCGGCCCGTTGCCTCAGGCTGTCGCTATGTGGCCTTCAGGGCGGCCTGCGGGGCCCTTACGGCGGCAACGCGTGGCCACCGGGGGCCAATAGCGTACGATTTTACCAATATTCGTACGCATTTATCAATGCTTTAAGCAGAAAAATCATTATTTTTGCAGTCACAATGCCGGTGTGGCGTGGCAGCGCCGATGTGTCTGCCGCCGGGCCGGTTTCCCAAGTGGAAGCCGCCGCCGGGCCCCGCCAGGCTTTGCCGACTGAACGAACGACAAATCAAAATACCTAAAGCGAATATGAAGACAACGACTTTACTTGCCGTCGCTTTTATGCTCATGTCAGCTGTGACGGCCGATGCGAAAAAGAAACAGTCCGTTTGGCCCGACGGCACGGCCATGGACCAATGGTTCGGCGACACCGCCAAGGTTGACGTGGCGGCGCTGGGCAAGCAGTATGTCATAACCGACTACGGGGTGAAGAACGACTCGGCCCTGCTGCAGACCGAGGCTATACAGAAGGTAATCGACACGGCGGCCGCCAACGGCGGCGGCGTGGTGGTGGTGCCCAAGGGCACGTTTTTCACCGGCTCGCTGTTCTTCCGGCCCGGCACCCACCTGCACATGGCAGAGGGAAGCAGGCTCAAAGGCAGCGACGCAATAACGCACTACACAATCGTAAAGACGCGCCTTGAGGGCCAGACGCTCAACTATTTCGCAGCGTTGATAAACGCCAACGGGGTCGACGGCTTCACCATCACCGGCAGAGGCACCATCGACGGCAACGGGAAACGGTTCTACGACGAGTTCTGGCTGCGCCGCAAGGTGTTCCCAAAGTGCACCAACCTCGAGGCGCTCAGGCCGAGGATGATTTACATCTCCGACTCAAAGAACGTCACGGTGCAGGACGTACGCCTGGTATACAGCGGCTTCTGGACAAACCACCTCTACCGTTGCTCGCGCGTGCGCTACCTCGACTGCTACATCTACGCGCCCACCTCGGGATATCCCAAGGGCCCCAGCACCGACGCCATCGACCTTGACGCCTGTTCCGACGTGCTAATACGCGGCGGATATATCAACGTCAACGACGACGCCGTGTGCCTCAAGGGAGGCAAGGGGACGTTTGTCGACAAGGACACGACCAACGGGCCGTGCCGCAATATCCTCATCGAGGGCGTTGAGTATGGCGTGGCCGGCGCGGGCGTGACGTTCGGCAGCGAGGCCTGGGACTGCTCAAACGTCATCCTGCGCAACTGCTCCTTTGCCGGCACGGGCAACCTGGTGCTCTTCAAGATGCGCCCCGACACGCCCCAGAAATACGGCAACGTGCTCGTGGAGAACGTCACGGGGACGCCAAAGAACGGCATACGCGTGGCCAAGTGGATGCAGTTCTACAACCTTCTCGACCGCCCCGACATGCCGCGCTCGGGCGTATCTAACGTCACCCTGCGCAATGTCGACGTGCGGTGCACCAAGAAATTCTACGACGTACAGCAGTCTGACAAGTACGACCTCAGCGGCTTCACCTTCGAGAACATCAAGGCCGAAGACCCGAAAGGCGGCTTCAACACATCTTATATAAAGGACTGCCGGGTGAAGGACGTGACCGTCAACGGTGTGAAATACTGAAAACCGTGATGGAATATGTACCGGCTTGAAAAATCACTGGCTGCCGTGGCCATGTTGGCGGCGGCCCTCTCTGCCCCGGCGCAGATAGAGAACCCGATTCTGCCGGGCTTCAACCCCGACCCGACGATATGCCGCGTGGACAGCGACTACTACATCTGCACGTCGTCGTTCACGTGGTATCCCGGCCTGCCCATATACCGCAGCCGCGACCTCAGGCACTGGGAGAAGGTGGCTAACGCCATCGACCGCCCCGGCATGGTGACCCTCGATGGGGTCAGGGACAAGGACGGCGTGTGGGCACCCACGCTACGCCACCACGGCGGAAAGTGGTATCTGTTCTGCAACGTGAGCAACGGCGGCAACTTCTACATCACGGCCAACGACGTGAGGGGGCCGTGGTCAGACCCTGTATTCATAAAGGGGGCGCCGGGAATTGACCCCGACATCTTCTGGGACGACGACGGACGGAGCTACCTGCTGGCCAACACCGGCAAGTTTCCGGGCCGCAAGCATCCAGCCTCTACGGCCATCTGGATTCAGGAAATAGACCTCGCCACGGGCCAATTGCTGGGCGAACGCAGTTACATAGCCACGGGCCACGCCTTCAATGCGAAGTATGCCGAGGGGGCGCACCTGTATAAGATAGATGGCCGCTACGTGCTCACGGTGGCCGAGGGCGGCACCGACTTCAACCACGCCGTGACGTTGTTCACGAGCCGGAACCTCATGGGGCCGTACATTCCGCAGCAGGTGAACCCCGTGTTGAGCCAGCGCCAGTTTGGCCACGGCAGCCCGTTGCAGTGCGTTGGCCACGCCGACATGGTGCAGACCGGCCCCGGCCAGTGGTATGCCGTGGCCTTGGGCAAGCGCATGGTGGACGGGCGGCACTCCTTTACGCGCGAGACGTTCATCTGCCCCGTGGCCATCCAGGACGGCGAATTCATATTCAACCCCGGCCGCGGCGGCATGACCATGGAGGTCGAGGCGCCCGCCCTGCCCGAAAGCCCGGTGGCGCTGCCGCCCGACAGCGACGCTTTCGACGGCCCGGAGCTGCTCGGCTACTGGCACTTCAACCGCATTCCGCACACCCGTTTCCACGCCCTTGACGGCGGAAGCCTGCTTATCACACCGCAGCCCGAGACCATCGACAGCCTGGTTTGCCCCGCGATGCTGATGCGCCGCGTGCGCTCCCACCGCTACACGGCCCAGACGCTGATGGGCTTCAGGCCACGCCGCGAGGGCGACCGCGCCGGGCTGGTGCTCCACCGCAACAGCACGGCCTACGTGGCACTGCTACGCACCGTCGGCGGGCTGGCCGTGGTGGAGAGCGGTCGGGTCACTAAGACTGTGCCGTATGGCGCCTCCGACGTGGTGATGCGCCTGCGGGCCGACGGCATGGAGGCCGTGCTGGAATACGGCCCCACGGAGGCCGACATGCGCGAGGCCGCCCGCGTGAGCCTTGTGGGGCTGGCCGACGACGGCAAGCTCAACCGCTTCAACGGCCTCGGAGTGGGCGTCTATGCCACCACGTCGGGCAAGAAAGCGCGTGGCCAGGCCCGTTTCGACTACTTCGCTTACGCCGACAACTGACCGCCATGGTGCCGACGGCGCTGCCCCCGGGCTGCCGCGGCCGGGCCATACGGGCCGTTTGACGATGCAATACGGGCCGTTTGGCATGGTGAAACGGCCTGTTTCGCAGTGCAAAACGGCCCTTGTTGGCAACTGCTTGAATTCCAGTGGGTTGGCCGGGCGGCCGCGGCAACGCACTCCCACTGCCCCGGTGCCCTTGGCCGGCCGGCTGAACAATGTGACGCAATGCTAAAACCAACGATATGAGACGATACATTTCAATGCTCATCTTAGCCGCCGCGGCCGTCGTTTCGGCCTTCGGCCAGGCAAAGCCGTCGGTGTCGATACTCGGCGACTCGTACTCAACCTTCGAGGGATGGCTCACCCCCGACACCAACGCCGTTTGGTATACGCTGCCCCCCGACACCCGCCGCACCGACGTGAAGGGCGTCGACCAGACGTGGTGGCACCAGGTATTGAAGCGCAAGGGGTGGAAGCTGGAGGTGAACAACTCGTACTCCGGCTCCACCGTATGCAACACCGGGTACCGCGACGAGGACTATACGCACGAGTCGTTCGTGACCCGCATGACCGCCTTGGGCACGCCCGACGTCATCCTAATCTTCGGCGGCACCAACGATTCTTGGGCCGGTTCGCCCATAGGGGAGTTCAAGTACGACGGCATACGCCGCGCCGACCTCTTCTCGTTTCGCCCGGCCATGGCCTACATGCTGGCGCGGATGAAAGAGCTTTACCCCACTGCCGACATATATTTCATATCCAACGACGGGCTCAAGGAAAGCATAACGCAGTCTGTCGGCACCATCTGCTCGCACTACGGTGTGCCACTCATACAGCTCAGGGGCATCGACAAGAAGAGCGGCCACCCCAGCGTGGTGGGCATGAAGCAGATTGCCGACCAGGTGTGCGAGGCCATACCGTGACGCCGATGCGTCCATGGCCCGCGCCAAAGGGAGCCGAGGCGTGGGGCTGCGGCCGCGGCCCGTGGGGGCGGCTTGTTGGCTGAGGCCACGCCGGGTGTGCCGCCCGGCGCCTGCAGGCGGGTATCGCGGCGGGCTAAAGAAGCATATACACACAACTGCCAATAACCAAACAACCAACCTGGGATGAAGAAAACGACATTCGTGGCGGCCCTCATGCTGGCCCTGGCCGGCGGCAACGCCGGTGCCTACGACTTCGACAAGCCCCTCTACGGGGCCGCCTATTACAGCGAGTACACGCCCACCGACCGCCTCGACGAGGACATCAGGCTCATGCGCGAGGCCGGCGTCACCGTGGTGAGGGTGGGCGAAAGCACGTGGTCGCTGTTCGAACCGCAAGACGGGGTGTTCCGCTTTGAGTGGATGGACCGCATACTCGACCGCCTGCACAAGGCCGGCATCAAGGTGATATTGGGCACGCCCACCTACTCGATACCGGCGTGGATGGCCGCCAGCCACCCCGAGGTGCTCTCGCAAAGGTGGGACGGCAAGCAGGAGCATTACGGCATACGGCAGAACATGGACATATACAACCCAACCTACCGCCGATACTGCGAGCGCATCATACGCAAGATGATGGAGCACTTTGCGGGCCATCCGGCCATCATAGGTTACCAGGTCGACAACGAGGTCGAGGCCCGCAAGATTGGCAACCGCGACTATTTCGAGGGCTTCCGCGAATACATCCGCAGTGAGTTCGGCGACAGCCTGGAGGAGCTCAACCGCCGTTGGGGACTCAATTACTGGGGAATGAACATCAACACTTGGGACGAGTTCTACGACCGCCCCGGCGTGACCAACCCGTCGTACAAGCTCTGGTGGGAGCGGTGGAACCGAAAGGTGACGGCCGACTTCCTCAACTGGCAGGCCGACATCGTCAACGAGTACCGGCGGCCCGACCAGTTTGTCACCCACTGCTTCATGCCTTACTTCTACAACATAGACCAGGTTGAGGCCTTCCGACAGATGGACTATCCCGCCATAAACATATACTACACCATGCAAGACGCACAAGACGGCATGTGGATTGCCTATGCCGGCGACTTCATGCGCCCCGTGTGCCGCCGCGGCAACTTCCTCGTCACCGAGACAAACGCGCAGGGCACGGGCTGGTCGAGCCGCGACCAGTACCCGCCATACGACGGACAGCTGCGCCAGAACATGTATGCCATGCTCGCCTCGGGCGCCAACATGGTGGAATACTGGCACTGGGCCACCCTGCACTACGGGCAGGAGACCTACTGGCGCGGCCTGCTCGGACACGACGGTCAGCCAAACCGAGTCTACGCAGAGTTCGCCCGGGGGGCCGCGGAGCTCGAAAAGGTGGGCAAGAAGCTCGTAAACCTGAAGAAACGCAACCGCGTTGCCATGCTCTTCAGCCACGACTCGAAGCACGCACTCGACTTCATGCCATACACAAACGGCGACCAGTACAAGGATTACATGGTGTATGAGGCCCTCTACAGGCAGAACATAGAGTGCGACATCCTGTCGGTCGACAAGGTGAACGACTTCAGCGGCTACGACATGCTGGTGGTTCCGCCGCTCTATGTGGCCACCGACGAGACGCTGCGGCGCATCAGCGACTTCGTGGAACAGGGCGGCGAGGTGGTCATGCTCTACAAGAGCGGCTACTGCAACGAGGACGACGCCGTCAGGCCGGTGCTCGCCCCGGGGCCGCTGGCGGCCGCCTGCGGCCTCACTTACCAGGAGTTCTCGTCGATACGCAGGCTCAACCTGCGCCCAAACGACATCGGGGCTGCCGACAATACGGTCGGCACGTGGATGGAATTCCTGTGCCCCACCACGGCCAAGCCGCTGGCCTACGCCGACCACGGGTTCTTCGGCAAGTGGCCGTGCGTCACCGAAAACAGCTTCGGAAAGGGCCACCTGACGTACATCGGGGCCGTGCCGTCGCAGGAACTGCTGCAGAAGCTCATCGCCCGCGCGGCCGACCGCAAGGGCATTGCCACCGCCGAGCGCAAGCTGCGCTTCCCGATTGTGCTGCGCTCTGGCACCAATGGCGACGGCCGCGGCGTTCACTACATGTTCAATTTCTCGGCCGGCGAGCAGACCGTGACGTGGCCTTTTGCCGACAGCGAGTCGCAGCTCGACGGGCAGAAGCTGTCGCGCGGCGCGTCGGTTAAGGTAGGGCCGTGGGGCGTTGTCATTGGCATTGAGTGACGGCCGGCCCTTGGCTGGGGCGCCGCGGCAGTGAGACTGCCGTGGCAGTATTGCCCGGTCGCCAGATGAAGCGCACCATTGCGCTGGCCACGAGCCGCGACCTGAGTGGGGCGAAGGCTGCCGACGGCAATGCCGCCGCGGGTGGAAAGAAATATGGGGTGACCGACCCCAAGGACTCAAAAAACTGACTCAGATGGTTAAAAAGGCATTTTTGATGGTGCTCGCGGCGTGGGCCGGCGCGGCAACGGCGCAGGAAGTGCATGTTGCCAAGTACTACGGCGACCGCCGGGCGGCCGTGACCTACACCTTCGACGACGGGCTGCTGGAGCACTACACGCGCGTTTTCCCCGAGCTGCGCAAGCGCGGGTTGAAGGCCACCTTCGGCATAATAGGCAGCAAGGTGGGGCGCGACATGAAGGGAACGCCCTGCCTCACGTGGGCCATGCTGCGCGAGATGGCCGCCGACGGGCAGGAGATAGCCAGCCACGGGTGGGAGCACCGCAACGTGACAACGCTCGGCCCGGAGGCCCTGCGCCACGAGATAGAGCGCAACGACAGCGCCATCCGCGACAGCGTGGGGGCGTTTCCGCTCACCTATTTCTATCCCGGCAACCGCAAGGACAGCCTGGCCGTGGCCCGTTGCGAGGCAGGCCGCGTGGGCAGCAGGCTCAGGCAGGTGAGCATGGGCAGCAAGCGCGACTCGGCGTGGATGCGCCGCTGGGCCGACGCCCTGGTGGAGCGGGGCGAGTGGGGCATTGCCATGACCCACGGCATAACCACGGGTTACGATGCGCTGGGCGACCCTTCGCGCTTCTGGGCGCATCTCGACTATGTGGCTTCGCTGCGCGACAGCCTATGGGTGGGCACGCTGGCCGAGGTAACGGCCTACGTGCGCGAGCGCGACAATGTACGCCTCGACACGGTGAGGCGGCCCGGAGGCATCGTCGTTACGCCCCGGCTGGCGCCCGGCTTGGCCGAATGCCGCCACCCGCTCACCCTCGTGGTGCTGTCCGGGCGCCCGGTGAGGGCCGTGCAGGGCGGCAGGCCGCTCAGCGTTAGCGTGCGCGCGGGCAAGTCGCTGGTTGACTTTGACCCTCATGGAGGTGAAATATTGATTGAAGAAATATGAAGAGACTGTGTTTTGTTGTGGCCGCCCTGCTGATGGCTCTGTCGGCCGATGCCAAGCTGAAGCTGGCCGAAGTGTTCACCGACTGCATGGTGCTGCAGTGCGACAAGCCGCTCAGCGTGTGGGGGACGGCCACCCCCGGAGCCGAGGTCAAGGTGAAAGTGGGCCGCGAGACAGGCAAGGCCGTGGCCGCGGCCGACGGGCGTTGGAGCGTCAGGCTGGCCCCGCTGCGGGCCTCGGGCAAGGCCGTGGCCTTCAGGGTGAGCGGCGACGGCGGCCGCATAGAGCTGGGCGACGTGCTCGTGGGCGAGGTTTGGCTCGCCTCGGGGCAGTCGAACATGGAGTATTCCATGGCCAACCACCCCAGGTACGCCAAGCAGCGCAAGGGCGACCCAGACCGTTAGCGCCACGAGTACGAGCAGGCCGGCAACCCCATGATACGCCTGCTGTATGTCAGGAAAGACCTCAAGGGCGACACGCTGCCCACTGCCGGCTGGCAGCGCATAAGCCGCGAGTCGCTCAAGCCATTCTCGGCGGCGGCCTATTTCTTTGCCAAGGCACTGCAAGACAGTCTCGGGGTGCCCGTGGGGGTGGTGTCGTCGTCGTGGGGAGGCACCCCCATCGAGACGTGGACGCCCGCCGGGGCATACCGCGAGAGCCCGCTGTTCGGCCCCGCGATGGACGGCAACCGCCTCAAGGCCAACGGCCAGGAAGTGGGATGGCGCTACCGCAAGATGATTGAGCCCATTGCCCCGATGGCCATGCGCGGCGTGCTGTGGTATCAGGGCGAGACAAACCTCATCATGGGCGACACCGACATATATACCGAAAAGATGAGGCTGCTGGTGGAGTCGTGGCGAAAGGCGTGGGCCGACAGCTCGCTGCCGTTCTACTATGTGCAGATTTCGCCAATGCTGTATTCGGGCCGCAAGGCCGACCCCGTGGCCAAGACATGGCAAGACCTGCCACGTTTCTGAGAGGCACAGGCGCGTTGCGCCGATGAGATTCCGCTCACGGCGATGGTGGTCACTACCGACATACCCGAAGACCTGGCCGACATACATCCGCCATACAAGTGGGTTGTGGGCGAAAGGCTGGCCCGGCTGGCCCTCAACAAGACCTACGGGCGCACCGATGTGGTGTGCGGCGGGCCGGTGGCAAAAAGCCTCTCGGTTGAGGGCGACAGCATTGTGGTTGAGTTTGAAGGCACGGCCGGCGGACTGGCCACGCGCGACGGGAAGGCCCCCGACTGGTTTTACGCGCTGACGAAAAAGGGCCGCTACTCGAGGGTAAGGGCCAGCCTGCGCGGCAACAAGGTGTATATAAGCACCGACGGACTGGCCCGGCGCACCGAGATACGCTTCGGGTGGGACGAGACGGCACAGCCCAACCTCGTCAACAGCGAGGGTTTGCCGGCCCTGCCTTTCAGGCGCAAGGTAAGCCTGGGGTGCTGACGGCATGATGCCCCGGCCTGCATCGCGGGCCCGGGGCGCGCTTGTGGGTGGTTTGTTCCCGTGAGGCTGCACTGTGGCCTGCACGGGAACTAACTGTTAAAAACGGCGAACAATGTTTACAACAGCCCCTTTGAGAGCGGCGCCTGCGGCCGTCGGGCGCCCGACGGCCGTAAATGCGCCATCCTCGGAGCACTTTCCGCAAATGATTGACCCATAGGTAGTTGCGCTCCGAAGGTGGCGCATTCTGCTCCCGTTTGGGCGGAAAAACACGCCGAAACAGGTAGGAAAGGCCGCCCCGACGGCCGTTTTTGAGCCATGAAACATGCCTTTCGGGGCCGCAAAACGGGCCGTATTGCAATGCAGCACGGCCCGTTTTGCCCGCCAACAGTGGCCTTCCGGCCGTTTTGCCACCGCCATGCCGGCGTGCGGCGGCCGCCAAACGGCCATCCTATATCTGTTTCGCAGCCTTGCCGAGTGTTAATTTTTGGTATGTTTTGTTTACACCGCGACTTGGCGTGGCAGGCCATGCTGCACACACCCGGTGGGCATGCTGCATGATGGCATGGTGCATTGAAGGCTCTTTTTCTTTGCCGTTTTCACTATTTTTCTTATATTTGCATGCAAAAACGGGCTATTCATTTACAGATAATACATACTGTCTATATGAAACATACATTGCTTTCCATTGCGCTGTCCTTGCAGGCAGGCATCGCGGCCATGGCCGCAACCAACGACGTGGCTTCGCCCGACGGGCGGCTGGTGGTCACTGTCGGCGACGAGGGCGGGCGCATATTCTACTCCGTAAAATACGACGGCAAGCCCATGATCGAGAAATCCAGCCTTGGGCTGAAGGCCAACATAGGCGACTTCAGCACCGGGCTCAGGGAGCGGGCCGTGAGCACCAAGCAGACCGACACCACCTATACGATGCGCGGAACGAAGGCTTCGAAGGTGCGTTACGTGGCCAACCAGATGGGCATTATCTACGAAAATGCCGGCAAAGACCTGATGACCGTCACGTTCAACGTGTCGGACAACGACGTGGCCTTCCGCTACACGTTCCCACAGCAGGGCGAGACGGCTTGCATGGTGGTCGAGTCTGAGGCCACGGCCTTCCGCCTGCCTGGGCAGTCGACGGCATTCATAAGCCCGCAGGCAGACCCGATGATAGGCTGGAAGCGCACAAAACCCAGCTACGAAGAGGTTTACTCGGCCGACGCGCCGCTCACCGACAAGTCGCAGTACGGGCAGGGCTACGTGTTCCCGGCGCTGTTCCGCGTGGGCGCCGACGGCTGGGTGCTACTTAGCGAGACCGGCACCGACGGCGGCTACGTGGGCTGCCACCTGAGCGACTACGACCCCCAGGCGGGCTACCGCATAGCCTTCCCCATGGCCGGCGAGGCCAACGGCTTCGGCTCTACCACCGCCGCCATGGCGCTGCCGGGCAGCACCCCGTGGCGCACCATCACCGTTGGGGCCACGCTGAAGCCCATCGTCGAGACCACCGTGGCCTACGATGTGGTGGGCCCCAAGTATGAGGCTGCCGCCGACTACAAGCCCGGGCGCTACACGTGGAGCTGGCTTGTATGGCAGGACAACGCCACAAACTATGACGACCAGGTTAAGTTTGTCGACCTGGCCGCGGCCATGGGGTATGAGTATACGCTCGTCGACGGGCTGTGGGACAAGCAGATAGGGCGCGCCAAGATAGAGCAGCTGAGCCGCTATGCGCAGTCGAAGGGCGTGAGCCTGATGCTGTGGTACAACTCCAACGGCAACCAGAACGACGCGCCGCAGGGGCCGAAGAACTGCATGAACACGGCCGTGGCGCGCAAGCGCGAGATGGCCTGGATGAAGAGAATTGGCGTGAAGGGCATCAAGGTCGACTTCTTTGGGGGCGACAAGCAGCACACCATGCAGCTGTATGAAGACATACTGAGCGATGCCAACGACTACGGGCTGCAGGTGATTTTCCACGGGTGCACCCTGCCGCGCGGCTGGGAACGCATGTACCCCAACTATGTTTCGAGCGAGGCCGTGCTTGCTTCGGAGAACGTAATCTTCTCGGAATCGCACGCCAAGCGCGAGCCGTTCGACCTCACCCTGCACCCTTTCTGCCGCAATGCCGTGGCTGCCATGGACTGGGGAGGCACGATAATGAACCGCCGCATGTCGCGCGACAACAAGTCAAGGCACAGCCGCTACACGTCAGACGTGTTTGAGATGGCTGCCGCAATAGTCAACCAGGCAAGCCTGCAGTGCATCGCCCTGCAGCCCAACAACCTCGGGGAGCTGCCCGGCTTCGAGCTCGACTTCCTGCGAGGGGTGCCTACGGCGTGGGACGAGACGCGCTTCGTCGACGGCTATCCGGGCCGATACGTGGTGCTGGCGCGCCGCCATGGCGACACATGGTATGTGGCAGGGCTCAACGCCACCGCCGAACCGATCACGCTGAAGCTCAGCCTGCCGATGATGGCCGGGCGCAAGGTGGACTGCTACACCGACCGGAAAGCGGCCGAAGGACAGCTGCCCGACGCCCAGGTGAAGCAGCTGAAGGTGGGCGGCAACGGCGCGGTGAAGGTGACCATGCAGCCGTCGGGCGGACTTATATTGATGTGACAGCGTGGCACCCCGGCACGCCTGCCTGTTGTCAGCAGGCGTGCCGGGGTGCCACGGCCTGTGGTGCAAGCCTCTTTCCATGTGAAGGAAGCGCCGGCAAAGCATTTGCGCGATTTGCAGATGTTAACCAAAATATATATAATTTACATGGGAGATGATAAGCAAAAATACAGGAAAAGTTCGTATCTTTGTATGCGAAACTTTCCTGAACCAAGGAAAATGAGATTGCGGCCACGTGCCGCTTGCAACGTGAATTAATATGAATTAAGTTTTGTTAGTAACCTGAATAACAAGTAAAAGGCCATGCACATAGGGAAAAGGATAAAGGAAGTGCTTCGTGAGCAGGGGCATAATGTAAGTTGGCTCGCTGCTCGCATACCTTGCGAACGCTCGAATGTGTACAACATCTTCCGTCGTTGCAACATTGACGCAGGGCTGTTGTATTCCATATCATTGGTGATGGAATACAACTTTTTTGCCGATTTGTCCACCGTGTTCGAGCGCGAGGCGAGCTCAAGTGATAAGGCCGTGGTCAGCAGTGTGGCTTAGGCCATTGGCTTTGAAGGTGCCGCTCTGGCAGCCGGCCGGGGGCTGCGGTGGCGTTGGTTGCGCCGTCGGGCCATGCAGCGGGCTTGGCAGTGCCGGCAAGCAATGCCTGGGTGCATAGGCATAGTCAGGCGTATTCTCTCTTCGGCAGGCCGCGCGGATGGTCGAAACCCTGCGGTTTGCTGTATTTGTACTCTAAGTTTATATGATTGAAATATACTGTTGAAGTATGATGCATGTTGGCAATCGGATAAAGGAAGTGCTCGAGGAGCAGGGCCACAATGCCTGTTGGCTCGCCTCGCAGATACCGTGTGAGCGCTCGAATGTGTACAACATATTCAAGCGCGAGAGCATCGGCATCGACCTGTTGTTCCGGATAAGCGAGGTATTGGGGCACGATTTCTTCAAGGAAATATCCGATGAGATAGTCAGGGAGATGAGTGCCGGGAATGGCAAGTAGCGCCACGCAGTGGCTGATGCGGGCCTTGCGGCCCGTCGGTGGCAGCCCTTCGGTTGCCAGGTGTCGTTGTCGCGGCCTTACGGCGGGGCGTTGCGGCATGACAAAAGATGGCATCCTTCCGCCCTCTGGCGGCGAAGCCATCGTGTTGAATGTACCCTATTTGTCTGTTCGTGTTACCCTGATTATGTTAGATTTTCATTTGTTTTGAGAGACGGGCCGGCCGCAGGTCTGGCTCCGAATGTCGCTGATGGCTGCTTGCGGCCTGTCTTCGAAAGAGACGATTACATTAAAAATACAAGTGAGGTCTGAAAAAGTTATGTCGTTTTCTCGTTCATTTGGTTATCTTCTTTGTTTCGGCCTGCCTGTTGGCAAAGGCCTTCCTGACAATGTAGTGGCCGCGTTCCAGCCTGTCGAGGCCTGCTTCGCCCTGTTGCCGGAGCACCATCCGGCCGTTGGCGGTGTACACCTCGGTGTACAGCGGCGGGCTTGCCTGTCCGGCGTCTGCCACCGATGACGCCTCCGGGAGAGCCAGGGTCACGGTCACGTCGCCCTCGCCGAGCGTCTGCCTGAGGCCTTCGGCCGTGGCGTTGTCTATGTGTCCGAGCCTTGTGTAGTTCCAAGTGTTGCTCCCATAGAATATCACTATCTGGTTGCCTTGGTACAGAACGATGTCGCCCGGCTGCGTTGTCGTCTGCCTGTCTGAGCGCGGCAGCGTGAAGCCAAGGGCCCCCACCTTCTCGAAGTCGCCGTAGTCGCTGAGCCGCAGCGTCAGTCCGCCGTCATCGAGTCGCTGCCTCAAGGCCTCGGTAGCGTCGTTGCCATGCATCGTTGCCGTCATTGTGTGGCCGTTGGCGGTGATGGTCATGGCATAGCCCGGCTGGTTGTCGTTGCTTTGCGCCATCGAGTTGTTCGATGCAACGAGGCCTGTGGCCATGAGCGAGAGCAGTTGTGGTTTAATCTTCATGTGCTTGTCTGCTTAGCTTTTGCTTCGTTTTCGTGTTGCAAAGTTACGCATTTAAACATTCAGGCCTTATATACGGATTAACTGAAAAGATACCAATTTTACGGAAAAGGGCATGTACAAATAAAAAAGAGGGCCCGAAACCCTCTTTTATGCCTGCGGCATTGCGTTGTCCAAGGCGGATTCGAACCACCACAAACAGAACCAAAACCTGTTGTGCTACCATTACACCATTGGACACTGCGGGTGCAAAGGTAACGCTTTTCGGGCTAATTTCCAAATTTTTCAGCTTCTTTTTTCGCGTCGCCATCGCCGTTTCAGGCCTGCGTTGCGGTTGGCGTCAGAGCTTCCTTATTATGGTGAGCCCGTCGCGCAGCGGCAGTATGACCCGCTCTACGCGGCTGTCGGCGGCCACGAAGTCGTTGAAAGCCTCGATGCCGTGGGTCTGCTTGTCGCGGTCGTAGGCCCGGTCTACCACGTGTCCGTCCCACAGTGTGTTGTCGGCCAGGATGAATCCGCCGTGCCTTACCACGCCCAGTGCCATTTCGTATGCCTCGATGTATGTGCGCTTGTCGCCGTCGATGAATGCCATGTCGAACACAATGCCCAGCCGCGGGGCCTCGGTGATGGCGTCGCCGATGGCGAACACGATTTTGTCGGCCACGTCTGAGCCTTCAATCCAGGGCCTTGTGAAGTCTTCCTGCTCGTCGTTTATCTCGTAGGTGTACACCTTTCCGCCCTCGTCGAGCCCTTCTGCCATGCAGATGGCGCTGTAGCCGCTGAACGTTCCCACCTCGAGTATGTTCTTGGGGCGTATCATCCTTACAATCATCCTGAGCAGCCTGCCCTGCAGGTGGCCGCTGGCCATGCGCCCGTGCAGCGTGTGCAGGTGGGTGGCCCTGTACAGCCGGTGCAGGTAATCGCCTTCGGGGTCGATGTGGCCGAGTATGTATTGCTCCAGTTCTTCGTTCATATCTGTTGTCGGTTGGTGGCTTGTCGAGCTGCCGTGGCGGCCCCGTCACTGCCTGTTGACCAGGTAGTCGGTGGCCAGCCTGTACGAGTCGAGGCCGAAGCCGCATATCACTCCGGCGCAGACGCACGATATGTAGGAGTGGTGCCGGAACTCTTCGCGCTTGTGAACGTTGGAGATGTGCACCTCGACCACGGGGCACCTGAGCGACCGGATGCAGTCTTGCAGCGCTATGCTTGTGTGGGTGTACGCCCCGGCGTTGAGCACAATGCCGTCTGCCGAGAACCCCACTTCCTGCATTTTGTCTATCAGTTTGCCCTCGATGTTGCTCTGGTAGTAGTCTATCTCCACGCCGGGGAAGGCGGCGCGGAGCTTAGGCAGGTATGCCTCAAACGAGCTGTCGCCGTAGATGCCCGGCTCGCGCACGCCGAGCAGGTTGAGGTTTGGCCCGTTGATTATCTGTATTTTCATATATGGAAATTATTTGTTAACTTTGCCATGGCTACGCGACGTGCCCCCTGCCATGCCGCTGCCGGCTGCCTTGGCGGCCTGGTGCAGCGTGGCGGCGCCCTGGATGGCTGGTCTCGGCAGGCGACGCCCGTGGCCGGCAAAGTTAATAAAAATATTCCATACGGCCGCGGCGCCCGGCATAAAACACGCCCATGGCTGCACCGGCAGTGCGCCCCGGGGTGGCATGGCGGCGCTTGCTGGCCCGCTGGAAGTATGAAAATGATTGTTATGATGGAAAAGAATTGCAATACAGATGCTGACATTGTGCGCAGCTACATGCGCTACCTGAAGCTGGAGCGCAACTATTCGCCCAACACGCTCGACGCCTACCGACGCGACATACAGAAGCTCATCGACTACCTGGGGCCGTCGGGCCGCAGCGTGCGCGAGGTGACGGCCGACGACCTGCACGGCTTCATTGCCACGCTCCACGACCTTGGCGTGGGCGCGGTGTCGCAGTGCAGGGTGCTCAGCGGGCTGCGGTCGCTGTTCAGGTTCATGGTTCTCGACGGTTACCGCGACGACGACCCGACGGAGTTTGTGGAGTCGCCCAAGACAGGAGAGCACCTGCCGGAGGTGCTCTCGGTCGACGAGGTAGACCGAATGGAGGCAGCCATCGACCTGTCGAAGCCCGAGGGCCACCGCAACAGGGCCATCGTCGAGGTGATGTTTTCGTGCGGGCTGCGCGTGAGCGAGCTCATACAGCTGCGCCTGTCAGACCTTTATATAGACGAGCAGTATGTCCGCGTGCGCGGCAAGGGGGCCAAAGAGCGCCTCGTGCCCATGTCGGGCAGGGCCGTGTCCGAGCTGGCCAACTGGTTTGAATGGCGCCGGCTGGTTGACATCAAGCCCGGCGAGGAAGACTATGTGTTCTTGAGCCGACTTGGCAAACGGCTCACCCGCACCATGGTTCTCATCATGGTGAAACGGCTGGCCGACGCCGCCGGGATAGCCAAGAACATCAGTCCGCACACGCTGCGCCACTCTTTCGCAACGGCATTGCTCGAGGGTGGGGCCGACCTGAGCGTCATACAGGAGCTGCTGGGGCACGAGAGCATAGGCACGACCGAGATATATACGCACATAGACATGACCAAGCTGCGCCGCGACATACTCGAGCACCACCCGCGCAACCTGCAGGGCGACGGTGGCCGCGGGGCCGACTGACGGCATGTGGCGCAACCGGCAGCGGCGGAAAAATGATGACATCGTGATTCTGTCTCGCCGTTGCGGCCAACTGCCTGTGCCACAGGCTGTTGGCCGCCAGTGCCGCGCGGTGCCGCAAAACGGGCCTTTTCAGGATGCAAAACGGGCCGTTCCACATGATGGAACGGCCCGTTTTGCGTTGCGATATCGCCCTTGCGGCTTTTCGGGGAGCGCAGTGGGGTATCGTTTCTTGACACCTTGTGCAGTGTACGGCTTATGCCGACGGGGCCCCGCCGGCCGTAGGTGCGGCTGCGGGGCCCCGTGTCCAGCGTGGCGCCGCGGCGCCTGCGGCGGGCCCGTCAGATGCCCACCTTGATGGTGCGCTCGCTGTCGCGGCCTGCAATCTTTATTACGAGCACTTGCCCGGCGGTGCTGCCCAGCGGTATGAACACGTTCTCGGCCGTGTCAACGTCGTATGCCTTTACCATCTGCCCGGCAGAGTTGTAAATGCGTATGCTGCCAATGTGGGCACGCTCGGGGTTGACAATGTTGAGCACCCCGCCCTTGACAAACACGCTGACGCCGCTGATGTCGGCCGTGCCAATGCCCGAGAGCGTGGTCGTGAATCGGTTTTGCGTGGCCCAGCGGCTCTCGTTCAGCTCGCATTCGGCCATGACGCTCCACAGGTAGGAGGCACCTTCCTCGAGCCCGGCAAGCTCATAGCTCGTAGCCGTCAGTCCGTCGACCTCGGTCCATGCCGATGCGTCGCTCTTGCGCCAGTGCAGGTTCCAGCGCAGGTTTCCCTCGCCGGCCTGCCACGACAGCATGGCCGTTGACTCCGAGATGTTGCTCACGGCAAGGTCGAACGGCGTGACGCACTCGGGCAAGGCCGTCGTGGCGAAGGCCACTTCGTCGCTCCACAGACTCGAGTCAGTTGCCGAGCAGAAGCTGCGCATGCGCAATCTGTAGTCGGTTTGCGGCTCAAGGCCCTCTATGGTGTATGTGTTGCCCGTCACGGCAGCCTCGGTCCACTCGTCGCTGCCGGCCCTGGCGTATGCCAGCCTGTAGCTCTCGGCCTCGCCGGCCCATGTGGCCGTGGCGCTGTTGTAGCCCGGGCTGACGGTTATCTCCGTAGGCGGGAAGCACGTCTCGGTCAGAGTCGTGGCCGTGGCCGTGGGCGTATAGGCGCTCGTGTCGGCCTCGAGCGTGCTGCATTGCGACTGCACGGCGTAGTCGTAGGCGGTGGCGTCGTCGAGCCCGCTTATCACAAACGACGTCCCGGTGGTGGCGCGTTGCGTCCAGGCCTCGGTGCCGGAGCGGCGGTAGCGCACGTTGTACGACTGGCCTTCGCCGTTCCAGCTCAGCGCGATGGCATATTTCTGCGGCTCGGCCCTCAGCCCTTCGGGCATGGGGCAGCCGTCGGCCGCGAGCGTCGTCACGCGGGTGATGGTCACTCGCGCCGTGTCGCCCGGCTCGCAAACCTTGGTTATTCCAATCTCATAGTCGGTGCGCGGCTCGAGCGAAGTGAACTCATATTGGGTCTGTTCGGTCTCGATGTACGGCTTGGCCGTGTCGCCGGCGCGGCGTATGAAGATGTAGCTGCGCTCGGCAGACGTCTGCCAGCTCACCTTCACCGACGTCTCGGTGGTGTCCGAAAGGGTGATGGCGCTCACGTCTTGCGGGCATGTCGGTGTAACGGCCACAGAGTCGAGCTTCAGCGTGGCGGGCCGTCCGTCGGTGCTGCTGATGTAGAGCGCCGGCCTCATCATGCCCCTGTAGCCGCGCAGAGGCACGCTGATGGAGCCGCTGGCGCCCGCCTGGGGCAGTTCGGTTGCGGCAAAGGTGCTCACCACGTCGGCCTCGTTGAACGTCTCGCCGTCGCGCGACACCACCACGGCATAGCTGTCGTCGGTGCCCTGTCCCTGCTGCATGTTGGTGAGGTAGAGCGTGAGCACGTAGTTGGCTGAGCCGTCGTCCATGTCGAGCATAGGCATTACGAGCCACTCGTTGCAGGCGTCAAGGCTCGACGGACTGAACATCAAGCCCCTCATGAAGCTGCTGCTGCTGAACTGCCATGCCGTGCGGGCGTCGTCGTCGAACACCGTCGGGGTGGCCAGCACGCCCGAGCGGGGCTCCCATCCGTCGGGAAGCTCGGTGGCGTCGAACCGCTCGGTGAACGGCATGGTGTAGCCCGTGCGGAATGTAAGCGTGTCCGACCATTCGCTGTGGGTGCTCGCGTCGCACTTGGCGCGCAGCTGCACGTCGATGTATGTCAGGCCCGGCAGGTCGTCAAACGTGAACGGCTTGTTGAGCACCTGCACCGTCTGGCTCCACTCTTCGCTGCCGGCCGGCTTGTAGCGCAGCTCCCATTCGTTCTCGTTGCCCTGCCGTGTCCAGTCGATGGAAGCCACGTTGCCGGCCACCGAGCCGTCGACGGTGTGCAGGTCGATGGGATAGTCGCAGTCTTTCTTTTCCTCGACAGTGAAGTTTTTGATGGTAAACGTTGGGTCGGTGAAGGTCTTCCATGTTATGCGGACTTTCACTTTGTCGCCGGCGAAGCCGTCGAAGGGCATCCGTATCGTCACGTAGCTGTCAAGGTCGGCAATGTATGGCCTTGTGGCCGGGCCCATGCCGTATATCGTGGTGAACTGCTCGCCGTCGGCAGACACCTGTACCAGCACGGTGTCGTTGGCCTCCCAGTTGTTGTATGGGGCGTTGACGCGGCCCTGGTAGCACGTCATGTTGACGTCCATCAGCACCCGGTTGGAGCCGTCGGCCAGCTTTATCCACGGCGATGTGATGCTGTGCTCCACCCCGTTGGTGTGGTCGGCCTGCATCACGCGGCAGCTTATGTTGTACGGCCCGTTGTATTCCTGGCCCAGGTTGAATCCGTCTTCGTCGGTCTGCCAGCCCATCGGGGCCACGTTCTGCTTCATTTTCGAGAAGTCTGGGCTGTAGGGCACCTCGCCACCGGTGGCCGTTGTGGCCGTTGCCGAGGTCGACGAGCACTGCCCGTCGGGGCCAATGCTCCATGCCATGAGGTAGTAGGCGGTGTTGGGGTTGAGCCCTGTCACGCTGATGCCGTCGCGGGCCTCGCCCGCATAGACCACCGTTCCGCCGCCCTCAATCTCGTCGCCGGCGGCGAGGTTGCCCGTCGGCGTGCCGAAGGCCCCTATGCCGGTGATTTGCTGGAACTGGTCGAATGTAGGCTCGGTCGTCATGGCCACGAGCACCCTGTCGCCGTTGGCGTTGGCCCGTATGCCTACGGTCATGGCGTCGATGTCGCTGGCTTCGGCCGTTACAGACGCCGGGGCGTCGGGCAGTGTCGTCGTTGTGGCCTGCAGCGGCGTCTCGGTGAGGTATTTGGGGCCGTACATGCACAGCGAGTTGGCAGCCATGACGCACACCGTGTATTGCCCCGCTCCGCTGAGCACGTCGGGTGTCGAGAATGCCGTCAGCGTGTCGTAGGCCACCACGAGTGCGTTGCCTATGCTGTCGCCTGCGGCATACTGCACGCCGTCGGCAGGCATTTCATCCATCGACTGCCCCCCGGTGACGAGCACCAGGTAGTGGTCGGCGCCCGCGGCCGGGGTGAACGAGCCCTCCACCCGGGTGCTGTAGCTCTGCAGCGTGAGCCCCGTGGGCTGTGCGGCAGGCTTCTCGCAGTCGGCGGGCGGTGTGAACGTGTATGCCTGGCCGTCGGCGGGATAGTTGTCGTTGTTCCATGTGATGTTGGTGGCGTCGCCGGTAGATAGCGTGAAGTCGGTGTATGAGCCGCCCAGCTGCAGCCGGTCGTCGCCGTCGCCCTTCAGGAACACCTTCATCGAATAGTACGCAGGCATGTCTTCATTGTCGGGTTTCCAGCCGTTGAACACCATCTCTGCCCGTCCGTCTTCGTGCAGCTTTATCTGCAGTTGCACCGTGACGTATATGGGATCCCAGTTGCCCACGTCTATGCCCAGGTTCTTGTATTGCACCGTGAGCGTGCGGTTGGGGGCCTGGCCTTCGGTGCGGTAGCTTATCTCGGTGCCCTCGATGCGGCACGCCTTGCCCCTCGACACAGCGCCGAGGGCGTTGCTCACGTCGTCGTTGCTCATCAGGTTGAAGGCGTTCCGTGCCGAGTTGTTTACCTCAACCCGGTCGCGGCCCAGCAGCAGGTAGCCGTTGGCCCCGATGGCAAACCTGTTCATGGCCTGGTTGTTGAACTTGAAGTCGAAGCCGATGGGCATGCCCGTGACCACCGTGTCCTTCGCTATGGCGTGTCCTTCGCCGTCGAGCACGGTCTCGTTGAGGTCCTCGCCGTCGGGCAGTAGGCCGATGGCCGTTCCGCCGGATATCTCAGTGTACGGGCCTATGGAGCCTGAAACGTCGTAGGCGGTAGTCACTTGCGCCGTTGCCGCGAGGGCCATCAGCATGGCAGCCACCGCTGAATAAAGTCTTCTTTTCATACGCTTTTGCATTAGTTGTTTCCTTTGTGGGTGTGGGCCGGCCGTGGCTCGGTGCGGCCATGCCGGCCAAAGCTGCTTGCAAGACGTGCCGTCCGGGCCGGCCATACGGGCCGTTTGGCCTCGTTGAACGTGCCGTTTTGGATGCCAAAACGGCACGTCTTGCAAACCGTTGGTAGTCAGGTGGTTGGGCGGGGACGGCCGGGAGGCGGCCCGGGGCCGCTGCCGGCGCGCCCCGCCAGAGGGATGCAGGCGTGTCGCCCCTTACTTCACTGCTATCTTGCGGGCCTTGCCCGTGGCCTTGTCTTTCACCACGTAGATGCCCTTGCCGAGCCCTTCGGCCTTGCTGGCCGGGGCCCCTGTCATGACAGTGCGGCCGTCGAGGGTGTAGACGTCGACAGACCCGGGTGCCTTGTCGGTTTCGGTGCGGCTGATGCCGGCGGTTGTAGAGCCGAGCGTTCCGTCGGTGTTGACGCGCTGGGCGAAGAGCCCGTCGTGCATGCGGTCGGCCGACTCACGCTGGTCGAGCCACGTCAGTATCCAGTAAGAACCGTCGATGAGCTGCGACGATAGCAGGTCGCTCTTCTCGCTTGTCACCGTCGACACCTCGAGAGGCGACTGCCATGCGTCGTTGCCGTCGCAGTCCATGCGCCTTGCGTAGGTCTTGGTGTCGCCGCCGCTCTGGCTGTTGGTCTGGTAGAACACTGCCACGTCGGTGCCCCCGGCGCCCTGCACCGTGGCGTAGCCCACGGCCCTTTGCTGCTGCATGGCCACGATGTCCTTGCCCTCGGGGCCCCACATCAGTTCGCCGTCAGCGCTTATGCGCTGCATGTAGATGCCGCACAGGGCCTGGTATCTCTGGTTGTACTGGCGGTAGACGGCGTAAAGGCTTTGGTCGGCATCGCAGTAATACAGCTGCGGCACCTGCCTGGAGTAGCTGTCGGCGTAGCTTATCTTGAGCCCGTTGATGCCCCCGGGGAATGCCAGCGTGCCGTCGCGCTTGACGTAAGACACATAGTTAGCGTAAGAGCCCTCGTAGCTGCGGTCGTCGCTCCAGGCCACAAACGCCCCCTCGGGTGCCTTCACCACGTTGAGTTTTGTGTGCAGAGGGATGTCGCTGGCGAACCCTCCCTGGTATACGGTCAGCGGCTCTGCCCACAGCGGGGTGCCGTCGAAGTCGTAGAGCTGGGCCTCGATGTACTGGCTGGAGCCGCGCGCATAGATGAGCATCACCTGGTTGTCGCCGGCGTCAACGATGTAGGGGTAGGCGTAAGACGTCCTTGAGTCTTGCAGCAGCACGGGCTCCTGCCATGCCTTCTGCCCGTCGGCCGTCAGCTTTTCCATGCGTATGTACATCGGGAACGAGTTGTCGTTGGTGAATACGGCGTAGGCGAAGACATAGCCGCCGTCGGACGTCTGCACCACCTTTAGCATCGCCACGCTCTCGAACGCGGTGCCGTCGGCCAGGTCGGCGCTCCACAGCTGCTTGCCGTCGGGCCCTATCTTGTACACCGTATACCCGAGGTTTGTCGTTGTCGGTTCGGCGTTGCGGCAGTCGCTCGATATCATTATGCAGTTGCCGTCGTTGTCGGCATAGATGGTCTGGTTGACCATGGTGTAGCTCCGGTTGCGCGTGTGCCACAGCTCTTCGCCGTCGCCCGGCAGCACCTTGCGGCCGTCCTTGTCGAGCACTTGTATCACGCTTGCGATGTTGGTCTCGCCCTGTTGCTCATTTTCGCTGTCGGGAATGAGCGTCTTCGAGTACAGCACTCCGCTGGCGTTGACCACCGCTTCGTTGCCGTAGTTGCCCGTCGTTGGGTTCACTTGTGTGTTTGTCGCCGGGTCGGCCACATACTGTGCGTTTGCGGCGAGGCAGCATATGGCTGCCACGGCCGTAGAAAGTAAAGTCTTTTTCATACTCATGGCTTTGGTTAATTGTTATTGTTTGCAGTCACCTTCGTGGCAGTGCGCGATGCGCAGTCATATATAATATATGTGCCCGTCGGCAGTTTCATGCTTGATTTGGGGCCCTTGTAGGCCACGGTGCCGTCTGTGCGGTAGGCTATTGCCTCGCCGTCGGCAGCCTTGTCGACGGCGCCATGTATGCCGCTGGCGGCCTTTGAGGTCACGAAAACGCTTCTCGTGCCGAAGTCGTCGATGGCATATGCCTGCTCGATGAGGCTGCCGTCGGCCGACCGTGTGGTGAAGTAGCCAGCCGGACTGTATATGCCGTCGCCCCACGCGTCGGTCACCTCGAAGTAGTAAACCTTGCCGGCCTCGAGCTCGGCGCTTTCGCTTGTTTGCGTCACCTGGCCGTCGGGATATGGCCCGAACTCCTTGACAAGGTTGCCGTCGGCGTCTTTTATGCAGAACGTATTCTCGCCGGCTTCGTTGTTTGTCTTAAGTTCCACGGTGACAGACGGCATTGCCTGGCGCGGCGAGGCAAACCGGCCGCTGAGCTGCGACGGCTCCACGCTCTCGCCGTTGAGCGTCTTCAGCGTTATCGAGTAAGAGTTCTGGCCGTTGTCGGCGGTGTCGTATTGCCGGCTGAGCTTTATCTCCTGCTGGCCGAAAGGCTCGATGCTGCCGTTCCAGGTCACGGTGGCCACGCTGCCGTTGACGTCGATGTCGAAAGTGGCCTCGGTCAGTTCGCGGTCGCTCAGGTTCTTGACGGTGGCCTCAAAGAAGTTGCATCCCCAGTAGTTGCCTATCGGTATGCGCGGCTCCGACAGCCGCGCCGCCAGCGGCTTGCTGTAGTTTGCGTATTGAGGCCTGCACCCCGTGACGTTGGCCACGTCGCCCTTGCCGCATGTCACGAACGCCACCACCTTGATGTCTTCGGCCTTCACCTCCACGCCGTTGATGTCTTCGGGCAGCGTCAGGGTGTAGTCGCGCTCGAAGTATTGGCCCTGCTGCGGCGAGGTCAGCGTGTCGCCCCATATCGGGGTGACGTAGTCGCGCAGCACATGGCGGTGTGGATATTCGTCGCCCATGAGCCCGCCGTTTTGCGGCCCGGGTATGTCGTCCTGCGTCCAGACCACGTTCAGCTCCTGGTCGGCGGGCTGGTTGTCGGCCACGAAGAACCCTTCTACGTGGATGTCCAGCTTGCGCGATTGTCCGTCGAAGCTGGCCGAGGCGTAAAGGTTTACCGGGGCGGCCTCTGCCGTGGCAGCCTTTGTGAACAGTTTCCACGACGTCCGTGAGCAGACGGGCGAGCCGCTGCCGTAGAAGTCGTGGCGGTTGACCATGCCGCTGGGGTATCCGCTGCTCTCGACGTCAAACTCGCTGATGAGTTGAGAGCCCTCGTCGGTGCGGAAGTCGGGCTCGTCGGGGGCAGGCGTGGCGAACATCCCGCCGTGCACGGCCACCACATACACGCGGTCGCAAGCCGTGGCCAGCTTCTCGGCTATGGCGTGCCCCTGCGGGCAGTAGCCGCAGTTGATGCCGGTAAATTCCTCGAGCAGCACCCCACGGGGTTGCTCTTCGGTGCTGACGGTATGTCTTCCGGGTCCCGGCTGGGCCAGGGCGGTGGCGTTGCCCGTGGCGGCCAGTGCCGCGGCAACAATCAGATGTGTTAACAGTTGTTTCGTTTCCATACCATTTCAAATATTTAATTCTACAAAAACTATCAGTCTTTTGCAAAATTAATGGATTCCGGTTACACTTTAGCGGAGACGGCATGGACAAGACATGGACAGCTATGTTAAATACGTTAACACTGCCTTTGCCTGCTGATAATTATATGGTGTCGATGAAAGTTTCCAGAATCTGTCCGGCCTCGAGGCCCATTTTCTTGCGCAGTCTGTACCTCGACTTGTGCAGGCTGTCCATTGTTATGTTGAGAAGCTTGGATATCTCGCCCGAGGGCATGCCGAGCCTGATGAGGCAAATCAGCCTGATGTCGTTGCGCGATAGCTGCGGGTATAGCGTCTCGAGCTTCCTGATGAAGTCTTTGTCGGTCTCTTTGAGCACCCTGTCGAGCGGCCTCATCTTGTTGGCGTCGCCTCCCTGCTCAACCAGTTTTATGCCCATTACTATGTTTTCCTTCTGGGTGTGGTCGAGCATCCGGCCCTGCTGTTCCATCTTAAGCTGCAGCAGCTCGTTCTCGAGCCTCTCCCTCATGGCCGCCTCGTCGGCCCGTTGCTTTTCGAGGCGGGCCATTTCCTGCCTCGTCTTCAGCCGTTTGAGCGTGTAGATGAACGCCGCGGCCAGTATCAGGGCCACGAGTGCCAGCACAGAGAGCGTGAGCAGGAATATTGTGCGGCTCTTGGCGCTTTCCTGCTTGAGCATGTCAATCTTGTGCTCTTCGCGCAGCATGGCCACGCGGTAGTGTATCTCGTTGCCCCTTATCTTCTCCCTCAGGCTGTCGTATGCCCTTTGGTGGGCTATGTAGCTGCCCAGGTCGTCGGCGGTGCTGTCTATCTTGGTCATCAGCTTCAGTGCCATGAGCTCGTTGTCGAACGAGCCGTAGCGCCTCGACACGCCTATGCTGGCCTCGAGGTAGCGCCGGGCGGAGTCGGCCTTGCCTTCGGCCATGAACAGGCGGCCGCGGCAGTAGTATGCCTCCGAGAGGTAAATGTCGCGCCTTACGGGCTCCATGCGCTTCAGGCTGTCGAGCATCAGCCTCGCGCTGTCGGTCTTGCCGCTCATTATGTAGAACTCGGCGAGGTTGGCCATGTCCATGTACATGTATGCCGCGTCGGCGGGATATTTCTCCTTTGAGAACTCGATGGCCCTGCGCGTGAACCGCTCTGCCGACGTGTAGTCGCGGTCGAAGAGCGACTTGTAGAAGCCCATCAGCCTGAGATAGTACTGCGAACTGTAGTCCTTGTAGTTGGGCACGTCGCGGAATTCGACCGTTTTCAGCGTGCGGTACGCCTGGTCGCGCTGCCCTATCTGGTCGTAGAGCATGGCCATGTACACCGTTGCCTCGAAGAGCCCGTCGCTGTCGCCCTCGTGCTTGAATGCTGCGGCGGCCTGCTGCAGGCTCCCGAAGGCTTTCACCACGTCGTTGCAGTTGAAGTCGGCCATGCCTTTGGCCAGCAAGGCTTGTGCGCTTTGCTTTTGCCCGGCTTCTCCGCTGCAGTAATGCCAAGCCGTGACGCCGGCGCACAGGGCTGCGGCGACGACGGCAGACGCGACAATCAGTTTTTTCCTTGTCATATTCGGGGTTGTGCTTTTTGCCGTGCAAATATATTAAATTAATGTCGAAAAAGGCCAGTTTGCTTACAAAAAAGTGGTTCCCGCGCCATATTGTCGCCCCCGTGGGGCTTGGGTGGCATGGCTTCAGGCGCTGCGGATGGTGCCGTTGCCTGCCGTCGCGGCACTGTGTCGCGCAGCCGCGGCAAAGGCGTGGCGGCGGTAACAAATGCTTACACGCCGCGTCGCGTTTCGGCATCCGCGCCGTGGTGCATCGCCAAACGGGCCGTATCGCCCGGCCGCAAGGGCCGTTCGGCACAGTGAAACGGGCTGTTCTGCGTTGCAATGCGGCCCGTTTTGCAAAGTGCTGGCATTCAGGCTGTTGGGCTGACGGGCCGGTGCTGTTATTTTGTTTTACACAAAAGCGTAGCCGTCTGCGCCACCCCCGCAGGCATGCGTGCATAGCCCTGCCTGCCTGCGCCCATCCCCCGGGGCCGTCGGCCGGGCGGCCCGGGCCACGCGCCGCAGCCCGGCACAGTGGCGTTGGCTTAGGGCGGGTGGCCGGGCGGCGTCGGGGCAGCCGAAAGAAATGCGCCCATTTATTTTGTGTTTCGCCCAACTTGCCGTATCTTTGCATCGGATATGCAGCCGCGGCCGGCGCCGGGCTGCATCGCGATATATAAACAACCAACATTACACAATACAAATTATGTCATATTTCTTTTCATCAGAATCAGTGTCGGAGGGCCATCCCGACAAGGTGGCCGACCAGATATCAGACGCCATACTCGACCAGTTCCTGGCTTACGACCCCAAGGCCCACGTGGCCTGCGAGACCTTTGTCACCACCGGCCAGGTGGTGATAATGGGCGAGGTGCACAGCTCCGAGTACATAGACCTGCAGACTGTGGCGCGCAACACCATCAACCGCATAGGCTACACCAAGGCCGAATACCAGTTTGACGGCAACTCGTGCGGCATAATGACAGCCATCCACGAGCAGAGCAGCGACATAAACAGGGGCGTGAGCCGCAGCGACGAAGACGAGCAGGGGGCCGGCGACCAAGGCATGATGTTCGGTTACGCCACCAACGAGACCGAGAATTACATGCCGGTGTCGCTCGACCTGGCCCACCTCATAGTGCGCACGCTGGCCGACATACGCAAGGAGGGCCGGCAGATGACCTACCTGCGCCCCGACGCCAAGAGCCAGGTGACGGTGCAATACAGCGACGAGGGCGTGCCCGAGCGCATCGACACCATTGTCGTGTCGACGCAGCACGACGACTTCGTCGCCCCGGCCGACGCCAGCGAGGAGGCGCAGCTGGAGGCCGACAGGCAGATGCTGGCCTCGATACGGCGCGACGTCAAGGAGGTGCTCATGCCAAGGGTGAAGGCGCAGATAAGCTCGCCCAAGGTGCTGGCGCTTTTCGGCGACGACATAACATACCATGTCAACCCCACCGGGAAGTTTGTCATCGGAGGGCCGCACGGCGACACCGGGCTCACGGGGCGGAAGATTATCGTCGACACTTACGGCGGCAAGGGCGCACACGGCGGCGGGGCCTTCAGCGGCAAGGACTCGAGCAAGGTTGACCGCTCGGCAGCCTACGCCGCGCGCCACATCGCAAAGAACATGGTGGCGGCGGGCGTGGCCGACGAGATGCTCGTGCAGGTGAGCTACGCCATAGGCCGGGCCGAGCCAATGAACATATACGTCAACACCTACGGGCGGAGCCACGTGGCCATGAAAGACAGCGAGATTGCCGCCAAGATATCAACGCTCTTCGACCTGCGCCCGAGGGCCATCGAGCGCTCGCTCAAGCTCCGCCAGCCCATGTACAGCGAGACGGCGGCCTACGGCCACATGGGCCGCAAGCCCGAAACCGTGGTGAAGCGGTTTACAAGCCACTACCATGAGGACAAGGAAATGGAGGTGGAGCTGTTCACGTGGGAGAAGCTCGACTGCGTTGAAGACATCAAGAGGGCGTTCGGACTCTGACAATGCGCCAGACCGACACCATAGCACCACAGCCTGCCGCGCCGGCTGCCGACACGGCGCCACGCGCGGCAGGCCATGAGCTGAAGCCCTATGAGGTGCTGCGCGCGCTGCCCGAGGGGGCCACGCCGGCGCAGCAGGACTCGGCCATACAGGCCGTGTTCCATCCCAAGCCCGTGCGGTACAGCTCGCGGCCCGACACGCTGCACCTGCCGGGGCACGGCCCGGGGAAGAGCCTTGACGACGTGAGCCTGCCCGAATGTTACCGCGAGGGCTTCTTCGCACGCGACACGCTGTTCCACCCCGAGCTCGACGGAGGGAGGTATGGGGTGGCCGGCGACCCGGTGCCGCAGACCATGCGCGCCGACAACGTGGTCACGCTCGTGCTCCTGGCGTGCTTCATCATTGCCATGACCGCCATATCCCGCTCCCGCAGGTTCATAGCAAGGCAGGCCAAAAGCTTCTTCTACGCGCCACGGGGCGAGGAACCCAGCATCACCGAGACATCTGGCGAGGTGCGCTTCCAGGCATTCCTCGTGCTGCAGACATGCCTGCTCTTCTCGCTGCTGCAGTATTCATACACGCTCAACTACATCGGCACAACGTTCGTGCTCGACTCGCCATACCAGCTCATGGCCATCTACCTGGCCTACTTCGTGGCCTATTTCATGCTGCGCGGACTGCTCTACACGGCTGTCAACACCACCTTCTTCGGGTGGCGGCGAAACCTGCTTTGGCTTAAGTCCCTGCTCTTCGTGACATCCGTCGAAGGGGTGCTGCTGTTTCCTGTCGTGCTGCTCATGGTTTACTTCGACCTGTCTCCGCATGGAGTGGCGTACAGCGTGCTCTTTATATTGATTATCGTTAAAATACTGACGTTTTATAAGTGTTACATCATCTTTTTCAGAGGGCTTAACGGTTTTCTGCAAATAATTTTGTACTTTTGTGCCCTCGAAACAGCACCACTGGCAACCTTATGGGGCGCTTTGGTAATAACAGGTAATTATTTGAAAATAAATTTTTAGCTCACCAATGATTAAGAAGATTTTGGTTTCGCAGCCCAAGCCGAGCAGTGAGAAGTCGCCTTACTTTGACATTGCTTCCCGTTTCGGGGTGGAACTGGTGTTCCGCCCGTTCATCAAGGTAGAAGGATTGACGCCAAGAGAATTCCGTCAGCAGAAAATAAGTATCTTGGACTACACCGCAATAGTGTTCACCTCGCGCCATGCCATAGACAACTTCTTCACGCTGGCTAAGGAAATGAGGGTCGCAATACCTGAAGACATGAAGTATTTCTGCGTTACCGAGACCATAGCCCTGTACATACAGAAGTATGTCCAGTACCGCAAGCGCAAAGTGTTCTTTGGAAACACGGGCAAGATAGACGACCTTTTGCCCACCATGGTCAAGCACAAGGGCGAGCGATACCTCGTCCCCATGAGCGACGTACACAACGACAGCGTGGCCAACCTGCTCGACTCGAAGAAGCTGACCCACAAAGAGTGCGTGATGTACCGAACCGTGAGCAACGACTTCACAAAGGAGGAGGTCGAGACGTTCGACTACGACATGCTCATATTCTTCAGCCCGTCGGGGGTCGACTCGCTCATAAAGAACTTCCCGGACTTCAACCAGGGCGACATCGCGATAGCCACGTTCGGGCCCACTACGGCCAAGGCCGTAAAGGATGCCGGGCTGCGCCTCGACCTCGAAGCACCCTCAGAGAAGTACCCTTCGATGACGGGAGCACTGCAGCACTACCTGCTCGAGAAGCAGGGATGACCCCAGCCGGATGCCTGCCGGCAGCCGGTGACAATATAATAATGTTATGCCTGACCCATCAAGCCACACGTTCAGCAAGCAAGAGCGCATGACCAGCCGCAAGCTTATGGAGCAGCTCTTCGCCGGAGGCCATCGTTCCATGGCGGCCTTCCCGGTGCGTGCGGTCTTCATGGAAATGCCCGCTGACAGCAAGATGGCGCCAGTCCAGGTGCTCGTGAGCGTCTCGAAGCGGCATTTCAAGCGTGCCGTGAAGCGCAACAGGGCCAAGCGCCAGGTGCGCGAGGCGTTCAGGCAGAACAAGCACATCATCTGTGACGCCTTACGGGAAAGGCCCGGCACCGCCCTTGCCATCGCTTTCCTATGGCTGTCGGACTCGCTCCATGACAGCCGTACCGTCGATGCGAGCGTGGCCTCTCTGCTGCGCCGTATGGCCGAGAAGCTATGAAGGCCACACCAGACCATCCTCTAAGGCTGCTGGCCGGGCTCGTGGGGAAGCTCCTTTGCCTCCCCATCGTGTTCTACCAGCGCTGCATCTCGCCCTTTACGCCGCCAAGTTGCCGCTTCACACCTACGTGTTCGGAGTATGCCAGGCAGGCCATCATCAAGCACGGGCCGCTCCGTGGCACGTGGCTGGCCCTGCGCCGCATCCTGCGTTGCCACCCGTGGGGAGGCAGCGGCTACGACCCCGTGCCGTGAAATGCCACCGCCCGGTTTCGCATTCAAACGTCTTAAAACCCAAAAATTATGCTTAGGAAACTTGTTTTTTTCGCGTTTTTGGCCGTCGCCGCAGCCTGCATGGCAGGCAAGAGGGTGGTGGCCGCGCCGCAGTTTGCCGTGAGCACTAATCCGAATTTTGTTGTTGAGGGCGTTGAACAGGGCGACACCGCCACGTTGTTGCATTGCGCTTTGCATCTTCCGGCAGGGTTCCGTTACAGCATCGACGCCGGCAGCAGCCTGAAGGTTGGCGCTGAGCGGTTGGCGCTGAGGCGCGCGGAAGGCATCACCCCGGGGCGCAATGTACGCATGGACACAGCCAAGTGCAGCCGCTTTACGCTCGTTTTCCCGCCCGTGGCGGCCGATGCCGAGACCGTGGATTTCATTGAAGGCGAGTCGGAAGGGGATTTCCAGGTGTTCGGGATAAGCCTTGCCGAAGGCCGCAAGCCCCACTATGAGGGCATGCCCGAGTCCGTTAGGGCAGCTGCGTTGAGCCCCGCCGATGCCGGCGGCGGCCTTCCTGTGCCTCAATGGAAGTATGGCAAGGCCACCATACGCGGCCGCCTGTACGGCTACCGCCCCGAGATGAATACAAAAATCAATCTGTTTCCCGGTCTGGCCATCGACCCAAGACGCGACAACTTGATTGCGACAGCGGTGGCACCCGACGGCACTTTCTGCATCGAAGTGCCTATGTATGCAACGTGCCAGACCGTAGCGTTGCGCCTGAACGGCATCGGTTGCGATGTCGTGGTGCGCCAGGGAGGCACCTGCGAGGTGTATGCCGACCTCGTGGAAGGCAGCCACAGCGTTTCGCCAGCAGAGTGGGCTGCCACCGGCCAGGGCCGCCTCTGCGGTTTGAATCGCCTTTATTTCGCCGGCGACATGGCCGGTGTAAACAACCGGCTGGCCGATCCCGCTATGCGTAAGCTCATGGATTCATGCGATTTCCGTATGGCAGAAGATAACCGTCCGGCCGATGGCGCGCTGTACTCTCCGCAGGACTATTGCGCAAAGGTGATGCAGTGGCACGCCGACAACCTCAAGGCGGCCGACTCCATCTGCCCGTCACGCTCGGCGATGGAGGTGATGCGGGCTGTCCAGACATACCATACCGTGTACTCGCTGATGTGGCGGGAAGGCTTCGTCGAGGCCGATGCCGAAGGCCGGACGCTCTTCGACAGCTCTATCTTCGACGTCTACCGGCAGCTTGGAATAAACGACATGATGATGGCATACAGCGGCAGTTTCGGCACCATGGCCAACTGTTTCCAATACATTCTCAACGGCGACACGGCCTACTTCAACAAGGTGAGCGGGATATACCGCTCCGCCTCGCCCACTGCCGTCGACTCTGCAATGCAGGCGGTGCGGGCCTTCGACCGCGAATACCGTGCCGGCGTGTTCGGCTGGACCGACGGCCCGCTGTTCGACTTGATGCTCTCCGTCGACTTCTCCGAACGCATGAACCGGCAGACTCCGTTTGCCGACGAGCAGTTGAAGCTGCTCGCCAGCCAGCCCAACGCCGCCATACGGGATTACTACCTGGCTCGCAACGAGGAGCTGAAAGCCGCGCTCGCCGCCCGCAAGGGCAACGGGACATACACCATGCACGCCGCTCCCGCAGGCAGCGGGGATGAAGCTTTGGCCGCCATATCCGCCGAATACGCGGGCCGGGCGGTGCTCGTCGACTTCTGGGGAACGTGGTGCTTGCCGTGCCGAAGCGCCATTAAGCGCTTCGAGGAAGGCAAGGCCAGGTTGATGGAGCAGGGCGTGGCGTTTGTATATATCACCGACGACAAGTCGCCGGAAGACGAGTGGGGCAACATGGCCAGCGGCATTCCGGGCCACCACTACCGCCTCACCGGCGCCCAGACGGCCGACCTGTATGAGAGATACAAGCTCTCCGGCTGGCCCTCTTACCTAATACTCGACAAAGAGGGCGAGTGCGTTTACAGCCGGACTGGCTTCCGCGAGAACGAGATAACAAACAAATTAAAATCAATTATACAATGACAAAGAACTTTGTAGAAGAACTGAGATGGCGCGGAATGCTCGCGCAGATAATGCCGGGAACGGAAGAACAGCTCCAGAAAGAGATGACAACCGCCTATCTCGGCACCGACCCCACGGCCGACTCGCTGCACATAGGCCACCTCTGCGGCATCATGATGCTGCGCCACCTGCAGCGTTGCGGCCACAAGCCCATCATACTTGTGGGCGGCGCAACGGGCATGATAGGCGACCCCTCGGGCAAGAGCCAGGAGCGCAACCTGCTCGACGACCAGACGCTATACCACAACCAAGAGTGCATAAAGGCCCAGGTGGCCAAGTTTCTCGACTTCGATACCACCGAGCCCAACAGCGCTGAGATGGTGAACAACTACGACTGGATGAAAGACTTCACCTTCCTCGACTTTGCGCGCGAGGTGGGCAAGCACATCACCGTCAACTACATGATGGCCAAGGAGAGCGTGCAGCAGCGGCTGAACGGCACCGCCCGCGACGGACTATCGTTCACCGAGTTCACCTACCAGCTGCTCCAGGGCTACGACTTCTTGTATCTCTACCAGCACAAGGGCTGCAAGCTGCAGCTCGGAGGCAACGACCAGTGGGGCAACATGACCACCGGCACCGAGCTGATACGCCGCACACTGGGCAACGAGGTAGAGACTTTCGCCCTCACATGCCCCCTTATCACCAAGGCCGACGGCAAGAAGTTCGGCAAGACCGAGACCGGAAACATCTGGCTCGACCCCAAGCGCACGTCGCCGTATAAGTTCTATCAGTTCTGGCTCAACGTCAGCGACGACGACGCCGAGCGCTACATCAAGATATTCACCAGCCTTGACCGCGAGACCATCGAGGCCCTGGTCGAGGAGCACCGCCAGGATCCGGGCCGCCGCACGCTGCAGCGCCGCCTGGCCGAAGAGGTGACGGTGATGGTGCATTCGCGCGAGGCGCTCGACGCGGCGATAGAGGCCAGCAACATACTCTTTGGCAAATCGACCAAGGACAGCCTGCTGAAGCTCGACGAGCAGACGCTGCTCGACATCTTCGAGGGCGTGCCGCAGTTTGACGTTGCGGCCGACCAGCTGGGCCAGCCCGCCGTAGAGCTCTTCACGCAGGCCGCCCCGGTATTTGCCAGCAAGGGCGAGATGCGCAAGCTCGTGCAGGGCGGCGGCGTGTCGCTCAACAAGGAGAAGCTGTCCGAGTTCGACCGCACTGTTACGGCCGACGACCTCATCGACGGCAAGTACCTGCTTGTGCAGCGCGGCAAGAAAAACTATTACCTCATCACGGTGAGGTGACGCCATTGGCCGACGAGGCCGTTTCTGAAAATGCGCGCGGGCTCCGCCACCGGATGCCCGCGCGCATTGTTTTTTGCCGCGTTGGCCGTGGGGCGGCTCAGTCCATCACCACCACGTCGTCGATGCGCACGAATGTGCCCCGGCTGCCGTATACGGTCTTCGACTTGTCTGTCCAGTTCGGCCTGAAGCCCGTCACCGTCACGGTCAGCGTGTAGCGCCCCTCGGGCAGCCGCCGGCTCACGAAGCGCAGCCCTGTCGACGCCTTCTTGGCGTAGAAGTCTACCGTCTGGCTCTGCACGGTGCGCCCTTGCCCGTCGGTCACTCTCACCAGGGCATAGCCGCAGTCGGGGCCCAGTGTGCCCTTGAGGCCCACGCGGCAGCCGCTGAAGGCCACCGACATGGTGTCGCCCACGGCGTCCGAGGCCCACCGGCGGCCCACAGGGTGCATGCCGATGTCGGCTTGCCGGCCTGTCTGCGGGTTCCATGCCTGCCACAGCTCGGGTATCGACATGCGCCCGTTTTCCATGGTTATGGGCATCCAGACGTATGTGGCAGCCGAGTGCTGCTTTGGAAACGACCACCTGTCGCCCATGAACATGGGCACCTGCCGGCCCTCTATCGTCAGCGGCAGCACGTAGGTTGTCTGCGAGTTGTGGGTCAGAGAGCCCTCGGGGCAGAACGGGCCTTGCAACTGCCACGGCCCCGATAGCGACTTCGACGTGTGGTACATGTTGTCGTTGCGCTCCCAGCTCGTGGTGTGCGACGACAGCCAGTAGTAAGTGCCGTCGTGCTTGAACATGGCCGGCGACTCGCCCGCGCCCTTCACACCCGCCGTGAGGCACGAGTCTGCCGAGTGGAAGTCGGGTGCCAGCCGGTATATGTATCCGTGGTGCACGAGCAGGTAAGCCTGTCCGTCGTCGTCGACAAACGAGCCTATGTCCCACTTCCTTATCGGCTTGCCCTTGTATAGCAGCGGCCCGCGGAAGGTGTATTCGCCGTTTATGCTGTCGCTTGTGGCATAGGCCACGCACGGGTCTTTGTAGCGCAAGTCGTCAGAGTGCATCAGCATAACATACTCTCCTGTCTTCGGGCAGCGCATCACCTTGGGCCTCTCGCCCACGCGGCCGGGCCCCAGCCTGCCGCCGGCCTGCGTCTTGAGGGCTATGCGCTCGAACTTCCAGTCGACGAGGTTGTCCGACGAATAGCAGCTGAACCCGGTGAAAGTGTTGGCGCTGTCGGTCTTGTTTTCGCCGAACATGTAGTAGCGTCCGCCGTCGGCCACAATGTTGGCCCCGTGGGCGCTCACCACGCTGTCGCGGTCGTCGTACCATGGCACACCGTTTATTATTGCCCCGGCCCCGGCCTGTGCCGAGGCCGCCAGGGGCAGCATCGTCGCTGCCGCGATTGTAGCAAGTTTCATTTTCATAGTTTGTCGTGTCGTAGGTTTGGTGGCGCAAAGTTACGGTTTTTGGGCCTCACGGCCAAGCCTTCGGCCCGAAAAGTGGCCTTGCCGGCGGTGGCGCGCCTGCCGGGTGCCCTTTGCTCGCCTGCGGCGCGCCACAGTCTGCATCGTCCTTTCCTCCGTGGCTCATGTCGGCTGCATGTCGGCTATTTTCGCATCTCGCGCCGCCTGCGCAACACATTGGCCCACAGCTGCTTGCGGCGCGGGCCACGCGGCGCTGCCAAACGGGCCGAATTGCAGTGTGAAACGGCCTGTCCGGGGCTGCCAAACGGGCCGTTTCGCCCGGCCGTACGGCCCGGCCGGTGGCTCTGTAAATATTGTTTACCGCCGTGCCGCCGCTGCCGCCAGCCTGCCGGCCGGTTGGCGTGCCGCCCGCGGATGCCTTGCCTCTGTCTGCGGCGAGTGCTTTGCAGACGGCCTAAAGCATTTGTTCAAAGGTAAAATGAAGTTAAAATTATTAGTCTAATTCACCTATTTATAGATTATTTTCATACATTTGCATAATATGATGTGCTCCTGGACAGTCTGTCGGATGTAATGGGTTCTGGTCCGTCGGCGTTCTTGGGCATTGTTGTTTCACAGCAGAACCCGCTGCGCTTTTCTATGAAGAAAACATTTACTTTAGCGTTGCTGCTGATCATGTCGGCCGTTCCTTCTCTTGCCGACGCGTTGTTTTCCACATCCTTTGCCACGGCAGACGACTTCAGCCGGTGGACGCTTGTCAATGCAAACAATGACGATGGCAAGTGGACTTTCGACGAAGAGGGCACTCCTTCGAAGGTTTACTACTCCTACGACTACTTCAACAGTGGCGACGACTGGCTCATCTCGCCCGAGATAACGCCTGACGCCGGTGGCACGCTCATCGTGCGTTACTCCTTCTACGGCAGCAGTTACGGCGAGAGCATGGAGGTTTATTCGGGCACGGGCACCACTCCCGAGTCAATGACCAGGCTCGAGGCAGCCTATCCTTCCATACCGGCTTCCATGCAGACGGGCTACTTCCTCGTCGACGCCACCCCCGGCCAGGCCTTCCGCGTGGGCTTCAGGGCCACGTCGACGGCCTATCTGTTCAGGCTCTACCTGTGCTCGGTCGAGGTCGAGACGGTTGAAAACCCGGTCGACCTGGCCATCGGCGAGGTAAAGAGCCCGGTCACGGGCAGCTCTCTGGGCGACGAGACGGTGACGGTGAGCGTTGAGAACCGTGGCCGTGCCGACGCCTCGGGCTTCAGCCTTTCGTTTGCCGTCGACGGACAGACCGTGGCCACCGAGGCCGTAGGCGCCACGCTCAAGGCCGGCGAGTCGATGGACTATACCTTCTCGGCCAAGGCCGACCTGTCGGTGCCGCGCCACGACTATGACATCAAGGTGTGGTCGACGCTCGACTCAGACATTGACCACGGCAACGACACTTGCCTGGCACGGGTGCGCCACCGCGCTCCGGCCACGGTGCCATACTACATGGGCTTCGAGCCCGATGAGTACACCGACGAGATTCGTATCTTCAACCTCAACAACGACGGAGGCACCTGGGGCATCGAGGTCGGTGGCGGATGGATAAGCATGGCGCGCACCGGCGACGGATGGCTGGGCTACAACTACGACCGCGACAACGCCGGCGACGACTGGGCTATACTCGAGCCCATATCGATAGACGAGCCAGGCTACTACGCCCTTCACTACTGGTACTCGGGCGACGACTCTTACACTGAGAGCTTTGCGGTGTATTATGGCAACGACTCCACGCCGCAGGCAATGGCCCACAAGCTCGCCGACTTCCCCGAGGTGAAGCAGGGCGCCTACCAGGAAGCTGTCAACATACTGCACATAACAGAGCCGCAGGACATCTGCATAGGCTTCCATTGCTACAGCCCGAAGAACCAAAACTGGATTACTATCGACGATGTGTCGCTCGTGAAGGTTGAGGACACCGCCGCCGACTTGTCTGTCGACGGCATCAGCAACCCCGTGGGCGTGGTGCGTGCCGAGGCCGACGGCAGGGTGGAATTCAGCGTTAGCAACAACGGCATCACCGACATGGTGGGCCGCATAACCGCCACGGTAGACGGGGTGGCAGTGAAAGACACCACCGTAAGCCTGGCCGCCAACCAGCAAAAGACCATAACCATGGCCGGAGTCACCGAGACCCTGGCTGCCGGCAACCACCGGCTGGAGGTGAGCGTGGCTGCCGATGGCGATGCCGACGCCACCAACAACGCCGCCACGCTCGACTTCGTGGTGCTCGGCAAGCCTGTCATGCTGTGGGACTTCGAGAGCGGCAGCCTGCCTTCCGACCTGCGCATGAGGGTTGAAGACGGCGGCACGGTGAGCCCCGATGCAGGCAGCGAGTTTACGCCCGAGGGCTGGGGCCTGTTCAACATTGCCGAGAACGAGTATCACGGCGAGTATGTGCTCGCGCTCACCTCGTGGCTCGAGGGCACCGACAGGGCCGACCGCTGGCTCGTGCTGCCCACTGTCCACGTGGCCGGCGATGGCGCTTACCTTGTTTGGTCGGCCAGCTCTTACAACGAGGCTTACCCCGAAAGCTATGAGGTGATGGCCTCGACGGCAGGCGAGAGCGTGGCCGACTATGTGTCGGCCTACAGCGTCGAGGGCGAGTCGGCATACATGACGGAGCGCTACCTGGATCTTTCCGGCTACGCCGGACAAGACCTCAGCCTGGCCTTCCGCCTTGTCACGGCCAACGGCGACGCGCTGACCATGGACAACATCGGACTGTATGGCGGAATCACCGCGTCGGCCATAGGCTCCGTAGACTATGGCCTGACGGGCATCGTGGTGGGCGACGGCTCGCTGCGGGCCGCCGACGGCACGCTGTCGGTGACCCTGGCCGACATGGGCGGGCGCACCGTGCGCACGGCATGGGGCTGCACCATGAGCCTTGCCGGGCTGCAGCCCGGTGTGTATGTGGCCACGGTGAAGGCCGCCGACGGCTCTGTCGCCACATATAAGTTTGCCGTCAAGTGACACAGCGGCTGCACGCCAAGCGCCGCTTTCATGCCATGCCGCCCGGGCTCCAAGTCCCGGGCGGCATTTTGTTTGCGGTATTCCCGGCGCTGCCAGGCCCGCGGCGGCAGCCATGTTTGGTGTAAAATGTTTTCGCGCCTCGCCCCGGCAGCCTTACGCCCTGTGCCACAGCCACTTGCCGACGTGGCCCCGCGGCACTGCAATATGGGCCGTTTTGCAATGTAAAACGGCCCGTTCGGGGCGGCCAAACGGGCCGTCTTGCGCCACGGAACGGCCTTGACCATGCTGTTGTAAAATAAATTCACGCCGATGGCCATGCCGTCTTTTGGCCTGCTTCTGTTGCTGTTTTCGCCTTTAATGCTTGGCCGGCTGTTGCGGTTTTGGCGCTGAGCCACGGCTTGTTGCGGTTGTCCCGATATGGCAGGCGGGCCGCCGCGGCATCCCGAGGGGAATGCCGGGCGGCCCGCCTTGTGGCCTTGCGTGGTGTGGTGTCAGCGTTTTGCCACGCTGATTTGCGTGTCGACGGCCTTCTGCCCTTTGGCCTTGGCCCTCACGGTGATGCTCCCTTCCGTGGCCTTTGAGCGCACAATGAGTTGCGCGCGGCCCTGGTAAGTGGTGCGGCTGTCGGCCTGCCACGGCTCGTTGCTCAGCATGTCGGCGTTGGCTACGCCCGCGTTGGTGCCGCATCCCTTCACGTCGAAGCTTATCTTGACGTCGTTCACCGGGCACACATTGCCGTCTTTGTCAACCACAGTATAGTCTATGTAGGCCAGGTCGAGGCCGTCGGCGCATAGCGTGTCGGTGCTGGCGCTCACCACAAGGCGTGCCGGTTTGCCGGCGGTGCGTATCACGTCGTCGGCCACCTTGGCCCCGTTCCTGTAGCCTATGGCCTTGAGCTCGCCCTCGGCGTATGCCACCCGCCATGTCAACTCGGGCGGGGTGCCTGCTGCCGGCAGCCGTTTGCGGCCCAGCGAGCGGCCGTTGAGCGTCAGCTCCGTCTCGTCGCAGTTGCTCATCACCTGCACCGTGAGCGTGTCGCCCGGGCGGTAGTTCCAGTGCTCCTCGAGCTTTGTCCACGTCATCTTCAGGTCGTTCCACACCAGCGAGCCTTGTCCCGAGGCCGGGCGCGTCACTATCTTGACCATCGGCTCGGGCCAGTAGAAGCTGCGCACGCTCTGCCCCAGCGGCTTGACGCGGTTGGTGAAATCGATCAGTCCGCGCGTCCAGCCCTTCGACGGCCAGCCGAACGACTCGCCAATGTAGTCGGTGCCGCCCCAGTAGAAGTGTCCGATGGGGTACGAGTGGTCGTAGTTGAAGTAGTCGTATCCAAGGTCGCCCACGGCCAGTTCGCCCGCCATGAACATCAGCTGCGGGTATTTCTTGTGGTCTTCGTCCCAGAAGTTCTCAAGGTAATTGGTGCTCACGATGTCCGAATAGTACTCAAACTGGTGTGGTTCCGACGCGAGGAAGGCTTTCACATCCTTCTTCTTGCGCGTGTCTCCGTATCGGTTGGGATACTGGCTGTACGTTATCTTGCGCGAGGGGTCAATCTTTCGCGTGTGGTCCACGAGCATCTTGAGCATGTTGACGCCCCCGTTGCGTGTCTTGTCGGCCTGTATTTGCTGGTACACCTCGTTGCCCACGCTCTACAGGAACACCGAGGGGTGGTTGCGGTCGCGCTCCATCTGCGTGCGTATGTCGCGCAGGTGCAGGTCGCCCATCTTTGCTTTCGGCCCGTAATAGCTCTCTTCCCATTTGTCGAAAAACTCATCCACCACGAGCACTCCGTGGCGGTCGGCCCAGTCGAGCACGTATTTCGGGTAGGCGTTGTGCGACAGCCGTATGCCGTTGCAGCCCATGTCGCGCGTGATGGCCTCGAGACGGCGGTCCCATGCGGCGCGGAACGATGCCGTGCCGAGCGGCCCCAGGTCGGTGTGCAGGCATACGCCGTTGATGTATGTGCGCTTGCCGTTGACCAGCAGGCCCTGTTCGGGCGTGAACTCTATGTCGCGTATGCCGAAAGGAGTCTCGTAAACATCAGATGGTTGGGAGCTGTGGGAGGGCTGGGAGTTATGGGAGAACTGTGGATAGCGGCCCTCGACATACACCCGGCTTACGGCTTTGTAGAGTACGCCGCGGCCCACCTCCCACAGCTGAGGGGCCCCGACGCTGAGCTCCTGGCGGAAGGTGAACGTCTCGCCGGCGGCAAACGGGGCCACGGCCTCGCGCGAGGCCACCACCCGTCCCTGCGGGTCGACAATGTCGGTGACCAGTCGGCACAGCACCGAGTCGCGCCGGCGGTTGAGCACCGAGGTCTCTATGGCCACGAGGGCGCGGTCGGCCGATATCTTGGGGGTGGTGATGTAGGTGCCGTAGCGGGCCACGTGCACAGGGTCGACCACGTGGAGCCACACGTCGCGGTTGATGCCCTCGCCGTTGTACCAGCGCGAACTTACCATGTAGGTGTTGTCGTACGACACGGCCACCACGTTGTCGCCGTCGCGCAGCATGTTGGTTATGTCATACTCGAAGTCGAGGTATCCGTTGGGGTTGCGGCCGCCGCAGTCCACCCCGTTGACGTAGACGCGGGCGTCGCGGTATACGCCTTCAAACTCTATGATGACGCGCTTGCCCTGCCAAGCCTTGTCGTAGGCAATGTGGCGGCGGTACCATCCGCGCCCGAGCGGCAGGAAGCCGACGCGCGACGAGGCCCCGTCGCCCTTCTTCTGGAACTCGTGGTGCACGGCGGCATCGTGCGGCAGGTCTACCGTCTGCCACTTCGCGTCGTTGTATTCCGGGGCCTGCGCCCCCTCGATGGCCTCGCGGATGAACTTCCATCCGAGGTTGATGTTGATTTTCTCGCGCGCCTGCGCCGCCACTACGGCGGCCAGCGCAATCAGCAGTGATAGTGTCTTTCTTTTCATATATACTTTTTGTTGTGTGCTGTGGTGTGGCCCCCTCCCTTCCTCTCCCTGTGGTTTATGGGCCGTAAACGGGGACGGTGGTGGCGAGAGAACGGCCTTATGCCCCCCTGGCCGACTGTCGGTTGATTTCTCGTGGTGCGCCGCCGACGGATGCAAAATTAGTGGAAAACACATCAGGAGGCATGTCAATATCGTACGAAAAGTTGTATTCCCGTTCGTTTTGTCGTCCGTTGGCATGCCGGATAAATGCTGTTATGCATCATTGCGGCCGTGGATTGGCACAACCATGGATGCCTTGGTGATGAGGCATGTTACGCTTCAGGCGTGTTGTTCACCTACGGTCGGTATGCTTGCGTGGCACCTGCCGTTGAGAGGTGGCTTGCAGAATGAGCGGCAATCTTGCACCGCCAGCGGACAGGCCGCAGGCGTGCAAGACTGCCGCTCTCTTCGTTTGGGCAGTCGTGGTGGCTCGAGGCAGGCTATTCTTTTATGGCCTTCTCGCCGCCAACGATGTATACTCCAGGTGCAAGACCGTCGAGAGCCCTGTCACTTGGGACGTTGTCGCGCAGCAGTTTGCCGTCGGTGGAATAGACGCTGACGGTGCCTTCGTCGGCCGTCACGCCGCCGACAGAGGTCACAGTGGCCACGGTGAGCACCCCGTCGGTCTTGAGCCGCGAGTCGTCCCACACCACTTCATATCCCTCGCACTCCGTTTTCAGGGTGTAAGAGCCGGCCTGTGTGCCGTCGCCCACGAACACCTCAAACTCGTCGCCGGGCTGCAGCGCGACGCCTTGCTGCACCTTCACGAGCAGCGTGTCGTTAGAGTGGGCCAGCCGTCCGGATATGTCGAACTTGTCGTTGTTGCGCCCTCCGAAGCGCCCACGCTGTATCTTGACCATCAGGGTGCTGCCCGTGTACATCGTGACGTTGCCCAGGGCGGTGATCGTTCCGCACCCGCCGTCGTTGCCGGCGGTGAGCACGCCACCCTTGTACACCGCTATCGAGCCGGCGTAGCCTTCGCCTGCAATGGTGCCATGGTCGCGCGCGGTCACTATTCCGATGGTCAGCGGCTCTTGGGTCTGCACATTGGCCAGTTGCAAGGTGCCGTCGAAGGCCGTGATGGCTGCCGAACTGCCCGTTCCGAGCAGCGTCCACGTGCCGGTGCCGTGCTTCTCTACGGCCTTGGCCGTGAGCTTTCCGGCATACGATGTGTCGGTGTTGAGGTAGCCGACGAGGTAAGTGTCGGAGCTGTTGCCAACCTGGCAGTCGGCCGACTCAGACTCGAGCGAGCCCACCTTCGTGGTCACCGCCTCGCCGTCGTCGCTGCCCTGGCGCTTGTGTTGCACGTTGGCTCCGGCCTCGAGCACCAGCCGCGCGCGGCTCATGTCGGTTACCCCGGCCGACAGGCGCACGCTGTTGCCGCTGGCAATGAGCGTTCCCTCGAATGCAGAGAAGTCGGCGTTGAGGTCGCTGCGCACCCCGTTGCCCACCACGGTGAGCGTGCCCTTGCCCCTGACGCTGCCATCTATCACGCCGCGAGTGGTGTTGCGCAAGGTGTTCTCGGTTCCTTCCACAACGTTGAACGCATAGTTGAACGCGGGCATGGTGCTCATCGAGCTGTTGCTTGCCATCTGCAGTTCGCCGCCGGCGAGCGTGAGCGGTGCCCCCGAGCCGCCGAACGAGGCAGAGTAGGTGCCCTGTATCACGAGTCCGCCTTTGATGATGAGTCCGCTGATGGGATAGACCCCGCTGCCCCTGAGCGTCAGTCTGCCGGGCCCTTCCTTCACCAGGTAGCCGTCGCCGCGTACCTGTGCGTTGAGCGTCAGCGCCCCTTCCGGGTCGGCAATGCACGGGGCCGCCGTGTCGCTGATGGTTATGATGCGGTCGGTGGCAGCGCTCTCGGCCGTGACATTGAGCCGTGCCCCGCCGTTGATTACCAAGTTGCCGGCGTCGGCAGAGGCAGCCCCGATGGCGCTCTTGCTGCCGCCCACGCTTATGTTGCTTACGGTCAGCGTGCCTGCGTTGACCACGGTCAGGCCGGTGTAGTCGCTGTTCTGCAGGTCGATGCTCAGCTCGCCATTGCCGTCTTTGGTCAGTCCGGTGGTGCCGGTCAGTCCTCCCGAGCCGCTGAGGGTGTAGGCCTGGCCGTCGAAGTCGAACGTCACCGAAGCCGGCTTGACGTAAGTGTCGAGCGTAATGTTGCGGTTGGCCGATGCGTCGGTGAACGATATGGCGTCGCCGTTGACAAACTCCGTGGCACTGCCGTCAACCTTGAAGTTGCCATCTTTGTAGTTCCACGAGTTGCTTTCGGCGCCAGTCCATGTCACGCCCTGCTCGGGTGCGCGCATCTCGTTGACCACGATGGCTATCTGGTTGGCGTCGACCACAACGTCGTAGTTGACGCCTTCGAGCCCTCGGGTGGCTATATGCTGTGGCTCGGCGGTCAGTTTGCCGGTGCATTCGGCCACCACATAGCGGCCCGCAGCCAGTTCGCCGCCATCGGCCACGAGCGTTATCGTGTTGTCGCCCTCGAGCGTCAGGTCGCCTTCCACCCTTATCTTTGCGGCCTTTCCCGACGCAATGGCAGCTTCGATGTACACGTCGCCGGGCAGTGTGAGGCTTTTGCCGAAGGTGAGCGTGCCGTATTTGTCGGCCGGGCTGCCCGGCATGAGCCTGCATCCCTCGTAGTTGAGTGCCTCCTCAAAGGCCATGTCGCCGCTTATCAGGCCTGTGCCGGCCAGCGTGCCCCTGGCCCTTAGCTCTATGGGGCCGGCCACGGTGCCGTTGAGACAGAGCGTTCCCTCGCTGATGACCGTGCGCCCGGTGAAGGCGAAGTCGGCGTCGAACGATGCCGTTCCCTGCATCGACTTCCACAGTTCCATGCTCCCTGCCAGCCTGCCTTCGCCCGTGAAAGAGTAGTCGTGGCCCTTCGGTGCCATCACATATACCGCTTTCGGGCTCACCGTGCCGTCGATGCTGATGGGCTTCGAGTTGTCGCCGCTCATGTCGAAGATTACGCTCTGCCCGTCGGCATAGGCCTTTTCGGATGAATGGTCAAACGATGTGAATCCCCGGGTGCCTGCGCCCCAGCTCCCGCCTTGGGCCCACCGCAGGTCGGCTACGGCCGTCGGGGGCAGCGGCGGGTATGGCATGTCGCCCCCGAGATAGAATCCCGGGCACGGCATCTGGTAGTAAGCGCGTGTGGTGTAGTCGAGACGGTAGTGCGGGTCTTCCTGCAACGTATACATGCTGTGGTCTGACGGTATGTCGGTAGAGTAGCCCACGAGGCCCGTGGCGTGGCTGTCGTTCTGCTTCATCAGTATCACCTCTTCGCGCCAGTCGCCCGTCATGTCGCCGAAATAGCCCGGTCGCGCGCCCGTCTGGGCATGCACCTTCCATCCGCTCTGCCTGGAGAACTCGATGAGCCGTGTCCCGCCGAACTTCTGTACGTGTACGTTGGTAGAAGAGCCGTTGCCACCTGCCGAGGCGAGCAGCTCGCGTTGCAGGTCGCCATCCCACCAGATGGCCTCGACGGGATATGCGTTCTCGCCCGTGCTGATTACGTTGCCCTTGCAGTCGAACAGCTTGTCGGAGGCGGCAAACGACCAGCTCTCGAGCCCCTTGTGCCCGGGGTCGACGTCGATGCAGCGCCCCCGGCCCACGTCTTGCGACTTCGGCATCCACCATTCGTGTATGTGTTCGCCCGTAGCCGCGTCGTATAGGTAAGCCCCGCAGTAGCTCGACTGCTGTATGGCAAACACCTCGAGGCCCGGCCGTTCGGGGTCGATGTCGGTCACGTCGAAGCGGTCGCCGTGGCCGATGCCGGGGCTCATTACCCGCCCTTTGGCCGGGTTGATGGCATAGCCGCCCTCCATCAGCTCGTCGATGCCGTCGCCGTCGACGTCGGCCACGCGGAACTGGTGGAACTCAGCCGCCGCCGGCGTGGCCTGCTTCAGCGGGTATGTGAAGCTGTGGTGCCAGTTTGACGGCTTGCCGCCGTCCCAGTCGTACTTCCATTCCATTATGTAGTAATGGTGGCCGGTGGTCTTTGAGCGGTTGTAGCACTGCATGGCGAGCGATGGATGGATGCCGTCGAAGTAGCAGATGGCAAACTTGCCGTTGAGGAAGGCATATTCTTGCCCCTGGCTGTCGTTGAGATATTCGTCGCGGTTGTCGCGTCGCCAAGTGTCTTCGCCGTCGGTTATGGCGCTGTAGTTTATCTCGGAGCAGTCTATCTCCTCGCCGGTGCGCCCGTCGACCACCGACACATAGAACGGCGCGTTGTACTTGTCGCTCGTGCGGTAGTCGTAAATGCCGTCGCCGTCGCCGTCGGGCGACGTGCTCCCCATGGCATACTTGCCCCATGTGTTGGCTTTCGAGTCCCAGAAGCGGGTGCCGTCAGAGCTTTTTATTATCACCTCGCAGCGCCCGTCGCTGTTGATGTCGTAGGCCAGGGCCATGTCGTTCTGTCCGGCGCTGAGGTTGATGTTGGGGCCGATGTCTATCGTCCAGAGGCATGTTCCGTCGAGCGTGTAGGCCTGGAGCTTATGGCTGTCGGTGGGCTTTACGCCCCCGTAGTCGGGGTCGGGCTCCCCCGAGGTGGAGTGAAGCCGGTCGACGAGCACCGCGTCGAACTCTCCGTTGCCGTCGAGGTCCATCGGCCAGACAAACTTAACCTTGTAGTTCTTGGGGTTGAGCACCTTGTCTTCAAAGTCGAAGTCGAAGAACAAGTCTTTCCATTGCTGCTGCTTGAACAGGAAGGGGTTGCTCTTGCTGCTCTCAACACCGTTGCTGACGGTGGTCACCGCCAGTTCCGAACCGTAGGGAACGACGCTGCGCGTGGTCTCGAAGTTGGTCTTGGTGATGGGCTCGGAGTTCACCTTGGTGTAGTCTTGCGACCCCTGTGCGCGGCGGTATAGGTTGTAGGTGCAGTCTTCGGGCTCCTGCGCCAGCTTGCGCCAAGAGACGAGCACCGCGTCTTTCGAGTTGTCGGTGACAGCCACCACGGCCCTCCCGAGCGGCTGCTGCAGCCGTTGAGCCATCATGTTGGCGGGCAATGCGGCCAGCATGATAAGTGTAAAAGTAAGTTTCTTCATATTGCTTCAGGTTTTTGTTTGATGTCCCATGCACCGTAGTGCAGGAACATTGGGTGTAAGATTATTTCGACATGGGCGTTTTGTTCCGCCCTTTTTCACAACTGACTGATGTACAGCGGATTGCCATGCGGGCCCGTTTGACATTGCCGTAAGGGCCGTATTGGCATCCCATACGGGCCGTCTTGCAGTGCCGGACGGCCCGTTTTGGATTGTCAGATGGCATGGCGTGGCGGCGCCTGACGGCTTTGTCAACAAATCGAACCAAGGGCCGCCTTGGCCGCCAACGGCCCCTTTTGGGCGCGAGAGCCGTTCCGCAGCCGCCCCCGGGCCATTCCCTGCCCGATGCTGGCAGTGGTGCAGGGTGGCCGCAGGCGTGCGGCTGCGTAAGCGGCTTGTTGCAGTGTGGCTGCGTTCACGGCCGTTAGGGCCGGCCTGTCACCTCACTACGACCTTGCGTGCCTTCACCGTGCCGTTGGCATATACCTCCTTCACGATGTTGATGCCGCGCTTCATTGCCGGCAGGCGCGTGCCGCTGAGGCTGTAAATCTCGGTTCGCACAATCTCGCCGTCGGGTTGCGCATTGCTTATTCCGCTGACCATGTCTTCGTATTCTTCCGACAGCTCGCCGTGGTTCTTTACGTAGATGTCGAACACAGCGGCCATGCCGCCAGCCGACGCAACTTTGACAAACACCTCGTCGGTGCCCTCGTATGACAGCAGGGTGCGCTTCCAGATGCGCTTGATGTCGCCCATTTGCAGGTCGCCCACCTTCTGCCAGCTGTCGGCCTGCAGAGTGTCGGTGGCCACGTAGAGCTCGGCTGCGGCTTTTCCCGAATTCTCTTTGTTGGAGATGTAGGTGATGACGTCAAACGGTCCCTTAAACCTGACGGTGCTCTGTATGCTTGCCGTGTAAGGCTCGTTGCGCCCGTCGGCAGTCTGTTTCACCGCGTCGAATGATACGCAGCAGTTGGTGTTCTCGCCGTGGTCGTCGACAACGGTTGCCGGGTTGTACGTGCTTCCGTCGGCAATGATGTGCCCGCTGGGCGTGCGTTCCCACACAATGCCCTGTCCTTCGGTGCGTGCTTCCCAGCCGTTGCCGGTGTTGTGGGTCAGTACGGAGTCGACGGTGGCATACACATTGTACACCGTGTCACGCTGTCCGTCGGGGGTCTTTCCCGTCTCCTGGCCTATCACTTCGTCTGTGAAGTATCGGTAGCCTTCCGTATAATAGAAGTATCCGCGCGACGAACCGGCGTTGGGGTTCCATTCCTGCTCGTTGGCGTCGAAGTGGCTCAGTATGTCTTTGCGCACTTCCTTGCCGCTGATGAGCATTGCCTCTTGCGCGGTCTCCGACTGTATGAGCTCGCCTGTGGCGTCGATGGCAAAGGCATAGACGGTAGAGTGCTGCGTCATTGTTATCGGTTCGAGGTAAAGTTCTGCAGCCGCGGGGTCGGCCACGCCGCTGAAGTTGTAGTAAATCTCTGCCCCGGGCGTTGCGCACTCAATGGTGACGGTGCTCATACCGGTCTGCTGAGCCACGCTGATGACGGGCGTGGCCACCTGGTCTTTCACCTCCATGGGGTCTGAGCTGACCACGTCGCTCGGCAGGTATCCGTCGCCCTGTGCCACGACCTTCACTATTGTTCCGGCCTCGGTGATGAGGAACGGGCCTGTGTATGCCGTACCGTTTGTGGCTGGGTCGCTTCCGTCGGTGGTGTACCTGTATGTGGTGTTGGGCGTGCTGCAGTCAAACTTCACCTCGGTGGCGAGCTTCTTCAAAGTAGTGGTCACCGTTGGCTTGGCCGTCTTGACCACGGCTTTCTTGGTTTGCATCACCATCTTGATGGCGTTTGGCAGTATGTCGATGAAGCTCTCGTCGGGCTCTCCCATCGGGTATGTGTACGGAACCATGATGTATGCGTTGCGCTCCATGTTGTGAACGTGGATTACTGGCGTGCAGCCTGCCCACGCCAGCACCGAGTCGTTGGCGAAGTATGACCCTTGCGGCGCATCGTATCCGGCCGCTCCATCCCCGCTGATGAACATGCTGAAGTTTCCGTCTTCGTCGACATAGGGCCTCGTGCTTGCGCTCGACGGCTCGAACAGCGTCGACTTGGCCGCCGTTGTGTCCACGTATAGCGTGTTCATCCCGGTCTTTACGGCCTTTGCATATCCCCACGTCTCATACAGCTCCGGGCTGAGGTTCACCATCGGCACGTATGCCACGGCCTCCTTCACTGTCTGCGCCATGCTGTTGTCCTTGCGCATCGCCCCGCTCACCACCACGGCCTCGAATGCCATGAGCGAGTCTTTGGTGACGCTCCCGTCGGCCTGCGCCGCGTCGATTTCCACCAGTTCCATGTTCTCAATCCTGTTTGGCAGCTCGTAGGTGATGAGGTCGAGCGGCATGTCGGCGGCCTTGTCGTATCCCTCGAAGCCCGAGTCGTAGATGTAGGCCACCTTGTCTTTCTCAACCACCGGCTCGTCGTCGTAGAGCTCCTGGCCCACGCAGATGCGGTAGAGGTGTATTCCGGCCGTTGCCTGGAACGTCACGTCGACGCTCTCTACGCCGTAGTATTCCTGCACACAGAACACGGCCGTGTCAATGCTGATGGTGCTTGTGGCCGTCTGGTCGGTTGTGCCGTCGATGAACACGCCGTCGGTTGTGGTCTTGAAACCGCGTTCCTCTTCTTTGTTGTGCGATTCGTAAACGACGAAAATTTTCTCTCCGGCGGCCACCTTTGGTATTGTGAAGTAGTCTTGGTCCTTGCTTCCGTTTATCCACAGAAACTGTTTGCCGTGGTATCCAAGCTGGTTGTCGTAGGCAATGACAATGTGCTTAGCGCTCGTTGCGCCAAACTGCAGTCCTTGGGTCTCGGGTATTTCCCATGCAGTACCGTCGATGTTCACGGTCAGCGGGCCCGCTTCGCGGTTGCCTATCTGGTAGTTGCCCGGCGACTCGAGCGTCCAGTCGCCTCCCGACGTGATGTTTTGCTCTATGTTGGCCAGCGTCTCGTCACTCCAGCCGTGTGTGAAGTTCCAGTTCCTGCGCTCCTGGGCGCCTGCTCCGATGACGGTCATGAGGCCCAATGTCAGGGTAATGATGTTTTTTTTCATAAGCAGAATGTTTTAAGTTATATTTATAATGTATTGCCATCCGTGATGTTTCAGGTTGCCTGGCTTGCTTGTTTGCATCTGCAAAGATATGGTTATCGGCTGTTGTGAAATGTATGCATTAGTACGAGAAAGTCTGTTTCCGTACGTTTTTCGAGCAATATTTATTACCTTTGGCGTTGAAACGAGCCTGTGGGCACATTAGCCAGGCCCTGCAGCCGTGTGTCTTGGCTGTTGTGGCCATGCCGAAGTGCCGGGGCACAGCGGCGCCGGCATGTGGCCGTTTCGTGGTGCGGGCTTCGGCTTTCACCGCCCGCCAAATGCCTCCGGGGCCTTGCCTGTGATGGCCGGCCTGCATACCGGCTTTGCCGTTTGGGCCGTATTGCGCTGCGAAACGTGCCGTTTTGGAGCGCGATATGGGTCGTTTTGCAGCATCAAACGGCCCATTTTGCAACGTGCACAGGCTCAGCGGGTTGCGAATGAAGGCGTTTGCGTGAATATGTCTTTACAGTAAATTTATGGCCGTGTGTGTGCGTTGAGCTCGCTCATCCACGGTTTCTGTCGATGATGAATACAAGTATATGAGTTGTTTGCGGATATTTTTGCTTGGCGTAGTCCGTGCCTTGGTGGCGTGGCTGGCGCCGGTAGTGAGTTCGGGCGTGGTGATTTTGGCGGCCGCGGCCCTGTTTCCTGCACCCCTGTCGGCACAGGGCGAGGGCGTGGGATATTCCATGCGGCGCATCTCTTCGGCCGGGGGACTGCCGAGCAATACGGTGCACTGCATGGCCCAGGATACCAGCGGATACATCTGGATAGGCACAAGCAACGGACTGTGCCGTTACGACGGTTTCAACGCCATGAGGCTGCGCGGCATCAGTTGCGACCCCTCGGTTTACATAGAGCCCAACATAGGCGATGTGGAATGTGACGAAAAGCGCGGCTTGGTGTGGGTGCTCACGTCGGCGGGGATAGTCGGCTGCTTCGATGTAAGGCAGTCGCGCTTTGTCGACTATACCGGGCGCGGCGAATACCTGAGGCAGTATGGGCAGTGGATGCTGGCCGACGGCGGCCTCTGGCTCTACGGCAACGGAGACGGCGTGCGCCATGTCGACCGCCGCGGCGGCCGTTTCATCGTCGTGGATTACTCGGAGCGTGCGGGCAACCTGCCTTCCGACAATGTGATCCGTGTGGCTGAAGACTCGGCCGGCAACGTGTGGTTGCTCACGGCGCGCGGCGCCCTGGCCGTCACCCCGGGCGGCAAGGCGGTGGCGTTAGGGGCCGGGCGCAACATGGCCGGGTGTGCGCCCGTCGGCGGGGGCATGGCCCTCGTTGGCGCCGACGGCTCCATCGGCATCTACGACAGCCGGCTGAGGCTTGCCAGGCGGCTGAGGGTCGGCGGCGTGGGCACCGTGGGTGTCGGGCGGCTCACCCACTGCTGCGAGTGGCGCGGGCAGTTGCTGCTGTTCACAGCGGGCGGCGCGCTGGCCGTCGACATGGCCACCGGGCGGCAGTACCGCCCCGACAGCCTCCAGATAGCCGGCGCTGTGGCCTGCCCGGGCAGCTCGCCCGGCTGGCAGACAGTGGCCAGCGGCTCGGGCGACGTGCTCACTCTGCGCTCCGACGGGCTGGCCTCGCGCTTCAACCTGCTGCCCGGAGGGCGCAACCCTTCGCAGGGAGGGGTGAAGATAAGGGTGGCTGCGGCAGGCAGGGCCCTGTACATTGCCACCAACGGCAACGGCCTTTTCTGCCTTGACCCCGCCCGGGGCGCCATGCCTTCGCGGGTGGAGGAGCCCGCCGGCACCGACGCCCTGTCGGACATGTTGCTCTGCATCATGGCCACAGGCGACGGCACCCTGTTGGTGGGTAACGAGGCGGCGGGCGTCACGTGCGTCATGCCAGGGCGGCAGACCCAGGCCCGCTACATCTTGCCCGAGCCGGGCGGCATGGGCAGTCTGGCCAACACCGTGAGGCATATTGCCACGCGGGGCGACGGGAAAATGTTTGTCAGCACCAAGGACAACGCCATATACGACTACAATCCGGCCACGGGCGGGCTTCAGGCCACAGGCCGCCTGAGGGCCTGCGCCTACGCTTTCTTTACCGACAGGCACGGCCATACATACCTTGGGACGCGTGGCGACGGCCTTTATGTGGACGGTCTGCGCTATGCAACCGACGAGACCGCGCGCCATATTCCGTCAAACGACATTTACGACGTGGCGCAAGACGGCCGAGGCCGCATCTATGTGGCCACATGGGACGGCGGGCTGCTCGTGGCCGACAACCCCGGGCAGCGCCCCGTCAGGTTCAGGGTCATGCTCAACCGTACGCGCGATGAGAGGCGCGTGCGCCGCGTGTGCATCGACGGCCGTGGCCGGGCGTGGGTGGCCACGTGCAACGGTCTCTACACCGCCGACACAAGGCAGGGGCGCATTGACAACGCCTCGTTCACGCGGCTGGCCGCTGCCGACGGGTCGCTGCCGGCCACCAACATCATCTGCCTCACCGTGGCAAGGGATGGCAACGTCTATGCCGGCGGGCTCGGGTGTGGCCTGATAAAGGTCAAACCGGGCAAGGGCGCGGCCCGGCCGGGGTATGAGCAGATAACGATGGCGCAGGGGCTTGTCAACGACAACGTGCGCTCGGTGGTGGAAGACCGTTACGGCTACATCTGGGCGGGCACCGAAGAAGGCGTCTCGAGGGTCAACCCGAGCAACAACACTGCCACAAGCTACCGCTTCGGAACCACCTTGGAGGGCAACATCTGCTCTGAGGGCGCGGCGGCGGTGGCACCCGATGGCACGCTGCTCTTCGGCACTTTCGGCGGCATGCTGGCCGTGAGCCCCGTTAACCCTGAGCGCGACATGACAAGGGCGCAGCCCCCGCTGATAACCAATATAATGGTCAACGGGCTCGAACCGTGGCAGGACACCGCGCTGGCTGCCATGGCCTACGGGGCCGGAATGTCGGGGAGCATGGAGCTGGGGCACGACCAGGGCAACATCACGCTGTGCTTCTCGAACATGGACTACGCCAACGCCGCGTCGTCGTTCTTCATGTACCGTCTCGACGGCGAAGACCGCCAGTGGCACACTGCCAACGGAAGGGCGGTGGCACGGTATGCCAACCTGAGGCCGGGAACATACACGTTCCGCGTAAGGGCCATGACCGCCTACACGCGGTGGAGCCCCGACACCACGCTCGCCATAACCATACTGCAGCCGTGGTGGCTCAGGTGGTGGGCCTGGGTGGTGTATGCCGCAGCGCTGGCATCCCTGTCCGCATGGCTCTACTCGCTGTGGCTGCGTGGCTTCAGGCTGCGCCAGCAGGTGCTGACGGAGCGGCGCATGGGCGAGTTCCGCCTTAACCTGTTCACCCAGATAGCCCACGAGTTCCGCACGCCGCTGGCCCTCATACAGGGCGCGGCCGACAGGCTGGCACGCAACGACGGCCGCCCGCCGTCGCGCTCGGCGCTGCAGACGGTGCGCCGGGGCACCTCGCGGCTGCTCAGGCAGGTGAACATGCTCATGGAGTTCAGGCGCATCAGCACGGGCAACGCGCGCCTGCAACTGGTCAGGGGCGACATAGTGGGCTTCGCCAGGGGCATATACATGGACTTCTTCAGCGCGGCCCGGCAGAAAGAGGTGGCTTTCACCATGGTGCCGTTTGAGCGTGACTACACCATGGCCTTCGACCGGCGGATGGTCGAGACAATGGTCTACAACCTGCTGAGCAACGCCATCAAGTATGTGCCGAGGCGCGGCTCGGTGACGCTGCGCCTGCGGCTCGACGGCCGCAAGGTGCTCATCAGCGTGGAAGACAGCGGCCCCGGATTGTCGGAAGAGTAGCAGAATAGCCTGTTCAGCCCCTTCATGCATGGCTATGTGGGCAGCGGCGGCATGGGCATAGGGCTGTACACGGCGCGGCAGATGGCCCTGTTGCACAAGGGCGACCTTACCTACGGCAGGGCTGCGGGCCTGACGGTGTTCACCGTGGAGCTGCCTGCCGACGAGTCGGTGTATGCCGCCGGCGACTACGGGGCAGAGCCTTCGGCCGACGAAACTGGCACTCCCGGCGCTGGCGGCGACGTGCGCGAGCTGCTGCCCGAGCCGCTCAACGATGTGAAGGTGGCCATAGTGGAAGACGACCCCGACATGATGGAGCAGCTGTGCACCGAGATTGGCGCTTACTTCCGCACGGAGTGCTATCCCGACGGCGAGAGCGCGGCCGATGGCCTGGCCGCTTCGGGTGTGGCGCTGGTGGTTTGCGACGTGATGCTGCCGGGCATCGACGGCTACGAACTGGTTCGCCGCCTGCGCCACAACGCCGCCACGGCGTCGGTGCCGGTGATAATGCTCACCGCGCTCGACGACGATGAGCACGCCTTGCGCGGCTACAAGGCTGGCGCAGACGACTATATGGGCAAGCCCTGCAACTTTGCCCTGCTGGCCGCCAAGGCCGCCCGGCTCATTGCCTGGCGGTCGCATGGCAGGGCCGAGGCTGCCGGGGGGCAGCCCGAGGGGCAGGACGGCGTGGTGACGGCACGGGCCGACAGGGCGTTCATGGACAGCGTGCGGCGGGTGGTCGAGGCTCGCCTGGGCGAGCCGGGCTTCGGCGTCGACCAGCTGGCCGATGCCATGTGCATGGGCCGGACAAAGCTTTACGGCAGGATGAAAGAGCTGTTTGGCACCACGCCAAACCGCTACATACTCGACGTGAGGCTCGAGGTGGCGGCGCGGCTGCTGTTGGAGGGCAGGCTCACCGCGAGCGAGGCAGGCTATAAGGTGGGCATGGACAACAGGTCGTATTTCTTCAAGTGCTTCAAGGAAAAGTATGGCGTGCCCCCGGGGAAGTATGCCAGGGGCTGACCGTAGGCACCCGTGGGCGGCGCAGGCGGAGCAGGCCGACATGTGCAAAACGGCGGAGATGGCTCCCGGGGGGAGCGTCTCCGCCGTTCATCCTTTGAGGAAAAGGTAAAATAAACATTCTGTAAGCGAGGCCCGCGCTTACCTCAGCTTCTTGTAGCCGTAGGCTGCCGTGGCTCCGAGTTCCTCCTCGATGCGCAGCAGCTGGTTGTACTTGGCCATGCGGTCGGTGCGGCTCATCGAGCCCGTCTTTATCTGGCCGGAGTTGGTGGCCACGGCAATGTCGGCTATGGTCGTGTCTTCGGTCTCGCCCGAGCGGTGGCTGGTCACTGTGGTGTAGCCGTGGCGGTGGGCCATCTCGATGGCGTCGAGCGTCTCGGTGAGCGAGCCTATCTGGTTGACCTTGATGAGAATGGCGTTGCCTGCGCCCATCTTGATGCCCTTGGCAAGGAAGTCTACGTTGGTCACGAAGAGGTCGTCGCCCACCAGCTGGCAGCGGTCGCCGATGGCGGCAGTGAGCTTCACCCAGTTGTCCCAGTCGTTCTCGTCGAGTCCGTCCTCAATGGAGTCGATGGGATACTTGGTTATCAGCTCCTCAAGATACTTTATCTGCTCGTCGGCCGTGAGCTTGCGACCGTTGGGGTCTTTCTTCTTTCCGTCCTTCAGCTGGCGGTAGTCATAGAACCACTGGCCGTTTTCCTGCACAGCAAACTCGCTGGCTGCGCAGTCCATGGCTATGGTAACGTCCTTGCCCGGCTCGTAGCCTGCGTCGCGGATGGCCTGGCAGATGCTGTCGAGGGCGTCCTCGATGCCGTTCAGTGCGGGGGCGAATCCACCCTCGTCGCCCACGGCCGTCGAGAGCCCGCGGCCCTTAAGCAGCTTTGCCAGGGCATGGAACACCTCGGCGCCCATGCGTATGGCCTCGCGCTCTGAGGGCGCTCCGACGGGGCGTATCATGAATTCCTGGAAGGCGATGGGGGCGTCTGAGTGCGCTCCGCCGTTGATGATGTTCATCATCGGCACGGGTAGCACGTAGGTGTTGGCGCCACCTATGTAGCGGTAGAGAGGTATCTGCAGGTAGTTGGCGGCTGCGTGGGCCACGGCCAGCGACACGCCAAGGATGGCGTTGGCGCCAAGGTTCGACTTGGTCTTGGTGCCGTCAAGCTCCAGCATCTTGTGGTCGATGGCGCGCTGCTCAAGCACCGACATGCCCACAAGGGCGGGGGCTATCACCTTGTTGACGTTCTCGACTGCCTTGAGCACGCCCTTGCCGCCATAGCGCTGCTTGTCGCCGTCGCGCAGTTCGAGCGCCTCGTTCTCGCCTGTCGAGGCTCCCGACGGTACCGATGCGCGGCCGGTGAAGCCCGACTCGAGCGTCACTTCTACCTCAACCGTTGGATTTCCTCTTGAATCCAGAATCTCTCTTGCGTGGATTTTCTCGATGATCATAATCTTATATGTTTTAATTTGTCGTTTAATTGAATAAATGGTCTCTTGCTGAAACGACTACAAAGATAGTGCCAAAATGCGTGCCGGCAAAAAAACGGGCATCATAATAAATAGGTATTTTGGCCGTGGGCAGCGGCTGTGGCGCGCCCGGCGGAGGCCTGTGCGGGCTGTTGGCTGTGGCTTCGGGGCACGCTCTGTGATGCCCGGCGCAGGGGCATGGAGGCGGGAAAACGGTTGCAGTGTTCCAAAACGGGTCATTCGGTGTTGCAAAACGGGCCGTTTTACACCTTAAAACGTGCCGTTTTGCACCTTGAAACGGGCCGTTTTGCAGGCATACCAATTATTGGTGACTTGCGACGGCTGTGCTCCCCGTGCCGCCCCGCGCCCACGATGCCGGGGCAGCCTGGTGCAGGCCTGCCCCGGAAACGGTTGGTGCGACATTGTGTCATACTGTCACCCGGCCCAGACTTTGAGTCACGCCGTTGGCTGGCGGAGGCCTCAGTGCTTTGCCTTGCGGGCAAACTTGTAGGCCAGCGACAGCATGAGGTAACGGGGGATGCTGTTGTATCGCGTCTCGGTGCGGCCCTGGGCGTTCACGGAGTAGTCTTTGTTAGACAGTTGGTGAAGCAGGTCGAAGGCCGTGAGCTTGGCCACGAGACAGCCCTTGAAGAACGACTTCGAGAGCTGGGCGTTCCACACCGGGTCGTCGGTGTTCATCTCGGCGCTGCCGTATCCGCGGCGGCTGAACACGTTGAAGTCGGTCGACAGGTCGATGTCGACCACGGGGATGGTGTATGTCAGGCTGGCCCCGTACTGATAGTCGAACGCGTCGATGGGCTTGAAACCGGCGCGGTCGCTGCGGCTGTGGTGCGAGGCATACTTGCCGGCAAGGCCCGCCGTGAGCTTGCCCAGGGTGTAGGTGAGGCTCATGTCGAGGCCCGTGCGCACGGTGTTGACCCGGCTCAGGTCGTCGGACGGCGTGTCGTAGGCCACGGCGAAGTCTACGCTGTGCACGTATTCGGTGGCGGCGCCTACGGCATAGCGCAGCCGCCGCTTGCTGTCGAGGGCGCCGTTGACCCCGAGCTTCACTGCCGTCTGCCAGTTGCCGTCAACGTTGTCGTCGGTATAGGTGTATGCCCCGGTCTGCGTGTCGTAGGTGGTGCGCACGCCCCATGCCCCGTGGGTGAAGGTGGCGTCGGCCCCCACGTACCACGTTAGCCGCGCCGAGTCGCAGCGCAGCGTGGTCTGCCACGACAGCCTGTGGTCGGTGCGGGCCTTCAGGTCGGGGTTGCTCACTATGTGGGCGAGCGGGTTGGTGGTGTCGTCGCCGGGCATGAGCGCCGTAAACTCGGGCTGCGCCACCCGCATCTGGTATGACAGCTCGTGGCGCTGGCGGCCCTTGTTGTAGCGGTATTCAAGCCATGGGCTGAACTCGGTGTAGGAGCGCGTGGCCACGGTGTCTACCGAGTAGTCGTTGTAATGCAGCCTCTCGCGGCTGTGCTTCACGGGCAGGGAGAGGAAGAACTCCATGTTGTCGGTGCTCTTCTGTATTGACACCTCTCCCGAGTATGAGCGCGTCAGCGAGTTGCCCCAGTCGCTGTTGTCCCAGTCGAAGGCCATCAGGAGCGAGTCGCGGGTCGAGGGCAGCAGGCCCGTCGCGTCCGTCCAGCCCTCGCCGAGGCGGTCGAGGCGGTAGCGGCTCGTGGATGCCGAGTGCCAGTCTTGCCCGTAAGTGAAGTTGGGCTCCACGTACCAGCCCTTGGGCAGGGCAAACATATAGCCCAGTTCTATCGAGTAGCTGTAGCTCTCGTCGGCGGCATCGGTGTAGTAGTTGCGGCGGTCGGCAGGCAGCGAGGCGGCATACTGCGTGCCGCTGAGGCCGAACAGCTCGTCGGGAGTGCGCTTCTGCCACATGTATTGTGCGTCTATTGAGAGTATGTCGCCCCACGGCAGTGGTTGCGACCACATGGTGATGCCGTTCAGCGACAGCAGCCGCGAGCGGCCCAGACCGTCGCTCCACGAGCGGTTGAGCAGCGTGTCGCGCATCGTAGAGTCGCTGCCCCAGGCTGTGTTTCGGCTGTTGGTGTAATGCAATGCGTTTCGGCTCTGGATGTGGAGCTTGCGCAAGCGCAGGAAGTCGCTTACGGAAGTGTTGAAATCCTTGGCTCGGCTGAACGATGAGCTGCCGCCGAATATGTTGCCGGCGGCGGCGAAGGTCTCGGTGGCGTTGTGCCGTTCGTTGTCGGCGTCGCTCCACGTCACGGTGGCATCGAGGTCGTTCATCACGCGCTTCTCCCTCGTCTCGGTCTGCAGGCTCAGCCCCGCCTGCTTGGTGGCGAGCAGCCCGCGCTCCATCTTGGCGGGCGACCAGTCGCCCCGGCTGCCGGGCCGCCGGTCCTCGTTCACGTTGTTGGCGTTGCCGAATACGGCCACCCTGCGCCGGTCGTCGAAGTAGAGCCCAAAGGCGCGGGCGGCCCAGCGGTTGTCTGTTCCGGCGCCCGCCTCGGCGTTGGCAATGTAGCTCCGGGCGTACTCACGCTTCAGGTTGACATCCATCACGAAGTCTTTAGGCTCTATGTCGCGCCCGAGCATCTCGCTGCGCTCGGTGCTCTTGTCGTACACCTTGATTTCCTTTATGGTGAAGTAAGGCAGGTTTTCGAGCATCACCTTGTTCTTGCCGCGGAAGAATTCCTTGCCGTTGAGCAGCAGGTAGTCCACCTTCTTGCCGTTCACATATATCGTTCCGTTGTCCTTGAGCTCCACCCCGGGCATCTGGCGGATTAGCGCGTCGAGCATCGAACCGTCGGGCAGGTTGAACGCCGAGGCGTCGTAGACGATGGTGTCGCCGCGGTATGCTATCTGCACGCGCGTGCCGCTGACCACCACTTCGTCGAGCCCCACATTTCTATATATGTCGTTTGGGGCGCGCTTTATGTGTATGGTGGGCACCAGGTATTCGGCCTTGCGGCCGCGGGGTTGCATGTCGTAGGGCACAAAGGCCGTCTCGTAGCCCTCGGCCTCTACCTTCAGCACGTAGCGGGCTGGGCGTCGCGGCACCGTGAAACCGAAGCTCGCGAATGTCCGCCACAGGTCGCACGTGTCTGTGTCGACGGTGGCCGAGTCGGCGTTCAGCAGCGTCACCACGGCCTTTACGCGTGTGCGGGTGAACGAGTCGTAAACTTCGCCGCCGAGAAACACAGTGCGCTCCTTCTTTGCGGGCCGCCCGGCGCCATTCGCCATGGCTGGCATTGCAACGGCAAGCAGCATTGTCAATATGATTGTTAAATAAATTTTGATATTCATGTCAATACAACGTGAAATTCATTTAAATATTATAATCATACTGGCAATTGTCTTTCCGTATGTTAATTTTTATCGTTTTGTTTCGCTTTCCTTGTGAATTTATATGCCAATGAGAACATTAAGTAGCGCGGAATGCAGTTGTATCGCGTCTCAGTGCGGCCCTGGGCGTTGATGGAGTAGCTCTTGGTGGACAGCTGGTGGAGCAGGTCGTAGGCCGTGAGCTTGGCCACGAGACTGCCCTTGAAGAACGACTTCGAGAGCTGGGCGTTCCACACCGGGTCGTCGGTGTTCATCTCGGCGCTGCCGTATCCGCGGCGGCTGAACACGTTGAAGTCGGTCGACAGGTCGAGGTTGAGCACGGGTATGGTGTACTTCAGGTTTGCTCCATACTGGTAGTCGTAGGCGTTTATGGCTTCGAAGCCTTGCCGGTCGCTGCGACTGTTGCGTGCCGTGAGCTTGCCCGCGAGGCCCGCCGTGAGCTTTCCCTGCGTGTAAGTGAGGTTCAGGTTGAGGTTGGTGCGCATTGTCTCGACCGTGCTGAGCACGTCGGCCGAGGTGTCGTAGGCCACGTCGAAGTCTACGCTGTGAATGTATTTCACGCTTGCGTCGAAGACATAGCGCAGCCGCCGCTTCTTGTCGAACGTGCCGTTGAGCCCTCCATTGAGTTCGAAGTCCCAGTTGCCGTCCACGTTGTCGTCTATATAAGTGTATGCGCCGGTCTGCGAGTTGTATGTGGTGCGTGTGCCGAAGTCGTTGCGCACGATGTAGGTCTGGGCCCCGGCGTACCAAGTAAGGTCTATGGAGTCGCAGCGGAACGTGGCCTTTCCGCCCAGCCAGTGGCGCGTGATGGCCTTCAGGTCGGGGTTGTTGATGCGCAGGGCCAGCGGGTCGGTGGTGTCGTCGGAGGGCATGAGCGACTGGAACTCGGGCTGGGTGACGCGCATGCGGTAGTTCAGTTCAAACTTGTTTTTGCCTTTGCTGAACTCCATCTGTGCATAAGGCTCGAAGTCGGTGTATGAGCGTGAGGCCACGGTGTCGAGCCCGCCGCTTCGGTAGTGCATTCCCTCGCGCCTGAAATATAACGGCAGCTGCACATAGACATAGCTCTTGGCCATGGGGTGCATGATTTCCAGATGCGTGCCATACGACCGCGTGAGCACGTTGGTATAGGCGCTGTTGTCGGCGTCTAAGGCCAGCAGCAGCGAGTCGCGCGTGGACGGCAGCAGGCCAAGTTCGTCGTAGCGGTCGCTGGCGAGGCGGTCGAGGCGATAGCGGGCGTTGTCGTTTATGTCGCGATTCTGGCCGTATGACACTCCGGGGCGCACCGACCAGTTGTCGGGCAAGGCAAAGTCATAGCTGAGACCGAGGCGGTATGAGTAGCTATCAGAGCGCGTGTCGGCGTAGTTGTTGCGGCGGTCGGTGGTGCCGTCGGTGGCATATTGTGTGCCGGTGAGGCTGAAGTCCTCGGCGGGGCGGCGCCTGCTGTACGAGTAGTCGGCAAAGAGCACGAGATAGTCGCCCCACGGCAGTGGCTGCGACCAGCCCGTATAGCCGAAGAAATAGAGCTGGCGCGAGCGGCCGAGGCCTTCGCTCCACGAGCGGTTGGTGAGCGTGTCGCGCAGCGTTGAGTCGCGTCTCCACGAGGTGTTGCTGCTGTTTGTGTAGTCGAGGTTGGCGTAGCTGTAGATGTGGAGCTTGGGCAACGTCAGGTAGTTGTTGATGTTCAGGTTGAAGTCCTTGTTGCGGTTGAAGGCCGAACTGCCGCGCACTATGTTGCCGTCTGAGGCAAATGTCTCAACAGAGTTGTGGCGCTCGTTGTCCGAGTCGTTCCATCTGACGAGGGCGTCGAAGTTGTCCTTGATGCGCTTGTCCTTGTCTTCGGTCTGCAGGCTGAGCCCCGCTTGCTTGGTGGAGAGCAGCCCGCGCTGCATCTTGGCGGGCGACCAGTCGCCGTCGCTGCCGGGTTGCCGGTTCTCGTTGACGTTGTTGGCGTTGCCGAAAACGGCCACGCGCGTATGGTCGTCGAAGTAGAGCCCGAAGGCGCGGGCGGCCCAGCGGTTGTCTGTTCCGGCGCCCGCCTCGGCGTTGGCAATGTAGCTCCGGGCGTACTCCCGCTTCAGGTTGACGTCCATCACGAAGTCCTTTGCCTCGACCTCGCGGCCCAGTGCCTCGCTTTTCTCGGTGCTCTTGTCATACACCTTGACGTTTTTCACGGTGAAATAAGGCAGGTTTTCCAGCATCACCTTGTTCTTTCCCTTGAAGAAGTCCTTGCCGTTGAGCAGCAAGTAGTCAACCTTCTTGCCGTTGACGTATATGTCGCCGTTGTCCTTGAGCTCCACCCCTGGCATCTGGCGGATGAGCCCGTCGAGCATCGAACCCTCGGGGAGGTTGAACGCCGAGGCGTCGTAGACGATGGTGTCGCCGCGGTATGCTATCTGCACGCGCGTGCCGCGGACCACCACTTCGTTGAGCCCCACGTCCTTGTATATGTCGTCGCGCCCGCGCTTCATGAGCAGCCGGGGTATGGCGTAATAGCCCTTGCGCCCCCGCGGCTTCAGGTCGAAGGTGTCGGTCATGGTCTTGTAGCCCTCGGCCTCGGCGCGGATGAAGTAGCGCATGGGGCGCTTCGGCACGCGGAAGCCGAAGCTGGAGCTTGTCCGCCAGATGTAGCATGTGTCTGTCTTGGCCAGGGCGGAGTCTTCGCTCGTGATGGTCACCACGGCCTTAATGCGCGCCTTGGTGAACGAGTCGTAGACTTCGCCGCCGATATATACTGAATCTGCCTTGGCTTTCTTGCCACCGTCGGGATGCGCGGCCGATGGCATTGCTGCCGCAAGTGCGGCAACGAGGATGATGTAGAGCAGTCTGTTCATGTCCTGTTAGCATTTTTATGGTTGATAATCTCCGCCTGCCGGAGCCCCAAGGCTGTTGCCGGGGCCCGGTGAGGGGGCGTGCATGGCTATGGAGGATTGCGCGTTGCGGCCGTCGGTCTGGGCGTCAGTAGATGATGCGTCCGCGCTTAAGCGGAGTTTGCCTGTACGTCTTGTCCACATCTTTGCGCAGCTTTTTCACGCTGAGGCCGCGCTCGCTCATGGCCTCTCCGTTGAAATAGCGCCGCTCGGGGCTGCTCGGCATGAAGAAGTCTACGGTCTCCACGTTGTCCGGCAGCGGCGGGAAGACGAGCACAAAGCGCACGAAGTTGCCGTCGATAGCATCAATCCAGAAGAAGGTATCGGTGGGGAAATACTCCAGGCGGCGCAGCATGTACTGGTCGCCGGTGTCGCTGTCGATGATGGTGCAGCCCGAGTTGAAGTAGTAGAACTTGCGGTCGTTATGCGCGTATGTGGCAGTTACGTACGTGGCATCCTTCGTCCGGTACAGCTGATAGTAGGCCGAGTGGAACAGTCTCAGGCCGGCCGGTCTCGTCACGGAGTATGGGTAGCTGTATCGGGCGAAAGTCTTTGTGTCGTCGATGTTGTAGTTTTCGGCCTGCGGTTGCGTGAGTTTCGGCTCGATGTTGTCGGGTCTCGGGTCGTATGCGGCCTGCCGCGAGGCGGCGCAGGCACACATCAAGGCGGCAGTGGCGGCCGCGAGGGCCATTCGTGTCAGTAGGTTTGTCATTTCAGTGGGTTTGTTAAAGTGTCATCTTATTATCTTTGCCGGCCGGCGCATCACGTCGTCCAGTCGTGCCGGTATCACCGACCTTTCGCCCTGCTTGCGCACCGCTATGTTCTCTACATGCTTGTCGAGCGGCGGGAAAACGAGCGTGAACGCCACTATCGAGCCTTTGCGCCCGGTGATGTATCCCTCGAGTTGCGTCTTGCCGTAGCCCACGATGCCACGGCACATGTATCGGTCGCCCGTGTCGCGGTCTTCGATGTATCGCGTCACTCCGTCGAGCCTGAACAGCTGCCGGTCGCTTTCCACATACTTGAGCATCACGAGGTGGGTCTCGCCGTCGTGCCTCTCAATCCAGAACTTGTGGCGCATGCTGCGGTATTCACCCAGTGTGAGCGGCACAATCTCGGTGTCGGCGAGCTCGCGCACAGGCTTGCCCGGGGCCGCTTGTGGCTTGTCGGCCGGCTTGGCCGGGCCGTCGCCGCCGACAGGCGAGAAGCCGGCGCAGGTGTAGCCCGTAGGCCCGCCCCGCTTGATGAGCACGTTGAAGGTCTGGGCGTTGCCCTGCCCGCCGCTGCGGCGCGTGGGCTTGGCAGCGGCGTTTTTGTTGAACCTGAGCAGGAAACTGCCGTCGAGGTAGATTTCGCCTATGCGTATGGTGTCGGCGTGGATGCTGCCTTCAGCCCTGCGCAGGTATGTGCCGCTGCCTATCTTGCTCATGCCCATACCTTGCGCTATGCTGTCTACCACATGGATGGCGCGGTCGGTAGAGAAGTCTTCGGCCGGGGCGGGCTCGGCCACCGGTTCCGGTTGAGGCTCGGCGACGGCCGGCGTGCCGGGCTCGGCGGCCTCGGCGGGCGATTGCGCTGTTGCCCCGGCCACGGCCTCGTTGAGCGCCTTGGGCGACAGCAGCGGTGCGGCAGCCTGCTCTGTTTCCAGCCGTTGCCCGATGTCGGCCACTATTGTGGGCCGGGCAAAGGCCGCCACGGCCATGCCGACGATGGGCAGCAGGTAGGCCGCCTTGAGCGCCGCGGCCTTGGCCGATGGCTTGCGGCACATCATGTAGAGCCGCTTCTTGATGGGGCTGTGGTTGAAGGCGTTGGCTGCCGGGCTTGCGCTGCTGCCGGCGGCTGCGGCTATGAGCAGTCGCAGGTAGCTGTCGCTGTCAATGCCGCTGGCCAGCACGTGGCTGTCGGCCTGGTATTCGTGTACGTCTCTGAGGTCTTTGCGCAGCAGCCATGCCGACGGCAGGAACCACAGCATGCGTGCCGTGAACTCACAGAGCAGCATGTCCCACGAGTGGCCCAGGCGCACGTGCGACAGCTCGTGGGTGAGCACCGAGCGCAGCTGCCGGACTTCGAGCCCCTCGGGCAGTATCACCCAGCGCATCCAGCTGCAGGCCACGGTGATGCGGCCCGACACCAGCACGGACGCGCCCCGGGGCGCCGCGGCGGTGCGTATGCGCCTGCTGCGCGCCATGAGCAGCCAGAGCGAGGCCAGCGAGCGCATGTAGACCAGCCAGCTCACGGCCACGCCGGCGGCGTAGGCCATGGCCAGCAGTCGAGGCCACAGTGCCAGCCGCGGTGGCTGCGTGGTTGTGGCGGCTGTGGTTGCGGGCTCGTCGTAGGCCTGCTCGATGATGAAAGTCTCGGCACTGGCCGTGGCCTCGGCTATTGGGCTGGGCCTTGAAGTCTCGATGTGGCACAGCGGCAGCACTGCCGAGGCGACGAGGATGAAAATAAGCACGGCGCGGTTGAGCGCGTGGAATGTCTCGCGGCGCATGAAGAGACCGTAGAGCGAGTGGAACAGCGTGAGTGCCACCGCCCACTTGATGATGTAGATTATAGCTGCTGCCATGTCATTTCTCGCGTTTCAGTTTGTCGACAAAGTCTATCAGTTCCTTCTCGCTCACCTTCTCTTCCTTGACCAGCGCCGACACCACGTTCATGTAGGAGTTGCCGAAATAGCGGCTTACAAACGACTCAAACTTGCGCCGTCCGTAGTTCTCTTTCTTCACTGCGGGTATGTAGAGGTAGCCCCTGCCGTGGGGGTGGTGGGTGAGGTAGCCTTTCTTCTCGAGCAGTTGGATTATCGTCGACACCGTGTTGATGTGCGGGCGGGGCTCGGGCATCATTGCGAGCACGTCTTTGGGCGTGCAGCTTCCTATCTGCCATATCATCTCCATGATGCTCTCTTCTTTTGCAGTCAGTCTCTCCATTGCCTTTGGTTTTTAAGTCGTATTGGTTTGTTTCTTGTCTGTTGTTAGTGGCGGCCAGGCTGCGCTGTGGCCTTTGGGTGGCCGTGCGGATATGCCGGCCGGGGTGGATTGCCATGCGGCGCTGCTGACTCGTGGCATGCAAACCTGTGGCCTGAAGGTTTTGCCTGTTGGTCGTTTCGACTGCAAATATAGTTAATTTATCAATAGCTTCCAAGTTTCCGGCCGATTATTTAACTATTGTTTTAGTTGAAAACCGCGTTCGCGGCATTTTGCGTACCCATCCATCAGCAGCCCGCCCCGGCCGGTGGGCAGAGCCGCTGAGCCACAGGCAGTTGCAGGCTTGGTGGCAGCAGGCTTGCGGCGGAGGCCGTTTTGCACTGCCAAACGGCCTGTATTGCAGTGTGAAACAGCCCGTATTGCACGGCCGTTTGGCCAGTTTGGGGTTTGGGGTCGCTCAGTCCGGTCTGCACGGCAGTTGGCCGCCGAGGCCCTGCCGTCGGTTTGCTGCTCGTCAATCACCCCGGCAGGGCATGAGTCTGCGTGGTGTCGGGCGTGATGGCAGCCACAATCCGTTGGGCGGCCTTCGGTGATGTCAGCCGTGTAAAGATGCTGTGCAATGTGGATGTCTGCAAGTTGCCGGGTAGTCACGGGTGGTCAGCGTGACTTGGGCTTCCTTGCGGTGGCCCGGGGTTGGCGGCCGGCGGCTTTCGCAGTTGATGTCCACCAGCACCACATGTCTCATCGTAACTCCCTCTAACTCCTCTAATTCATTCTAACTTCTCGCATCTGCCCGACTGCCGGCATTAATCTTTGCGAAATGGAGTAAGTAGGTGTTCAAAACTAATTGCCATCAAATTGTGCGCTCTTTCGGGCCGCATGCCAAAGTCCGCGAGAGATAGTGGCGGGCTGCGCTACCTATGAGGCATTGGTATGCGAGCCGAAAGAGCGCACAAGATGGTGGCAAATATATAGATTGCACATGCAAAGTCAATTGTTTCGGTTGATTTTGAATAGCTGCTTATTAGCGCCCCGGGCATTTCATCACGTTGGCTTGAATGCCTGTGCCGCCCGGACTCTGCGCATACGGCTGCCCCTTCGGCAAAATGGGCTGGCCTCAGGGCGGCGGCATCACTGGGTCGCTAAGCCGTGCCATGGCCGGTATGGCATAAAAAAACGACCGCCCTATTCACATAGAGCGGCCGCCACAGTTATATATAAATCGTATTAGTTATTCGCAATTTTTTATGCCTTGGCAATCTCTTTGTCGGCATTGCGCCTGCCCTTGCCTATGGTGAAGTAGGCCACGGGGGCTGCAATGAATATCGACGAGAACGTACCGAACACGATGCCGAGTATCATTGCCAGCGAGAAGCTGCGTATGCTCTCACCTCCGAAGAAGATGATGACGAGCAGCACGAGCAGCGTTGAAGAGCCGGTGTTGATGGTACGGGCCAGCGTCTGGTTCAGCGAGTCGTTGAACAAGTCCCACAGGTTGCGCTTGGAGTAGAGGTGCATGTTCTCGCGTATGCGGTCGAACACCACCACCTTGTCGTTGATTGAGTAACCGATGACGGTCAGGATGGCTCCGATGAACGTCTGGTCTATCTCGAGCGACATGGGCACCATTCCCCAGAGCAGAGAGTAGACGCCGAGCACGAAGAGCGTGTCGAAGGCCAGGGCCACCGTAGAGCCCAGCGAGAACGCCACGTTGCGGAAGCGCAACAGTATGTAGAGGAAGATGGCTATGATGGCTATCACCACGCTGACTATTGCACCGTATGTGATGTCCTTGGCTATGGCCGGCCCCACCTTTGAGCTGCTTATGATAGAGCCTCCCTCGCGTATGTCGGGGTTCTTGAAGGCTTCGACGCTCTTCTGGGTGACGAGCCCGTCGGCCGACAGCTCCTTGTAGAGTATGTTCTCTATCTCGCTGTCCACGTTGGGGTCGTTAGACTCTATCTTGTAGTTGGTGGAGATGCGGATGGTGTGGCCGTCGGTGCCGAGGGCTATGGCGCTGAACGTAGACTCGCCGAAGGCACCCTGCAGAACCTCGCGCACCTGTTCGGGCGACACGGGCTTCTCAAACTGCAGCACATAGTTGCGTCCGCCGGTGAAGTCGATGCTCCGGCTGAAGCCGCGCACCACGAAGCTGCCTATGAACACGAGCGATACGATGCCCCAGATGGCGAACGAGCTCTTGTACTTGCCCATGAAGTTGATCTTGGTGTCCTTCATCATGTTGCGCGAAATGGCAGTGGTGAACGTGAGGTTGAGCCACTTGTCGCGCTTGAGCTGATGGTCGTAGACGATGCGGGTCATGTAGACTGCCGTGAAGAACGAGCAGCACAAGCCGATAATCATTGTGGTGGCAAAGCCTCGGATGGGGCCTGTGCCGAACACGAACAGTATGACACCGGTGATGATTGACGTGAGGTTGGAGTCGAAGATGGCCGAGAAGGCGTTGGTGTAACCGCGGTTGATGGCTTCCTTCACGCCTATGCCTGTCTCAAGCTCCTCCTTGGCGCGCTCGTAGATGAGCACGTTGGCGTCGACGGCCATACCCAGCGAGAGCAGCAATCCGGCAATGCCCGGCATGGTGAGCACCGACTGGAACGAGGTCATGATGCCCAGCGTGAAGAACAGGTTGAACAGCAGGGCCAGGTTGGCCAGCATGCCCGGTATGACGTTATAGAGGATGATGAGGTAGATCATGAGCAGCACGAAGGCTATGATGAACGACACGAAGCCTTGCTGTATCGACTCCATGCCGAGCGACGGGCCCACCACCTCTTCCTGCACGATGCGGGTCGGGGCGGGCATCTTGCCAGAGTTGAGCGTGTTGGCAAGGTCTTTCGTCTCCTCGATTGTGAAGTTTCCGGTTATCTCGGAGTTGCCGCCGGATATCTCGCCGTTTACCCTCGGTGCGCTGTAGACGCTGTTGTCGAGCACTATGGCAATGGCGCGGTTGATGTTGGCCTTGGTGAGCTGTGCCCAGCGACGTGCGCCGTCGCTGTTCATCTGCATGGTCACGCAGGGCTGTCCCATCTGGGTGAAGCCGTCGCGGGCGGTGGTAATCACGTTGCCCTCGAGCGGTGCGCGCCCTGACGGCTCGGTCACCTTGATGGCGTGGAGCTCATAGATGGTGCCTGTCTTGTCGAAGTCGACGGGCTTGGCGCTCCATACCAGCTTCAGGTCGGAGGGCAGCACCTGGCGTGCAATGTCAGAGTAGATTATCTTGTTGACGTCGGCCGTGTCGCGCGCAACGGCATATCCCACCACGCTGAGGGCGTTGCCCTGCATAGGCTGGAACACCGAGAAGAGCGGGTTTTGCCTGCGTATCTGCTCGGCCTGGGCGTCGGCGTCCTTGCTGCCGGCCTTCTTGGCAGTGCCCTTGGCGGCCAGCGCTGCTGCGAGCGAGCCCTTGTCCGCCCCGGCCTTGGCTGCCGTAGTGTCGGCCTTTGCCGTGTCGGCGGGTGCTGCTGTGGCCGATGTGCTGTCGAGAGCTGCAAAACGCTGGTTGAGCTGTGCCAGCGACGGCACTATCTCCTGGCTGTTGTATGTCTCCCAGAACTCAAGGTTGGCGCTTCCCTGCAAGAGCTTGCGCACGCGCTCCGGCTCCTTGATGCCGGGCATCTCGACCATGATGCGGCCTGTCTGGCCCTCAAGCTTCTGGATGTTGGGCTGAACCACGCCGAACTTGTCGATACGGTTGCGCACCACGTTGAACGAGTTGTCAACGGCCGACTGCACTTCGGCGCGCAGGGCACGCTCCACTTCGGCGTCGGTGCTCTGCGTGCTTACCTTGCCCTTCATCTGCTGCGTGGCGAAAATTTCGGCCAAGCGGTGGCCCGGGGCGTTCTTATGGTAGCTCTTGACAAAGAGTGAGATGAAGTCGTCCTGGCTGGTCTCCTCTTCCTGCTTCGCCTCGTTCATCGACTTGACGAAGGCCGGGTCGGTCTTGTGGTCGGCCAGCACGGATATCACGTCGGGCACCGACACCTCGAGGACAACGTTCATACCGCCTTTCAGGTCGAGACCGAGGCCGATTTCCATCTCGCGGCACTGCTTCAGCGAGTAGATGCCGAGGTACACTTTCTCGTTCATGATTGAGTCGAGATATTCTTGCCCCGCCTCTTCTCCCATGGCAGCGGCCTTGTTCTCATAATGGCGCGTCACAAACGAGAAGGAGAGGTAGAATATGCACACAAGCACAAGCAGAAGTGTGATAAACTTTACAATTCCTTTGTTTTGCATTTCTGTTGTTATGTTATTTTTTAATTATTATTTCCCTGTTATGCCATTTTTAGCTTGCAAATATAGCATTTTTTTTACATTGTTGAAAATTTATCGCCATTTTTCACGCCTTTTATTTCATTTTAAGCCAACAATAAATGGGATAGTGGTCGGAAGCCTTGATTTTGCTATCGACCTTACAGCCAAACGGTTTGAAGTGCGAAGAGCACATTATGTTGTCTATCCTCACGTAGAATCCCTTCTGATTATACGACAAACCAATGCCGCGCCCGGTGGCCACGTAGCAGTCGGTCAGGTCTTTGGCCATCATTCGGCGTGTGTAGGATATGGGCGTGTCGTTGAAGTCGCCGCACAGTATTGTGGGATAGTTGGCGTGGCTCTTTATGTAGGCATACACCGCGTCGGTCTGGCGGGCGCGTATCCTGGCTGCGTCGCCGAGCTTCTTTATCAGTTTCTTCGATTCGGCCCGTGCCGTGTCCTGGGCCATCTCGCCCTTGAGCATGTCTTTGTAGCGCTGGCGTTCGTCGGGGTCGAGGTGGTTGCTCTCGAAGTGGTTGTTGATGACGAGCACCGTGTCGCGCCCTATCCTGAGGTAGTAGGCCACGCTGCCGTTGCCCGTCGACTCGTATTCTATGCGCTCCTTGCGCAATATCGGGAAGCGGGTGTATATGCCCAGGGCGTTGCTGCGCCTTGCCTCGTCGCCCACGTAGGTGGTGTCGGTGTGTGCGTATAGGCTGTCCATCCTGGGCTTCATCTTGCCGCTGCCGTCGACGTCTTCCTGGAAGCACACTATGTCGGCCTTGCTCCGGCTGATGTAGTCGACCATGTCGTCGTAGGGCCTGTCGTGCCCCGGCAGCCCCGAGTAGTTCTTTACGTTGTACGACAGCACCTTGATGGCGCCCTGCGGTGGCTCCGACGCCGGGTTGATGGGCATGTATATTCGTATGGGCACTATGGCGGCGGCATAGGCCGCTATGGGTATCACGGCCATCTTCCACTTGAAGACGAGCCAGAAGACGAGGAAAGCCAGGTTGATGGCCAGCAGCACCGGGAACACCAGGCCCGCCGTGGCAATGTATGGGTGGGTGGCGGGATTGGCGTAGTCGGAGAATCCCACCAGCCACATGATGATGCCGGTGGCTATGTTCGCCCCGGCTATCATGTTGGTTGTGAATGTCTTGAGTTGCTTCAGCATCGTCTGTCGTTAGTCGTTGTTGCTGCTGTCAAACAGCTTCTGCTTCTCTTCCTTGGTAAGACTGTCGTATCCGCTCTTGCGTATCTTGTCGAGTATGCGGTCTATCTCGTCTTGGTTTGCTTTCTTCTTGGCGTTGTATTCCCAGTCGGTCTCATGCCGGGTGGCGCCGCCCTGGGGGCCGCCGTGGCTGCCTTGGCCGCCCCTGTCGTACTTTTCGCGGTACTGGTCGAACTTGTTCTTCAGGCTTTCGAAGAACTGCGCGCCGTTGCTCCTGCTGTAGTAGGCGCCGGGATGGCGCTGCCAGTAGCGTATCATGAGGAAGCCGAAGAGCATGCCGCCCAGGTGTGCCATGTGGGCCACGCCGTCGCCCGAGGCGGTGACGGCCGATAGCAGCTCGATGGCTGCGTAGAAGATGACGAACCACTTGGCCTTGATGGGCAGCGGGAGCGGGAAGATGAATATGCGCTCGTTGGGGAATGTCATTCCGAAGGCGAGCAGTATGGCGTATATGGCGCCCGATGCGCCCACGGTGGTCCAGGCGTTGAGGTACATGGCGTTGTACTTGCCAATCTCGAAGATGTCGGCTATGCTGCCCATGGGGAACTCGCCCTTCATGATGAGGTAGAACTGCACGAACTGGGCTATCTCCTGCATCAGGCCGGCGCCGATGCCGCACGAGATGTAGTAGAACAGGAACTTCTTAGGGCCCCACACGCTTTCCATCACGCGGCCGAACATCCACAGGGCAAACATGTTGAAGAGTATGTGGGTGAAGTTGGCGTGGAGGAACATGTAGGTGAGCAGCTGGTAGACGTGGAAGTCGCTGGCCAGGAAGAAGTGAAGGCCGCCAAGGTCGCCCAGGCTCGGGAACACCAGTGTGGCCACGAATGCCAGCACGTTTATTATCAGCAGGTTTTTTGTGATTGTGGGTGTATTAAACATATCTGTGTCGTTGTGTCGTTTCGTTGTTGAATACTTGTTGTCGGGGGGCAAAATTACTAAAAATATCCGTCAAACTATACTGTACAAGGGCGTTTCGGGGCTTTTTTCAACAAAAAACTCACTTTTTTTTATTTTTTGTTTGTTTTCTGAATTGTTTCTCCTATATTTGCGTGAACAAATCGGGCAATCCTCATTTACAACCATATTTATTTAATAAAAATCAAGTTTATGAACAAGACAGAATTAATCGACAAGATCGCTGAAGGCTCAGGCCTGACCAAGACGGACTCCAAGAAGGCGCTTGAGGCAGCGGTATCGGCCATCCAGGCTGCACTCGTTGCAGGCGACAAGGTTTCACTTGTTGGCTTTGGTACATTCAGCGTGAGCGAGCGCCCTGCTCACGAAGGCATCAATCCGGCCACAAAGGAGAAGATACAGATTGCTGCCAAGAAGCTCGTCAAGTTCAAGGCAGGTGCCGAGCTTGCCGATGCCATCAATTGATCGTGCTCCAGAATAACGTCGGGCAGGTACTCGTGAGAGTGCCTGCCCGATGTGTTTTCATGCCCGGGCTTGCTGCCCGCGGCGTGTCATGGCTGCTTGCCTATGTATGCCAGTATGCCTCCGTCGACGTAGAGGATGTGCCCGTTGACGAAGTCTGAGGCGTCGGATGCCAGGAACACTGCCGGGCCCATTAGGTCTTCGGGTGTTCCCCAGCGCGCTGCCGGTGTCTTCGACACTATGAAGCTGTCGAAGGGGTGGCGGCTGCCGTCGGCCTGGCGCTCGCGCAGCGGCGCGGTCTGCGGTGTGGCTATGTAGCCCGGGCCTATGCCGTTGCACTGTATGTTGTGCTCGCCGAACTCAGAGCAGATGTTGCGTGTGAGCATCTTCAGGCCTCCCTTGGCGGCAGCGTAGGCCGAGACGGTCTCGCGGCCCAGCTCGCTCATCATCGAGCAGACGTTGATAATCTTGCCATGGCCTTTCTTTATCATGCCCGGTATGACGGCCTTCGACACTATGAAGGGCGCGTTGAGGTCGATGTCTACCACCTGGCGGAATTCCTCGACCGACATCTCCGTCATGGGGATGCGCTTGATGATGCCGGCGTTGTTGACCAGTATGTCAATCACGCCCAGCTCCTTCTCGATGTCGGCCACCATGGCCTTCACCTCTTCTTCGTTGGTTACGTCGCAGATGTATCCCTTGGCGTCGATGCCCTTTGCCTTGTAGTCGGCCAGAGCCTTGTCCATGTGCTCCTGGCTGCGGCAGTTGAACGCTATCTTGGCGCCTGCGTTGGCGTATGCCTCGGCTATGGCGAAGCCTATGCCGTAGGCCGCTCCCGTGACGAGGGCCACCTTGCCCTCGAGCGAGAATTTGCTCAGTATCGGTTCCATTGTCTTTTGTTCCTTTCCGTTGCTGTTTGCGTTGTTGTCACTTGAGGTCGGTTATCTTCGAGAAGTCCTGGTCGCCGTAGTCGAGGTTCTCGCCTCCCATGCCCCAGATGAATGTGTAGTTGTGGGTGGCGGCGGCGCTGTGTATGCTCCATTCGGGCGACAGCACGGCCTGGTCGCCCTTCATCCATATGTGGCGTGTCTCGTCCACCTGCCCCATGAAGTGGCATACGGCCTGCTCCTCGGGCACCTCGAAGTAAAAGTAGGCTTCCATGCGGCGGCTGTGCACGTGGGCCGGCATGGTGTTCCATACGCTGCCGGGCGCCAGTTCGGTCATGCCCATCTGCAGCTGGCATGTGGGCAGCACCTGGCTCACGAGCATCTTGTTGATGTCGCGCTCGTTGCTCATTTCGAGCGAGCCCATGTGTGCAACCACGGCGTCGGCCTTGGTTACCTTCTTGCAGGGATACTCCTTGTGGGCGGTGACGCTGTTGAAGTAGAACTTTGCCGGCTTCTGCGGGTCGGTGCTGCAGAACACCACGTCGCGGTCGCCGCGGCCTATGTAGAGTGCTTCTTTGTAGCCCAGGGTGAACGTCTCGCTGCCCACCTTAACGGTGCCTTCGCCCAGCCCGACGTTGAATATGCCCACCTCGCGGCGCGTGGTGAAGTATTCGGCCTTCAGCGGGTCGATGGCCTCGAGCTTCAGCTCTTCGCTGACAGGCATTGCCCCGCCTACTATCATTCGGTCGTACATGGAGTACACCATGTTCACTTCGTCGGCTGCGAACACGCGCTCGATGAGGAAGTCGCGCCTGATGCGCTTGGTGTCATAGCTTTTTGCGTCCTCGGGGTGGGCCGCATAGCGAATCTCATAGTTTGTCTTCATAATCTTAGCTGTTGTTTATGTCTGTTGTCTTTGTTTGTTTCAGCGCTTGTGTGCGTGGCTGTCGGTTGCGCCTGCAGCCGCCAGCATAAGGCAAAGATACTGTTTTTTTGCCGTATGGCAAAATAATGGCCTCACTTTTAGTATATGTTTTCATTTCGCCGTGGCCCCGCCGTGGGCTTGCCGTGGGCGGGCCGCCCATGGTGGCAGGCCGCCGTCAGGCCCGTCGCTCTGTCCGTTGTTTGCAACCATGCCTGCCGTTTGCGGCCGCTTTCGGCCCCGTGGTGTCCGTTTGCCGGGCTGCCGCGCCCTTGTGGCGGCCGTCGGGGGCCGCGTATGGTTGAAAAAAAGCGCCCGCCCCTGCCGCGTGTCGTGGCGGGGGCGGGCGCTTGCCGGGCCCTATGCCGCATTGTGGCGGCCGTCACCTGAAGTCGAACCAGAGCTTTATCCTAAGCCCGTCGTCGCCCTTGTTGATGCGTATGCCGCTGGGTTGCGCCTCGGGGCCGAGCTGTTCTATGGGCTTGTATGAGCGCATGCCCGGTATCTCGAGCAGGAACGATATGTCGCCTTCGGGGAAGGGCTGCATCGTGCGCTCGTTGCGGTGCTTGGGCTCTTCGGGCGTGAACAGGCGCAGGTAGAGCCCGTCGGTCTCGCTGTACACCTTGAACGGTGCCGTGTCCGACTGCATCTCGGCCCAGTAGACGTTGGCGTGGTAGCCCTTGAACTCGGGATAGTCGAGCCTGCCGGAGCCCTCGCCGGTCACGGTGTTGTTGTAGTCTTTCTGCCACAGGCCGAACACCGGGCCGCGCAGGCGGTTGCGCCACACGCGGTAGGGGCCCTTGCCAACCCACCGCACGCCCTTGGCTGCCTCTTCGGGGTATGAGAAGCTGAAGCCGAGGTTGCGCACCTTGGGGTCGAAGAACTCGCCACCGAACTTGCCGCCGTCGCGCCGGTTGAGTATCACGGCGTCCATGCCGAGCACCCCTGCGGGCGTCATGCGCCACACTATCGAGTCGGCTGCGCCTTGGTAGCGCATCACCAGCAGCGCGTCGGCGCCTTCCTGGCGGGCCGTGATGCCCTTGAGCTTCATCTTCATGCCCACGGGCAGCGGGCCGTTTGACAGGGGAAACGCCTTTCCGTCGACGGTGACGCTCTTGAGCATGCCATCGTCGGGGTTGAACTCGGCTCGCACCCCGCCCCCCTCAAGGGTTGTGCCATCCGCCGTGGCAGCCCGTCCGGCCACTGCCGCAGGCTTGGCCAAGGCATAGTATTCGTCGGCGTAGCGCATGGGGTAGGCCCAGGTGTTGATTGTGTCGCCCGCCGCCGTGGTGGCCACCAGCGTGAGCACGTCGCCCTCGGCAAAGCCTTCGGGCAGCGTGATGGCGGCCGTGCCTGTCTCGCCCGGCTCGATGTCGGGCAGCGCCACGGTGCCCTCGGCAACGGTGCGCCCCCTGTCGGATGCAGGCGAGGGCAGCGTGGTCACGCTGTAGCTCATGCTGCACTCGGTGAGTCGGCTGAACAGGAAGCGGTTGGCCACCTTGAAGCGCCCGTCCCACTGCGGCCTGACGGTCATGGGGGCAATCTGTATGGGCGACCAGACGTCGCGTATGGTATACCAGCTGCCCTCCTTCTCGCGGTGCGGGCCCACTATGCCGTCGGGTGCGTTGGGGCCGTCGGTGTCGATGCTGTCGCCCCTGTCGGTGCGCATCACGCCCTCGTCGGCCCATGCCCAGATGAAGCCGCCGGCGAAGAGCGGGTTGCGAGACCACTGCGCCCAGTACTCGTCGAGCGACGCCCCGCCGCCCTTGTCATACTGGCTGTGCAGGAACTCGGTGGGCATGAACACCTCGGTGCCGTTGTGCAGCCGCCCGGCGCCGGTCTGGTAGGCCGGGTAGTGGTGGCAGTCGACGCCGTTCCACAGTGCCCACGGGTGCACCACGTGGCGCCGTTGCGGGTCGAGTTCGGCGAATAGCGGGTCGAGCTTAAGGTTGTTGCCGCCCTCGTTGCCGTTGCCCCAGACGAAGATGCAGGGGTGGTTGGCCTCGGCGGCCATCATCTCGCCCAGTATCTGCGTGCCGGTGGCGGTGCTGTAATGGTTCTGCCAGCCCGGCAGCTCGTTGAAGTATAGCACCCCGAGCGAGTCGCAGATGTCGAGGAAGGGGCTTCCGGGCGGGTAGTGCGAGCGAATGGCGTTGGCGTTCATGCCCTTGATGAGGCGCACGTCGGCTATGTCGCGCCTCTTGTCGGGCGTGCGCCCCGTCTCCGGGTAGAAGCAGTGGCGGTTCACTCCCTTGATGTTCAGCTTTGTGCCGTTGAGGTAGAAGCCGTCGCGCGGTCGGAACTCGATGGTTCGGAAGCCCACGCGCTCGCTTGTGCGGTGGGTCACCGAGCCGTCGGGCGCCACGAGGCTGAGCGTGAGCACATACATGTTGGGGTGCTCGGGGTCCCATGGCTTCACGCCATCGAAGCGCAAGGCCACGCGCTGGCGTTTCCCGGAAGACAGCGAGACTGATTTTTGCGGTGATTGTTGGGCGGCTTGGCTTTGCAGGGGGCTTATCGAGGCGGCCAGCTTGTAGCCGTCGGCGAGGCCCTCTGTGGTGAGGTCGAGCGTGAGCGTCCCATCTGCTTTTGCGTCAATGCCGGTGTGGGCAATGTGCGTCTTGGGCAGCGCGCGCAGGTAGACCGGGCGGTAGATGCCGCCGAAGAGCCACCAGTCGGCGCGCCGTTCGGCGTTGTTTGCCGAGCTGTCGTCCGACTGTTTCTTCACCGTCACCTCGAGCGTGTTCTTGCCTCCGTAATCTATCAGCCGGCTTATGTCGTAGGCGAATCGCGTGAAGGCCCCGCGGTGGGTGGGCCCGGCTGTCTTGCCGTTGACGCTCACCGTGGCGTCGGTCATCACGCCGTCGAACACTATCTCTACCTTCTTGCCCTGCCATGCGGCCGGCACGCGGAACTCGTGGCGGTAGTGCCCTGTCTCGGTGCTGGGCTTGCCGCCCGGTTTCTTGTACCACCTGCCGTAGGTGTATTCGCCGAATCCCTGCTGCTCCCAGCACGAGGGCACGGCTATCTTGCGCCACTTGCCGCTGTTCTGGCCTGCCGAGCAGAAGAATTTCCACTCGACGGTGGCCGACGCGTCGCGGCCAGAAAGATACTGTACTTCAGTGTTTTGGGCTGCTGCCATGGCGCAGCAGCCCAACAGTGAAAGCGTTATGATGTTGTGTTTCATTTCTCGCCGGTTGTAGGGAACAGGTAGAACTTTCGGTCGGCGTCGTAGTCAACCATCCACTGGTCTACCACGATGTGGTTGTCCAAGGCCTTTATCTCGAGCTTGTGCGAGCCTGCCGCCAGCCCGGGCAGCTTCAGCGTGCGCACGGCCTGGCCCCTGAGCACGTTTTGCTTCCAGCCTTCCGAGCGGAACTTCTCCTTCAGCGTGTAGACGGTGGGCTCGGCCCCGTCGACGCTTACGCTGAACCTTATGTCGCCTTTGTCGTTGGGTTGTGTCGGTATGAGGGCTGTGCGGAGCACGGCGTCGCCGTCTTTAGCCGTGGTGAACGTGTATGTCAGCGTGCCGCCCTTGGGCAGTGCCACGGCGTTCATGCTGTGGCCCAGCATCTCGACGGGCTGCGCCCCCTCGGTGGCCTGCTGGTAGTCGCAGGCGTTGCGGGTGACGGTGCCGTCGGCTTCCACCGGGTGGGCCTTGCCGACGGGGGCTTTCGCCAGCCACTCGTCAACCTCTTCGTCGGTCAGCATGGTGGGCAGCAGTGGCGCTCCATGGACAGGCAGGTCGCGCGGCCGCATGTTCATGGAGCGGTTCCACTTGCCACCAGACATTCTCTCATTGTAGTATTCCGTCAGTTTCCTTATTTCTTCGTATGCTTTCTGGCTCTTGGCCACGGCCGTGTAGAGCGCGGGGTTGCTGTCGAGCATGCCTTTCGTGGTGCTGCCGTTGGCCATCTGGCGTGCGCGCTGGGCCTCGAGCATCTTGCGGGCGTGGGCCTCGGCTGCCAGCACCGGGTACTTTATGGCTGCGAAATAGGCGTCCTTGAGCTCGGGCCGCACCAGGGCCTCGGCCTCGCCCACCGTCTTGGCCACACCGGCGTAGCGCTCCAGGTACCTGTCGAGCTCGCCTCCGAAGGCCGTCGTGCTGAACTGTGTGTTGCGCACGGGGCTCAGTCCGCGGTCGAAGGTGGCCTTCGACAGCTCTGTCTGGCTCCACCCCATGAACTCGGGCCGCCGCTCTCCGCACAGGCGGTAGAACTCGTGCATGGCGGGATAGAGCTTGTTGCCGGCTTCGTTGCCGAACTGCCGGCACAGCCATGCGCGGTAGTGGTCGGCTATGGTCGAGGCGCTGACGCTGTTGATGTCCCATGCCATGTCGAGGAACAGTTCGAGGTCGTAGCCGGCCACCTTCGGGTCGTGCACGTTGACTATCCATATCTTGCGCACGTTGTGGTCGTAGGCGGCGCGCATCTCGTTGTATATCAGCCCCGGCTGGGTGGTGGTGAGCCACAGGTAGTCGTGGGGGCGGCCCCAGTAGCTAAGGTGGTAGTATACGCCGCCGCCTCCGCTGCGCCGCTGCTCGGCCTCGTCAGACAGGCGTGTCATGTATCCGTAGTTGTCGTCGCACCACATCAGCGTGACATAGTCGGGCACCTTGAGCCCCCGCTCGTATACCTCGAGCACCTCTTTGTAGGGCACGAACACCTGCGTCTGCTTCTCGGGGTCGCCTATGTACTTGCCGAGCAGCTCCTGCTGGTCGTCTATCACCTGCTGCAGGGCTTTGAACTTCTCGTCCATGGTCTTCACGCCCTCCATCGAGCCGTCGTGTATGCCGCGCATGCCGATGGTGAACATGTTGCCGCCGGCCGAGCCCTTCACTTCCTTGAGCCGCTCTATCCAGTACTGCTGCACGGCGTCTTTGTTGGTGATGTAGTTGAAGCGGCCGCGCTCCTTGGTGTCCCACTCGTCGACGTTGTTCCTCAGCAGCGGTTCGCAGTGGCTCGTGCCAATGGCTATGCCGCAGCTGTCGGCCATGGCCTTTGCCCCTTTTATCTTGAAGAACGCCACGGTGCCGGTGTGCATGCCGGGCCAGATGGCGTTGGCGCGCAGGCGCAGCAGCAGCTGGAACACCTTCTTGTATGTCTTCGGCCCTATCTCGCCAAACTTGCCCGGCTCGTAGTTGCCGTAGCTCCACGGGCGCAGCGACCAGTCTTCGTCGTTGAGGAATATGCCGCGGTACTCTACCGAGGCTCCCTGCAGCGTCTCAAACTCGCTGTCGATGGTGAGCCTCTGCCTGCGCTCGGGCACCACGTCGCCCCACCACACCCACGGGCTGACGCCCGCCATGCGCGACATCTCCAGCAGCCCGTAGGCCGTGCCTCGGCCGTTGGTGCCCACGATGGTCACCTGGCTGCCTTCCACCGAGATGTGGAACCCGTCGGTCTTGCCCTCAAGCTCGTCGACGGGCACGCCGCTCTTTTCCAGCTTCTTGCGCACAGCCGACGTGGCTTTGTCGAGCTCCATCAGCCGTATGGCGGCACTGCTTTCGGGGGCGGCCAAGGCCTTGCGCCCTGTCACGGCCTCCATGTCGGATGCAAACATCTGCAGGGCTATGCCGACCACGGGGTCGGTATTTTTCTGCACGCTGTAAGTCACGGCCTTTGTGCCGTCGTACCACTCAACTTCGGCGGCCGTCGCGGTCGTCATTGAGGCCACCGTCAGCACTGTAAGTGCCGTCCTTCCAATAGTCTTCAGTTTGGTCATTTGTAGAATATCAGTTATTGGTTTTATATCGATGTGCCGCCACCGTCTGTGGCGGTGGGCCGTTTTCAGGCTTTGTCCTGTCCGGCCCTTAAGCAGTTTGTTTCAGTTGCAATGGCCCGCCCTTTGGCCGCGGCCGTGGCTTGCCAGTCTGTCTTGGTTGGCTTTCTTTCCGTGTCGATGGCGCCCGGGCGGTGGCGAGCCGTGTCGCCCCTGTGCCTGTTGCCGCCTTGTCTTCTGCAAAGATACGACAATCATGCCTGCCATGCAATATCCCAGGGTGTAAAAATCTATGCAAACGGTTGCATTCGGCGGTGCCGCCGCGGGTGTTACGTGGTAGCCGGCTGTTCGGTGGCGCTTGCTTGCATATCTGCCTGTGGTGCAGGCCTTTGCCGGGGGTGGCGCCGTCGGCCTGCGAAAAGGGCCGTTTGGGGTGGCCGTACGGCCCGTTTTGCGGCCTGGCGGGGGCCGTTTTGCAGGGCGCGGCCGTAGGGCCGGGCCACCCGATAAACATAGGGTGCTTAAGCGTACAGGGAGTCAGGGAGTTGGGGAACAGTGGCATTATTCAATGAATTGTTTTAGAAGTTAATGAGTTATGTGGAGTCAAGGAGTTAAGACAATGGTTTTGGTGGCATGGAAACCCTGGGGGCATGGGGAGCGTATTGCAGAAAGAGACAGTCAATGCTATTGTCCTCTAACTCCTTGTAACTCCTTCTGCCTTCCTCTAACTCCATTGTACACAAAAACTATTGTCTGCACTCCTGTACTCCTGTACTCCTGCACTCCTAAAAAAGCCCCTGGATTTGTCTGCTGAGCCGTAGGGCCGGGGCGCCTGGCGGGCAGGCCCGGGCATGGAAAAAGCCGGGGGATGCAGCCCGGCCCGGCCCTACCGCCCGTTGCGGTTGCCTGCCTGCTGCATCCCCCGGCTTGCTCTTTCCCTGCGGGGCTATTGTTGTGCCGGCTTGCTGCCTTCGCCTTCGGCAAAGGCGGCCGCTTCGGCCATTGCTATTATCTCTTCGCGCGACATCTCCTTGGGCGTGGCCGTGATGTCCGACAGGTCAAACTCGTCGTGGTCGTCGGCAGCCTCGGCCTGCTTGGGGGCCTCGGCCGGTTTCTCGGCCTGCGGCTTGCGCCTCTTGGGCTGCGCGGCGGCGGCCTCAGCCTTGGCTATGATGAAGTCGGCCTTGTCGTCGGTGGCGGGCACGGTGGCCACGGGCTCCTCTTCCATCTTGGTGCGCTCGGCCTTGGCGGCGAACACGGCGTCGATGAATTGCGGCTCGCGTCGGAGTTTCTGCAGTGCCTCCTTCGACGCCAGCTGCTGGCTTTCTTTCTTTGAGTATCCCTTGCCTGTGCCGGCTTCCTTGCCCTCGATGACGGCCTTGTATACAAACACCGGGCTGCTGTTGTCTTCCTTCGACTGGCTCACGAGCGCGAACTCGAGGTTGACGCGGTTTTTCTGGCTCCACTCTATCAGCTTGCTCTTGAAGTTGACCTCTTTGTAGGCCACCTTGTCGATGTTGATTATCTGCGACAGTATGCGGTTCTGCATGAACCGCATGCAGGCGTCGTAACCCCTGTCGAGGTAGATTGCGCCCACCAGTGCCTCGAAGGCGTTGCCCCCCATGTAGCTGTTGTGCGCGTTCGAGTGGGTCGACGAGAGAATGAGCTGGTTGATGCCCATCTCCTGGGCCAGCCTGTTGAGCGTGTCGCGCTGCACGAGCTTGCTTCGCGTGTTGGTCAGGAAGCCCTCGCGCTTGCCCTCGAAGTGGCGGTATACTATGTCGCCCACCACGGCGTCGAGTATGGCGTCGCCCAGGAACTCCAGCCTCTCGTTGTTCAGCGGGCGCCCCTTGGCGTTGCGCCGTGCCACGCTCTTGTGCATCAGCGCCAGCTTGTAGTGCTCAATGTTGCGCGGGTAGAAGCCCATGATGGCCCTGAGCGAAGAATAAAGCTCCTTGTCCTTGCGGAAAGGGAGCTTTATCCTGTCTATCAAGTCACTATTCAGCAGCATATTTCTTGAATATGACGCAAGCGTTGTGGCCGCCGAATCCGAACGTGTTGCTCATGGCGGCGCGCACCTCGCGCTTCTGTGCCTTGTTGAAAGTGAAGTTGAGGTTGTAGTCTATCTCGGGGTCGTTGTCGCCTTCCTCGTGGTTGATGGTGGGCGGCACGATGTCGTTCTGCACAGCCAGCACGCTTGCCATGGCCTCCACGGCGCCGGCGGCTCCGAGCAGGTGGCCCGTCATCGACTTCGTAGAGCTGATGTTGAGCTTGTAGGCAGCGTCGCCGAACACCTGCTTGATGGCCTTGGCTTCCGACACGTCGCCCACGGGCGTCGATGTGCCGTGCACGTTGATGTAGTCAATGTCTTCAGGCTTCAGGCCGGCGTCCTGCAGGGCGCGCTCCATCACGAGCTTGGCTCCGAGACCCTCGGGGTGGGATGCCGTGATGTGGTATGCGTCGGCGCTTTCGCCCTCGCCCACCATCTCGGCGTATATCTTGGCTCCGCGGGCCTTGGCGTGCTCCAGCTCCTCGAGTATGAGGCAGCCTGCGCCCTCGCCCATGATGAATCCGTCGCGGCTGGCGCTGAACGGGCGCGAGGCGTGCTCAGGGTCGTCGTTGCGCGTCGACAGGGCGTGCATGGCGTTGAACCCGCCCACGCCGCAGGCGCAGATGGCGGCCTCGGCGCCTCCGGCCAGTATCACGTCGGCCTTGCCCAGGCGCAGCTGGTTGAAGGCGTCGGCCAGGGCGTTGGTCGACGACGCGCAGGCCGATGTGGTGGCATAGTTGGGGCCGTGGAACCCGAAGTGTATCGAGATTTGGCCGGCGGCTATGTCGGCTATCATCTTCGGGATGAAGAAGGGGTTGAACTTGGGCCCGTCTTCCTTGTGGGCGCCGTAGTAGCCAACTTCGTCCTCAAAGGTCTTGATGCCTCCGATGCCAACGCCGAATATCACGCCGACGCGGTCTTTGTCTGTCGCATCCAGGTCCATGCCGCTGTCGTTGACTGCCTGGATGGCCGAGATGAAGGCCAGCTGGGTGTAGCGGTCCATCTTGCGGGCTTCCTTGCGGTCTATGTAATCGTTCACGTTGAGCCCCTTCACCTCGCAGGCAAAGTGGGTCTTGAACTTGGAAGCGTCAAATAATGTAATAGGGGCGGCTCCGCTCACTCCGTTGACCATGTTGTTCCAGGTCTCTTCGGGAGTGTTGCCAATCGGTGTCACGGCTCCGAGCCCTGTTACAACAACTCTTTTTAGTTCCATGCTATGAATTGAAAAAAGAGAATTCGGAAATGAGAATCATGCGCATGCCGGGGCAAACAGCCACCAGGCAATGGCCATAACTCTCATTTCCCAATTCCCGGACGGTGAGAAAAATTTATTTTGCGTTCTCTTCGATATAGGCTATTGCGTCGCCAACAGTGGCAATCTTCTCAGCCTTATCGTCGGGAATGGAAATGCCGAACTCCTTCTCAAATTCCATGATGAGCTCAACAGTGTCCAGAGAGTCGGCGCCCAGGTCGTTTGTGAAACTTGCTTCGGGCTTTACCTCTGCCTCGTCTACACCAAGTTTGTCTACGATGATTGCCTTAACTTTTGATTCAATTTCTGACATGATTGTAAATTTTAAAATGTTAATAATGACTTCTATTCTCAAAAAATTCGGGTGCAAAGTAACTAATTTTTATCCACTTACGCAAATAATTTGGGTAAAAAGCATCTGTTTTTGCACAAAGATATGGTGATTGTGCAACTTTGGCGAGCTTTTTTGATGCTTTTTTCTGTCTGTTGGCCGGTTATTGGCCATAATTCATTATCTTTGCATTGCCCAAGCCGCACGATGCCTGTTGTGTGGCTGCATCGTTTTGTACATATTTTATATAAGGGCGCGGGGCATCGCGGGGCCTATTGGGCCGGCGGCGCCCCGGCCGCACAACGATAGTCTGAAGTATGAATATAGAGAACGTACATCTTGTTTATTTCAGTGCGACCTACACCACCCGCAAGGTGGTCAGGGCGGTGGCCGCTCGGCTGCCGGGCACGGTTGTTGAGCACGACATCACGGCCCTCGAGCCGCCCGACGACGTGGCGCTCTCCGACCGCGGCGACCTCATGGTGGTGGGGGTGCCTGTCTATGCCGGGCGGGTGCCTGTCATGGCGGCCGACGCGCTGTTGCGCTTCCGCGGCAGGGGCACCCCGGCCATTGCGGTGTGTGTCTATGGCAACCGTGCTTACGACGACGCGCTGGTAGAGCTGTGCGACCTGCTCGGCGACGGCGGCTTCGGCGTGGTGGCGGCGGGGGCCTTTGTGGCCCGGCACTCCATATTCACGTCGATAGCGGCCGGGCGCCCCGACGAGGCCGACATGGCCGCCATAGGTCGCTTTGGCGACGCCTGCGCCTCGCTGCTGGCCTCGCTGCCGTCGGTATACGGGCTGGTGCCGCCGGCCGTGCCGGGCAACAGGCCCTACAAGACGCCCGGGGCCATACCCATCTACCCGTCGGGCAGCCGCAAGAAGTGCACCCATTGCGAGCTTTGCGTGCGCCTGTGCCCTGTCCATGCCATCTCGCCATTGCGGCCCACGCGCACCGACGGCAACATATGCATGTCGTGCGGAAGGTGCGTCGAGGTGTGCTCCCAGCACACGCGGTGCTTCTCGGGCATGATGTACAAGATGGCGCAGCGCAAGATAACCAAGCTGTGCCGCGAACGCAAGGAGCCCGAGTGGTACCTCGCCGGCCGCTGACAGCCCCGCTCCGGGGCTGCCGCCTGCCGGCAGCGCTGTCAGAACCCGTAGATTTCCTTCAGCTTCTGGCCGAGCCTCTGGCCCCGCAAGTCTACGTCGACAATGCGCCCGGAGCCGTCGACGAGTATGCTCGACGGTATCGACCGTATGCCGTAGGTAGACGAGCCGGCCGAGTTCCAACCCTTCAGGTCGCTCAGCTGGGGCCACTCCATGCCCATGCTCTTGATGGCGTCCTGCCATGCCGAGGCGTCCTTGTCAAACGATATGCCCACTATCTCGAAGCCTTTTGGGTGGTATTTCTTGTAGTTGGCCACCACGTTGGGCATCTCCATGCGGCACGGCCCGCACCAGCTGGCCCAGAAGTCTATCAGCACATAGCCGCCACGGCCGCACCACTCGCTGAGCTTGCGCGCCTTGCCCGATGTGTCGGCCATCTCTATGTCGGTGACCATGGTGCCCGGCTTGCGCTTGGCTATGCTGGCCTCCATGTCGGCGAGCGCCGTCTTGGCGTTGTTGAGTAGCGGGTGGCCGTAGTATGGTGCTGCCGGGTCGAGCATGCCTTTCAGCGTCTGGTAGTCGGTGGCGCGGTAAATGTTGTCTATGAACACGGCCGCTATCAGGTTGTCGCGGTTGCTGTCTATTATCTCCATGTAGAGCGCCACCATCGAGTCCCTGAGCGCGTCCATCTGCGCCGACAGCCTGCTCTTCTCGGCCTGGTCGGCGGGCGTGGTGCCCTGCATTATCTTCTCAAACTCATTGTATATTTCCATGCCGCGGTCGTCGAGGGCCTTTATGCGGCGGTATTCGCCGAAGAGGCGCTCGTTGAGTGGCGAAGCCTTGGCCTCGAGCGTGCGCATGTCTATGTCGGCGGGCGTGCCGTCGTTGAACAGCGTCCATCCCTTCTGCCTGTCGGCCACGGTAAGCGCGGCGTTCAGCTGCCGCCTGCCGCTCAGCTCAAACCGCCCGCCGCTCACGGCCGCGCTGTCGGCGGCGTCCTTTTCTCCGGCCACATACAGGTATATGGTCTGCGCGCCTTTCGGGGCGGTGCCTGTTATTTTGAATGTTGTGTCTTGTGCTTGCGCCGTGGCCGATGCGGCCAGGGTCGCGGCCGCGAGGGCCATCCTCTGTATTGCTTTCATCTGTCTCGTGTTTTGTTTGTTATGCCGTCGGTGCCGCTTTCCGGCGCCGGGCGTGCCCGGCAGCCGTTTGCCGGTTGCGGCTTGTGTCGCACAAAGATAGTCGAAAAAATCGTCATCGGCCAATGCCGCGCCGTTTTTCTTCGGTTAAAAGTGCCCTGGGGCCCTTTTGGCCGCTATTTCGCAGAGTTTTGTTCTTATTTTTATTCCCGCAGGCTTCTAATCAGATTATTTTGTATATATTTGCATCGCCAACGGCCCCGGGGCGTGATTGGCGGGGCCGTGCCGGCGGCAGGCCTCCCTCTGGCGGCGTTGTTGCCGCAGTGCTTTATTGTTGTCAATTACGGAACGAAAGAGTTTGTCATAATGAATTTTGCTTATCACGCTATATACGCAGTCTGCTGCCTGGTGTCGTTGTTGCCGCTCAGGGTGCTCTACTGTTTGTCAGACGTGCTGTTCTTCATCGTATACCATGTTGTGAAATACCGTCGCCCGCTTGTCAGGAAAAACCTCACCGACTCGTTTCCCGACAAGACGGCAGAGTGGGTTGCAGGCGTGGAGAGGGCCTTCTACGCCTGGCTGTGCGACTATTTCGTAGAGACGCTAAAGCTGCTCACCATCAGCAAGCGGCAGATAAGCCGCAGGATGCGCTTCGTGGGCCATGAGCAGCTGTCGGAGAGGCTGCGGCAGGGCAAGACGTGCTCGCTATACCTGGGCCACTATTGCAACTGGGAGTGGATAACGTCGCTGCCGCTGCTGGTCGACGAGGGCATCTGCTCGCAGATTTACCACCCGCTCGAGAACCGCGGCATCGACATGCTCTTCCAGCGCCTCAGGAGCCGTTTCGGCTGTACGAACATCGAGATGGACAACTCGTTCCGCACCATCGTCACATGGAAAAAGCAGCAGAGGCCAAACATCGTGGGCTACATTGCCGACCAGGTGCCGGGGCTGCACAACGTGCACTGCTGGGTCGACTTCCTCAACCACGACACGCCGGTGTTCACCGGGGCAGAGAAGATAACCATGCTCACGGGCGCCGAGGTGTTCTACGCCGACATAGAGCGTCCCAGGCGGGGCTACTACGTGTGTACGTTCAAGCCCATGCCGCTGCCGCCGGGCGGATATGTCAAGTTCCACTACACCCGCCTTTACTTCAGTATGCTCGAAGACAGCATACGCCGCGCGCCGCAGTACTGGCTGTGGAGCCACAATCGGTGGAAGCGCACGCGCGAGCAGTTCAACAAAGAGTATTCGGAAGAGGAGCGCAGGCGGATGCTGAGCAGGCTTTGAGGGCATGAAGAAGACGTTTGTGACATACGGCGACGACAACTACCGCGAGTCGCTCGAGAGGATAGGGCGCGAGGCCCGGGCCACAGGGGTGTTCGACTCCGTGAGGCTCTATACGCCTGCCGACCTGCCCGAGCCGTTTGCCTCGTACACCCGCGACTATCCACGCGGCGGGGGCTACTGGCTGTGGAAGCCCTTCGTGATTGTCAGCGAGCTCGACCGTGCGGCCGAGGGCGACATTGTGGTGTATGCCGACGCCGGGTGCACGCTGATGCCCCACGCCGACTGGCAGCGCTATTTCGACGCCGTCGACGGGCGCGAGGAGCTGTTCTTCCTGGCCGAGGGCAAGAGCGCCAAGTGGTGCAAGAAAGAGGTGTTCGACTATTTCGGCACCAGGCGCGACGCATGGAAGAACGCCAGCCAGGTGCAGGCCACGTTCATCATCGCCCGCAAGAGCGGGCGCAACGAGGTGCTCAGGCGGTGGTACGACCTTGCCGTCGCCCACCCCGAACTGTTCGTAGATGCCGCAGCTGGTTCTGAGCAACATCCCCGCTTCCGCGAGCACCGCCACGACCAGGCCGTGCTCACGGCCTGTGTGTGCGCATCGGACAGGCCGCGCGCCTTCCGCCTCGACGTCGAGAAGGTGGAGCGCCGCCATGCCGGCGGCCAGGCCGTGTTTGCCTCGCGCATATCCAACGGGCAGGTGCGGGGCAACGGCCGTGTCAAGGGGCGGCTTGCCGGATGGTTGGAGCGCCTGTTGGTCAACCCCCTTAAGGTGGCCTCGGCCCGCCTGCTGTTTGCCCTCTCGCGGGGCTGACCGTGGCTGCGCATCTCATTGCCGATTCTTTTGCCGCCGCGCGCCGCGCAAGTGCCATTGCCATTTGCGCCCCGTAGACCACCCCGTCCGGCCTTCAGTCTATGTATTCCACCCTTGGCCTGAACGTAAAGCCCGCCAGCAGCCCCTTGCGGCAGGCTGCCAGCAGCTTGCGCTCCTCGTCCTTGGGCAGTTTGCGCCTGCGTATCTTTCGGGCGTGCAGCCGCAGGGCGTTGAGCTGCGAGAAGAAGAAGGCCAATGCGCCTTTGCGCTCGCGGCGCATGAACGACTGGTTGCGCTCGCCGTAATACAGTTTCCATGCCGCCGCCGCCGGCACCGTGTCTATCGACGCCGCATAGTTCTCGGCCGTCTTGTGGGTGGCCACGCTGCCATCCACCAGCAGCCCGGCATATCCGTGGCGGGTTATCCGCTCGGTGTATTCGGCGTCGTCGCTCCAGATGAAAAACTCCTTGTAGGGCAACCCAATCTCGCGCGGCAGCGAGCCGCGGACGAAGAGCGACACAAACGACGCCCCCTCTATGGGCTCCGCCCCGCAGCCCTCGCCCAGCCCGAGCCTTTCGAGCGCGGCCTTGCGACGGGCCTCGTCGTCGATGCGGCCGGGCAGGTTCATCAGGTGCAGGCTGCCGTCGGTCCACACCACCTTGCTGTTTAGGAAGCCCACGCCGCTGCATCCCATGAACGGCACCATGCGCTCCACGGCGTCGGGGGCGGGCACCGTGTCGTCGTCCATCACCCATATCCATCCCGGCGAGCACAGCGCAGCCCTCCTGATGCCTTCGGCAAAGCCCCCGGCCCCGCCCGTGTTGGTGGCCAGGCGCACTGTCTCTATGGCCTTGTTGCCGCCTATCGACGCCAGGTATTCGGCCGTGCCGTCTGTCGAGTGGTTGTCTATTATGATGGTCTTGCGCAGCGGGCACGTCTGCCCCATCACCGCCCCGACCGTCTCTTTCAGCAGGGCGAGGCGGTTGTAGGTCACAATCACGCCTACCACGTCTGTGTTTCCGATTCCGTTGTCCATTTGTTCCTTTGTTAAGAAGTGGTCATTCCATTGGCCGCCATAGTGCATTCAGCCTGCGTTCGGGTTTGCCCTCACATTTCCGAGTGCAGCTTTATCGTATGCAAGGATAATGCAAACGAGCGGAGAGAGAGCTTGCTCTCAGTCTTCCGAGTGCAGCTTTGTCGTATGCAAGGATAATGCAAACGAGCGAAGAGAGAGCTTGCTCTCAGTCTTCCGAGTGTAGCTTTATCGTATGCAAGGATAATGCAAACGAGCGAAGAGAGAGCTTGCTCTCAGTCTTCCGAGTGTAGCTTTATCGTATGCAA